>Ga0068872_10000023_pt1 | contig 114367 bp, 69 predicted proteins | sample NOAtaG_7_FD_66441 | JGI IMG/M metagenome (GOLD analysis project Ga0068872, IMG submission 66441) | Freshwater lake microbial communities from Lake Erie, under a cyanobacterial bloom - NOAA_Erie_Diel1S_2200h metaG | ecosystem: Environmental > Aquatic > Freshwater > Lake | place: USA: Ohio, Lake...
TTTAAGATTCCGGATTTTATAATTGATCAAGTAAAAAATATCAGTATTGATGTACGTTCTGCTTTTCCTTTTTTAGGGGGTGAAAGTGAGGGTATAAACCGTTTAAATTACTATTTATTTCAATCTAAACTTATATCAGATTATAAGAGTACGCGAAACCAATTAATAGGTAGCGATTATTCATCTAAATTTTCTCCCTGGCTGGCAATGGGTTGTTTATCGGCGCGCTATATTTATTCCGAAATTATCAGATATGAAAAAGAGTTCAAAGAAAACGAATCAACCTATTGGTTAAAATTTGAGTTATTATGGCGCGATTTCTTTCGGTTTATGATGAAAAAACATCGCAACGCCTACTTTAAGGACTTTGGCATTAAGGAAACCTCAGTTAAAGTGCGCAACATAAACCCAGAGAGTATACAGAAATGGACTAACGGAAAAACTGGAGTTTCGCTGATAGATGCCAATATGCTGGAGTTAAAGTATACCGGATTTATGAGCAACAGAGGAAGGCAAATAGTAGCCAGTTTCTTTTGCAATGATTTAAAACAAGATTGGCGCTATGGTGCAGCTTACTTTGAGCAGCAACTTATAGATTATGATGTTTGCAGCAATTGGGGAAATTGGGCTTATATAGCAGGTGTTGGAAATGATCCCCGAAAGGATCGCTATTTTAATATTGAAAAGCAAACAAAACTATATGATAAAGATGGGTTATATCGGGAACTATGGTTAACCAAAATTTAAAAATAAATAAAGCCCGTTTAAAAAACGGGCTTTATAGCTAAAATATAGTTTCTATCTTCTGCTTCTAGACGAACTACCTTGAGTGCGGGTTCTGCGTTCACCATCAGAGCTTCTTCTACCAGAAGTAGAGGATGAGGATGAACTTCCGCCTCCATATGATCTTTTTTCACCATATGATTTCTTTTCGCCATAACCGCCTGATGATTTAGATCTACCTCCTTTATATCCTCCGCCAAAATCATCACCATCTCTTCTTCTAACCGGTTTACCATGGGAGGATTGTCCTTCACCCTGAAGAGGATTAGAAAGTTCTAATCTTACCTTACGGCCACATAATTCCTGATTACTTAAGGCTTTAATTGCAGATTCCGCGTATTCATTTTCTAGTTCAAAAAAGGAGAAAGAATTTTTTAAATCGATACGGCCAATATTTTTCTTCTCGCAATCTAGTGATGTACACACAAAGTTAATTAGCTCACCAACATTAATATTGTCAATCTTTCCTACATTAATAAAGAAACGCTGGAATGGTCTGTTTCGGTCACCACCTTCGGAGCGATCGCGCTCTCTGCGCTCTTTAATATTTAGGTCGGGTGCTTTTTGATAGATATCAATTAAATGGGCGAAATTGGTAGATATTAATTTTTTAATTAATTCATCTTTATCCAAGTCGTGTAAAGCGTTAATGGCTTTGTCGTAGATATCCTGTTTGATATGATGCGATGCATCGATGTTGTTTATTTTAGTGATAAAACTATCGATAAGTTTCTCGCATACTTCCATTCCGGTTGGTATAGAACCTTTAGTAAATGGCTTTTTAAGCTTTCTTTCTAATTGTGGGATTCTATCCTGATCGCGGTGGCCAACTAACGAAATACTATAACCATGTCTACCGGCTCGAGCTGTTCGGCCCGAACGGTGAGTATAGTTATCAATATCTTCAGGTAAGTTATAGTGAAATACGTGTGTAATATTATCTACATCAATACCACGAGCGGCAACATCTGTAGCAATTAGTAATTTTATCTGACGGGTTCTAAATTTCTTCATCACCACATCGCGTTGATTTTGTGATAAATCGCCATGTAAAGAATCAGCGCTATAACCTTCCATTAATAATTTATCGGCAATGTCCTGTGTTTCTGCTCTGGTACGGCAAAAAACAATACCAAACATATCCGGGAAGTAATCGATAATTCTTCTGAAGGCTTTAAATTTATCTCCAGAATTTACTTTATAGTAAATGTGCTCAATATTTTCGGCACTTTGATTTTGTTTACCTGTGCTTACTTCTAACGGTTTGCGCATATAGTTTCTGCCAATGCGAGCTACTTCCTCTGGCATAGTGGCAGAAAACAACCAGGTATTTTTATCTTCAGGTGTTTCCTGCAAGATACTATCCAAATCTTCTTTAAAGCCCATGTTTAACATTTCATCGGCCTCATCAAGTACCACTATACTTACTTCAGAAATATTTACTTTACCTCGGTTTAGTAAATCCACCATACGGCCTGGAGTTGCACAAATAATTTGAGCACCTTTGTTAATGTCTCTTATTTGCATATCAATACTTGCGCCTCCGTAAACGGGAACTATGCGAGCATTGTCTATATACTTGGAGTAATTTTTAAGATCGTTTGTAATTTGCAAACAAAGTTCGCGTGTAGGTGCAATTACTAGTGCTTGCACTTTATTTAATTCAAAATCAATATTGTTTATAATGGGTAAACCAAATGCAGCAGTTTTTCCTGTACCGGTTTGAGCTAAACCCACCACATCGGTTTTCTCGGCCAGTAAAACCGGTATTATTTTAGCTTGAATAGGGGTTGGATTTTTATACCCTAATTCGGTAATAGATTTTAGTATTGGATCTATTAATCCAAGTTCATTGAATGTTGTTTCCATTTTTGAAAAATGTTGTTGTTAATAAATATTAGCCAACAACAACTTAATTTAGACGCGAAACATCGATTTTTCGCCGGACTTATACAGAAGCTGTTATCAGCGTTTTCCCTTTTAGGCACTGCAAATATAGGCTTAAATGCCTAAAGTCCAAAAAAACAATAAGTTATACACCTAACTATCGGATTATAAGGAGTAAAGAATTTGTTTGAAGCCCAAACTTATTAACAAAAAAGGGCGTTTTGTTAATAATTAGACCTCCTATAAAAATAATATTTTACAATGAAGTTCACGCATTTAAATAAGTGATTCACTTTATCCCGCAGTTCTCGCAAGTTTAGCGTTAGCGTAACTTGTGAGGATATAACAAAAGAAGTCTGTGACTTCGCAATTAAATCTATTGTTTTCTTCCTAAATCATTAATTCGCGCAGCTCTCGCAAGTTTAGCGTTAGCGTAACTTGTGAGGATATAACAAAAGAAGTCTGTGACTTCGCAATTAAATCTATCGTTTTCTTCCTAAATTATTAATTCGCGCAACTCTCGCAAGTTTAGCGTTAGCGTAACTTGTGAGGATATAACAAAAGAAGTCTGTGACTTCGCAATTAAATCTATTGTTTTCTTCCTAAATCATTAATTCAATTTGTAGCAAACCTCTTACTCCTGCATAATCTCTTGCACTACTATATATGTAGTCTTCGGGTTTTTCTACAATTCCTTCTTCTATTGGATTATTATGAACATAATCTAATTTTTGATCCAACACTTCATTACTCCACAGCTCAATGGGTTTATTGTCTTGTTTCCAAAATTGGTAATTTTTATTATTTACATTGTATGCCCCGGCGTTTTTAAACATGCTTAACATCCATTCTTTCCTAGACTCCTGTACGTTTTCGTTAATTGCTTCAATAATTTTCTTACTTGTAAATTTCTTTAAATCCCGTAATATTCCCGATAGTTCAAACCCTTCTTTTGCTTTAGCAATTAAATGAACATGATTTGACATAATACACCATGCAAATAATATTAATCCTTTTTCTTCTTGACAATATTTTAAACTATCTATTAATATATCCTTGTAAATTCTTCTTGTAAAAACATCAATCCAACCAACCGTTGCAAAACTTACAAAATAAATTCCTTCCTTATTCTTAATTTTATATGCTCTACTCATTATTAGCCAAATTAAACATTAGAACTTATATTTTCTCTTTAGATGATTGGTGTATAAATAAACTTATTGCAAAGTTAGAAACTTTGCGTGTTTTTAACTCACAAGTTACGCTAACGCTAAACTTGCGAGAGCATAGTGCAATTAAGATTGGGCAATTGTATTACTCCTTTATAAACCTGGCAAGGCTTACTTTATTACCATCAATTAGTTTAAGCAAATAAATACCTCTACTTAGCTCACTAATATTAAGCTCCTCTTTTGTTAATGCTTGTTGTAAAACAATACTACCCAGTACATCACATATTTGTATCATTGCCTGTGAGCTTGCATTTTTGCATGCAATGCTTATGCTCGTTTGCGCAGGATTTGGGTAAACTCTTAAGTCATCATTTATAAGCCCTAACTTATAATTACCTGAGGGTTGCACCGTTACCGTTACCGTATCGTAATTAACCGTGCCACATATATCTTGTTTTAAAATATAAGTAGTTGTTGTATCTGGTGCTACCCACATGCCGGCCACCGTATCTATTGGGTTTCCATTAATAAACCAAAAACAATCATCGTTTAAACCTATTTCGGGTGTGCGGCCTATAAATACACTATCGCCTAAGGCTATCGTGGTATCTCTGCCTGCATGGGCGGGGGTGCTGATGTCGATTATACTAATATCATCAAAATGAATATAACTTTGGTTATAGGTTGCACTTGTGTTAACTATTGCGTAATTTGATACACTATCGTGTTTAAAATTGCCTATAGTAATAAATGCCTCATTTCCTGTGGCTTGATATTGCCATTCTAACAGCATCCAATTTAGTGTATCTGAAATTAAATTATTCCAACTATTTGTTAATTGCGGTGTATAATTAAATAAATGTGATTTAAGTGCTGGGTTCGGATCATTGTTTCGTAAAGTATCTATTGAAAAACATACACCAATATTACTGGTTGCATATTTTCGTGTATTTGCCAAATTCGCAAACAAACGAACACAATATACTTTTCCGATGGTTAATGTATCTTTTAACTTTGTTGAAATATACTCTCTATTAACTCCTGTACCGTTATTGCTTGCTAAGAGTAGAGCACCTAAATAATTCTCACCAGACCTAGGATACTGATAGCCAAAATTATTATTTGGAACTGAGGTTCCCCACATATCAGCACACTTCTTTGAAAAAAGATCAGGTGTGCCTTCGGTAGGTTGAAACCAAGAAACTGCATAATCTTGAAATAGAACTGAGACACCACAGAAGTAACCTTGCTTTAAATCTTCAAAAGACGCATTCGGCACTTTATTCACCTGTGCATTCACTTTCGTATACAGTAAACAGCAAGTAATAAGTATTAAATAGTAAACAAAATATTTTTTCATAAATAAAAACAAAGGAGGAAAGTAAATAATTTACTAAACTCCCTCATTTTAAATTTACTTATTTACCACTAATTTCTCAATAAAAACTTCACCCTCCCTGGTGCTTTGCTTTATTAAATAAACTCCTTGAGGCCATTCGGCAATGTTTAACTGAAATTTGCCTTTGCTTATGTTTTCTGATAAAATCAATTTCCCGCTTGCATTATAAATCTCCACCTGCGATTCTGTTTGATTAGTTTCAATTGTTAACGCATTTTTTGCCGGATTTGGGTAAATTGAAAGTTGATTAAATTGATTGGCTACGTTATTTTTAATTGCGGTACCCGCACTAATGGTATTAACGCTTAAATCATCAAAATAAAATCCATCTTCATTTACAAAACCATCGCTTTTTAAACGAAAACGTAACTTAATATTTTGTCCGATATAATTACTTAAATCCATTTCTTCTTTAACCCAACTTAATTGATCGCCATCATATAAGGGTTGTCCGGGGTCCTGGTCCGGACTGCCCGGATGTGTGTATTTACCGCACAAGCTAGTCCAGGAAACTCCATTGTTGGAACTTACCTGCACTTGCACATAGTCGTATCCACTCTCTAAAGCCCAGCTTGCATAAAATGTTAAACTGGCACTTTGAACATTACTTAGATTAATAGAATTATTAAGCGTGAAATTTGTTGTGCGGTTATCGGCATAATTACCATTAGGACTATCGCTTATGCTACTGGGCGAAGAAACATATTTTCCGGTTGTAACTCCCCAAGTATTAGCCGTTGAAGAAGTCCAGCCCGTAACAGCCGAACCATTATTAGTTAATACAGATGATGGGGTACCATAAATTAACGTTATGGTATCTTTTTGAATAAAATTAGCATACGAAGTATTTATCACAAAAATCACCGGTTCACCATTTTGTATATTTGGATTTAAGCAAATTTCAATGGAATCATTTACTTCGTCCAATAGATTTAAACCGGAATAGTTTTTTATATTACCAACGTTTTGTATATTAGTACTTATAGGCGTAAATGATACATTGTTATTAGACCCTGGCAATAGCCCGATTCTTTTTACATTATAATTAATATAATTGCATAAAGATGAAATGTATCGAGATTCACTTAATCTACATTCAATTATATCAAGTGCTAATTCGGCGAATTTAATATTTTGAATGAACGTATTTTGACAAATTGGAACAATTCTATTAATGGCCGGCCAAAAGCCATCAGAAGCTGCGCCTGCCTCCGGCGTTATAGATAAAACCTTTGTATGACTATTGTCGGCATACAGCCAATCGTCGGCAGCACCATTACCAACATATCCAATTGTTTGAAAAGGATTACCATAACCAAAACCATTTTCGCGCGACATATATTCGCAATGAGAATTAAACAGATTAGAATCCGGGCAAAGCGTATTTTCATAACCCCAAGGAAAAATGAGAACATTACTGTAAGTATGATAATTTAAACTCATCTTAAAATTTTTGCCATTTACAAAATCTCGTAAAATTTGTGTTTCGGGCTCAGAGAAAGCAGAAGTTCCTCTGTAAGTATCCGTAGTGGGATCAGGACTGGATCCATTATCATCTAACCCCCAGTTATATCCATAATTTCTATTTAAATCTACTCCAAACGCATTGTTGCCGTTAACTCTACGGTTCTTACGCCACATACCTCCTCCATTAGGATTTATTTGTTGGTTATACAGATAACCGTCCGGGTTTACCACCGGAATAAAATACATCTGAGTATTATCTACAATGGATGTAATTCGTTCGTCAATACCATAATATTCCAATACATACCACATAAAATAAATTAATTGAGATAACGAACAGGCCTCACGTGCATGATGCAGGGCATTATATAAAATTTCGGGTTTTTGATTATCGGGTTTTACATTAGAAGTTATTCTCAAATAATAAATATCCCGTCCCTCTATTGTTTTCTTAGTTAAAGAAACAGGAGCCTTATTGCTGATTAGTGCTGGATAAAGTAAACTCATCGAATCCAATATTTGAAGCGCCTCATTATAGGTAAAAAAACCACCCATACTGCCTAAATGAAAATGAGTTGGACTAGGGAAAGGAAAATTTACAGTACCGTTGTTACATTGAACAACAGATGTGTTTGCAGTTTTTAAATTATCAGTAGTGTTTCTTTCTTGATAATAGTTAGACACATCCTTAATTAACAACTCGTAAGCGAGGCCAGCTTGCTTGATTTTAGTTAACTCCGATTGAGAAAAATCGCTTACAAACCACGTATTTTTTTTAACCTGACCATGGTCTATACAAACCCCTAAAGCACCCAATTTCTTTAAACCCTCTTTACCGGTTAATATTTTAGCCTTATGATAAATTTCGTTTTGAGCGAAAAGAGCTGCATTAACCAGCAACAATATTGAAAATAAATATTTAAACATGTAAATTAATTTAGAATTCAATTGTAAATAAAAACCTTCTTTTATGTAAATTTTATATACTAACTATACCATAAATTATATATTGAATATATCAGATAAAACCTTTTTACCTTAATAAACGGGGATTAATTCGGTTTTTATGAAACTAAATAGATATTTATCCCCTAATATTTAATAAATTTAAATCTTTTAGAATTATGGAATACATAGCTGTAATATTTAGTTTAATTGCTGGGGTACTAATTGGATACCTGTGGGCCAGATCAAAACAAAATAGCACCGGAACAGAATCTTTAAACACTCAGCAACAATTAACAGAAAAAGAGATGGCATTAGCAGTTAACCTGGAAAAGATTAATGCTCTTGCAAAAGAAAACCAGAAACTAGTAATTAGTAACGAACAAGAAATAACTAAAATTCGGGAAGAACATACATTGGTTGTTGACAAATTGGAAAATCAGTTAACGCAAGAGCGTGAAAGGGCCAATATGGCTAACGAACGATTGGCAAAAGCACAACAGGTTTTCGAAAATCAGAATGAAAAAATAAAAGGTTTACAAGACGCTTTACAGGAGAGTAAAGATGAGCATAAACGTGAGATTGAGGATTTACAAAAAAAGATGACAACAGAGTTTGAGAACATAGCAAACAGAATTCTGGAAGATAAAAGCAAAAAATTTACTGAACAAAATAGAGCCAATATTGATATAATTCTTTCACCCCTTAAGGAAAAGATAGTTTCTTTTGAAGAGAAGGTAGAACGTACTTACCAAGCCGAAAGTAAGGAGCGAGTAGAATTAAAAGTAAAATTAGAGGAACTCACAAAACTTAATCAGCGCGTGAGCGATGAGGCAAATAATTTAGCCAAAGCTTTAAAAGGCGATAATAAACTGCAAGGCAATTGGGGCGAAATGTTGCTCGAAAAGATACTGGAGCGGAGCGGATTACAGAAGGATGCTGAATACACAACACAGCATAATACCCAAAACAACGAAGGGAAGAGCATTAAGCCTGATGTAATTATACATTTGCCCGATTCTAAGCACATTGTAATTGATTCTAAAGTTTCATTATTAGCCTATGAGCAATATGCAAATGCAGAACAGGAAGAAGAGAAAGAACGTTTTAAAAAGGATCATATTTCATCTATACGTAATCATATTAAATTACTTTCCGATAAAAATTATCAAACTTCGGCCGGATTAACGCTACCGGATTTTGTTTTAATGTTTATTCCGCTAGAATCGTCTTTTAGTTTAGCTATACAAGCCGATCAGGATATCTTTAATTTTGCGTGGGATCGTAAAATTGTGATGGTTAGTCCTTCTACACTATTAGCAACTTTACGCACGATTGCTTCTATCTGGAAACAAGAAAAACAAAATAAGAATGCATTGGAAATTGCAAGGCAGGGAGCAGATTTGTATGATAAACTAGTGGGATTTACTGATGACCTATTAAAAATAGGAGAACGATTAAGTCAAACTCAACATGTTTATCAGGATGCGCTTAAGAAACTTAGTACAGGTTCGGGAAATTTGATTAAACGTGCCGAAAATATTAAGAAATTAGGGGCCTCTCCTACCAAAAGTTTTTCTGAAAAACTCTTAAATAATGATGAAGAATAGAGGACTTTTGTTTTTTATTCTATTAAGTGCAGGCCTCTTCATTAGCTCCTGTTTTATTCCTACTCCGTTAGCTAATAAGGACTATGCGCATTTATACACACAAAAAAGTTTAAAAATTGAGCCGGTATACAAAGTTTTTCATCTTACCAATACTAAATCGCGTTTATATTTATTTACCCGGTCAGAGAAATTACTTTTTGCCAAACCGATTGATGCAGACAGCATTCAAAGCCGTATTTCCGTTCATTATCGTTTATTTTCCTCCAGTGTTTCCTCTGCACTTTTAGATTCGGCAACCTTTTTATTTACACACAACAAACCAATGCGAGATATTGTTTTTACAGACAGCATTACCTTTTTGTCTAATCTTGGCAATGAATATGCATTAGAACTAATTATTCGCGATTTAAATCGAAAAGAAGAATTTGAGGATGTTTTAATTATTGATAAGACTAAAAACTCTAATGAGCAATTTTTCTTATTAAAACAAAAAGATAATATCATCCATAATCACTATAATGTGAGACCAAATGAGAAAATAAGTATAAACTTTTTTGACACCTCAGTGTCGGAACTTAACCTTAAAGCCTTTACTCATGAGTTTCCTATTGCAATACCTCCCTTTTCGGAAATGCATGAATTGGACTATGCTCTAAAGTTTGATTCGCTATATTCGGTAAAGAAATCATTAAATGAGGGCTTTACATTTTCGATTAATAAAGAAGGGTATTATTTTATAAAGACGGATACCGCTCAATATAAGGGATTTGGCTTTTACTCCTATAATGAGAGTTTTCCGGGCTTTGCATCATTTGAAGAAATGATTGGTCCGCTGAGGTACTTAACAACTCGAAACGAGTTTGAAACATTAATGCAATCAAAAGACAGTAAACTAAGTATTGATAAATTTTGGCTCGAACTTAGCGGAAACAAAGAACGTGCTCGGGAATTAATAAAACAATACTATAGCAGGGTTCAAAATGCTAACTATTACTTTACCTCCTACAAAGAGGGATGGAAAACTGATCGCGGAATGATTTATATAATATTTGGGTCGCCAAATTTTGTTACACGTAATGGCAATATAGAATCGTGGACATATGGAGAACAGAATAACTACCGCTCATTAAATTTCTTTTTTACTAATCAGCAAAAAAGCATGAATAGTAATGATTTTAAATTGGAACGAAATCCTTTATTTAAAGACGACTGGATGCAGGCAATTGATGTATGGAGACAAGGAAGAGTATACAACCCCTATAATTAATATGGAAAAATTTAAAACCTATACCGAAAATGTAATTTTTGGAAGCAGAGCAATTATTGAAGCTATAAAAGCAAATAAGGAAGTTGACAAAATACTGATACAACATGGCCTGCATAACGATTTGTTTAAAGAGCTAATAGGATTGATAAAAGAGAAAAATATTCCTTATCAGTTTGTGCCTGTAGAAAAGTTATTTAAGCTCAATAAAAAAAATCACCAGGGTGTTGCTGCTTATATATCCGAGATTGAATACAGTAAAACAGAACAAATTATTAGCGGTATATACGAGAAAGGTAAGGATCCTTTATTGCTTATTTTGGATAGAGTTACCGATGTTCGAAACTTTGGCGCCATTGCCCGAACCGCTGAATGCGCTGGAGTAGATGCTATTATAATACCCTCGAGAGGAGCAGCTCAGGTTAATGGCGATGCGATTAAAACAAGTGCAGGCGCTCTCCATAAAATTCCCGTTTGTAGAGAAGATAATTTAAAAGAAACCATCCATTATTTAAAAGACTGCGGAATTAAAATAATTGGATGTACTGAAAAAACAGATAAATTAATGTATGAGGTGAATATGCGCGGACCGTTATGTATTATTATGGGATCGGAAGAAAATGGTATTTCGGGCGAATATCTTAAACTTTGTGATGATAGAGCTAAAATACCCATGTTTGGTTCCATCGAATCTTTAAACGTATCGGTAAGTGCGGCTTTGGTGATATACGAATCAATCCGTCAAAGTACACATTAACTTATTTTATTTAATTACTTGTTATTCGGTGGTATCTGGATGCCTGCAGGTCTTAGGGTGTTTTTTTAAATATTCTGTAAATTATTATCAATCTCAACCTTAATCCTTTCTCCACTTATAGGGTGTGTGAAGATCAGTTTATATGCCTGCAAAGCAATGGCGTTTTCCTTATATGCTTTTGTGCTTCCATAAATAGTATCGCCCATAATAGGGCAATTAATATGAGCGAGCTGGCAACGAATCTGATGAAATTTACCGGTATGTAATTGAATATTCCATAGAAATGGCTGAGTATAGCTCTCCACTTTATAATCTAATTTTACCCATTCGGAATACGCTGTTCCTTCCGGTACTATTTGTCCTTTCTTCTTTTCTTTTCGATGCCAGTGGTTTAGAGTATCTGTTAATTTATGAGGACAATTAGCAGTAAGTGCAAAATAATATTTCTCAACATTTCGTAGGGCAAACTGATTGCTGAGCTCATGCAGGCAACTTTTATCTTTGGTAAACAAAACCAAACCACTAACAGGCCTGTCTAAACGATGAAGATGCTGTACATAAGGATTACTTGCTCCTGTTGTAGTTTTTAAATAATTTATAATTTCTTGTTTTAAATTTGGATGGTTATTTCGATCAGGTTCAGTCATTAAACCATGAGGTTTATTACAAACTAAGATGTAATCGTCTTCGAAAATTATTTGAGGCACTTTAAATTATCTTGTGGTATGTTTTAGTTAAGATACGAACTTAAAGCATAATAAATCATTTAACAAATTAATGCTTCATTAACCTTATTCCAGTAAAGTGAAAAAAGCCAATATGTTTTAAATAGAAAAAGCCCAACAATAGTTAGGCTTTTTCTACTTAATTGGTAGTCCCGACAGGAATCGAACCTGTATCAAAAGTTTAGGAAACTTCTATTCTATCCATTGAACTACGGGACCCATCAATCCTAACGATTAATTTTTTCAAATATACAATCAATTTTTAAATCCGGTAATGGCCTTAATAAGCTCAGAGAATTTTTATGGTGCTGCGTTTAGTAGAGGATTTAAAGGTCACTTATTTCTTTTTAAATACATCGTCAGATAAACCCTTGTTTATTTTATAATTACTGTATGTGATAGTTACTTTCCCTTTTGATTCCTTTTCTTTAATATTTTTCTTATTTAATTGTTCAAAATCCATAGTAAAACCAACCGGTACATCCATTTTTTTTACATCAAATTCAACCGTCATTTTCTGAGGCATATCAAAGGGTAGATCGGCATAAATAAAATTTACCAGATAACTGCCTTGTGTTTTAGTGGTTGATTCAACTTTTTTAATGAGGTATTTTTCATCTATCCACAAAGTGGATAGAACTGTTTCGGATTCGGTTGATACCGGCAAAACCTTTATAACATCATGAACTCTACCATTTAAAGCTTCGGTACCCACATAAATTGCCGTGTATTTACCATTCAATAAATCTTGTTGCATATTTTGAACCCCTTTTTTAGGCAACATGGTAAAGCCATTCGATTTAAAATTAATTTTATCAGGGGCCTTATAATAAAGGTGTGCGTTTTTAATGGGTATCTTTAAAAAACTGATATCAATTTTAATGGAAGCATCCGCTTCGTAATCCTTAACAAGTTGCATCTTCTGTTTTACCTTCTCCATTATCTGCATACCGTCTTTAGACTGAGCAACTCCATTAAAACTATTAAGCAGGATAATAATATGTATAATTGTTCGCATCATCCAACAATATCTTTACGTTTAAAATAAAAAAGAGTAGCAAAATATAGAATAACAATATGGGCGATAATGGCAAATAACGAAAGGTAAATCTCGTCCATGTTAAGTTCATAGTCAAAGAAATCGCGCCAATTTCCGAGATAACTGGTAAACAGGAAAGGCCTAATCCATTCGAAAATACTGAAATTTAGCGATGAGAAAACAGTAAAGGCGATGGTAACAGACATTGTTAAGATAATAGGTGTAATGCTGTTTTGAGCAAAGGCACTGAAGAACAGAGCCAAGGTACTCATCATAGCCATTGATAAAACACCAAAAGCAAAAGCATACATAAACCTCCACCAAATATCATCCTCTGCAAAAATATTTACCATACTTCGGATTACTATTAAATCACCTTTACCAAATAAAATCACGCTGAGACCCAGGCTCAGAATGCCTAGGATAATAACCAGGGTAGTTGAGTAAAATATATTCGCTATAAATTTTGCAAACACCAACTGAGCGCGAGACACCGATCGTGTTAGAATTAAGCGATAGGTACCGGCACTTGTTTCTCCTGCTATACTATCAGCTGCAATTAAAACTACTAAAAAAGGTACATGAATAAAAAGAGTGTTAAGGATTACAAATGCGATTAAAAAGCCATTTAATAAATTGCCCGAAAAATCGAAACTATCTTGTAAACTTTGAGTCATAAAATCCAGAATATTTTGACCATCTATTTTAATAGCCAATTGGATTGCCAATACCAGCAGTAATATGGCGCCATAGGCTATATATGTTCTGGGTTTAGAAAATATCTTATATAATTCGAGTTTAATTAACGTGAACATCGGTTTTGCTTAAAAAGTAATCTTCTAACGCCTTAAGTGGTTTTATGCTATAAATACTAATGTTGGCTGCATTTATTTGCTTTATTAAATCCGGAACACCAGTTGCTGCATAAGAAAGTTGGAACAACTGAGGTCGTTCTACAGATACACTAAAGGATATATTATTTTGTTTTAAAAATAAATTTAAACGCTCGGTTTCATTTGTTTCAATTTCAACTTTGGCTACATGTGTGGAAACTAGTTCCGAAACATTTCCTTCTATAACATGTTTACCGTCCTTAATAATAACCATACGATTAGCCATTAGTTCTATTTCCCACAATAAATGGGAAGAAAGAAAAATAGTTTTATTTTGATCCTTATTTAAGGAGATTATTAAGTTTCGCATATCCTTTATCCCTTGGGGATCCAAACCATTAGAGGGCTCGTCTAAAACCAATATACCCGGGTTGTGCAAGAGTGTTTGCGCTAAACCTAATCGTTGTTTCATCCCTTGCGAGAAAGTACCCACTTTATCCTTTTCACGACCCTTTAGTCCCACCCATTCCAGTAATTCCTCTATTTTACGGGTATCTTTTGCTAAACCGCCAGTTTGCTGTAAGATTTCCAAGTTTGTTTTAGCCGATAAATAATTATAAAAATCGGGTCGCTCGATAAGAAAACCAATATTATTGCGAATGTTTTTAGATTGTAAATTCAAGTTTTTACCAAACAAGAATACATCACCCCTATCCGCTTTTATTAATGAAGCCAGTATACGGATGGTAGTGCTCTTTCCTGCTCCATTAGGACCTAAAAACCCAAATATATCTCCTTTATACACTTCAAAGGACAAACCATTCAAGGCATTAAATTCACCAAAGCGTTTGAAGAGCTGATTAACTTTTATTGCACTTTCCAACATATTTACAACACATTAACTCAATAAAAGTTTCGAAATTAGATAATATTTCTGCTTTTAAACCACCTCTAATCATTTAATTGCTATTGTCATCTCTCTTTTACCGGGTGGTCCTTTAAGCGAATTTACTTTAAATCCCAATGCCTTTAAATTTCTTTTCATTTGCCCGTTTGCACAATATGTAATTAGATATCCGTTTACTAGAAGGGCCTGATACATTTTTTCAAGTACACTTAACTGCCACATTTCTTGTTGAGCCCTGGGGCCAAATGCATCAAAAAAGATAAGGTTAAATGAATTTGGTTGAGTTTTGAAATTGCTAATATCTGCTTTAATTTTTTTTAAAGTAAACCATTGATTAACGATAGTTTCTTTGTCCCAGGCTGCATTTTGGATAAGGGCCTCATTAATATCCAGATTTTGATTGGGCTTATTAAAGAAAGGAGCATATTTTATTTCCTGCAAAAGTTGATTACTTAATGGATACTTTTCTATGCTTTCATAATATGTACTTATACCCTGTTGGTTAGCATAATTAAAGGCCACTAATGCGTTTAATCCGGTACCAAAACCCATTTCAAAAATACGTAAAGAACTCTTATTATCGAGAAGTTCTAAACCATTTTTTTGAAACACATGAATAGCTTCGGTAAATGCACCATGCACCGAGTGATAATGCTCATTTAAGGCTGGAACAAATACAGTAGGAGAACCATCATTGGTTAAAACAACCAATCGTTCGGTATCCATCTTTATTTAGATAAAATCTTAAATTCAGTCCTTCTGTTTTCCTGACGACCCTCTTCGGTATCGTTTGAAGCAATTGGCTGGGTAAGGCCATAACCTTTAAATTCCAGCCTACCACTGTTTACCCCTTTACTCACCAAGTAGTCAACAACAGATTTAGAGCGGCTTTCAGATAATTTTTGATTGTATTCTGCTGAACCTTTATTATCTGTATGTCCGGAAATTTCAATTCTCATATTCGGAACATCGTTCAATAATTTGATAAGTCGCTCAAGCTCTGCAGTGGATTCGGGCCGAAGTGTTGATTTGTTAAAGTCGAAGAAAATATTTTTAAGTACAATTTTAGTTCCAACCGATACATTTTTAAGCGCAATGTCTTTTGTTACTTCCTGATAATCGGCGTTGGCCGGTAAATCAAAATTTTCGGAATGAAATAAATAATTATCTGCCTTTACAGATATTCCATAATTTTTACCTGAAGGCAAAGAAACCAGATATTTACCGGTTGCACTGTTTGATTTAAAGGTGGCCAATACTTCATTCTTTACATTATCAATTAGTTCAATAGTTGCCTCCAATGGCTTATTGGTAAACGCATCTGTAATAATGCCCTTTAATAAGGTAATTTGAGGGCCTTTAATTTCCACTGCCTGTTTAACAGAGGTCTCCTTAACAGGAGCTGTTACACTAGCCAAAAGATTATCTTCGGTACTTAATAAAGGTTCTTTTTCTGCACCCAAAAACGTAATCATATAGATATCCTTTTCTCCCACCCCGCCTTTATGAGCAGCCGCATAATACCCTCTACGTCCGCTTGCAGATAAAACAAAGAAAACATCATCATCCGCATCATTTATTGGATAACCAATATTTTCGGGTGTTGACCAAATACCATTTTCTAGCACAGTTTTAAAAATATCGTATCCACCCATGGTATTATGACCTTTAGAACTAAAATATAACGTTTTGCCATCAGGCATCATAAATACCCCATCCTCATCGTATTGGGTATTTATTCCAGGCCCCATGTTAATTGCCTTTCCCCATTTTCCTTTTTCGTTTTTAGTACAATAATAAATATCATGTCCGCCCAATCCATCTTCCCTGTTGCTAACAAAATAAACCGTTTTACCATCGTAAGACAACGTAATAGAGGGTTCATGAGCTTTAGTATTAATGGGATCGGGAAGTTTTTCGGGCTTACTCCACATATTTCCCACAAGATTAGAAACATAAATATTTCCATCTCCTTTATCATCGCGGTATATATATAAACTTTGACCATCCGGTGATAAACTGATGGTAGCATCGTGTCTGTCGGTATTAATGGGTTCGCCAATATTTTTAATCTCAGTCCATTCGCCGTTAATTTTAGATGAAATGTAAATATCCTCACAAGGTTCATTAATAAACTCATCGAAACAATTTCCGGTAGAACCTTCCCTTCTGGAAGTAATAATGAGGACCGACTCATCAGCCGAAATAACGGGAACATAATCGGGGTACTTAGAATTTATAGAACCGGATAAAAGGTCTACAAAAACTCGTTTTGGATTTTTAATCAATTCCTTTCCGCTATTACATTCTGCAATGTGTTTATTTAATTTGGCAATATCTGCATCGCCCAATTTTTTTCCATTTTTAGTTCGATAAGCATTTAAGTGTTGAATAGCTTTATCAAACTGATCATCCAGTTGATAGGCACAACCCAATTGATATTCGGCTTCAGGATGAATATCAGGATTTAAATCAATTGCCTTTTGAATATACTCCCATGCATGGGATTTATCAGCGCTGTGCAGTAAACAATTTCCAATTTTAAAATTCAATTCGGAGTTATTAGGATTAAATTCCTGAGCTTTTAGATAAAAAGGTAAAGCATTTCTAAAGAGCATTTCACTTTGTTTATATAATTCATCGCCCCTTTTTAAATTTTCTTTAGCTTCTTTTAATTGTTCTTTTCTATCCGAAAAATTATCCTTCGAAAATTCTACACTTTTAGTTTGAGCAAAAGTTGCTGAACTCAACACTAACAGGATTAGATTTAAAAATATTTTTTTCATACTTGTGTTATTTACAATCGCGATTAGCATACGTGTTTCCTGTTTTAATTCCCAATTCGCCGGCTTTAGCCCAATCCTGACAGGCTCCTTTTTCATCGCGCAGCATTTCTTTTGCAATACCTCTATTTAAGTATGCTTGTGCATACTTTGCATCCAGATCAATTGCCTTAGAAGCATTTTCACTTGCCTTTTTAAAATCCTTAAGTTTTATGTAACTCGATGCAAGATTATTATAAGCATAAGCATATTTGGGGTTAATTTTTATACAAGATTCAAAATCAGATATGGCTCCTTTATAATCTCCCTTATCATGTTTTGCAGCACCTCTGTTGTTAAGAGCGAGAACATATTTCGGATTAACCTCAACAGCCATTGAAAATGACTCTATAGCCTCGTCATATTTTTCTTTATGCCGGAGCGCTGTTCCCAGATTATTATATGCAAAAGCCATTTTATTATTTAATTGAACCGCCTTCTTGTAATCAGCAATGGCGTGATCATAGTCATTTAACTGCTTATATGCACTTCCTCTGTCGTTGTAAGCGTATGCATACTCTTCGTCTATGATTAAAGCCTTATTAAACTCTTTTAATGCTTCCTGAAACTCACTCTTTTCGAAAAGGATTCCGCCAGCGTAGTAATGAGCCTTTGCATTAGCGGGATTTAGTTCTGCCGACTTTTTAAAATCTTCGAATGCAATATCTTTTTTGCTTGAGGAATAATTAATTTGAGCACGGTGATAATAACCCTGATCAATATTTGGATGAAACTCAATATATTTATTTACATCCTCTAAAGCGCCTGCATAATCCTTTATCTCGAGTTTTGCTGTACTCCTGTTAAACCAAGCATTATCGAAATCGGGTTTTAACTCTATTGCCTTATTAAAGAAAATTATGGCGGAGTTAAAATCTTTTTTTCCCAGAGCCTCAGTACCTTGATTATAGGCTTTTTCTGCTTCGAGTGCAGGGGTTGTAGCGTCTATTCGTATGGTATCGCTCTGAGAAAAAGCTTTTGATAAAACCATAAAAATAATTGTTACTGTAAATACTATAATTTTAAGCATAAACTTTATTTTTGTTTGAGCGTTAGTTTATAAAAATAACTAAAAATTCCAATTCTTTGAACAATAGTATTACTGAGGATACAATTAAAAAATCATTAAGTTTTGATTCTTTTATTCGTTTAATAAAGCACCTCATTGAGATCAACAAAACTACCGGAGCAGAGCAAACAGAGGATAAGATTAAATACAATAAAATAAACCTTCAGCGCATACAAAGAAGTGAAAAAACATTTGTACTACTTCCTGAAACCGAGCGTTTTATTAAATCTATAAAATCCAGGCAATATTGGTTAATAATAGCAGAGGCCTGGTGTGGAGATGTTTCGCAGAATCTGGCTCCTTTGTATATAATGTCTAAATTAAATCCGCTTATTAGTTATCATATCATTTTAAGGGATGATAATCCGGAAATTATTAATAACTATCTAACCGAAGGGACACAATCGATACCGAAGCTTATCATTTTAGATGAAGATTTAAAAGAACTTGGCGTTTGGGGGCCCAGGCCCAGAAGTGCCTTTGAAATTCTTAAACGATTTAAGGCTAACCCTCAAATTTCAAAAGAACAATTCCACCACGATTTACACCTTTGGTATTTTAGAGACCGAGGTTTTGAAATACAAAACGAAATTATGGAGTTAGAAAAAGAAATGTTAAACCAAATTTAATCTATCGTTAAGTAGTTTTGCCAAACTTTGCAGCATTGGTTGTTTAATTGGATCAGCTGATAAATAAGCCTTTTCGAGTTTATCGATATTTAAACTAATTTCTTCGGAATTAAAAGGAGGATTAAAAGTTTCAATTACTGTTATCGCTTCAATTCCTACCAAATAATCTTCATTAATTACCTGCTCAACAAAAAAACTGAGGTGATTACTATAATCAAGGCCATTTTCCCAACATGCCGCTATAAGTTCTGGTTTATAAATACTGTATTTTGGATTAGAGATGGCATTAACATAAATATTAACCGCATTTTTATTTTTAACATTATTAAGCAGTGTTAAAATTTCTTCCTTAATTACCTCACTACCGGTATTAACAAGTAAATCAAATAAAGGAACTAAAACATCTTCGTTACCATCTTCTTTTAATTGTTTAATTGCTTTTAATGAGGTTGCCTCAGAACCCGAAAAAAGTTCGCCAATTAATTGCTTTTGTTTTTCATTAAGTGCCATGTTTCAAAGTTAAAAAGAAAAGGCGAACCTAATAATTGATTCGCCTTTTTTAAAAGAATAAAAACAGTAAAGTGTTTATTTTACAATTAGCACTTTTTGGGTAGCAATATTACCGCTTTTGCTGTAGGCTTTTACAAAATAAGTGCCGGCATAAATACCATTAAGATCTAATGCCATTTCGTTTACCAAACTTTCATTAATTAAATTTAAAACTGATTTACCTAATACGTCTATCAATTCTATTTTATGGAGTTGATTGCCGATAGTGGTTACCGTTAATATATCATTTGCTGGGTTTGGGTAAATTCTGGTATTTTTTTCAATGAGCGCAATATTTAATCCGGCCGGTTGTAATAACGTATTACGAGGTCCATCGAGCGTGGCATGCATGTGTGCAACCTGGCCGGCTGTAAACATGTTCATACACGTTTCAGTAGAATAATCCATATAGTTTTCAATTAAATCGGGAGCATCTATTGATGTCCAGGCCAGAGTATCAAGGCAGGAATTTTTAGTAGTATCACAATCGAAATTAGACTGTGCATCTGCTTTTGGAGTATCTGCAATACCATCATTACCTGAACAATTGTTACCCCCTCCGCCAAGTCCACCTCCATCGCCCCAAATATGACGCAAGCCTAAATAATGACCAAACTCATGAGAGGCCGTTCTCCCTCTAATAACAAGGTTGTTGGTGCCATCTGCGCTAATTGGGTTGGGGTTATTTCTACCAATACATCGGTAATCAATTACTACTCCATCCTCCCCTTTTACGTCTGCCTCGGAGCCGGCTGGCCAATTAGCAAGTGTAGCAGGAGGAAATGCAAATCCTAAAATTTGCCCTGCCGGAATACCAAAAATAGTTAAAGGTTGAATTTTACAAACCCACAGATTTATAAAATGATCTGGATCAACAGCCGAGCTCCCACCTAATGAATCCCATTTCATTTGATTAGGAGTACCACCCGCCAGAAGATTAGGTGTAAATAGAACACTTGTTTGTTTCCTAACCACCTGAGCCAGATTAAAGTGAATTCTGGAGCTGGATGCAATGGGATTAAACAGAGATCTCAAATTATTAGTATCAGGATTTAGCCTGTTGTAATCTTCATTTAATACCTCTATTTGCGATTGAATGATGCTATCGGCAAGATTTTCGGCAGGATCTTTCCAAACCACATGCACTACAACGTTTACTGTATAGTCGCCATTGGTTCTTTTTGCATTTGAGGATTGCTGTATTTCTTTAAAAGTTCTATCAGAGGCCTCTTTGAATCCCGGAAATCTTTTCTCCAGATCTTTTTTTACTAAATCATCTCCGCAATAAATTTTACTGCTGTTTTGAGCTTTTGCTGTATTTACAAAAACTCCGGCGCCTATTAGAGCAAGACCGATTGCTGTTTTGTATAATTTTTTCATTTTTAATGCTTGGTTCACGCAAGTAACCAAATTAAAACTGAGAATTTATTTCTCCCTTTATACTATAAATCAGATTAAATGTCGTTCTAACGCTTACAACACATTATTCAACTGTTCTTTAATTTTCTCCAATTCATCTTTCATTTGTACCACCAGTTTCTGAATTTCCGCATCATTGGCCTTGCTTCCGATCGTATTTATTTCCCTACCTATTTCCTGAGAAATAAACCCCAACTTTCTGCCGGGTGCTTTTTCTTTACATGTTTTGATGAAATAATCTAAATGTGTTTTAAGCCTTACCTTTTCTTCTGTAATATCGTTACGTTCTAAGAAATAAATAAGTTCTTGTTCGAAGCGATTATTGTCGATTTGTTTTTTGTCGATTTGATCATCAAGTTTTTTTTGTAGACGATTTTTAATTTGAGGCAATCTGTTCTTATCGGCGCCCTCCACTTTCTTTAAAAGTTGTTCGATGCCGGTAATTCTGTTCATCAAATCCTTTTCCAGCGATTTACCCTCATCTGAACGGTGCTTTACAAAAAGTTCCAAAGCAGATTTAAAAGCTTTTAAAATCAATTTCCAATCCTTGTCGTTTAATTCCTCGCTTTTATTATCAAATACATTAGGCATTTTTAAAGCCAGGTCAAGTAAATTAGTAGAATTCGACTTCAGTTCTCTATCTAACTTAGCTAATTGCTTATAATACGATTTAAGAAGTTCTTCGTTAATAATTTTATCGTTTACAATACTGGAGTTTTCAAAGAAGATAGCTATATCAATTTTACCCCTTTCTGCAAATTCAGCAATTAGGCCTCTTAAATCATTTTCTTTATCACGAATTAAATTATTTAACCTGAAATTTAAATCAAGTTGCTTACTATTAACCGATTTAATTTCAATATTAACTTTTGAAGATTTTAATTGAACACTACTTCGGCCAAAGCCTGTCATGGAAAGAATCATATTGATTTTGGTTTTAAACTTATTAAATAGATACCGGTAAAGATAATGAGGGCGGCACTTACTTTAACGATTGTAATTTTATCTGTACCTAAAAGCATCGCAACTAAAGCTGCCAAAAAGGGTTGCAGATATATATAAAAACTAACAATGCCCGGATTCAATTTCTTTAAGCCATAATTATTTCCTAAATATGCAAGATAGGTAACGGCCACCACCACAAAAGCTGTGGCCCAATATAAACCCGGTGTAAAAAATTCCCACTTAACCTCACCAAGCTCTTTAAATCCAAACGGAGCAACCAGCAACAATCCAATTAAAAACATCCATTTAGAGATAGTAACTACATGGTATTTTTGAATTAATGGTTTAGCTATTACCAGATAGATAGCAAAAGAGCTGGCGTTTATTAATATAAAAAAATCACCCAAAGGATTTCCATTACTCATGTTCACTTTTTTTCCACTTAGAATGAGCAACAAGGCACCAGCAATACCCAGCGTAATTCCACTTACTTTATACCAAGTAAATTTTTCTTTAAGCAGGTAATGAGATATAATCACCACTAATACCGGTGTACAAATCATAATAATAGAAGCATTTATAGGTACCGTTAAATTTAAACCGGCAAAAAACATAAGCTGATTAAGTGCTACTCCAAAAAAACCACACCAAAATAAACGCTTGTAATCTTCCTTGGCAATTTCTTCTTTTATCATTAAGCCACTTAGCCAAAACAATAACGTAGCTCCCAAAACTCTAAGCAAAATAAAACCGAAGGGTTTAATATGAACAGGCATTACCAATTTAGCAATACTGTAATTGGCGCCGTAAATTAAGTTTGCTGAGAATATAGCTAAATGACCGATTATAGATTTGTTAGCCATTCGTTTTTAAATAGGTGATTAATTTTTCGATTGTTTCTTTGCTATTTCCAATAAAAATATTTTCATCCAATATAAATACCGGTCGTTTTAAAAAAGTATAATCACTTAAAATAAAAGTCCTAAAATCCTTTTCGTTCAAATTCTTATTCTTAAGATCCAATTCTTTATACTTACGTGAAATCTTACTAAATAAGGCTTCGTAACTTCCGCTTAGTTTGTGTAATTTATTAAGTTGCTCTTCTGTTAGGGGGTGTTTTTTTATATCTTGTTTATCAATTATAGCATAACATTCAACCTCCTTTAATATACGTTTACAGGTATCGCAGGAAGAAAGATAATATGCCTTTAGTTTCATAAAATATTAAATCATCTAAAAATAGTGCTTTAAATATAGATTAATAAATATTATTTATACATTAGAGCAATGTCAGAACCCACAAATAGTGTTTTAAAACGGTTTAGGCCGGGAAAAATACTTATCCCCATTGCCATTGGGTTAATTTCTGCATCTTATCTGCTTTTCAAAAATTTTAATGTACATGCGTTTGATCATGTAGTTTGGACCAATACCTCTACAGTATGGATCTTAATTGCGGTTTTAATGTTAGTGGTTCGCGATTTAGCTTATATGATTAGAATTAGAGTACTAACCGACAATAAACTGAGCTGGAGGCATTCATTTGATGTAATTATGTTGTGGGAATTTGCATCCGCGTTGGTACCTCCTTCTTTAGGTGGTGGATTTGCTTTTGCGATTTATATTTTAAACAAAGAGAAAATAGATTTAGGCAAAAGTATAGCCGTTATATTATTTACTTCGTTTCTTGATGGTATTTTTTTATTAGTTATGGCTATATTTTCATATTACGTTGCGGGGCGTGCAGAGCTTTTTGGAAATTTAAATATTCAATTACCCGGTTTTCTTAAAAGCATTATAAACACCCAAAGCATTGAATATACCTTTTGGGTTATTTTCTTTTTAATGGCTTTTTATAAATTATTGGTAGCATATGCGCTATTTATTAATGCCCTATCGGTAGGAAAATTACTCAACACCATCTTTTCTTTACCATTTTTAAAAAGATGGAAAGATGATGCTGCGGGTACTGCTAATGAATTAGTAATTGCATCCCGTCAATTAAAAGGTAAATCTTTTGTTTATTGGTTAAAATCATTGGGTTCGACATTCTTAAGTTGGACAGCCCGCTTTTTATTAATCAATTTTATTGTAATGGCCTTTAATCCCGAATTAAGCTCTCACCTGGTTTTGTTTTGTAAACAAGTAGTTATTGGAATGTTAAATATTGCAAGCCCAACCCCCGGTGGTTCAGGAACATCAGAATTATTGTTTTCTGAATTTTTTAAAAACGAGCTGGGAAATAATCTCGGTTTGGCCGCTGCATTAGCCGTTCTATGGAGGTTATTGAGTTATTATCCTTATCTTTTTGTTGGTGCTTTTGTTTTACCCAGGTGGATTAAACGCAATTTTTAATTGCATACTTCTAAAATTAAAAAATCCTCAAAAATAAATTTTAGATATCAAGATTTGTAGTTTGACGATTTATGGTCTAATTTTGACGACGTTTACTAATAATTACAACTTAATGAAAAAAATTTACTTGCTAATATTCACTTTTATAACCTGTGCAGTTACATTCGCTCAAGTTAACTCCTTCCCGGAGAGCAGTCAGGGGGCTTGCGACGGATATGCACAACTAACCGGAAACTACTCTAATATAAGCTGGTATAATCAACTCGATACAATTAATGCAATTCCACCCGATAGTTTAAACAGCGCCAATGTTTATGGTTTATGCGCTGGTAATTACTATGTTAACGCTTTAGATTCCTTAGGAAATCAGCGATTTTACTTTATAATACCTGCTATCAATCCTTGCCAAAGTTTCTCTGTTAATGTTCAAGTTATTCCGACCCCAGACTCCTCATTATGTAAAGGCAAAGCATTCGCAAACCCGGTTAATGGTGTTTCACCTTTCACCTATTCGTGGTCTAACAATTCAGTAACGGATTCTGCTACCAATTTATGTGCAGGTAATTATTTGTTAACGGTAACAGATAATAATAATTGCTCTTTCAACACAGAAGTAAATATAGAGGTAAATCCATGTTTTAGTTTTTCCTCAGGCATTAATTCATACTCGTCTCAATATACGGATTCGTGTAACGGAGGAGCAACTGTATGGCCCATAAACGGCAAAGCTCCTTATTCTTTTTCATGGTCAAACAATGCCACAACTTCTTCTGTTACAAATTTATGTCCCGGAAATTATCAGGTTACCGTCACTGATTCAATTGGTTGTGTAGTATCGCAAATCTTTACTATTTATTTAGATTCTTTAAATGGCGGGCCTTGCGGCAATCTTAATTTAAGCCTATCCCCATATCCTACAACAGATACTGTAAACTGTAATGGATCCATTTATTCTTATGTTAACGGGGGTACTCAACCGTATGTATACTTATGGAATACCGGTGACACGACTAATAATATTTTTAACAAGTGTGCAGGTGAATATTTACTTACTTTAACCGATGCTAATGGTTGTATAAAGACTGTTTCTCAAACTATTGCTTACAATGGTAATGGTTGTCAAAATTTTAATGCATATGCAACATTTATTTCAGATGCCAGCGATAGCTCAACATGCAATGGAAGTATACAGCTAGGGGTAAACGGAGGAAATGCCCCTTTTGTTTATAACTGGTCTAACGATTTAGCTTCCAGCGATTCCTCAAAGGCAACCAATATCTGTGTTGGCAATTACAATGTAACGGTTATCGATTTTAACAACTGTTCTTATTATCTTACTTTTAAAATTAATGTCGCCAATAATCCTTGTCAGAACTTTGCTATTAACACAAATTCAACACCCATTACAGATACTGTAAATTGTAATGGTACTGTTGAGGTAAGCGTTTCCAGTGGAAATTATCCTATTACCTATTTATGGAATGATAATTCTAAAAATAAAAATATTCTGGGTATTTGTAACGAAGGTTATTATGTAGTAACTGTTACCGACTCTGCAGGGTGTACGGCAACCGATTCGGTTTTTATTGGAAGGGATAGTGTAAGTGCTGCTTGTGCTAACTTCACTTTAAATGTAAATTTCACAAATACCAGTCCTAATATTTGTGATGGTTCTGCTAACGCCGTTGCTTCTGGTGGAACCGGGCAATATGGCTATTCATGGTCTACAGGCGATACTTTACCTAATATAAGTAATTTATGTCCGGGCACCTATTTTGCTCACAGCATTGACTTTACCAATAATTGCATTAAAAGTTACCGATTTGATATTATTAATGCTATTTCTTGCCCAAACCCTCCTGTTGTTAACATAAATGGTCCGTCGCAAATTATTACCGGTCAAACTGCAAACTTAACTGCATCGGGTGCTTTTTCATATTCTTGGAGTACGGGCGATTCACTTCCTTCTATAAATGTAAGCCCTAACGCCACAACTTCATATCAAGTAATCGGTATTGATAGCCTAGGTTGCACTGATACTGCCTTTTGGAGTTTAACTGTTCTGCCGGACACCGGTAATCCATGTTCTGGTTTCACTGTTAATGCAATTGCGAATAATACTAGTCCCTCCGCTTGTATTGGAACCATTTCCGTAACCACAACTTCTAACAATCCCTTAAGTTTCAGCTGGTCCGATTCGCTTTTAACCGGTGCAAATGTGTTAGGACTCTGTGCAGGAACCTATGCGGTTTCGGTTACAGATTTGAGTTCTAATTGTACAGTTTCAACTACAGCAAAAGTATTGGTAGACTCTACCGTTAATCCTTGTTTAGGGTTTCAGGTAGTAATAGATAGTACACTAAACGAAACTGCTCCCAGTGCCGGCAATGGTCAGGTTTATGCCTCTACCTTTGGAGGTACTGCTCCATTTCTTTATAACTGGGGCAATGGATTTGCTTCAGACACCGCTTACTTTTCGGGGATGTATGGAGGTTCCTTTAATTTAACCGTAAAGGATGTTAACGGCTGTAGCGCCATTGCAAATGGATTTGTGGGAACAACCGCTCCAATTAACGGTCCATGTACTGGAGTACTGATAAATGTATCTCTCGCGGCTTCAATACAAACAACAAGTGCCTGTAATGTTACTTTATCTTCAAGTGTTAACGGAGGAACATTACCATATGCCTATGAGTGGAATAATGGATACAGAACAGCTAATTATGTAAACGCTTGTGCGGGTAACTATTCATTGCTGGTTACCGATGCAAATGGTTGTATTGGAGCCGCTTCTATTTTAATTAATGCTGATACACTTAATGCAGGTGTTTTACCTTTATTAGTAAATATTGCAACGGAAAACAGCGGCGATACCTTAAATTGCAACGGATCTGTAAGAGTTAATGTTTCGGGTGGACTTGCCCCTTATCAAATTTTATATAATACCGGTTCTGCCGGACCTCAATTAAATGGACTATGCCCGGATATTTACAATGTAACCGTAAAGGATGCTAACGGTGATAGTACTGCGTTTGATTTCGTTATTGCTTATAGCGGAGATGTTTTTAACGGAGCCACTAACAACCCGCTTAACGATTCTGTAGTTGTGGCAACCATTAGTTCGGATGCCAAAGAAAATTGTCAAATTGATGTGAATGCGATTGATTCGGTATTAGTTACGAATTACTGGATTGAGCCTTCTAACGATTCTTTATACGTGGAATGGACTATCTATTCGAGTACACTTGGCAACACCTTAATCTATCAAAGATATGCCGTTGGTCCTGAGGGAGTATACGAGGTAGTGTTATCCATTTTTTGTTCAGGTCGCGCCACCAAGGGTTTTGTAAAAGCGTATGATAAAGTACAAGTTAATGCACGCTTAACTAAACAAATAAACAATACTATCACAAAAAAATTAGAAGTATACCCTAATCCATTCAATCAAACTATTTATATCAAGTTAAATTCGGCTACGCCAATTGAGGTAAAAGATTTAACAGGAAGAATTGTTAAATTGATTAATGGCGAAGCCGGTTTAAATGAATTAAACTTGGAATCGTTAAGTAAAGGAGTGTATCTGATCCATTTAAAAGACTCAAATTACATTGAAGTAGAAAAAATTGTAAAGCAATAATTTTACTCCAACTTTTCTTTTTTAAGCCCCTTTATGGGGCTTTTTTTATCTAATCAAACAATTAAAGGATTAATAATCAGATACCTTCTCAGACTCACTATATCAATTCAATATAAATTTGCCTCCTACTTTTTAAAAGAATACTTTTGCAAAAAATATTATATGAAAAAAATTTACACCCTTTTTGTTCTTATTCTTTCTGCATTAAAAGTATTGGCGCAGGTAAACACCAACCCTGAATCTGGTCCCGGGGCATGCAACGGATCAGCTTCCATTGGCCAACAATACTTCTCCGGCACTTGGTATAACGTAAATGATTCATTAAACTCTATAGCATCAGGCGTTATTAACATAAGCAATTTGTGCGCAGGAAGTTATTTTGTGGATGCTTTAGATTCTTTAGGAAGTACGCGTTTCTTTTTTACGATTACTACCAATAATCCATGTCCTAATCCTCCAAATGTATCAATTAACGGTGCCGATCAGATATATAATGGAGGCTCAGCCTTTTTATCTGCAAACGGAGCCGCTTTTTATGAGTGGAATACAGGTGCTACCACACAAGCTATTACGGTTAGTCCAAATACAACTACCACGTACTTTGCTATTGGAACTGATAGTTTAGGTTGCAGAGACACTGCTTTTTGGTTATTAACCGTTTTAGCCTGTACAAATCCTCCTGTAGTTTCAATTACGGGGACTACACAGATAATTTGGGGACAAACCGGAACATTAACCGCAAGTGGTGCTGTTCAATACTCTTGGAGTACAAATCAGAATACACCATCCATTAGTGTAAGCCCTACAATAACTACCAATTTTTTTGTAGTTGGTTCTGACAGTTTGGGTTGTAAAGACACCGCATTTTGGACCGTAACTGTAATTCCAGACACTTCTAATCCATGTGCTAACTTTGCAGCTTTAGCCCAGGCAACCAATACCAGTGTATTTTCATGTAATGGCACCATAACCGTTACTGCAAACTCAGAAAATCCACTAGAATTTAACTGGGCAGATTCGCTACTATCCGGATCAAATATTATAGGATTGTGTGCAGGCACCTATTCGGTAACCGTTACTGATTTAATTAATAACTGTTCAGATCAGGTTTCAGCAACTGTTGTACCCGACTCCAGTTTTAATCCCTGCTTAGGTTTTCAGGTAATTATTGACAGTACCGCTAACGAGAGTTTCCCAAATGCAGGCGATGGGCAAGTTTTTGCATCTATATATGGAGGTTCAGCTCCCTTTACATACAATTGGGGAGATGGCTTAGCTTCTGACACTGCTTTTTTCTCCGGATTATATGGTGGTACTTTTAATTTAACCGTGAGCGATGCGAACGGTTGTTCAGCTTTTGCTAACGGATACATTAATACATCGGCACCTACAAGCGGACCATGCGTTGGCGTATCAATAAATGTTAGTCTTGCCGCTTCCATACAAAGCACCAATTTATGTAACGCAGCAATCACTTCCAATGTTAGCGGCGGTACAACACCTTATGATTACCAATGGAACAATGGTTTTAAAACGCCCGATTACACTAATGCCTGTGCAGGTAATTATTCCTTAGTAGTTAAGGATGCTAATGGATGTTTGGGCTCTGGTTTTATATTAATTAACGCTGATACTGCAGCAAACACCGCCCCTTTAACCGTTAATATTGCAACTTTAAATACAACTGACACAGTTAATTGCAACGGTAAAGTTAGAATTAATGTTTCGGGAGGTATTGCTCCTTATATCATCAAATATTCTAACGGCGCAGCCGGTTCTCAACTATCCGGTCTTTGTGCAGATATATATAGCGTTGTTGTAGCCGATGCAAATTTAGATAGTGCATTTTTTACATTTGTTATTGCCGATTCCAGCAACATATTTGAGATTCCAGCAAACGACCCTTTAAACGACTCCGTTTTAGTTGCCTCGGTATCTGCCGATGCTTTAGAAAACTGTTTAGTAGATTTAGAAACAATTGATTCGGTTAGAGCTACTAATTTTTGGGTAAATCCTTCAACAGATTCTTTAGACGTTAGATGGATTGTTTATTCTTCTCAATCGGGTAACGACACACTATATCAATCGTATGGTGTTGGCCCTTCAGGTATTTATGAGATTATTCTTTCTCTTTATTGTTCGGGCAGAGCAACGAAAGGGTTTGTAAAAGCTTACGATAAAGTTCAGGTTAACACTCGACTTTCTTCCATACCTGTAAATGCTAAATTTATTAAAACGGAAATTTACCCCAATCCTTTTAACACTAAATTAAATATTAAACTTTCTAACTTGTCGGATATTTTAATAAGCGATATAACCGGGAAAATAGTTGCTCAATACCCTAATTTGTTTGGCTTTAACTCTTTAGTTATGCAAGATTTATCGAAGGGACTGTACTTTATTACTATCCAAAACAAGTATTATAAAGAAGTTTTTAAAGTGGTAAAAGAGTAGTAATTAAAATTTTATACAAACGAAAGCCCTCTCCAATTATGCAGAGGGCTTTTTGTTTTTTAATAACCATTAAACCCTTCGGATATAAATCATAAAATTATAAATTGAGCTTTGTACTCTGATAGGCAATAATTAGATTTGTGATAAGCCCATACCTAAAAAAATGAAAGCAAAAAAAGTGAGTGAATCTTTAACAGTGATGACGGAGATCGTATTACCCAATGATACTAATACGCTTGGTAATTTAATGGGTGGAAAATTATTGCATTGGATGGATATTTGTTCTGCCATTTCAGCCCACAGACACTGCAAACGCGTGGTAGTAACTGCCTCGGTTAATAATGTATCATTTAGTAACCCTATTAAACTAGGATCGGTTGTTACGCTTCAGTCTAAAGTATCCCGTTCGTTTAATTCATCTATGGAAGTATTCATTGATGTTTGGATAGAAGATCCTGTAACAGGGGAACGGTTAAAGTGCAACGAAGCGATTTATACCTTTGTGGCCGTAGATCAAAATGGTGCTCCTTTACCAGTTCCGGAGGCTATACCTGAATCCGATGAGGAAAAAGAACGATATGATGGTGCCCACAAACGAAAACAACTGAGTTTAGTATTGGCTGGTAAATTAAAACCCACTGAGGCCAGCGAATTAAAAGCATTATTTCAATTTTGAAAAGTTTTTTAATATATATCTTTTTAATATTTCTTTTTGGCTATAGTCGAGCTCAAAATCAATCCTTCTCCCCCCATAAAGGACATTATTTTATTGAAAATTTCTCCAATAATGTTTATAACGCCTCTTCTCAAAATTGGTCATTTACACAAACTAATCAGGGGCAGATAGTAGTTGGGAATGTAAGAGAAATACTTCTATACAATGGTAAAAATTGGAAATCTATAGAAGTAAATAACAGTTTATCCATTCGCTCTATGGATAAATCTGCCGACGGAACAATTTATGTGGGTACAAATAACGATTTTGGAAGAATAGAACTAAATAAAAAAGGAAATCCTGTTTTTTTGTCGCTTGCTGCAAGCGCAAAAGTTAGTCGTGACCAAATTAGGGAGGTATGGAAAACATACGCTACTCCATTGGGGGTTTTCTTTCAATGCGAAAATCATATTTTCCTTTTTAAAAATAATCGCCTACTAAAAAAATGGGAAACTACAGAGCCAGGGTTTCAATTTAGCTTTTGGGTTAAAAACAAATTATTTATTCGACACAAGGCGGAAGGTATAATGTATATTGATGAGAAGCTTAATTTAAAAAAAATTGAAAACGATTTCTTTGTAGATAATGTTGTTAGCTCTATTTTACCTTACGGGAATTCCGATAGTGTTCTAATTTCTACCAAAGATAACGGTCTGTTTATAGGCTATAACGATCTTTCAACTGGTAAAATTAAAGCTTTTACAACTAAAGCAGACGAACTCTTTTATAATTACTATATATACAAAGCTATTAAATTGAATGATGGTAATTATTGTTTCGCTATCTACAATAACGGCTGTTTAATTATGAGCCCAAAAGGCGAAATAATAGAACACATAAACAAAGAAAACGGAACTTTAAATGACCGGGTTTGGAGTGTTTATCAAGATAAAGATCAAAATATATGGTTGGGTTTAGATAAAGGAATTTCAAAAATTGAATATGGAATTGGATTAAAGTACTACGATGAAAAAGATGGTTTTGAAGGCAGAGCTCACAAAATATTAAGTTTTGAAAATCAGCTTTACCTGGCTACCATTCAGGGACTTTATTCAAAAAATACAGATGGTAATTTTAAGAATATAATGAATAACCAGGACCTCTATTGGGATATTGAGTTCATTAAAGATTCTTATAAAACTATGGCTGTTGCTTCCAAAAGTGGGTTATCAGTTAGAAATGATCGATCTGAACTTTTTATAGAAGGAGACTTCAGAGATATCACTGTATTTAAAAATCAGGTTTATGCTGTTGCAAATAACACCTTGTACAAAGTTAGCGTTGATAAAAAAGGAATTATTGCCAGAGAAAAACAAGTAGCAGAAACCGGTGACATTGTGCAGCAAATAGAATTTGATCAGAATGAAAATATTTGGCTGGGATTACTAGACTACGGAGTACGACAGGTGATTAATCCATTTAAAAGTAATTGTAAAGTTCGGGCCTTTGATACCACTTCAGGTTTACCGGACATTATAGCAAACAAACCAGTTTTGCTGAATAATCAAATTTATTTTCTTACCACAGCAGGACTCTATGAGTTTGAAAACAATAAGTTTATTAAATCGAAATTACACAGCCAATGGTTTGGTAAAGATTCTTTACAAATTTGGTCGTTCTTCAAAGATTCCAAAAATCGCTGCTGGATGCAAATTAACCGATTTACTAAAGGTGCATTAGTAAACAAAACAGAGGTGGGATACTACGACTTAATTAATAAAAAATGGGTTAGTAATATATTTAAACGTTTACCTCAAACATTGGTAAATGGTTTTTCGGAAGATGAAAAAGGAATAATTTATATGGCATCCGACGAGGGTGTTTTTGTATTCGAAAACAAGAAGCATGAGGCCAACGATTTTTATGTAAATTTTTCTTTCATCCGAAGTGGTTCCGACACATTGCTTGAATACGCTCAGTCTATGCCAAACGGTAATCTTAATGTTACTAAAGATTATCAATTAAGTATGCCTATCCGTTATACTCAAATGCCTCTCCTTATTAATTTCAGTAGTCCATTTTTTAATTCATCAGAAAGCACAGAATATTCGTATTTATTAGAAGGCGATACAAAAGCCTGGAGCGAATGGAGCAGAGAAAATAAGAAGGAATACACCAAATTATCCCCTGGCACTTATACTTTTAAAGTTAAAGCCCGTAATATTTTTGGAGATGAAACCCCAGTAAATTCCTTCACGTTTAAAATTTTACCCCCTTGGTATTTAACCTGGTGGGCATATCTCCTCTATCTAATTTCATTTGTTGCCATTATATATGGCATCGTTCAATTAAGTGTTTATCGATTAAAGCAAGCAAAAATTAAGTTAGAGAATATTGTTACCGAAAGAACAGTTGAAGTGGTAAAACAAAAAGATGAAATCTTAGAACAAAAAGGCGTTCTTGAAAAACAAAAACTGGCTATTGAACGATTTAACGAAGAGCTATCTCATAAAAACAAAGAGATAACAGATAGCATTCAATATGCTAAGAAAATTCAGGAGGCTATTTTAGTAGAAGAACAAACCATTTACAATCAACTTCCGGAGTCGTTTATCTTATATAAACCCAGAGACATTGTAAGTGGTGATTTTTATTGGTATCATGAGTTAGATGACGGGCTATTAATTGCCGCAGCCGATTGCACAGGACATGGGGTGCCGGGGGCCTTTATGAGCATGATTGGCTCTACATTATTAAACGAAATTGTAGATGAGAAAAAGATAACATCACCCGAAGCTATTTTAAATCAGTTAAATATTGAGGTAAGAAGATCTTTAAAGCAAGATGAGGAGACATCACAATCTAGAGACGGGATGGATATTGCCTTGTGTAAAATTAATATTTTAGGTGGTAACCTTAAATATGCGGGAGCTATGCGTCCGCTTTATATCATTCGAAATATAGATGAACGCATTGATTTTGAAGAAATTAAAGCTACCAAGAATCCAATTGGAGGAAAACAAGCCGAAGAAAAACGAGAATTTGTTTTACACAACTTTAACTTTAATAAAGGGGATACAGTTTACTTTTTTTCGGATGGATATGCTGACCAATTTGGGGGTCCGGAGGGTAAAAAATTTATGACCAAAAAATTTCAGCAGCTTTTAATAAGCCTTCAACAAAAATCTATGCCAGAGCAAAAGCAACTAATAAACGAGGCTTTTGAGAATTGGAGAGGTGAACACGATCAGGTTGACGATGTGTTAGTAATAGGAATTCGATTCTAACTTTTACCCCTTAATTTATTAAACAAAATTTGTTCAACTGTAGATTTTTATCTATTAATGGAGTACTTTTGTGCCTTAAATTTTAATATTTAATTACTTATTTAAATGAAAAATTTTTTATCTCTTGTCTCATTCGTTTTACTTTTTTCGGGTGTTTTTTCTCAAACCTTTAATATAGTTTCACCAGCAACTGGTGATAACTGGGCGGAAGGCTCAAATCAAAACATAGCGTGGACTACAAACGGATCTATTCAGTATGTAGATTTATATTATTCAACCGATAACGGTGCTACCTACAATCTTATCGCAGATTTTACAACAAATACGGGTGTATTTGCCTGGTCACTTCCCGCAGGAGTTACCTCTGCAACCTGTAAAGTAGCCATCTTTAATTCCTTAAACAATGATCAATTTGCAACGTCCGGAAACTTTACCATTGGTGGTGGCTCCGGCACAATTACACTATTACAACCTAATGGTGGGGAGAATCTTTTAGGAGGTAACACCTATAACATTTCCTGGAACTCTATAAATGTAAATACCCTTAATATTATGTTTTCTAAAGACAACGGAAACAACTGGGAATACGTTAGTAATGTTAATGCCAGTATTGGATCATTTCAATGGACACTTCCTTATGTTAATTCCTCTAACTGTTTAATTAAGTTAATTGATAGTGAAGATTCTTCTAAATTTGATTTAAGCAATAACGTATTTAGCATATCAGGGAATTATTTATGGCTAACCTCACCAAATGGCGGTGAAACTTTTAGCAGCGGATCTTCCAACACCATTACCTGGACCTACTCCGGAGGAAGCAATTTTGCTAATTTATACTACTCGATTAATAACGGAACCAACTGGAATTTAATTGCCGGAAATATCAACAAAAGCAATCAATACTATGCTTGGACAGTTCCTAATTTATCTTCTCAGAATGTTAAAGTAAAAATTGAAGACATTAATACCCCATCTATTAAAGATGAATCAGATAATTTTTTTACAATTAACGGATTGCCAAGTTCAATATTTTTAACCTATCCCAATGGTGGTCAAACATTTAAACAGCAACAACAGGTCTCTATTCAATGGAATAGTTCGTCCATAACTTCCGGTGTTAACCTTTACTACTCATCTGATAATGGATTAAACTGGATTCTAATTGAAAATAATGTTAATTCTAATGATGGAGATAATATTTTCTATTGGACCACTCCCAATACATTATCCGATTTATATAAGATAAAGATTGAAAATGCCGAAAACCCCAATCAATTTGATATCAGCAATAATAGTTTTTCGGTGATATTACCACAGATAACAATTAACAACCCTAATGGTGGAGAAAATTACACTGGTGGTAGTACCCAAACCATTTCGTGGAGCAATAACAATGTTTCATCCAATGTAAATATTTATTTTTCTTCAGACGGCGGTAACTCATACTCCTTGTTAGCAAATGGGATTAACAACCAAGGATCCTATAACTGGACCATCCCCAATATTTCAAGTTCTCAATGTTTAATAAAAGTGACTGATTACTATTTTAATAACATCTTTGATGTAAGTAATAATCCTTTTTCTATAAACCCTGCGCCTAGTTCCATTCAACTAAATTATCCAAATGGCGGAGAATCTTGGGTTATAGGGCAATCTAAAATAATCACTTGGACTAGTAATAATATCAATTATATCAATATTGATTATTCTACAGATGGTGGATCAACGTATACCAATTACATCAGCAATGTAAATGCAAGCAATGGTTCTTATTCATTCACTGTTCCTAATATTATCTCAAACAATGTTAAGATAAAAGTATACGACAATAGTAATACAACCATAAGCGATGTAAGTAATAATACACTTTCTTTTATTAAGCCCACCTTAACACTAATTACCCCTAATGGTGGAGAAACTTATAATGGAGGAAGCACTCAAACCTTAAATATATTCAACAACGGTTCTTATACTTACGTAAACATAGATTTAAGTACTGACAATGGGAATACCTGGTCTAATATAAATTTTAATGCCTACATCAGTAGTGGAAGTACAAATGTAAACTGTAACTTACCTAATATCGGGTCTTCGCAATGTAAAATAAGAATTACAGATTATAATGACAATTCAATTACGGACCAAAGTGATGCTAATTTCACTATTAAATTTACTACACCGTCAATTATCTTAACCTCACCAAATGGTGGAGAAATTTGGGCGGAGGGCCAAACACAATCTATCAACTGGACTGCATACAATGTAAGTAAAAGTAATTTGTTTTACAGCAGCGATTCGGGTAATACCTGGAATTTAATTGCGTCTAACTTAAATACTAATTCTGGTTCTAATTCTTACAACTGGGTAGTACCTACCGGTATAAATTCATCCAAGTGTTACATTAAAGTTGTAGACGCCAATAATAATCAATACTTCGATCGTTCTAACGGATTGTTTACTATCCCTGCTCCATCTATTACAGTTATCAGTGCAAACGGAGGTGAGTTTCTTCAAATTGGTTCCCCTTATCGCTTTAAATGGAATTCAATTGGTACAAGCCGATACGTTACTGTAGAATACCGAACTAGTCCTACCGGAAACTGGACAACCTTAGTAGCAGGAATTAATGATTATGGATATTACGATTGGACGGTAACCGGACCTGCCTCGGGTACCTGCAAGATAAGAGTAACTGATTATTATAATAATGCCATAACCGATCAAAGTGATTTTAATTTTAGCATTGTAAATGCACAAAGTGCCAGCATCTCCATCTCTGCTCCTGTATCTACCACAATATGGCAAACCAATAGCCAGCAATATATAAGCTGGAACTCTAATGGCATATCCAATGTTAAATTAGAATATAATTTAAATGGCAATATTCCAACGGGATGGGTAACCATTAGTTCCAGTACTCAAAACACTAATTCATATGCATGGACTGTTCCGGCTACTGCCACTAGTAATGCCCGCATTCGGGTTTCCGATGCAAGCAATTCATCTGTAAGTGCTGTTTCCGATAACTTTAAAATTGTTAGTCCTTTTATTGAAGTAACTTCACCCAGCACCTCTGATTTATGGACAGCCGGTACACAAGAGTATATAGAATGGAATCATATCGGATTATCTTCTTATGTAAGACTCGATTACTCACTAGACAATGGAAGCACCTGGGTTAATATTGTAAACTTAGCGAACAACTTCGGATATTATTACTGGACCATTCCTCCAACTATTCAAAACGCTTGTTTAATAGTTAAGGTTAGCGATTATTCTGACGCTAATTTATTTGATGTGTCAGAATATTGTACTGAAGTAAACGCACAAACACCCACACTTACTTTAACAACTCCTAATGGCGGCGAACAGTACAAAGTAGGCTCTCAGCAAGCAATGTATTGGTCTTACCAAAATGTTGATTCTATTAAAGTAGAATTTTCTTCTAATAATGGCGCCTCCTGGTCTACAATTGCTAATAGTGTATATGCTCAAGACAGTTATTTAAACTGGACGGTGCCAAATGTGGTGTCCGATTTTTGTAAAATAAAAATTACTTCAAAAATTGATAATACGGTATTAGACATCTCTAACTCTATTTTTAAAGTATACTCTCCTTCCATCACAGTTGTTAGTCCTAATGGTGGAGAAATTATAGAAGCAAACTCTATTAAACAAATTCAATGGTATAGCCAAGGCATCATTAACAACTATGTAAACCTTTACTATTCAATTGATAACGGAAGTACCTGGGATCTTTTTGCCTATCCATCCACTTATGATAATCAGCTCAATACTTATAACTGGAATGTCCCAAATAGCCCATCTAACAGATGTTTAATAAAAGTTGCCGACTCTAATAATCCAAACTTTTTTGATCTTTCAGATGCAACTTTTACCATTAATCCTCCCCCACCAAGCATTACTGTAACCTATCCCAACGGTAATGAAAATTTGGTTGCTGGCTCAACCCTAAATATATCTTATACCAGCCAATCGGTAAGTAATGTTAACATCGAATACAGTATAGATAATGGACAAAACTGGACAACCATTGTTATTAACCAAACAGCCAATGGCAACTACTCCTGGATACTACCCAATGTGTCCTCTAACCAAGCCCGGATTAGAGTGGTAGATATTTCTAATCCTGCTGTAAGCGACATGAGTAACAACACTTTTACCATTATAAAACCTCTGATAGAAATAATTAGTCCGAATGGCGGAGAAACATACACTACTAATACAAATGCCTCTGCTAAATTTTATATGGAGGGCCAAAATAATTATGTTAAATTATATTATTCATTAGATAGTGCCGCCACTTGGGTGTATTACAATTATATGTATGCATACAATAATCAGGTTAATACTTTTAATTGGGTTACCCCTACGAGCCCATCTACTAAAGTTTTTATTAAAATTGAGGATAATAATAATTCAAGTATTTACGACACCACAGATTCTGACATTAATATTGTATTACCTCAACCGAACCTTACACTTACTTCACCTAACGGTGGTGAAACTTGGGGACTAGGTAATGCTTATTATATTAACTGGAATGCCGTTAGTGTAAGTGCTGTTAATATTTATTATTCAGTAAACAATGGAACAAGCTGGACGAATATTATAAATAACGTTAGCGGTGGTTCTTATTATTGGACTGTCCCTAATTTAACATCGGGCACCTATCCAAATTGTAAAATAAAAATTGAGGATGCCTCCAATAGTTCTTTATTTGATGTTAGCAACTTCAACTTTACTTTAACCAATCCGGGCATTACTGTTAATGGACCTAACGGCGGCGAGCAATTTACAGAGCAAACCTATGCTTCTATTCGCTGGACACCAGTTGCGTTAACTAATTATGTTAATATCTATTATTCACTGGATTCTGGCGAAACGTATACTTACCTTACTCAGGTATACTCTCAGAACAGTATTCAGAACTCCTATTCATGGTATATTAATAATGGTTCGGCAACTAACAAAGCAAAAATTAAGATTTGTGATTACAGTGACCAAAATAAATGCGATGAATCCAATGCTGTTTTTACTATTCTTCCTTCTACACCTTTTGTTAATTTAACTTATCCAAATGGAGGTGAAAACTTCACTGCCGGTCAATCATACTATATACAATGGTCCTCAAACAATGTTAGTAACGTTAAAATTGAGTTCTCAACAAACAATGGCTCAACGTATAATACTATTGTAGCAAATGTATCCAGCATAACGGGCTCCACAAATTATTACAACTGGACCGTACCCACCAATATCTCGAACTCATGCCAGGTTAAAATAAGAATTACGGACATATCCAATTCTACCTACACAGATCAATCTGCTTCTGCATTTTGTATTGGGGTTCCAACTATTACGGTTATAACACCTAATGGTGGTGAAACATGGCAAGGAGGGTCAGTTCAAAATTTAAAATGGTCGAGCAATAACATATCTTCCTATGTATACATAGCATTATCTACCGACGGAGGTAATACTTATTCTACACCCGTTTTTGCCAACAATACAGGCTCCTATTCTTACACGGTTCCAAATACACCCTCTAATCAGGCTATAATTCAGATTAATGACTATTATAATCAGAACATCTCAGACATATCGAATGCTAATTTCACCATTACCCAAGCTCCGCCTTCCGTTAAAGTATTAAGTCCAAATAATGGTGGAACCATTGTGGTTGGTGACTCCTACGCCATATCATGGTCTAGTGTAAGTATAGCAAGAGTTGGTATAGAATATACGTATGATAACGGCCTAAACTGGATTAACATTGCCTCTAATATAACCGCATCGTTAGGATATTACAATTGGTTGGTGCCCAACACCCCATCAAACCAATGTAAAATTAGGATTTATGATCAGAATAATAGTTCAATAAATGATTTAAGCGATTTAAGCTTTAATATTAAATCGCCTTATATTACCGTTATATCTCCAAACGGAGGCGAAAATTGGGGGATAGGAAGCACTCGACAAATTAAATGGACAAGTGCAGGTATTAATTTTGTAGATGTCTATTATTCAACTGATAACGGAGCAACTTGGAATACTATTGTTAGTAATTATCAGGCTGGTAGCGGAACCTACAATTGGACTGTTCCTGCCAACCCATCACCGATATGCAGAATAAAAATATCAGAACAAAGTAACGCGTCAAATTTTGATGTAAGTAATAACGTATTCACTATTCCTAATCCAAGTGTGGTTTTAACATCTCCTAATGGTGGCGAAACATGGGCAAGCGGTACCTCTAAAACTATTTATTGGAATGCAACCGGAATCCAAAACCTTATGCTAGAATATACAACAGATGGCGGAGCAAATTGGAATACTATAATTTCAGCAGTAAATGCAAGCTCAGGATTTTACAATTGGAATGTGCCAAATATTACCTCTCAAAATTGTTTAATTCGTGCCACAGATATAAGTAACAGCAACTATACCGACATTACTGATGGGGTGTTTAAAATTGTAGCACCTATTTTAACGATTACTTCACCATCAGGAGGGGAAAATTTTGTAGCATATACATATCAAAATATAACCTGGAATTCTAACGCTGTTAGCTCTTATGTTAAACTGGAATACTCTGTTAATGGTGGAAGCACCTGGAACTTAATTAGTAATGCAGAGTATAATGACGGTAGTTACAACTGGTATGTGGCCAACAACCCTAGCAATAATTGTAAAGTAAGAATAAGCGATTACTACATTAATACGATTAATAGTATAAGTAACGGGAATTTTAACATAAGTGCACCACAACCAACTATAACTATTACAAGCCCCAATGGTGGTGAAAATTGGACTATTGGAACCGCATACACAATTAGATGGAACAGCGTAAGCGTTAATAATGTTAAGATTGAATATACAATAAATGGAGGGACCAACTGGAGCACCATTGTGAGTAGTACCAACAGTAACAACGGCAATAATTCATATTTATGGAATATACCCAACCAGCCCTCAACAAAATGTTTAATTCGCATAAGCGATATAGCCAATCCGAATATTGTCGATTTCAGTAATGGTAATTTTACAATTCCACCTCCATCTATCACTTTAACCTCACCTAATGGTGGAGAAATTTGGGGTTCACCATCTCAGCATTATATTTATTGGAATAGTATTTCAGTTCCCAATGTTAAAATTGAGTATACCAGTAATGGTAACGTTTGGAATACAATTGTATCGAGTACCAGCGGAAATAACGGAAGTTATTACTGGAACATTCCGTCGGGAATAAACTCTTTAAATTGCAGGGTTAGGGTTAGCTCTTCGGTTGCAAGTAATATTAGCGACCAAAGTAATGCTAAGTTTAGCATACAAACACCAAGCATTAATGTTACAGCACCTAATGGTGGAGAAACTTTAACGGGTTTAAGCAATACCTATATTAAATGGACGGGCATTGCCTCCAGTAATTATGTTAAAATTGACTATAGTACAAATAATGGCTCAACCTGGACGAACATTGTAAATGGTGCCAGTAATAATGGTACTTATAACTGGTATTTGCCTAACGTAGCTTCTGCTCAATGCAAAATTCGCGTGAGTGATTATTACAACAACACTATTAGCGACGAAAGTAATGGAGTATTTTCTATAACACAAGCACAGCCAAACATAACGCTTTATACTCCGAATGGTGGAGAAAATTGGTTAGTAGGCAATTATAACTATATATACTGGTCTTCGGTTGCAGTTCAGAATGTTAAATTAGAGTACAGTATTAATAACGGTACTAGCTGGAATACGATCAATACCAGTGTGAATGCTTCCAGCGGATATTATTACTGGTATATCCCAAGTACGGTAAGTAGTCAGTGTTTGGTTAGAGTGAGTGATGCAAATAATGCAACCATAAATGATCAAAGCAATGCAGTGTTTAGTATTAATCAGCCTATACCTTCCATAACGGTTACTTCTCCAAATGGTGGTGAGCAATGGGCAGTAAATAGTTATCGATATGTTTATTGGAATTCAACAGCCGTAGATCTTGTAGATGTATCTCTTACAACGGATGGTGGTGTTAACTATACAATAATTGGTGATAATGTAAGCGGTGCTCAGGGATATTTATATTTTAATGTACCTAATACACCGAGCGCTAACTGCAAAATTAAAATTGAAGATGTGAATAGTGGTTTACTGGATATGAGCGATGCCGAGTTTGAAATTTACGAGCCGGTGGCTAATAACAATATTATATCTACCTCTTATACTCCGGGTGGAACATTATGTAAGGGTGATACTATTTTTGTAAGCTATACCGCCAGCGGTGTTTACAACGCAGGAAATACTTTCAATGTTCAGTTATCGGATACAAGCGGTTCTTTTGCATATCCTTTAGAAATTGGATATAAGGTAAGCAGCGATACACAGGATTCTATTCTGGCTGTAATACCTACATCAGTATTTAACGGTGTAAATTATAAGGTAAGAGTAGTGAGTACTGATATGCCGGCAACCGGAAGTGCAAATGCGAGTTCAATTGCAATTAACAGTCCGCAATTTGATTTTGTTGCCGACCAAACATTAAAGTATTTACCTGATGGAAAAGTGAAATTTGAGTTTATTCCGGATGGAGATACAACAGGCTATTTATATAACTGGAGTTTTGGTGATGGGGATTCTTCAGATGTATCAAACCCAATTCATAATTATAGTGCTCCTGGTTTCTATACCGTTAGTTTGGCCGTTAGCGCTTCGGGTTCTTGTGCTACTGAAAAAACCAATATTAGCTATGTAGTTGTGGAGCAAGTTTTCCCAACCATTGTTATTCCTCCCGCAAACACGAATGATTTAAGTGCTGTGTCGATGGCTAACGCTTTTGTAGGTTGTGCCGTAGGTACAAATGGTACAATTTTATTAACAAATAATGGTGGGGTTAACTGGACGCCGGTACAAGCTGCAATTAATGGAAATATAACCGGAGTTCAGATGTATAACCTTAACTTAGCCATAATAAGTACTTCAACGGGCTTTGTATATCAAACGCTTAACGGAGGATTAAGCTGGAGTCAAATTTACGACTCAGGAGGAATACCGTTTAATTCAGTTTCTTTTAAAGATTCAACGTTAGTATTTATTGTAGGCGATGGAGGAAAGATTGTAAAAATTGCAGGAAATCCAACCAGTGGATTTTCTGTTCCCACAATTGTAAACCCAACCATCCCAATTAATGCAAATTGCACGGGCGTGTCTTTTGCTGGTTCAACGGGGTATTGTGTTGGTACAGATGGTAAAGTATATGGAGGATCTACGTGGGGAGAACAAACCATTTCAGGTACAAACAATGCTTCTTTAAATGCCTTAACTTTCCTTAATGGAAATTTTGGTTTTGCTGTTGGAAATAATGGAACGGTAGTTAGATTTAAAAATGGTTCATTTAATCAGGTTTTTGATGGTGTACCATCCGATTTTACAAGTGTGCAAATAAAAGATACATTAACTGCATATGTTGTAGGTGATGACGGAGTAGTTTATTTAACAGAGGATGGCGGCGATAACTGGGAGCGTTATTCTATTGGAAACACTTCTAATTTAAGAGCAGCAAGCTATAAGTCAGGTAAAGGAGTTATAGTGGGAAGTCAGGGCGGTGGTTTCCGTTTTGGCGGTAATGATATAAGTATGAGTGTAACCGATAGTGTTTATTGTGCCGGCGAGGCTATAAACATAGATTACCAAGTATCCGGTCAATTTAATACTGGCAACGTATTTAAAGTTGAACTATCGGATGTTAATGGAGATTTTACCAGTCCGCAAATTATTGGTTCGGTAAGCTCCACTACTTTTGGCACCATAAACGCCACCATACCTGCAGTGATTGAAGCTGGAAGTGCCTACCGTATTCGTATTGTATCTACCGATAGTCTGGTAACCGGTCCGGATAATGGTTTTAACATTACCTTAGTAGCAAGTCCTTTTATTAAGTTAGGGAATGATACCAGTATATGTTCAGGATCTTCTATTACACTTAATGCCGGAACAGGTAATTTTAACTATATATGGAATACTGGAGATATCACCTCCAATATATCTGTTAATACCGAAGGAGGATATGCTGTAAACGTTACTGATGCAAATGGTTGTTCTGGTAAAGACTCTATCTATGTTGCTGTAATTAATACTTTACAAGTTAATTTAGGAAGTGACATTAGTACATGTAACAGCTCAAGTGTGGAATTAGATGCAGGAGTAATAGGTGCAAGCTATAGCTGGAGTACTGGTGCAACCACTCAGATTTTACCGGTTACTAACGCCGGAACCTACTGGGTAAGTGTTTCTAAATGTAATCAAACCGTAAGCGATACCATTAAAATTGATTTTAGTCAATCTATCGCTTCAGCAACTATTTCCAATTCGGGTGGTACATTAACAGCCGGAGGTGTAATAGGTACAGGAGTAACTTATCAATGGTACAAAGGTCCAACACCGGGGGCTGGTGTTCCAATTCCTAATGCAACTTCTCAGAGTTATGTGCCTCAAGATACCGGATGGTATTATGTAATGGCTACAAATGCTGCCGGATGTTTTAGCTATTCGAGTGCTGTTTATGCTTCCGGAATTGGATTTACGGAGTATACCAATGATGCAAGTGTTTTAAATATATTTCCCAATCCTAATTCGGGAAGTTTTACCATTAAACTTAATACAAACGCCAGCTATGTTAAATTTGAAATTATTGATGTTTTAGGGAAAATAGTTTGGCTGGAAGAAGTAAATAATGTTACAAAAGTTGCACAAACCAACGTGCAATTAGGTAATCAGCATGCAGGAGTATACATGGTAAGAGTTAGTAATGATGGACATACTCGATTACAAAAAATGGTAATTCAGAAATAAGGAATAGGGGCTAAAAAGCCCCTATTTTTAATTATGTTTTAAAGGCTTAAATAACCTATATACTAAAGTTCCCAAAAGAATCATAAGAACTCCCATGCCGGTGTTAAAAGTTTTTACAAAAAGGAGATCAATGCAAATAATTCCTGCTAAAAAAACATATAAGGCAGGGATATAAGGATATCCAAATGCCTTATATGGCCTTGGGGTATCCGGTTCTTTTTTTCTTAAAATAAATAAGCCACTTATAGTAATAATATAAAACACTAGCGATGCAAAAGTAGCGTAATCTAACAAGTCGCCATAAGAACCACTTAAACATAATACACTCGCCCAAAGAGCTTGTAAATAGAGCGCTTTACCAGGAACAAGAGCTTTATTAAGAATAGCTGCACGCTTAAAAAATAAACCATCGTTTGCCATAGATTGAAACAAGCGAGAACCAGCCAAAATCAGACCGTTGTTACAACCAAATGTAGAAACCATGATTAATGCCGCCATCAGGTACTTGGAAACATCACCAAACATTACATAAAGAGCAGCAGTGCCTACCCTATCATTTTGAGCAAACATTAATCCTTGTCCCAATACATCCGAACTAAGAGGATCTCCTTTAACCGGAAGCACCATTAAATATGCTAAGTTTGCCAGAATATATATAACAGTAACTATTGCAGTGCCAATAAATAAACCGAGCGGAATATTTTTATGTGGCTCTTTAACCTCACCAGCTATAAATGTTACATTATTCCAGGCATCACTACTAAATAACGATCCAATCATTGCTACACCAAGAGCTGAAAACAGAGCCATTCCAGCAAGCGGATGAACGCTTAAAACACCCTCTTTAAAAGTAGTACTAAAAGCATTATAGGGATTGCTAAAATTTTCGGAAAACACATTACCATTAATTCCAAAATATATTCCAAGTATAATTAAACCAAATAAGGCAATTAATTTAGCGCTTGTAAAAATTCGTTGAACTAATTTGCCATTCTTTATTCCCTGTGCATTACTCCAGGTTAGAAAATAGATACTTACAATTGCCAAAAGTTGGGCATAGGAAATGCTAAAAGAACCGATAGAAAATAAACTATTTTTCTCGTTAAAAATCGGAAAAAAAACTCCCGTAAATTTAGCAAAAGCAACTGCTACTGCTGCAATAACTCCTGTTTGAATGACCGTAAAAACGGTCCAACCATAGGTAAACGCAGTTAAACGTCCAAAAGCTCTTTTAAGATAAACAAATTGACCTCCTGCTTCGGGCATCATTCCTGCAAGTTCGCCGTAGCTTAATGCGGCCAGTAAGGTAATAAAACCGGAGAGTATCCAGGCCATCAGGAGCCAGAAGGGTGAGCCTAAACTTCGGCTCATATCGGCACTTACAATAAAAATTCCGGAGCCAATCATGGATCCTGATACCAGCATTACGGTATCAAATAAATTTAATGTTCTTTTAGGACTTTCCATCGATTGAAAATAACTAAAAAAAGTAAATGTTTTCTGGATATTTATCTAATGAATGTTTTGCCTTAAAAGCTTACACGCATTATTAGATTAGATTAACGAAAGTACTTCAACACAATAGAAAATAGGTTCTTACTATTTTGCAATGGAAGAGGAGTTTTCTTTCCAGTTTTTGTAAGCTTTTTCTAATGTTTCTAAAAATTTTTCGGGAGCCTGAGCACCGGATACGCTGTACTTATTATTAAATAGAAAATAAGGGACCCCGGTAATATTTAACTGCTCTGCCTCATTTAAATCCTTATTTAAAGTTAACCACGTAGAACTATCATTTAGCGCAAATTCAACCTCTGTAACCTTTATACCTATTTTTTCACTTAAATAAACAAGAGTATCTCTGTTGTTTAGATCTTGTCCATCGCAAAAATAAGCACTAAAAAAAACTTCTTCAGCTTTGTCGCCTAAATTTAAAGTTTTAGCATACTGAATAATTCGGTGAGCCAGAATTGAATTAGCTACAACCATCTTATCGAAATTATAATTTAGTCCACTTTCTTTAGCCATATTATAAACATAGTTGTGCATTTCTTTACTATATTCAACTGTCCACCCTTTTCGCTCAGCCAGATATTGATAAACAGACTTACCCTCAGCAGAATCTGCATTTATGGATGGATCTAAGATATAACTTTTCCAAACCAAATTAATTTCATCAGCATATTTAAACTGCGCTAAAGCCTTCTCGTAATTGCGCTTGCCAATATAACAAAACGGACACATAATGTCGCTCCATACTTCTACGGTAAGTTTACCTTTATTTAAATCCATTGTTTTTTGTGCATGTATAGATGAACTTAAAACCATAAGGCTAATCGTCCATATCAGTTTATTTTTTTTTAATTGCAAGATGAGTATTTAAGATAATTAAATTTTGAAGCTACTTCACTTCAATATTAGTTATATTTTATTTGATCTAAATCCATTAAAGGTTGATTACTCATCCTTAATAAAATTTGAGCAGTTGTAACTACGTCTTTCTGGCAATAGGTAGCAATTCTTTCCAGATCGTTTTCTTTGTAATATACCTCTCTTACCATGCTTCCATCAATATCGTCTTTTGGTGTGGGAATACCTAAAACGTTAGCCAGGAGGTTAAGAGATGTATAGCTTTTATAGTCTCCAAATTTCCATAGCTCCATTGTATCGAGGTGTTTTACCTCCCAGGGCTTTTTACCTGCAATATTCAAGATATCAGGAATAGGAAGTGCATTAATAATTAAACGCCTGCACAAATAAGGAAAGTCAAATTCCTTACCGTTATGTGCGCACAACAAATTTTCGATTTTATTAAAATGACGGTTCAATGTTTCGCAAAATTCCTTTAGTAATATCTCCTCATCATCACCGTAAAAAGATTTTAACCGGAATGAAATATCACCCCCTTCAAATCTAAAATATCCACACGATATGCAAATAACTTTTCCAAATTCGGCATAAATACCGGCCCTACTATATAACGTTTCGGAGGTATCCTCATCCGCCTTTTTTAATGAGCTTGATTTATAATCCCACAACTTTTTCCAGTTATCATCCAAAGAAGAATATTCAGCAACCTGAGGAACTGTTTCTATATCCAGGAATAAAATGTTTTGAAGAGCACTTATTGTAAACATGATTTTTAAAAAAGTTTAGTTAAGCTTAATTTAAATTTTTAGTAGCGAGTAGTTGTTCATTTATCAACATTCTAATTTACAAACAGCTGAGATAGTTAATTCACTTTCTTACTTTATTAAAACCCCTTTTTTATTGAGAATTGGAACTGTTGTAAAATTTTCTTCTTTAATAGTTTCAGGCAGAAATATAAATTTACGGTCGTACATATTTTGTTCAGAAAAATAGCTTACCCAATATTCGTTATTAAGGCCAAATACATCCTCCACTATCATCTCTACTTTTTGCGAGGTTTTAGAATCAAGGGTTTCTATAAAATGACGGAGGGTTGTGGTTTTCCTTTCCTCATTATTAATTAAACCATAACCGGTAGAAGCAATAAGCACGCCCTCTAATAGTTTATCTCCTGTATTTATTATGTATACATTCCACTCTTCCTCGTGTTGTTTGTTTAATTCTTTAACAACGGCTAAGGCGATATTTTCAGCAATTAATTTAGGTATATCTTTTAACATGATTAATTAAGAATTGAGTAAGCAGCATCCAAATATAATTTTGCATCAATCGGATAACCTTCGGGGGTAAGTGTTTTATTACGCTTATGGCCTAATCTAACTACAACAGCATTTTCGTCTCTTAATACAAAAACAAATTGACCGAGTATGCCTCGCATATATGGAATCTGCTTACCCTTATAGTTTAGCAACCACCACTGATAGGCGTATTGTTTACAAGCAGTTCCATCGGCGTTTTTAAGCCCTGCAGGACTAGTTGCTTCAGAAACATAACTACTGTCTACTATGCGTTTTCCGTTAAATATACCATAGTCTTTATACAATCTGCCAATACGGGCAAAATCGCGTGCGTTTGAGTAGAAGCAACAAAAAGATTTTTCCCATCCATTTTCATGATCAAGATTCCACATAGCATCTGTTTCGGCACCCAATGGCCCCCATAAATGCTTTGAAGCATAATCCGACACATTCATACCTGTTGCACTTTTTATAACAAATGCTAAAAGCTGAGAGTCACCGCTAAGATACTTAAAAACTTTTCCGGGCTCCGTTATTACATTATAAGAGTATGTAAGCGCTTCCAGATCGCTACCATAATATGCTTCAGCAGGATAAGCCAGAGGATTTACATAATCTTCATCAAACCCAATTCCGCTGCTCATCGTTAACAGATGCTTTATAGTTATTGCCGATTTCTTACCTTGTTTAAACTGAGGCAAAAAATCACCTACTGGTTGATTAACGTTTTTAATGTAGCCGTCTTTAATAGCACATCCTGTTAAAACGCCTAAAATACTCTTAGCCATAGAAAAAGAATTTGTTAAAGAACGCGGACCACCAATATCCCAGTATTCTTCATAATAGATGGAGTCGTTTTTAATAATAAGAAATGCAACAGGATCCAGCGCAATCATTTGTTTTCGTAAATCATCAGGAATACTTTTAGAATTATTTAACCTGGAAATAGGCCAAGGAACAGGGTTGCCGATTTTTATTGGTCGGTTTGCAAATATCTGAGGTTCTTGCAACGATGGGCCCATCCTGCCTTTTAAATATGAATTTGCAATTCCTTTATATAGATAAGTTCTGCCTGTTATTAAAATAAAAACATTTAGACCCAAAATTAAAAGCAACAGAAACCAGCCAATTAATTTTAAAATTTTTTTCATTAAAAATCGGTATTAAGAGAGATATAAAATACGCGCTTAAGAATCAGGCCATCCTGAACACCATGCGCCCAATCCAGGCGAACAAAATATCCCAATACCTTACTCCTTATCCCCCAACCGTAACCGCCAATAAGTGGGTTAAGCTGGTTTTTGAGCGTAATTTCAATAGGACTATTAGGTGAAGCGATTACTGTAGTAAACAAAGAATTCTCTTCGGAAAACGGGTTTGGGCCAGTCCATGCAGTGCCTAAATCGCCAAAACCAATTATCTGAAAATTATTAAGAAACTCGCTTCGCAGCGGGCGGGAGGAGAGATAGCGGAATAACGGCATTCTTAATTCACTATTTACCACCGCAAAGCTATTACCGTTTCGGGCATTTTGGATAAAGCCCCTCATGTTAGTTGCAAGCGTTTGAAAAACATATTGGTCTGCATTCTTAATTTCCACATCCTGTTTAAAACGGGGTAAAATCCAATTATCTACACCCCCCATATAATAAATTAGTTTTTTATTGCCCAAAGAGGTAGACGCTGCTACTCTATTTGCCCATATAAATTCTCTATAAATCTTTTTATAATAGCGCGCATCTCCACCCAAAACTATAGTATTATTTTGCCGAACATTTACCTGACTATAATATTCCGCAAACACTTTAGCTTTAAACCCTGTAGGAAGATTAAGACCAAGCGATAACGAATTATCAAAAGTTAAGTCGGTTTTTAAACCTATCCAGTAATTATAAACATTAGGCCTTGCAAGTGCAATTGCATCACTAGACAGATAAGTTATTCTATCGTTTCTACCGGAAATAGCGCCCCTCCAAGCTAAAACTTCATTAAATGGATATTTAACAATATACTTAATTTCGTGTGTGTAGGTTTTTACCCATGGAGAACTAATATTATCGCTGGAGGCATTATTTAAACCTCTACGGTGCAAAACAAGTTGTTTATCCCATCGCTTACTTAAGTCTTCAACGCTTAATAAAAATTCGTTGCTTCTTAAATCGGTAGATAACCTAAAGCCACCCGAAATTCTGTAATCCTCAAACAAATCACTGCTTCCGATTTTAATTAACCCATTAAATCCTGGATTGTAATATACAGGGCCGCCTCCGTTAAACAATTGATAGTTGGCATTTAAGAAAGAATTATCTAATTGTGATACCAAGTAATCTACCGTAAAGAAACGATTATAATTGCGCGTTTTAGGCATTTTAAATTCTTTAGACTTAGGCTTTTCAGTATCGGCAATTATCATGGATGAATCTGCTGGAGGAACAGAAGGAATAGAAGGAGTTTTAGGAACATTTATAATTCCAGATTGGTTTGTATTAGCCGGAACTTCATTTTCAAATACATAATTATTAATATCTATTGCCTTTGTTTTACTTTTTTCAACTTCTTCTTTACCAAATACAGATACTTTGTTAAATGTACGGGCAGAATCCTGTTTAGGTTGAGCAGAAGGCTGAGATTTAAACTCCGGATCTTGAGTTTTTAACCCTTTGCTCTCTTTACTCTCATCAGTCTTTACTTCGAGAAACTCCGAAATAGTTAACGTTTTGCTAATATCCCTGTAGGGAGTATTTTTTAGGCTTGTTTTTATAAGAGACGAATAAGGAATTTTATCGTACTTAAGTAGCCGATATTTACCTTCACTTAACTGTATTTCGGAAATATAATTGCTGCCGGATGAGATCTGTTCATCCAGAATATTTCGGGCATTATTAGTAACCGAAAAGGACTTCATGGTATAATTATAATGTTCGGAAGTATCGATATAAGCCAGAACACTGTCGAACTCACCTACAAAACGATTTACAATACCATTTTGATCGGACAAAAAGCTTATATGTTCGCTATCGTAGGCATGAGGAGAAGTTTCATTAATAAATTCGGTTGAGGACAGTTTTCTTAGAATAGGCGAGCGTTTTAAATAATTGTAAGAATATAAATCCAGGAAAGGAGAAACGGGCTTTACATCGTCTACAAATTTTATGGTATCATTTGATCGGTTAGAAGAAAAAATAATTTCATTTGTTCCTTTAAAAAAACAAGGATAAAGATCGTCGTATACATCTTTAGTAATTTGCTCCGGACTATTACTTGCTACGTTAAATACATAAATATCACTAAATCCGTTTTGAACTGCACTCATTACAAACTTCTTTCCATCAGGAGCGTATTGATAGCTTATTATCTTTTCGAAGTTAAGAATAGGTCTTTTTTCCAATTTTTTATCTTCAAGCGAATAGTAGTGCATCCAAATTTGACCTTGTTCTTCGGTAATGAATGTAAACATATCCCCCTTTGGATGCCAATTAATAAGAGGATACGAGTAATCAGTTATACGATTTAATTTATGTTCGCGCTTGTAAATTCGTTTTCTTTTATTTGAATTTAAATCATGTAAATAAACTTTATATTGGCCCATATTATTAGTGGCGTAAATAGCATAGGTTGCATCGGTATTAAGTTTAAACTGGGTAAATGTATTTTTTCGCGTTTGTTTTTTGTTTAAGATACTTAATTTGTAGTCGGGTAGGTTTCGGCCAATATCGCTGCTATAAAATTTATTAGCGTAAAACAACTTCCACTCTTTCATTAAGTTTTTTAGAGAAATTCCGAGCACAAACAAGAAACCACTTTCAATATTACGGCTAATACGGGTCATGTATAAAATATTAGGAATAACGTTCTTTCCATAAGTTTCTGCAATGTAATTCCAAACAGAATGTCCGGCATTAACAGCATTTCTTCCGCTTAAGCGATGAAGTTCGTTGTAGCTATTGGACTTAATACCGTCTTTTATAAAATTTTCTATTTCGGGATTCCATGAAGTTGAATAATAAGATGCAAAACCTTTACTAAACCAATCGGGAACGGTTAGTAAAGTAGAGTTTCTGATTACATCCTTCCAGTTTCCCCCATACATCATCTGATTAAAAGCTACCTCCGCCAAAGCAGCTTTTAATTGTTTAGTGAATTTATCATGATCACCTTCAAAATAAAGGATGAGTTTGCTACCCACTATACGTGTGGTACCACCAATATTGGTAGATGATTCGGCACCGGTAAGGCCTAAATTACTTTGTTTAAAATCGCTTTGCTTGTTATAAATTATAAATTGTAATTGATCTTCAATCTGAAAATCAAGCGTTAATTCAAGATTTTCAAGATACTGTTCGGCTATTTGAGCAGTATATAAGGCCAGATTCTTGCCGCCTAAATAAAAATATATATCATAACGCTGGTATTTATAATGACTCCATACCTCACGATCATATTGAATTCTGTTCTTTCCAAACTCTAATTGAGAACCATAATAAAATTGCGCATTAATATTCTTAGTAAAAACTAAAACAAAAAGCACAAAAAAAGAGGCCTTTAAAAAAAAATTATCCCAAATTTGCATTATCGCTAATTTAACAATAAACAATTGATTTGACTTTATGTTTTTTGTCGCATAAGTCTCTAATAATCATATTAATATGGAAATAAAAAGCTTTGCCTTTGGGCCATTTGCAGAGAACACCTATGTTTTGTTCGATTCTACAAAAGAATGTATAATTATAGACCCGGGATGTGCCAACAAACAGGAGGAAGAGGAACTTGCAAATTTTATTACCCAATTGGCTTTAAGACCAGTTCGCTTGCTAAACACCCATACCCATATCGATCATATTTTAGGGAATAAATTTGTAAGCGAGAAGTACAAACTGGGGCTGGAGTTTTGCGAAGATGATATGCCTACTTTTAAGCTGGCCAAGGTTTCTGCTGATATGTGGGGCATTAATTACAACCCTTCACCCGATCCGGTTAGTTTTATTAAAGAGGGCGATAAAATCCTTTTTGGTAATTGTGAACTAGATGTAATTTTAACACCGGGCCATAGCCCTGGCAGCATCTGTTTTATTAATCACGCCACACAAGACGCCATAGTGGGAGATGTATTGTTTAACGGCAGTATTGGCAGAACCGATTTACCCGGAGGAAATTTTGATACATTAATTAACAGCATTAAATCTAAATTACTGCTTTTACCCCATCATTATGATGTTTATTCTGGGCACGGGCCCAAAACCACTATTGGCTACGAGCGGCAGCATAATCCGTTTTTAGATTAAAAATTTGTAAAGACAGAATTATTATTATTTTTGCACTGCGTTCGATATCTATTAACTGTTTTTTAACAGAATACATAAGGGGAATTAGCTCAGCTGGCTAGAGCGCTTGCATGGCATGCAAGAGGTCATCGGTTCGACTCCGTTATTCTCCACCACTAAAATCAAGGCCTCCAGCAATGGGGGCTTTTTTAGTTTTGGACATGGTCAATAATAGGTCAATATTTACCTCTATACACACTCCATCTGCAAAAGCATTCATTTAGATTCCGACCTATGCCGGAATGAAAAGAAGGGGAGAAAGGTTGATGCAGCATCAGGCTTTGTTTACTATCCAAACGCATGGAGATTGAGCAGTTTTAGTAAATAAGAAAAGTATGAGTATTAATTTAAATCATACAATCGCCCTAAGCCCCACCGCACAGGGCTTGGGCTTCAGCTTAGCGCTTGCATATTGTAAATAGGCCTTTATAGAGGATAAACAGTTTAATTATTAAGATCGCATAATAAGTATTTGAGCTAACGATAGCGCGAGGGATTGAAGCGTAAAGCCCACAGGCGTTTGTATAAACGCCGAGGACTTGCAGCGTAAAGCCCGACCGCCAAATATTTTGAAAATAATTTATAACAAGACACCTCATGAGGCGGGCGCGCCAAAAAAATAAAACCACCCATAAAAGTGATTTTTATATCTCTTTACCTAACAAAATCATACGCTAATTGATACCCCTTTCCAACTCACCTAAATCGTCCTGGGGATTTAACCATTTGTTTTGAGCAGACATCTCGGGTTTCTTTATCATTAAAGTATTAGATTTAGAAATCGGCTCAATAATGGTCTTAATTTGTGAACCATTAATTTCGTGTTGCTTTACAATACGTTTAGGAGATAATTTGATTTGCTTTTTATATTTAACTGTAACTATTACCAATATTAGTACTAAAAGAAAAATTAAGAGTAATAGGCCCATATAGTGTACTTATAAAAATCAAACACTTATTCTCTAAAAATAATTAATAAATCAAATAAATTGAAAAGTGTTTTTTAAAAATTTGGATAACGCAACTTATCAGCATACCATCGTTTTGTTTTTCTGTATTCTAATGGGTTTGCTAAAACTCTGACAATGGCCTTTAATAAATATTTCATCTTTTTCATAATGCCTCCTTCTTTTTTACAGATTACGTTAAAGTAATTTTTAACTACTTTTTTTACGTTAAATTTTAATCTGGGTTACATTTAAAACTAGCCTATATCAATAAATAATTTTACTTTCCTAAGTATTTTATCTCGATATAATTTGCAGAAATGAAAAAAATATACGATTAAAAAAGATGAAAAAAGGGTGTCGATAAATCGACACCCCGGGTAAATAGCTGTTTATTACATATGGACTGCTCGCTTGGCTGTAGCATCCATACAGGCTTCTCTGAAGGCTTCTGTATAAGTTGGATGCGGGTGACTCATTCTTACAATATCTTCCGCACTTGCTCTATATTCCATGGCAACTACCGCCTCCATAATCATATCTGCTGCGCGAGCACCAATAATATGGGCTCCTAAAATCTCGTCAGTTTCAGCATCTGCCAAAATCTTTACTAATCCTTCTGTATCCATACTTGCTCTTGCTCTTCCTAAAGCACGATAGGGAAATGATCCCACTTTATATTTCTTACCGGCTTGCTTTAATTGCTCTTCGGTTTGGCCAACACTTGCAACTTCTGGCCATGTATAAACAACGCCGGGAATTAAATTGTAGTTAATATGTGGTTTTTGTCCAGCAATTAGCTCAGCAACCAAAGTTCCTTCTTCTTCCGCTTTGTGAGCAAGCATAGCTCCGTTAATCACATCTCCAATTGCATAAATACCCGGCACAACGGTTTCCAGGTGGTCGTTAACAGGTATTTTTCCTCTTTCATCTGTTTTAATTCCAGCATTCTCTAATCCTAACCCTTCGGTGTAGGCTCTTCTTCCAACACTAACTAAGCAATAATCACCGCTCAACTCTATTTTTTCGCCTTTAGGGGAATCAGCTGTTACTGTTACATTTTTACCTTTTGCAGTAGCGCCGGTAACTTTGTGACTTAAATAAAATTCAAAGCCAAGCTTCTTTAAAGATTTAATAAGTTCTTTACCCATGCTGCTGTCCATTGTTGGAATAATATTTTCCGCATATTCAACAACACTAACTTTAGATCCTAAACGCGCATAAACTGAACCAAGTTCCAGTCCAATAACTCCTCCGCCAATTATAATCAGATGTTTTGGAATCTCTTTTAAATTTAATGCTTCAGTAGAAGTAATAATTCTTTCTTTATCTATTTTAATAAACGGCAACGAGCTTGGTTTAGATCCAGTTGCAATAATCGTTTTGTTTGTTTCTATTTCTTCTATTTTACCGTCGGCTTTTGTAATGGTAATGGTGTTTTTGGTTTTAAAACTTCCTACTCCGTGCAATACATCAATTTTGTTTTTTTTCATTAAAAATTGAATGCCCCCAACCGTTGTTTCGATAACCTTTTCTTTGCGTTTAATCATCTGTTCCAGATTGGCTTTCACTTCTTTTACCTCAATTCCATGCTCAGCAAAGGTATGGTTGGCATTATGAAAATGCTCCGAACTGTCCAACAAAGCTTTAGATGGGATACAACCCACGTTTAAACAGGTACCTCCTAATGAGTTGTATTTCTCAATTAAGGCTGTTTTTAATCCAAGTTGTGCGCAACGAATTGCGGCTACATATCCACCCGGACCCGAACCAATTATAGTAACATCGTACTTTGTCATAATATATTATTTGTGCAAAATTAAGTTTTTTTTAAAACTTGTGTTTAAAAATATTAGCAGGTGTTTAAATGGTACAATTTAAAGTTTTACAGCTAAAACACAGGTTTTTCTGATCCGTCTTACAATCCCCTCTATATCTGTTATTTCAACCATAATCACATACGGCCCTATTGCGGCTTTTTGATTATTTTCATTTACACCGTCCCATAAAAATTGACCGCTTGTGCCTAAAAGCTCATTTTTAACGAGCAATTTTACCATTCTACCTGCTCCATCGTATACCGCAACATTGGCAATTAAGCCTTCCTTGTCTAAATTGTAATTCAAACTTAAAACATCATTATACCCATCGTTATCTGGAGAAAATATATCCGTATTTAATGTAAAATTATTGCTTAATCCGCCATCTATCCATTGCGAATTTTGAGTTGTAGGGCTTGCAAATCCGACGCTTTCTGATGCAGAATGCCAATTGGATTTAAGATTAGTTTCTTTGCTTAAACTTATTCGCTCTAAACTTACGCCCTTTGTAATTCTTAATAATGGGAAATGAAAATCTGAATTATAATCTAATCGGTCTAATTCTTTATTATTGATATCTCCTAAAACCACCGAACCTTCTGTATTTGACAAAGCGGGTATATTACATTCTAAAATTCTCAATTCGTTATTTACTTTATAAAATTCTGATACCCCTGGTGCTTTGTCGGTAAGAACCATGTATTCTCCCGGAAAAAATAAATATCCAGCTGAACTTATTGGATAAATTGATGATGGTGCACCCGAAGAGTTATAGGTGAAAAAGGATAAATACTTTAAATCAATTATTTTATCAGATTTATTATACAGTTCGATAAATTCTGAACCGCCATCGTTTGGATCGTATAAAAATTCATTTATCAAAACATCGCCAACCTCAGGAAAACGAGGAATACCAAAACGGGCGCTAGTGTAATCTGTATTTAAAGTATTTCCAACACAGTCTTTAATTTGAGTACTCACTGTTAATTGATAACCTAAGCTGGAATCTATATTTAGAGGCAAAGTAAGTATTACCGATTTATATCCGGGTTTAACCAATTTAACATTTATAGGAGAACCCACATTGTTGTTTATTTGATATAGGGATGGACTTTGAAAACTAAGCGAATCAATTGATTCATTAAAAAAAGCTTCTATAGTTGAAGGATTAATAACACTTACCCTTACCAGCTTAGGTGCTGTTTGATCTGGATTAGAATTTTTAACAGAATTAACGTATCCCGGAGTTCCGCCGTTACTATTTTCGGACGCTTTCCAGTTGATTTCCTCTCCACATGGATTATTATAATCAACTTGTTCAAGCGACCATCCCCCCTCGTCTTTCTGCGTGTTTTTATACCAACCACTCGTGTAAGAAATACTGTGGATGATGTTTCCTGAACTATCCGTTAACGTTAAAGTTCCACCTTCATTGGGGAGTGTAACAAAACCAGGAAATTCAATTTTGTTAGGCAAACTGGTATAAAAAGGAGCACCATCTTCATCTAATAATAAAAAATATTGTCCGGGGCCAATTATTTTAAAAGGCAAAATAATCTTACTACTACCGGAACTAATAATCATTTTTTCGAGGTTAAGCGATTGGTTAGTTCGGTTATAGATTTCTATGTATTCATAATTGGGCAAATTTACAGAGGGATCGGGATCTGCCATTAGTTCATTAATTACAATCTCATAAGGCAAGGCCTGCCTGTAACTTCCGAATACTGATGATTGAACTAAGGTATTTACATTGCCCTTACAATCTTTAAGTCCATTAACTGAGAGTGTATAGGCCTGTCCGATAGTAATAGCAGAACTTAATGTAATAAGAACCTGATTATAAAACGGAGCAATAACCTTAACGGAGTTAATATTTGGAGGGGCTTGACCGCTAATTTCAAATAATAATACGTTTTCATTGAAAACAGAATCTAGCGTTTCATTAAAGAAAGCAACCAGTGTGTTTGCAGAGTTTACCATGACATCAACCAGCTGTGGACCACTTAAATCAGGAGCATTATTTTGAATACTATTTATTTTCCCTGGTGTTCCCCCACTTAAATTATCAGATGCCTTCCAGTTTCCAGTTAATGAACAGAAATCGTTAGAATTAATTCTTTCCAGTGTCCAACCCCCATCGTCTTTATTGTTATCAGTATACCATAAAGAGCTATAACTAACTTTATCAATAATAGCAGCATTACTGTCTAGCAGTGTAAGTGTAGCACCACCGTTTGTTAAACTTAACGTACTACTTATACCACTCACTTTTCCATAAGAACTAAATAAAGTGGTATCGGAATTAGCGGCAAGAATCAAGTATTCGCCAGGACCTATGGTTCTGTTCGAGATTGTCTTTAAAGAGTTACCAACCGAAAGTTTCCATTTATCCATTCGTATTCTTTTTGTGGAACGATTATAAACTTCAACAAATTCTGCATTAGGCAGTAAAACTTCGGGAGTTGGATCAGCCATAATCTCATTTATTATAATATCAAAGCGAGATGCAGGGATACTAACACTAAATTCCCCACTGTTGTTACCCGCAATTGTATTACCCCTGCAATCTGCAACATTAACTGCCGACAACAGATAAGTAATGTTGCTATCTATATTTAAATTGGTAACCAATACTATACAATCATAAGAAAAGCTAATAGAAGCTACAGCGGTAACCATCAAACCGTTGTTTAAAAAATAATGATTCGATTGAAATACTGATGCACTGTCCATACCTTCGTTAAAACAAACCTGTAAACGGTTAGAATCTACAACCATAACTTCCAATACAGATGGAGGAGTATTATCACTATTTATCGAATAAACGGTATTTACTATTCCCGGACTACCCCCAACAGAAACGCTATTAGAACCACTCCAGTTTGGTTTTTGGTTAAAACAAGAATCATTTGGGTTTATTTTTTCGAGCGCATAACCTCCATCCTTTTTATCATTATCATTATACCAGCTATCCGAATAACTTATTTTATCAATAGTTCTTCCGGTATTATCTTTTAAAATTAAGGTTGAACCGGCGTTAGTTAAGGGTAATGCAGAACTAAGACTAACTACAGGGCCATATGATTTATAAAACGCGGTATCAGCAACTGCGCATAACGTTACATAAGTTCCCGGATTTAAAATACAAGTAGGTAATACTCGGGTGCTACTTCCGGCAGTTATAGTCCAATTTTGCAAATTAAAATATTTATTACTTCTGTTATAAAGCTCAATGTATTCTCCTCGGCTGTTAATTTGAGTAAAATTAATTGTGGAAGTATTATCTGCATAAATCTCATTTACAACCACATCCTTAGAAACAGGGCTTTCAAAGCCAATATATATAAAAGATAAACTGCTGTTTGCTAAAATAAAATTACCATTCAGATCTTTAATGTTATTAATAGTTACCGTATATGTTTGGCCGCTCATAAACAAATTAGTAGTAATTAAATGAATACTCTTTTTATCATTAGTATCTGGATAAGCCTGTAAAGGGTTGCCAATTCCGCCATTTAAAAAATAATTATTGTTATTGGAAACCCCGTTCGTATCTATGGTTTCTGAAAAAGTAAGAATAAGATGTTGATTATTTAAAGCCTCAGCAGTCAGTAGAACCGGTTTCACTGTATCCGCTATCAGATTATTTACACGGATATTATCATAAAAAAATTTGGTTGCATTAGAAGAGGTATAGTTACATAAGAAACCAAAAAAACCGGAAGAATTAAAACTATTGTCTGTACCCTGAGCATCTAATGTATAATTATTTCCACCCGTGTAATCAACATAAAGTTTCCATAACCCTCCTTGTCTGCGTTCAACTTTTACATGAGCATTAACAGAACTGGCAATGGAGGCATTAGTACCTCTGCAAATAGAACTAACACTAGTTCCAGTTTGTTTAAAGAGTTCTATTGCATCGTTGGCATTTGCCTCTCCAAATTGTAAAAAATACCCGTTTAGAGAGGATTTTAAATCGGGCTGATCCGAAACTAGATATATACGGGAATAATTACTGGATGATCCTGCAAATGACTGCTTGACAAATACATTCCACTCTAAACTATCCAGATTCCCGAGCACCAAAGGGGTATATAATATACTAGTTGATGCTACACCGGCATTATTCAATTGCAATTGATTTGAAGCATTTATTATAAATACACCCGTATCTCCAAACCAGCTGGGGTTGTTTTTAAAATCTCCATCGCTAAAATTCTCGTTCAGCTGAGCATAACTTAAATGGTAAAAAGCTGATAGGATAATAAATAAAAAATATCTCATTTTTTAAGTTGCATCAATTACGCTGTTACTTATAAATATAGTATTTTTGGACTATATTATTTAAATAAATTACTTATGAAAATTGCCGTAGTTGGGGCCACCGGACTAGTGGGTTCCGAGATGCTTGAAGTTTTAAAAGAGCGCAAATTTCCGATTGATGAATTAATTCCGGTTGCATCTGAAAAGAGCATAGGAAAAGAGGTTGAATTTAATGGGAAAAAGTTTAAAGTTGTTTCAGCTCAAACTGCTATTTCACTTAAACCACAAATCGCCATCTTTTCTGCGGGTGGTTCTACTTCAACTGAATTAGCTCCCCTTTTTGCCGCAGCGGGCATTACAGTTATCGATAATTCATCTGCTTGGCGAATGGATCCAACTAAAAAATTAGTAGTGCCTGAAGTTAACGGATCTGTTTTAACAAAAGAAGACAAGATTATTGCAAATCCCAATTGTTCAACTATTCAGATGGTTGTAGTACTTAAACCTTTGCATGATCGATATAAAATTAAACGAGTTGTAGTATCTACTTATCAATCTGTTACCGGAACTGGCGTTAAGGCTGTAACTCAATTAATGAATGAACGCGCCGGAAAAGAAACAGAAATGGCTTATCCATATAAAATAGATTTAAATGTAATTCCTCACATTGATGTTTTTCAGGAGAATGGTTACACTAAGGAAGAGATGAAGATGATAAAAGAAACGAATAAAATTATGGGTGATAACACTATTCGTGTTACAGCTACTACCGTTCGTATACCAGTTATTGGCGGACACTCGGAATCCGTTAATATAGAGTTTGAAAATGAATTTAATTTAGATGATGTTCGGGATATTTTAAGCAAATCTAACGGGATTATTGTACAGGATGATGTAAAGAATCTGGTTTATCCAATGCCTTTAAATGCTCACAAGCGCGATGAAGTTTTTGTAGGAAGAATTAGAAAAGATGAATCTCAACCCAATACTCTAAACATGTGGATTGTGGCCGATAATCTTCGCAAAGGCGCGGCTACTAATGCAGTTCAGATTGCGGAACTTTTAGTAAAAAATAATTTGGTATAATCGTTAACCCTAATTTTAAATCCATCGGTTAATAAGCATACACTAATTAAAAAATCTGGGTTTATTTAATTAAAAAGGGGCATAGAAAATCTAAGCCCCTTTTTATTTTATGAGAATTTATAATTAATACGAGAACTGAAAATCATCTTGAGTACCAAAACGCTTTAATAAATGATAATGAGATTTAATTGCTTGCCACATAGTTTTGTTTTCGTAATAGGGTATACCAAACTCTAACGCCGTTTGTTTTACAATTTCGGATAAATTTGGATAGTGAATATGACAAACTTTTGGAAATAGATGATGTTCTATCTGAAAATTTAAACCTCCAAAAAAGAAGGTTGCTAACTTATTGTTTTTTGCAAAATTAGCAGTAGTGTATAACTGATGTATAGCCCAATTATTTTCTAAATGCCCTAACTCATCCGGAGACGGGAACGCAGGCCCCTCCACAACATGTGCCAATTGAAAAACGATTGCAAGTGTAATACCCTCTACAAAGTGTAAGGTGACAAAGCCCAATAAAACCTGCCACCACGTAAAAGGTAACACAATAATAGGCAACACTACAAATATGAATAAATAGATAGCTTTAGCAGAAAACAATATTATGAGGTCTTTTGCAGGATACTTATGTTTTGTATAACTTCCCCCTATGTGTTGTGCGGAAAGCTGTTTAAAATCTTTCATTAATACCCATGATAAAGAAGTTAATCCATAAAAGAAAGTTGCATAAATATGCTGAAAACGATGTATCCAAAGTCTCTTCTTATGCGGATTTAAACGGATCAGAAAAACGGGCTCAATATCATCATCATGGTCAGGGACATTTGTATAGGTGTGATGAACCACGTTGTGAGCAATATTCCACATAAAAGAACTAGCGCCAAGCATATCAAAAGTATAACCTAAAAACTTGTTTACCTTTGGATTTTTAGAGTATGATCCATGAACAGCATCATGCCCCACGTTAAAACCGATAAATGCGGTAAACAAACCCAAAGTAGCACAAATAGCCAAATTAATCCAGGCATTTTCAAAGGCATTTAATATTAGAAGGAGGTAACAAAGAAAAAAAACACCCAAAACAAAAGTGGTTTTAAATACCATCTTCTCATTTGCGTTTTTAGACAAGTTATTAGTTTTAAAGTAATTATCTACACGCGTTCTTAATGTTACAAGAAAATCGGTGTTTTTGGTATTGGCAAAATTTACTTTCATTTTAAAAATTCCTTTTACAAAGTTATTAAGCGTTTTAATACAAAAAATTAAAATATACACCCTACAATTGAAAATACTCTTTTTAAGGTATTTACGTTTTTAACCGATTAGTTCTAAATTTTATATATACAAAACTTCAGTTTAAACTGTTTTATGAATTTTAAGTCTCTCAAAAATGAGGGACATCAGAACATACAATAATAATATAAATATAGCTGCCGAAGGCCCCAAAATCACTAACAGAAAAACACTACAAAACAAAAAAATAAATCTTGGCTCATTACCCTTCCATCCAAAAGATTTAAACTTAAGAGCAAACAAAGGGATTTCGGCCACCAGTAAATAACTCATTATTAAACAAACGCTTGCTAAAAAAACATAATGATGAATTAAAGGATACATAAATGAGGTAATGGGCGTAAGACAAAAGCTGGCGATCATCAAAGCATTAGCCGGTGTTGGAACCCCAATAAATGAATTGGATTGTCGGGTATCTATATTAAATTTTGCGAGCCTTACCGCCGAAAAAACTGTAATCAAAAAGCCATAATAAGGTAATATAATGGCTTTCCAGCAAGTTCCGCTTTCACAAAATTGGGTTTGAGACAACAACGTATACAGGATATAACCCGGAACTACACCAAACGTTACAATATCTGCCAGTGAATCTAATTGCTTACCAATTTCAGAATGCACCTTTAATAACCTTGCTATAAAACCATCTAAAAAGTCCAATACAGCAGCTGCAATTACAAACCACGAAGCACTTACCAGATTTCCCTTAGAAATGCTTATAATGGCCATACACCCACAAAATAAATTTCCTGCTGTAATTGTATTGGGTATATTTTTTATGATGGTCTTCAATTTATTTACGTAAGATTAATTCTTTGGTTTTAATGTTAATTACGGCATTAAACTTTACCAAAATATCGCAACCTAAAACACCATCAATTGAATTATATCCCAAAGACTGGTATGAGCTATTAATATGATGTAAATCTAATATAACCAAAGGATGTTTAAATTTAAGTTTTCCAATTTCTAAGAATTGTTTTTTTGAAAGAGCACTCGACATTTTATTGGTGCCCAGTCCGCTCGAAAGTTTACCTTCCTGTTTAATTTTTTCCTTTGATATAAATCGTTTGGATGCCTCTAAATCCATAACTGTATTGCTGGCGCCGGTGTCAATTACAAAAACAGCCTCTTGATCATTTATCTTTAATTTTATTAATAGATGATAGCCGGTATCAATTTTTATTTTTTTAAATTTTATTTTCAAAGCATAAAAAAGCCCCGTTTTACCGGGGCTATAAGTAAGTGTTTTTTATTAAGCTAAAACTGTGTTTAAAGCAGCGTTCATATTTCTTACTGCATCTGCACTCTTATTAAACAAAGCCTGCTCATCAGAATTAAGTTTAAAATCTACTATTTTTTCCCAACCGTTTTTGCCAATAATTACAGGCACGCCTATGCAAATATCTTTCTGACCATATTCTCCGTCTAAAGAAACACAACAAGTATACAAACGCTTTTGATCATTTAATATACTATCTACTAAGCTGGCTACTGCTGCTCCTGGAGCATACCAAGCCGAGGTTCCTAATAATCCGGTTAAAGTAGCACCGCCTACCATCGTATCCGTAGCAACTTTTGCAAGCGTTTCAGCATTTAGATACTCACTGGCAGGTACTCCATTATAAGTAGCTAAACGTGTTAACGGTATCATGGTAGTATCTCCATGCCCACCTACTACGTATCCTTGTACATCGTTAGCAGGAACATTTAAGGCGGCAGACAAATAACATTTAAAACGAGCGCTGTCTAATATACCGCCCATTCCGATAATTCTGTTTTTAGGCAGGCCTGTAGACTTAAGCGCCAGGTATGTCATAGTATCCATAGGGTTACTAACTACCACGATAATGGCCTCAGGAGAGTACTTTAAAATATTAGAAGTTACATCTTTTACAATACCGGCATTAATCCCGATTAGTTCTTCGCGTGTCATACCAGGTTTACGAGGGATTCCAGAGGTAATCACCACTACATCACTATTGGCTGTTGCGCTGTAATCGGCTGTAACACCCGAAATTCGCGTATTAAAATTATTTAAGGTGGCGGTTTGCATCATGTCTAATGCTTTACCTTCAGCAAAACCCTGTTTAATGTCCAGTAAAACAATTTCGCTGGCAATTCTTCTATTAGCAATAGCTTCGGCGCATGTTGCACCAACATTTCCTGCTCCAATTACGGATACTTTATAGTTTTTCATTTTCTGGTTTTATTATTTTTTTTGCAAATCTAAGGTAAATTGAGCAGTTAACCCTTGTTTTCAATGAATTTTGATTAAAAACCTGTGAAATTTGACATTTTAAAAAAATTCTCAAAAAAATGCTTTAAAATTGAGGGTTTCAACAAGTTGAGCCATCAATTAGAAATACGGCTTTTTCCATTTAAAAAAAAGAAGACCACCTTAATCAGGTGGCCTAAAACTAAACGTTTTTATTTTTTTCCGTCCAATAAATACTTAACCGCATTTTCAGCATTAATTAATCCACCCGATATACACAAGTCACTCAACTTAGCTTTTTGCTTTTTAGAGCCGGGGATCCTCACTTTCTTTTTGTATTGAACTGAAGTCTTCATTAATACTTCTCTTACTTCTTTAGCTGTTAATTCAGGAAAATAGCCTCGAATTATGGCGGCTACTCCCGCTACAACCGGAGACGCCATACTGGTTCCGGATTCGTGTAAGTATTTATTATCCGGAACTGTAGAATATATATCAACTCCAGGGGCAAATAAATCTACCGTTGTTTTACCGTAATTAGAAAAATTGCCCAAAAGTTTTTTTCCTTTTTTAGACGCACTGGCACCTACATCCAGCCAATTATTTGCAATAGTTCCGTCACTTAGTTTACGGGTTGGATAACTATCTTCAATATCCTTGTTTTTAGAGTCGTTTCCTGCAGCATGCACCAGCAAAACATCTTTACTCATGGCATATTTTATAGCTTCATCTACTAGTGGTTTATCCGAGTAATAATACTTACCAAAACTCATATTAATGATACTGGCACCATTATCAACCGCGTATCTTATGCCATTTGCAACATCTTTATCGCGTTCATCTCCATTTGGTACTGCTCGTATGGCCATAATTTTAACGTTTGGCGCCTCTCCTATAATGCCCTTGTTATTATTACGCATAGCAGCAATTATTCCCGAAACATGGGTGCCATGCAAAGCATCCGGACCTTCTACCCTATTACAACCATAAAAACGTTCGTTGGGATCGGCCGGATTATCGCCGACAACGAGCGCTCTGATTGAATCTGTATTTAATCGATTTAATTTAGCCACATTTACAATTGAAGCGGCTGCACCCGAAATTTGTTCATCTAATTCTTTTGCATTTACAAAACTAAGTATCAATTTCATTTGCTTCTTAACAGCAGAATCTTGTTTGTCTCTGGGTGCATATGATTTTACAGAGGCTTTACTAAAATCTCCGCTGCTCTCCTTTTTTACACGCTTAATAAAGGCATCCATTATTCCGATTCCGGCGGCCTGTTGTTCTTGTCGAGATTGTTCTTTATTAAAATCGGAACGAATACGTTTGTACTCATCAAACAATTTAGCGTCTTCACCTTTTAAATTGGTTGTATCCATCTTAGAGAATTTTCTACTGTACCGAAGATTTAAACGAGCCAACTCCAGCGACTCATAATTTAAATCTTGCGTTTTACCACCCAAAAAACTCCAACCGTTAATATCATCTACATAACCATTCTTGTCATCATCTATTCCGTTATTTGGAATCTCACCCTTGTTAACCCAAATAACATCTTTCAAGTCTTCATGATCAACCTCTACCCCCGAATCAATTACACCTACTATTACTTCTTTAGGGGTTCGTCCTTTTAATACTTCCAAGGCTTTTTCGGTTGCAGCACCGTATATTTTATCTGATTTTGGATCCATTATCTGCCAGTTAGCAGCAGGTTTCTTTTGAGCAAAACCAGATAAAGAAAGGAACAACAAAGCACTAATGCTTAAATACTTCATACACCAATTGTTTTTTAATAAAGATACTATTAATAGTAAACAAACAAATACCCCCAAATTGGGGGAAAATAATCACGGCTGTATTATAAGCCAAAACCAACTTGGAAACCTATACGTAAATAAAAATAGGATAAAACCTCATTGGTTACAGTAAGGGGATCCAGGCTTAATGCCGGCACTATATCAGGGGTAAAATTAAGACGAAGGCCCATTCCAAAATAGGACCCTAAAACTAATTTATTGTTTAAAAAATAATTTCCGCCCATGTTAAAATTAAAGCAGGCTCCATACCCGGTTTTAGTGATGTCCTTTTTTATTACAGAATATTGAAAAACAGGCCCAATACCCGTATAATTAGCCATATAAGGAACGGAATCTAATTTTTGGGAATTATAAAAGAAGTTAACCATCTCTATACAAGGGTTTAAATATAACCTGTATTTTTCTCTTCGAGAAAAGGTATAAGGTATTCCCAGTGCCAATCGAAAACGTTGGCGTGTAAATGCCTCGGGCTTATTATCATTAAATGCTACTGAATTTTTAAAATAAAAACCTAATCCTGTTTTTGAAGAAAGATAATGATATTCCCAGTCGAAATTTTGAAAGGCCAGGTGCAAAACATTTAATGATAGGATGTGCCTGGGGTAACTTTTAACAGAATCAGACTTAGCACTTAGTAGTTCATGGCTGGCTGAAACTTTGAGGCTGGATAAAAAAACGAAAAGGATTAATAAAGATTTATATATTTTATTCATCGTCTCGAATTTGAAAAGAAAATACCCGGTGTATCATAAAACTTAACACTCCAATTGAAAGGGCGGAAATTGCTCTAGATACTGTTGGATAAATCCCTATGGCATCAATTAAAAATTTCATAAATCCATAATTAGCAAATAATACCGCAATTGCAACGGTGGCAAATCTAATAAACTGATATCGTGTTCTCAAATCTGAGTCGGTAAAAACAAATAATTTAGTAATGGTAAAATTTGTAAATAAGCCACATGCATAACTGCTTGCCAATGAAACTCCCGGAGCTCCCAAAACAACTGATTTGATGACCAAATCATGTTTATGAAGTACCTTATTTAGAACAATATAGTAGACTAAAACATCTACAACCGTTGCTGTTCCGGCGGCAATTAAATATCCGAAAGCTTTAGATTTTACAAGCCTTTGAAGGGGGATTGGCAATAGAGGGATAATTCTAGTGATAATTTCCATCGATCAAATAATTCTTAACGTAATCATCAACACCACTACTTAAATTATAAAATTTGTGCTTAAAGCCTATAGATGATAATTTACTCATGTTTGCCTCAGTGAAATACTGATATTTATCTCTAATGTCTATCGGGGTATCTATAAATTCTATTTTAGGTTGGAGGTTTAAAGCCTTAAAGGTTGAGTTAGCAAGCGTTAAAAATGTTTCTGCCTTTCCTGTACCTACGTTGTACAAACCGCTGTCCTTTCTATGATGCATTAAAAAGAACATTATTTCTGCAACATCCTTAACATAAATAAAATCGCGTAACTGGCCACCGTCTGAATATTCAGGGTTATGAGACCTGAATAATTTAACTTGTCCGTTTTGCATAATTTGATTATATGCATGCATAATAACACTGGCCATCCTCCCTTTGTGATATTCGTTTGGCCCATATACATTAAAGAATTTTAGACCCGCCCAGAAATAGGGCTTTTTTTCTTGTTCAAGAGCCCACTTGTCAAAATCATTTTTAGACTCGCCATAGGGATTTAATGGCTTTAAACTAAATGGAGTTAGATGATCATCTACATAACCTTGCTCTCCTAATCCATACGTAGCTGCCGAAGAGGCATAAACCAAAGGTAAACCAAACTCAACACAAACTTTCCAAATTTCTTTAGAGTAATCGGTATTTAGTTTCCAGAGTATTTCTCTATTAAATTCAGTTGTATCGGTACGAGCACCTAAATGAAAAACAAACTGGATAAGTTCATGATTTTCCTTAATGAAAGAAGAGAGATGATCTCGGTTTACAAGTTTCGAAAAATTTTTATTGATGTAATTTTTCTCTTTTTCTTTACTTGAAAAATCATCTACTAGCACTAAATCATTAAACCCCTCCTGGTTTAATTTTCCAACAAAATAACTGGCAATAAATCCTGCCGCACCGGTTACTATAATCATAATAAATAATGTTTGGTAAAATTAAAATTTAAATTCGGTTTAACTATCTTTAAGCATACTTAATAAACATTAATTGAGTTATATCTTATCCAAATCAAGCTATCTAAAAGGTCTGCAATGCCCTAAAGCATTGTACTTTTACAAGCATTACTATACTTTAAAGGACCCCGTAAGCCCCGAACAACAAGCCATTTTTAACCGCGGTCATGAAATTGGCAAGCTCGCCCAGCAATTATTTCCGGGGGGAATTGATGTTACTCCGGCAAGCCCTAAGTTTTATAAACAGGCTTTACAAAAAACAACTGCATTAATTGGGAGCGGACAAGCAATTATTTATGAGGCAGGATTAGTGGGCTTAAATACTTTGGTTTATTGCGATATATTGGTAAAGAATGGAAATGGATATGATTTATACGAAGTAAAAAGTTCTTTAAAATTAAGTAAAACATATTATCAGGATATTGCTATTCAATTTTCGGTAGCTAAAGCCTCTGGCCTATACATCAATAAAGCCTATTTAATTAATATTAATGCCAATTATATTCTGGAGGACACACTAAACCTCACTAAACTATTTACAATAACTGATTGTACCGATTATTGCAAAGATCAAGAAGAGGGTATTAAAGAAAAAATAGGGGAATTAATTAAACTGTTGCAACAAACCCAAATACCTAAAATTGAAATTGGACCTCATTGCAATAGTCCATATTCATGCGATTTTAAAGGAACTTGCTGGAAATCGGTACCCGAAGACTCTATACTCTATTTAAACGGAATTGATTCTGATTTCCTCCACACCATGCAATTAAATGGAATTAATCGGATTAGTGAAATAGAAGATGTTTCAACTTTAAAGGATCATCTAAAAATTCAGATTGTATCCAGACAAACAAATAAAGCGTTTATTGAAATTGAAAAAATTAAGCAATTTATAAACGACTTGCGGTTTCCGCTTACATTTTTTGATATAGAATCTGCTATGCCTGCGGTTCCCAAATACAAGGGCACTCACCCCTTTCATTTATTACCCGGAATCTTCTCCAGCATTACTTTATATGATACTAAATTAACAAATGAGTATGTATGGATCCATGAAACGAATGATGATCCGAGAGAAAATTTTATTCTGGCATTTCTTAAAGCGATTCCAAAGGAAGGGGATTTATTGGTTTATGATATTGTTTCGGAAAAAAATATAATCAAGAAACTGATTAGCGATTTTCCAAAATACAAAGAAGTACTAGATGGTATTATGCTTAGAATGAAAGATATTGCAAAACCATTTTCAGAAAAGTGGTATTATCATCCGGAATTTAAAGGTGGCTACTCCCTTAAATCGGTATGTAAACATGTGCTCAATTCGGATCTGTTTTCAAATTTGAATATTAAAAACGGAATAATTGCTATGCATGCATATGAAAAACTTCCTTATGAGTCGGATTTGTTTGAAAGAGCCCGTATAATGGATGATTTAAAGGAATACTCGCTTGCAGACGTAAGGGCGTTAATTATGCTCTATTCTTTCTTTAAGCAAATTTAGCTTTCACAATTATTAATTTATTTTCTGCGTTTATAAGCAAGCCTAAAGCCTCGTTGGTATATAATAAATAACCCGCTTTAAACTTATTATTCATCAAGTTACCGTCTATCAAATACACAAAATAAATTTCATTAGTACCGGGTCTCAATATTAACTCCGATACCTGCTCCATTATTACAGTAGTTTCAACTTTAACTTTAGATGAGTATATTATATTAAAGTCTGTTGCTAAACCTTTGCTCTGTGTTTCACTATCCCCTGAGAAAGTATAGATTTGTAAAGGTTTTAATATTACTGGGTTTTGTCCTTCATGAGAGATTGAGATCTCATGGTTTAACGAAATTAAAATACGGGAAAAGCCTTTTAATGAAGTGAAATTGGAGGGAGACTGATTAATAACAGCGCTACTTATTCTTAAATCGAAATTACGTGAGGTATAGGTTGAGCTCTCAGGATAAATATAAAATTGAGTAGTAGTTACACCGGACCATTGGGTGGTTAAATATTCCTCAGGCTTAATAATCTTAAGCATAATTTACCGGAAAATTTTTAGAAAGTCCAGTTTATCCCTAATGTTGGTAAAAATGGCAATTGGTTTACACGCTTAAATCTAACCCTATCAAAGTAAAATATATTAGGTCGATTATATGCATTGGTAACACTTAAATTAATATCAAGTATTGAATTTTCGGAAATCACAAACTCCTTTTTTAATGTAAAATCCATTCGATGATAATAGGGTAAACGACCCGTACCAAGCTGGTCGTACTGAACTCCTAAAGTACCGTTTTGGGTAAGATAATTTGTTTGCAGAGCGTTATCAAAAGATAAGTTTTCGTAGAATCCTTGTGTTTTTGTAAATGGAAATCCACTACCCATATTCCAGCGAATATCAATTTCCCAATCGTTATTTTTACCAAATTTATATGAAGTTACAAAGTTTACATTATGCCTTCTATCCCATATTGGGTAGTACAATTGGAAACCATCAAAACGTTGTGTAATACTTAACGAGTAACCCGTCCATACATAAAGACGCTTATACTCATACTTAAATAAGATGTCTATACCTTTAGCATATCCGGTTTCAACAATATAATCCTTTTTCTGATAATCAGGTTTATCTTCATTTTCGGCTACATCGTTAAATAATTTATTACGATTAACATTAGCCAGTTGGGTAAAATTTTTAAGATACCCCTCAACATTTAAATCCAGATGCTTTGTAAGATCAAACTCAAACCCTACAATATAGTGCACGGCCTTTTGAAGTGCACTTGTCATTTTTATTGAATCTCTGTTATTAAAGTTAACATAATTAATAGAATCTTTATTAATTCCGTATTTATGTTCAGGCAATCGGCTTAATTCGGGCCCTGACAAAAAACCATAAAATAAATTCACCACATCGCGATCACTACCACCACTAATTAAATTTTGAGCATACATTCCGCCCGAAGCTTTTAATCTTATTTTATCGGTGATATTGTATTTTAATCCCAGGCGAGGTTCGGGTGAAAATGCGCCCAAAGAAGCATAGTAATGCGCTCTGAAACCAGGCTCTAGCAATAGTTTACCGGCGGTAATTTTATAACGCATGTACCCTGCAAATTCAGAAGTATTTTCTTCCTGAACAATATTTAAATTAACAGCATTTGTAAACTCATAATTGGTTTTAAAGCCTAAAATCTCCATACCGTATTGAAGTTCATTCTTTTTTATAAAATAAGAGAAGTCAACACCCATATTAAAACCATCAATTAAACTGCTGCGAGGTGGAACGCCTTTTTCAAGAAAATTAATTTTATATTTTGTATAGGCCAAATTCCCTTTAATGAGGATAGGCGAGCCACCCGGCAAAAACAAGAAACTGGTACCACCACCACTGCTATTCCAATTAATATCAGAGATTCCTTGATACTTAACCGCGTCGTTAAAATTAAAACCAAAAACATTAAACTTACTTCCATTAGCCGCATTAAAGGAAACTTTTGCAAATATGTCGGTAAATTTAAAAGGCAAACCAATAGAATCGGCAAAAGAAGAGTCTAATTGATCTAGAAAAGGATACAAGCTCTTTGAGGTTAAATCCATATAGGATTTTTTTCCGGAGACAACATAGCTGATGGTTGAACCATTTTCGTCTTTAGCTTTTTTAAGGGGGCCTTCTAAGTTTAATTTAGCTCCAAAAGTATTTGCTCCTATTTTACCTTTTGTTCTCTTTTTATTTCCATCTCGTGTGGTAATATCCATAATAGAGGAAATTCTTCCCCCATATTGCGCATTAAATCCACCCGTATAGATATCGGCGTTGCGAATTAAATCAGCATCAAATACCGAATAAAAACCAATTGAATGAAAGGGATTATAAACTATCATCCCATCCAGCAAAACTTTGTTTTGAATAGGAGTACCGCCGCGTATGTATAACTGCCCGCCCTGATCGCCGGTAAAAACAACCCCTGGCAAAACCTGTAAATATTGAGCTAAATCGGGCTCACCGCCAACACTTGGGACCTGACGCATTTCTTTTGGGGTAATTTTAGTTACCGACATTCCGATCTTACTTTGTTTATCCTGCTTTTCGGCACTAATATCTACGGCTTTTAACTCTACGGAAGATTGTTTCAGTAGTAATTTCTGGTCAATTAATTGGCCTGCCTTTAAATCCAACTCTACCTTAATGGTATCAAATCCTAGGGTGGAGCATATTAAGGTGTATTTTCCGGCAGGGACTTTAGTAATTGCAAAGTATCCGTTTACATCAGTTTGCGCACCAAAGCTTGTTCCTTTTAAATAAACTGGGGTAAAAATGGAAGGTTCGCCAGATTTCTCCTCATAAACAAATCCCCTTACATCACCTGTTCCTTGGGCAAAAAGGTTAAGAGAATAAACTATAAGCACAACTAAAATTAATACAAACCTCATTTTATCTATAAATTAAAAGCTGGTAAAAATAAGCTTTTTATTAAAACAAAAAAGGGTGGCCAATAGGCCACCCTTTTTTTAACTTTTAGTATTCCCCTATTAGCGATTAATTACTAAGCGGGTAACAGAAGTTGCTTTATTTGAAACAACTTTAACAAAATAAACACCTTTTGCAATCTCAGCAGTATTAACCGAAGCAACTCTTTCAACAGAGAAATCAACTACAGACTCACTAACGATTTGTCCGTTTAGGTTTGTTATTAAAATCTGAGCAGATTTAATACCTGCAGCGGTTACGTTAACAACTGAATTAGCAGGATTAGGTGAAACACTTACTGCAATTACGTTTGAAGCATTAACCAAAGAGGTGTTAATAATATTAACTGTTTGAGTAGTAGTGTCTATTGCTCCGCAAGTTCCTTCCACAACCAATTTAATTGTATAAGAACCATCTTGAGTAAATGTTTTGGTTAAGGTAGTATCATTACCTGAAAGTACATCATTAACATACCAAGAATATGAAGTTTGACTGGTAGATGTTGCTGTAAATACAACTGTTGGGTCTTGAGAATTGTTAATTCCGAAAGTTGCATCTACCTCTGCAGCATTTACAGCAGCATTATTATCATCGCAATCCGAACCACTTGAAGAAGAAACGTATCCAGAAGGTATGTTATCACCGTAACATATTGTTGAAGCTGAACCAACTGTGTAACCATCACCGTCGGCATCAACAAACAATGAAGATGATTGATACAATGTAGTGTCACTATCATCACAATCTGCACCACTTGAAGTTAAAGTGTAGCCAGAAGGTATAGTTGCACCATAGCATACTGGAGAAGCTGCTCCAACTGTATAGCCATCGCCATCAGCATCAACAAATAATGAAGACGATTGATAATTATTAGCATTAGAATCGTCGCAATCCGTTCCACTTGAAGCAGAAACATATCCAGCAGGAATTGAATCGCCATAACAAATTAGAGATGCGTTTCCAACAGTATATCCGTCGCCATCTGCATCAACAAATAATAATGAAGATTGGAAAGTAGTACTATCACTATCATCACAATCATTTCCAAGAGAAGCAACTGATGCGATGTAACCAACCGGAGGAAGACAAGCTATAAGGGTATCTGTGTTGTCGCCATAACCATCTTCATCATTATCGGCATACCAAATAGTTCCTGTTAAATTAGGATTATTGTCGTCACAATCGCCGCTATTTATTGAATAACCTTGAGGTATTGCCAGACCTGTACAAACAGTATCTGTGGTTGAAGATCCAAATCCATCATTATCGGAATCTACGTATAAGATTTTAGAACTATAAACTGTAATATCGGCGTCATCACAATCAGTTGAATCAAATGAATAACCTGCAGGAGCAGTTAAACCATAACATACTGATGCTGTATTTAAGCTACCATAGTTATCACCGTCAGCATCGATATATAAGTTACCGGTCTGCCATACATTAGCATTATCATCATCACAATCAGTATTGTCTAATGTTGCATTAGTTAGAGAAGTTGTACAACCGGTATCAGAAGCCGCTGCATCTCCATATCCATCATTATCAGCATCAGCATACCAAATTGTGTTTGGATTTATTTCGTCGTTGGAATCGTCGCAATCTAAATTATTGGCTACAAATCCATTTGGAGCATTACAACCTTGAAGTGCGGCAGCGCTCGCATCACCAAATCCATCACCATCAGAGTCTACATAAAAATTATTTACAGTAGTACTACTATTATTGTCATTACAATCTGAATTGTTAGAAACATAGCCAGTAGGTTGGGTACAAGAGGTAATTGAGTTATTAGGGTTACCAAAACCATCACCATCTTGATCTCTGTACCATACAAGAGTTGGGTTCACATTTGCATTAAAATCATCACAATCTGTACTATCTGCAACGTAACCAGTTGGAGGTACGCAACCAAGTAAAAAAGTATCTACATTACCGAAACCATCACCGTCTCTATCTATGAACCAAACTAAAGTTGGAACATTGGCCGGATCAGCATCGTCACAATCTGTACTATCTGAAACATAACCTGAAGGTGCAGAGGATCCACAATCATCGGTATAATTATTTAAATCACCAACCATCTAAATCATTATCAGCATAATAACGATTTGGCGCTTTAATGTTTGGATCCGTATCATCACAATCTAATGCATTTGCAACATACCCTGCAGGTTTTGAACAAGCGTCCTGAGAAACCGAAGCATCACCGAAACCATCATTATCAGTATCAGCATACCAAGAAGAAGCTTGATTAACGGTAATGGATTTGGTTTGGGTTTCAGAACATGTATTAAATCCATAATTTAAAAGGGAGGTTGTTAAAGAAACATCATACGAACCTCCGGTAATGATTGACCCACTTGCAGTATCATTAGCAGTTATGGTGCCATCAATATCTATTACGTAAGTTGAATCTTCTAAACCAACCCAATAATTAAAAAATTTGTTTAGGTTGTAAAATCTAGAATTTAAAATTGCACTTGCGGTTCCATTGTAATTTGCATCAAACGTTCCCGGATTAGAACAAACACTTGCGGGTAAATTTAAAACTGCATCGATTGAATAATCTATAATTGGGTGGATTAGATATTCTGCATCCTGTCCATAAAATGCAACCATTGGATTCCAAGATCCACTACCAAATCTTCTGTAGGAAAGTCCTTCACCATAATTAACTGGATAACCGGATGTACCACCGGCACCACTAAGATCACCAGCATCATTAACAAAAATACATAAGGAGTCGCCGGAAGTTACAACGTTATATTTAACTGCTACAGCATAATTTCCAGTAACATTTACTGGGTTTGCAAATAGGGCAGTATATTCATAACCTACCGCAGCAGAAGCATTTAAATTGCCTACTGATAAATTGGCGCTTGCTAACTCAGTTGTAGGCTTATTTGTAGCGTCTACTGAATATAAAACAACCTTTGCAGAAATTGTTCTATTTAAGTTGTGTAAACCTAAGCCCCAAAAAGAAATACCTTTAACACTTAATGTACCCGAATTGTAGTAGGCTGTTGAAGTAGTTCTATTCGCACTACTCACTAAATAATCAATTGTTAAGCTATCTGTGTTACCTGGACCTACCAATAATTCCTTATACAAAGGATATTTAATAGTGTCTTGTCCACATGTTGTTGAACGCGCAGCGTTACTACCCGTTGTTGGTCTTTTAGCCGATAAAAGGGCAGATTTTATTGGACGGTTATTTAGTTTTAAAATAGTTCTAGTTTCGGCACCTTTCTGAGCGAACAAACTGTTTAAACTAAACCCCAATAAAAGAGCAATTGTAAGTAAGTTTTTATTCATTTTTATAGTTTTATAGTTATCGCAAATTTAACATAAAATATACAAACAAAAACGCCCAATCGTTAAATCGGACGTTTTTGTTTATTAAAATTAGTAAGTCTATTCAAACATTACTTTCATTTCTACCCTTCGGTTTCGGGTTCTGCCCTCTTCGGTTTTATTTGTAGCTATCGGTTTTTTATCGCCATAACCTTTTGGAATTAACCGCTTAATATCTATACCTTTATTAACCAGATACTTAACTATTGATTCGGAGCGCTTTTGCGATAAAGTAAGATTGGATTTAGGATTACCAACATTATCTGTATGCCCCTCAATTACCAATCTCCATTCCGGTTTTTTATTTAATAAAGTGGCGAGTTCATTAAGTTCATCAAAACAAGATTCTTTTAGAACGTCCATTGCTGTTTCAAACTCAATGTTAGCAAATATTGTGTTCAACTTTTCTTGCTCTACTTTTTCAATTCGCGGACAACCATTATTATCAGCCGGGCCTGCTGTATTTGGGCATTGATCTTTATTATCTGTAACGCCATCTCCATCTGCATCGCCTAACGGACAGCCTTTATTTTCGGCAGGACCAGGTTGATCCATACACTTATCGTCTTTATCTAATACTCCATCCTTATCAGTATCCTTGTAAGGACAACCCTTATTATCTTTTGGACCTGCTATTTCGGGGCATAAGTCTTTATCGTCTGAAATGCCGTCATTATCAGTATCCGGACATCCTGAAAACGCTTCGGTACCCTTTATATCAGGGCACTGATCATTTTTATCCGCTATTCCATCTTCATCTTTATCCGGACAACCCTTAAGTTCGGCCATACCGGCCTCTCCTGGGCATTCATCTTCAGCGTCTTTGATTCCATCACCGTCTTTATCCGGACAACCCTTTGTTTCTTTAAGTCCTGCCTCTGAAGGGCATGCGTCTTCTAAATCGGTTACACCATCGTTATCCTGATCTGGGCAGCCACTCAATTCAGTTTTACCAGCTACATCCGGACATCTATCCTCGGCATCTGCAACTTTATCTCCGTCTTTATCCGGACAACCATTTAATTCTACCGAACCTTTAACATCAGGGCATTTATCAGCCTTATCCAAAATTCCGTCTTTATCTTTATCTCTGGGTTTACGTCCAAATGTCCAATTGCAACCCACTCTAAAATTAATATTCCTGAATCCGGTAGGAACGCTATATCCGCTATAAGCCCCCCCATCGCTTGTCCCAAATCTACTGTAAGACATAAATGCCAAAACGTTATCGGCCATAATATACGTTTGCATAAACCAAACGTTAAAACCAAGACCTAAACCCAAGTTACCAAAAGAACGATTATACATGTTATAGGCCACACTTGCATTTAACCATTTTTTTATTTGTGTAGTCATGGATAATGACCCTCCCAAATGAGGTCTGTTATTATAAAACTGAGTATGCAACAACCCACCAGCAGTAAAGTAGTCGTTTATTTTATAAGTACCCTGTATGTATATTTGGGCAGGCATCCATTGTTTATATGAGTTTGATGTAGTAGTACCATTAAATGAATTTTGTATGGAGTCTATGATAGCCTCTCCTATTTGAGTAGTATCTGTTGAATCTTTTCCGATAAATTTCATTACATCAACTCCACTAAATCTAAAAGAGCCTTTAAAATTATAGTTTGCTACATAATTTTTATAGTTTATGAAACCCAAATCGATGATTGATGCACTTGCTGTAATTTTATCATTTACTTTGTAGGTAGCCCCTAAGTCGATACCCAACCCCATATTTCCAAAAGAACTTGCTTGAGACACAAAGTCATCGGTAATATTAGAATCCGCAATACTGGCTGGAGCACCTGCTAAATTTATTTGAGCATCCGCATCTACATTCCATTCATATGCGGTGTCACCGGTTAAAAGTTTAAAATCACTTCTTTTTGTTTGAACATTAGCAATACCCTGATAAAGCTTAATTTTACCTCCTACCCACAATTTCTCTTCCAATAATTCCCGCATATACCCGAGAGCAATTTCGTTGTAAATGTTAGCATTCAGGCCAAAATTAAAATTAAGTTCTTTACCTATGTTAGCGCCACCATTACCTTCATTTAGTAATGTTAAAATATCTTTAGGGTATCTGAATGAGGTAAATATTTTGTTAGTAGCGTGAAATGTGAAATAATTCTTTTTTACTTTAAATCCAAAAGAGAGGATATCGATAGACGTATTAAGATTTAAATAATTTGTTTTTGCAGCGCGTTTAATTGCATTATCTAAATTAATTACAGTAGTATCACCATCTTTTAAAAGGAAATCGATTAATCGTGGCCCTGAATTTCCTTTAGAAAAGTATATAGAGGAAGCAACGGGTATTGGTAAAATTGGAATAATGGGGATGTTAATTGGACTAATCCCAACATATACCTTTTGTTGAGGCATAAAAGAGGGGTTTAGGTAATGACTTTGCGGAACCATTCGCATATTATACAAGGTATAATTATCTTGTGCAAGGGCATTAAAGGCAACAAGAAGAAATAAAATACTTACTATTTTTTTCATAATAAAACTCTGTAGAAAATTATTGACCGGAACTGAAATTAAGAATAGGTTGAACTTGCAAACCAATGCGCGCATTAAGTTTATAAAAATTATAGAACTTAACGTTTGGCTGATTTCCGCCGGCATCTTTACTTGTACTTGCTTTAGCTTTTATAATCAGTTTTTTTACATTTTTCAGATTCTGAATTCCGGTACGATCGATTATATAATCATTACGAAGTTCTGTACTCGAAATCAACTTTCCGCTTACAGCATCTACGCTAGAACCCTTTATAACAGTTGTACCGGCAGGAATAAAAGTAAAAACAGGTTTGAACAAGGAATCTACAAAAACCATTTCTACTGCCATATCAACAGGGAACTCATTATTAAAATAGGTTCTAAGGGTTATGCTATTAATTTGACTTAAATCACCCAGATCAACAGGAGTTGTGTCCAGCAAAGCAAAGTTAGAAGCGGTTCCCCACATGGGCATTATAATGTCAAAATCTACTTTAAACTTACTGGTATCGGTAAAGAAATTACGAACATAGCCGGTTACGCCAGGGTTTGTTATTGCATTCACTTTATAAATAACATTTTTAGGTTGAGAGTTAATAAAAGGAACTACGTTTGGCGTATTATTTTTATTTATTATTAAATCGGAGAATCCAGGCACAGTGAAGCTAGTGGCCCCATTTATATTTATATTTTGAGTAGAAGACGTTCCAGTAAGCGCATTACTATTGGTATTATTGTTATTAGCATCAGGAGTAAAGGCATCTAATCTATCAAAAGAAAGTTTAACATTACAACCGAGGTAGCTGGTAATTTTAGCCTCAACCGAGGGATCTACTAATGTAAAAGTACCTCCACCGAGCGTTGATGCATCTCTAAATATAGAAATGGAAATTGTATCCTGATAGGGCGAGATGGCATTTGCCTGATCTCCGATTGAACCAATAAAGGTCGAAAACTTAATATTATTAATGGAAGGCGTTAAGGAAATACTTTCACTGCCGCTCGCATTTCCCTTTTTGGTCATTGTAAGAGAATAATTAAGATTTAAGATATTTCTATTACCAAATCCGTCATTTAGGTTAAGTATATACCCCCCTAAATCATATTCAACAAAAGAGTTGGTATTGGCAGGGATAGATATAGCTTTAGAAAAGGTTGAGGTTGTATTTTGATCTTTAAGTGAGTTAACGGTTAATGTAATATTTAAATCTGCGGGCAACGTATTGTTGTATGCCAATCTGAATTTTGTACCCGGTTTTAAATACAATGAATCTATTGCATAGGAAGAAGTTAACGTATAACTTCCATTTTGAGTGTAAGGACCATAATTGCTACCGTTAGAACCTGCATTAAAGGTACCTACCGGCAAAGTATTTGTAAAATTATAACTTAAAGGCGATAAATTTTGATTGGGAATATTTAAAAATCTTCCGGCCTCATCGGAAAATAAATTACCCCGATAAATTAGGGTACAAAAACCATCTGAACCTACCGATATAGCTCCCTGCTTGTCTGCATTCAGTAATATATCGTTTATAGTAAGGTTAGAATTAACCAGAGGAATTGCAAGCTTTGGATCCCAATCACGCACCGAAACCTTTGAGAAATCATACTCCTCCTTAACACAGGCTTGGATAAAAAGAACTCCCATTAAAATTATAGCGGTAACTGTTTTAAAATAAGAATTAAACCTCATCTGATTTTTGTTTAAAAATTAAAACGCAAAAGTAATATTAAATTTTAACTTATTTTTTGAATTTTCGAATTGATTGGTGGGAGCTTCTATTCGTCAATTGAATAAGTATATACGCTTTTATCGGCGCTTCCTACCACAATATTAAATACACGATCGTTATTAATATCACTAATAGAAAAGGATGTGCTACCGTATTTTGGGAAACCTCTTTCCAACTGTCCTTTATTGTTAACCAGATAAATTTGGTTTGCTTTGCTAGAGACTATTCCAATTTTACTTTCTCCGTTAGGAAACAGATAGAACTGTGGCTTAGCGGTTATAGAAGATTTAGCTTTAAAATTTAACATCTCGTTCTGATCCTGATCATAAACATATAGCTCATTACCATCTGCAAAAATGTAATCTCGCTTATCATCATCATTAATATCCTTATAATCGAAGAAATGATTTTTACCGGCACCTTTTATTTCGATGATATCCAAGCGATCGTTAAATCTGAATTTTAGAACACGACCCAGAGAATCGGATGCAATTAAATATGACGAACTAAGCTCTTTACCTTTATCAATAAATATTTCAGCGTTTTGAGCAACCGGAACTTTTTGATTGAATTCTATTATTGATTTACCCTTTCGATCTACCAAACGTATTTCACCCGATTTATCTATTGCAATTATATAGTCTTTTCCGTCGATTATAAAGTGTTGAACAGGATGAATTACTTGGTTTTTCATTAATGTAAATTCCCATCCCATAACGTTTTCGCCATTTGCATCGTAATTATAAACCCTTCTATTATCGCATGCAATCATAAAACGGTAATCGCGTGTTTTTTCATAATCGAATACTGAAATTGCATTGGTGGCCGGGTATTTAAGTTTAACGGGAAAGCCCTCACAGAAATCGCCGTTACGATCTATCAAATAAATATAGTTTCGAGTATTAAAAACATACTGCAACTTATTGTTCTTAAATTTATCTATTTGAATTATTTCTGATAAAATAATTTCCTCTAATTTCTTCTTCCATAAGATCTGACCTTTATTATCTATTAAATATAAAGTTCCATCTGAATCTTGTACTATAATTTCTTTAGATTGATTTATATGATTATTTACAACTTTTGGTTTAATAGCAACAGGAGCATCCAAACTAACCTCCCAAAGGGAGTTGGTTTCTTTTTTATAAACCGGATTGTGTTTAACAAATATATTGGTATAAAATAATCCTTTATTAGCAGAAAACTGGATGCCAACACCCTCAAATTTTTGCAATAAGTCACGATAAGGTTCCAGTGATTTAAGCGTATGAACACCTAACCTGGAATTATAAAGAAACTCGGATCGAGGTACATTTGAATAAATAAAAATAGATGCATTATCACTTAAGCTTTCTGTAAAAACCTTGTAATTTTCGCTATTGGCTAAAGTGTTTTTATTTTGATACGATTTTATAACTTCATTTACCGATTTAGCGGTATTGCCAAATAATATATATTCGCCAATAACTGCAAAATAGTTTTCGGTAACTAATCCAAAATTTTCTCCCAACATAGCCTCCCAATTTCCTTTTAAGTTAATCTTTCTTACTTCCATTCTCTTTTCTTTCTCTTCGACTAATCTTAAAGAATCGTTTTCCTGTATATTCTCATCATTTGATGATTCCTCTGTATTAACAAGCGTTTCTACTTCGTTATTATCTGACTTTACACTTGTTTCCTCGGCACTTTTATTAACCTTAAAATTTGCCTTTTCAGAAATTTTATCCAGAACCGCAATAGCTGAATTTAGAGCAAAAGGTTTAATAATTAAAAAAGCATTTTCATTATCATCAATGGCATCACTATTTTTTTCGGTAACAAAAGCTGCCAGCTCATTACCCAAAATCTGTTGCAGATATGGATTTGCATCAAATCCTGAAGCGTTTTTCTGCGCAATCTGATTCTTCTTTAGGTAATCGTTATAACCATTTATATATGTTCTAAAATTGCTGAAATTATATAAAAGAAAGGATGCAGTATTTACCGGCATTACATGATGGGCACCAAATTTCTTGGGCAATTGGTCGCTAAATAACTGAAGGAAATTATTACTTTTTTCATTACATACTGAAAGACCATTTAAGTTGATACTGTTTGCTTTTGATTTTAAATCAAGGGCAGACCATTCTGCAAAATTGTTGAGGTGACTGAACCGCACAGAAGCAGAGTCATTTAAAAATGGAGTTATAGATTTGAATGTTAGTTTATAATTATAAATGAGGTTTATTTCTGATTCGGTATTAATGGTTTTGTATACCCGATCAAAGTCTACATTATTTAATAAAGAAGTGGTTGCATTTAATTGTTCAATCGCTAATTCGATAATCTTAGGATTAAAGCTGGCTACAAAAACCCCTTTTTTTATTGCATAAGAAAATACTTTATTGTTGATTTTATTCTTAGTTTCATAAATTATGGTGCCCCCACTTACTCGCTGAGAAAAATAATTGGATGGACCTACACTAGTTTTAACAATCTCATCGAGATATTTCTCTTCTACATCAGGAGGAGTGCTCACGCTAAATAGAAAGTCCGAGTTTAAACTATCGGCCTCGTGATAAGAAATGAAAAGTGAACTATTTTCCAATGCATCTTCAAGCCCACTGTGCTCGTTTAATAAACTATCCAGCCATGTTGAATAGTCGTTTATTTGAGCAAAGTATGGTGTTGCGATCAAATCTTTCCAAATTAAATTATTGTCTTTAAGCGACTGCCAAACTCTGTTTGCTTTTTTAATTTGAATGAGCAATGATGCATTTGTTGGAATTGCATTAATTGCAGCTGCAGTAGGAACTTTTAACTTCTGATAATAGAGATAGCCAAAAATTCCTGCTGAGATAAAAATAACTACTAAAAATGTAAAGAGTATACGACGCAACATACATAGCAAATTTAAACAGCGCATCAGGACGAGGGGTAGGCCAAACTCCACAATTATGAACACTTCATTGTTGGAACTCAACTGCAATTTAGAGTTGCTTATTATCGTTCAAGAAGTTAAGATTTATGGTATCTTTGAGGGCCCTTATGAAAAATATTACATTCCTGTTTTTTTTAGTATGTGTGCTTAGCAGCTCTAATCTATGGGGGCTAGAGGGAGGAGATACCGTTTTTACCTATTCTTCATTAGATAAACCTTTTTTTAGTTTTAGTATTAATAAATGGAATGCTCGGGATACCGGAATAAACAACATTCAAATTTATCAACCCGCTTTTAAAAACTCCATAACAAACACATTTGCTGGAAATATAGGCTTAGCTGTTCGTAGCATTTTACCTTCAAGTGAATATAAACTGGGATTTAGAACAGAGAAATCTGTATTTGGAATTTATTTTATAAACCCGGATGAAGTTACGTATTATAACACACGTAAACCTTTTACTTCTGTTGATTATGTTCAGGGATCTAAGAAAGAGCAAGTAATAAAGATAACCCATACACAAAACTTGAATCCGCTTGTTAACATAGGTTTTGTTTACAACAGAGTTAAAAGTGATGGTTTCTTTGCCAGGCAAAATAGTTCTTACAATAATGTAGTTTTTTTTTCGAGCGGACAAAGTAAGAGCAATAGATTTGCTTATTTAAGTAATGTTACTTATAACAAACTTGTAGCCTATGAAAATTGGGGAATTGTTCCCGACTCATCGTTTGAAACCATTGGGTTTGGAAATAAATCGTTGCTTAACGTAAATAATACCGGAGCCCAAAACAACAGATGGCTTTATGGGGCTTACTTTAAACCCTACTTTAATCTTTGGAAAACAACTCGAAGCGATACCATTAATAAAACAGAAACCTATACAGCACGAATATTTATGGAAGGTAAAATTACGCGCTCTGCCAAAAAATATTTTGACCCCCTGAATGATAAAACATTTTATAACACTCTAAACTATGATAGTTTATACACTAATGATTCAACCGTATCTAATATATTGAATACCTATGTTGGCTTCGAAACAAATGAATTTAACACAAATGGTGCTAAGCGAAAGCTACGATGGTCTGTAAAGAGCGGTTTAGAATGGTTTGATGCCTTAAACTACAGTCGCTCTGAAATTAACGGAACTGGCAAACTGAAATCGAAGTATACCGGAGGAAAAAGCGACTATAACTCTTTAATCGATCTAAACCTTTGTTATTCGCCAGACTCGGGCAGAGTTAAAACACTGTTAAATGCTCAATACATTATTTCAGGTTATAATCAGGGCGATCGAATAGTTAATTTGGATAATGTATTAAGCAATGTTGGCACTTCTGGTTCGGTTTTTTTAAACGCCAACTTATCTTCTCGAAGGCCCGATTACTTTCAAACTAACTATTTTGCCAATGCACTTATATTTAGTTCGGATAGTTTTGTAAACATTAATCTAACAAATATAGAAACCGGTTATCGAAACCGTCAATTAAGATTAGAAGCTAAGATAGCCTATCGTTTATTTGATAATTTCATTTATTTTGATTTTGCCTCAAAACCCAAACAATTATCAAAAACACAAGACTTACTATCGATTCATGTTATTAAACATTTTTCAATTAACAAATTTCATTTAAATGTCAATTTTATTTATAATGCCACCTCCTTTGATGCGCTAAGAATACCCCGTATAATTACGTTTAACAGCCTTTATTTGGAGAATAGGGTTTTTAAAAAATCAACATTAGGACAAATTGGGTTTGATTTAAGGTATTTATCCGGCACTGAAGGATTGGCTTATAACCCGGTTCTGGCAAATTATTTTTTATCGAATGGCGTTATAAACAATTACCCATATTTAGACTTTTTCTTAAATTTTAAAGTTTCCACTTTTAAACTGTTTTTTAAGGTGGAGCATTTAAACGCAGGTTTAATTGGAAATAATTATTTTACATTAACCAATTTACCCATGCACGACAGAGCCATCAGAATTGGGATTAATTGGACTTTTCATTACTAATTTTAAATTTAACTATCTATTATTCAGAAGATTAAATTATTCAATAAATCTAATCTGATATACACTGTGTTCTCCCGTTTTTTTAGTAAAACTTTGAAAAAAAAATTGTAGTTTCACTTGTTAAATCTAATTACCCATGAGCAAATTACAATTTAATAATTTCTTAACAATACCTGTTTTATTGTTTCTTCTTTTTAATTTTTCATCTTATAAATCGTTTAGCCAAGAGAAACCCAAACCCGAAAAAGACGAAATTTCGTTACCGGTATATGTTCACGGTTTAAGTTCCAAAGCCGATGTAGAAAAAGTTCATCAATTACTCCGAAGTCAAAGTTGGGTAAAATTTATTCAAGTTGAAGGTTCTCCGCAAAAGCACACCCATTTAATTATAAAAAATTCCACAACCCCAGAAATGGTTAACAGCGTTCTAAAATCTGAGGGTTTTTACATCCTCAATAAAACCTTCCTTGACAATCGCGAAACAGAGCGAGCATTAGTCGAATCCAGAAAAATCAGTGGCTATACGCCTAAAGAAAAATTTAAACAATAATTTATATTATATAGAATGAAAACATTTTTACTTTCTATTTTATTCATTGGAGTCTTTTTTTTAAACATAAAAGCTCAAACGTTTACTGCTGGAGGTGGTTCTATACCAGATAATGGCACCTCCTATACTTGTTTTCCGATATCTGTAACAGGTATTGGTAGTCTTTCCTCTTCCAATGGATTAACCAGTGTGTGTTTAAATATTAGTCATACCTATGTTTCTGAACTAACATTTTATCTTCAATCGCCTGATGGTAGCAAAGTTGAACTATCCAGTGAAAACGGTAGTAGTTATGACAACTACACCAATACCTGCTTTAAAATGAATGCACCTACCCTTATCTCTTCTGGTGTTGCTCCATTTACGGGTGATTACCGACCTGAGGGAAATTTAGGCTATTTTAATAACGGAAGCTCTGCTAATGGCACTTGGTATTTATGTATAATAGATTGGACATCAGGTGATATAGGTACGGTAAATTCTATTAGTTTAAGTTTTGGAAATTCAGCACCTGCCCCTCCTGCAGGATGCGGAAATAATCCAATGGCTGCAGACTTTTGCTCAAATGCAGTTCCCATTTGCGACTTAAACGGTTATTGTGGTATTACAAGCCCTTTTTATGACAACGCTTCCTGGTCAAGTTTAAGTTCAACTTTTTGCGGCACAATTGAGAACAACTCATTCCTTACCTTTGTTGCCTCCGCCTCTTCGATATCATTAAACGTAGTTGTTTCAAACTGTACTTATAATGATGGTATTCAGTTTTTAATTTTCTCTTCTACCGGAACCTGTTCAGGAACTGTTACAAGCTTTGGCTGTGATGGTAGTATGTCGCCCGGAACCAATACGGTGAATGCTTCAGGTTTAACCCCGGGAAACACTTACTATTTGATGATTGATGGATATGCGGGAGATGTTTGCGACTATGTGGTATCTGCAAATTCGGGGGTACAAACCGTTAGTATTTCTTCAACAGGTGGTTCGTCCATATGTTCTGGTTCCAGCACAACACTTTCTATTGCCACCATTGGAGCTGGCCCTTTTACCTATAATTGGACTAACGGCGCAACTTCTATTGGTTCCAGCTCTAGTGTAACGGTTAGCCCCTCTACTACTACCACTTATACGTGTACTGTTAACGGAGCTTGTGGCTCTTCAAAAACAGCTTATTACACTGTAAATGTTTACAGCCCCTCAGTAAGTGTGTCACCCTCCAGTTCTTCAATTTGTCCTGGTGGCTCTGTAAACCTTACCAGCACCAGCTCAACCTCCTCTACTCAGGTAACCAGAACATTTAATTCTGGTAATCTTAATACTGCCATCCCTGACAATAACGCAACCGGAATATCTAACTCAATAAATTTAAGTGGCTATTTACCTACTTTATTATCCAGTGGTACTTTAGTTAGTGTTACTGTTAACATCAATCATCCTTATGATGGCGACTTAGATATTTTTCTTATAAGCCCTGGCGGAACAACTATAGAACTTAGTACTGATAACGGTGGTACAGGTGATAATTATGTAAATACGATATTTAATCCTAATGCTGGTACGGCTATTACGGCAGGATCTCCTCCATTTACGGGCACTTTTAGACCTGAAGGAACTTTTACTTCATTTAACGGGCAAAATTTAAATGGTAACTGGACACTTAAAGTAGCGGATGACGGCGCAGGAGATATAGGAACTCTGGTAAACTGGAGTATTACCTTTTTATTGGATAACAGTGTAAACTCTTTTGTTTGGTCGCCAACAAGTGGATTAAGTTCTTCAACAGTAGCAAATCCTACAGCTTCTCCTGCTTCGAGTACAACATATACCTTAACTATTACCGACTTATTGGGTTGTACTAAAACAGCCAATGCCACAGTTAATGTTTCGAGCGCAGTAGTGGGAGGCACCATTGCAACAAGTACTTCCTATTGTACCGGCTCCGATCCGGTGGCTCTTACCAGTAGCACTTCTGGCTCAGGCGGAACTGGTACATCTGGTTATCAATGGCAACAAAGCACCGATGGGGGAGTTACCTGGACCAATATTACCGGTGCAACAGCAGCCACTTTCGACCCGGGTGTAATAACCACCACCACTCTATACAGACGAGTATATTCAAACACATGCGGTAGCGCAAATTCTAATACTGTAACTTTAACAGTATATCCGGTCCTCAATGCCGGAACCATCGGGTCGAATCAGACTGTTTGTAATGGGGGCGATCCGGCCAATATTACCTTTAACACCAATGCATCCGGCGGAAATGGACCTTATAGTTATCAATGGCAATCAAGCCCGGACAATGCAACCTGGACGGATATTGCAGGAGCAAATACTAATTCGTATGATCATCCAAATGGTTTAACCAGCATCAAGTATATAAGAGTAAGAGTTACGGATGCCTGCGGAACAGTTACTTTTGCAAATGTTATTACTTTAAATGTTTATGCTGCCTTAAGTGGAGGAACCATCGCTACAGCTCAAACCATTTGCAGTGGCTCCACGCCTGCCACTATAACTTCTTCAGCGGCGGCATCCGGCGGAACCGGAGCTACCACCTATCAATGGCAATCTTCGCCTGATGGAGTAAACTGGACAAATATTCCGGGAGCTACAGGAGCCACATACTCTCCTGCCTCTTTGAGCACAACTACTTATTATAGAAGAGTGGCCAGCAACACTTGTGGAAGCGTCAATTCCAATTCAATTATTATAACAGTAAATCCATTACCATCGGTTTCATCTGTACCTAAAACAGATGTTACGATTTGCGGGGGTAATAACGGTACTATAACTATTAACGCCAGTGGCTCCCCTACCCTTAATTATTCTATAAATGGCGGTACCACTTATCAAGTGTCTAATTCATTTACCAATTTAACACAAGGAACTTACACGGTTATAGTTAGGGATGGTAACAGTTGTACCTACAGTTGGGGTCAAGTATCCATAACTAACGGTTCAGCTCCTTCAGCACCTACAGCCACAAGCTCGGTTAGTAGTAGTGTTTGTAACGGATCTGCTATGCCTACCTTTACAGTATCTAATGCGGGTTATAGTTATAATTGGTGGAGTAATTCTGGTTTAACTATTGCTGCTCCCGGCACTAACAACACAACAAGTTACACACCAGTTGCTCCTGCAGCAGGAAGTAGTGCTACTTACTATGTTACTGCTACAACAGGAGGTTGCCAGAGTGCTGCCACAGCCTTTACTATATCTGTATATAGTAACGTTTCGGCAGGTGGTATTGGAAGCAATCAAACCATTTGTAGCGGTCAAGACCCCGTTATTTTAAGCGAATTAACACCTGCTTCGGGGGGTAATAGCTCTGCAGGTTATACGTACCAATGGGAAATGTCAACTAATGGTGGGACTTCCTGGTCTGACATACCTGGAGCTACCGGCGTAACCTACGATCCTCCGGTGCTAACAACCACAACGTTATACAGAAGAAAAGTAACCAATACATGCGGAACATCTGTTACCTCTTCAGTAACTGTAACTGTAAATCCTAATCCAACGGTTGCAGCCGTTTCTGACGTTAGCGCTTGTCCGGGTGCCACTATATCGGCTATTTCATTTAATAGTTCTGTTGGTGGATCTACATTTAGCTGGACCGCCAGCGGAAGCTTTTCAACTGTAGGTTTATCCGCCTCTTCAGGAGTTGGAAGTATTCCCAGTTGGACAGCACCAGTAAACAATACCGGTTCAAATTTCACCTCGCAGATAACAGTAATCGCTACAGCTGCAGGGTGTTCTGGAGCTTCAGTCAATTTTAATATCATAATTAAACCTACGCCGGTGGTTAATTCTTTGAGTGATGTTACAGTTTGTCCTTCCGAAATTATATCCATTGGAACTTTTTCCAGCTCTCCGGCTGGCGGATCCTTTAACTGGAGTAACAATAACACTGCAATTGGAATAAGTGCGAGTGGAACCGGTTCCATTCCAAACTGGAATGCCCCTTCAAATAGCACCGGATCATCAATTTCGGGAACCATCAGTTACACAACTACTCTAAACGGTTGTGTAAGTAACCCAAAAACCGTTAATGTTACTATTAAACCTACTCCAGCTATATCCAGTATCAGCAATCAATCTTATTGCCCTGGAAACAGTATATCCAATCAAACCTTTACTACAACTCCATCAGGAGCAACAATTAACTGGACTAATAGCAATACTTCAATAGGTATTCCTGCCTCAGGTTCAGGAAATATTAATGGATGGACAGCCCCATCAAATGCCAGTGGCTCCAACTATTCTGGAACCATTTCGGCAACACCAAGTTTAAATGGTTGTACAGGAAGTAATTTAACATATACTATCACCATTAAACCTATTCCGGTTTTAAATTCATTATCGGATGTATATGCTTGCCCGGGAAGTTCGGTTAATGTTCCAGCGTTTAATAGTAATCCTGCCGGTACATATGCATGGACCAATAATAATACAAGTATTGGCTTAGGGGTAAGTGGTAGCGGGTCTATACCTTCATTTACTGCTGGTGCTAACTCATCCGGCATAAACAACAGTGCAAGTATAAGTGTAACCGCCACTGCTAATGGATGTACCGGTTCTTCGGGAAGCTTCCAAATCTATATTTACCCAACACCAATTATCGATAAGCAGCCGGATATTGCTGTTTGTCCAGGCCAAACTACAATAGTTCCTGCCTTTAACACCAATCCTTTTGGCTCATCATTTAGCTGGACCAACACCAATACAGCTATTGGCTTAGGGGCAAGCGGAAATGGCAATATTGGTAGTTTCATCTCTGGAAATAATAATACTAATAATAATATTGTAGGAAGTATCAATGTATCGGCTCAGAATAACGGTTGCCAATCTTCTCCGATGGCATTTAACATTATTATAAAACCTAAACCGACTTTAACCGCTTTAAACAATGAAACTTATTGTCCAAATACTAATGCTAATATACCCACATTCTCCACAACCCCATCGGGCGGTACATTTAATTGGTTAAACGACAACACAACTATAGGTTTAGGAGCTAGCGGAGCGGGTAATATCCCCTCGTTTATAACAGCTGCCAATAACTCGGGAACTAATAATACCTCCACAATTAAAGTTACTGGAGAAGTAAACGGATGCAATAGCGATACCGGAACATTTACAATCACTATTAGCCCTACACCTGCCCTAACTTCATTACCCGATATTAGTTCGTGCCCTGGCGGAACGCTGGGTCCACTTAACTTTACTTCAAATCCGGGAGGAGCAACCGTTGATTGGACAAACTCTAATTCATCAATAAATCAGCCTCTATTAGGCAATGGTAATATTATCAGTTGGACAGCACCTAACAATAATTCGGGGAGCAGTATCGTATCCAATATAATTGCAACGCCCACTTTGGCCGGCTGCAAAGGAAGACCAGATACTATAGTTGTCTCTGTTTACAGTCAGGATAATGCCAGCGTAACTTATCCCACCTTAACAGCCTGTATCACAGGCAGCAATCCAATTCCAAGTTCCATTGCACAACCCGGTGGTACCTTTAGTATATCTGGAGGAGCTACCATAAATAGCAGTACAGGAGAAATTGATTTGAGTACAACAACCGCAGGTACTACCTATGTTATAACATACACTACAAGCGGAACTTGTCCCTCTACAAGAAATTATAACTTAACTGTGAGCAGTAGCTCGATAAGTGCCGATTTTACCATTGCGTCGGTTGTATGTAATAACGACCCTAATCAAGCACCTGTATATATAAATGGTGGTACTGCTGGAAGCTTCACAATTATTAGTGGTGGAAACGGTTTGGTTATAGATGCAAGTGGGGTTATATATGTTGGCGCTTCAACTCCCGGAACATATACTATTCAAAATACGATTCCTGCTTCAGGGGGGTGTGCTGCTGACTCAGCTATAGCAACCATACAGATTAAAGCTAAGCCTGACGCGGGTTTTACCGGTTTAGCTGCACAATATTGCAATAATGCCTCTAACGTTTCGATTGTACCCAATTTAAGCGGCGGAACTTTCTCCGGAAATGGTGTTAGTGGTACCATTTTTAGTCCGTCGAATTCAAATATTGGTTTAAATACAATTACTCATACTATAAGTTTAAATGGTTGCACGGATTCCAGCTCACAAATTATTAATGTATTTGACAAACCTAACGTTTTAGGGGTAGCTAGCGATGATACTATTTGTATTGGCGAATCCATTACATTAAATGGATTTGGTACACAATCCTATACATGGAATAATGGAGTAACAAATGGAGTTGCTTTTAATCCATCTTCCAGTAACAGCTATATTGTAACAGGTACAGATGGAAATAACTGCTCGAATAAGGATACGGTAAACATCATTGTTAATGCTTTGCCTACCTTAAGTACAAATGATATAGCTATTTGCAGAGGCTCATTTGGCAATTTAACGGTTACAGGTAATGCGGCAAGCTACAGCTGGAGCAATGGACAGATTGGAAACAGTATTTCAGTAAGTCCAAATAATACAATTACCTATTATGTTACCGGCGAATCTGCCCAGGGATGTATTCTTACTGACTCTTCCATTGTTACTGTAAACAATTTACCGGGAACAACATTAAGTGCAGCACCATCTCAAATATGTGCAGGCAACAGCACCTCCATAACGGCATCTGGAAACGCTACTTCGTATAGTTGGATTCCGAACGGAAGTTCATTAGGGCAAATAAATGTAACGCTCACCAACGATTCTACGTTTACAATTGTAGGTCAATTAGGAAATTGTACAGATACTGCAAGGGTTAACGTTAATATTATTCCAAATCCAAACGTTTTAGTTGATGGTGATCCAATAAGAGATACTACGATTTGTTTTGGTGCTAATATTACGGTAAATGCTTCCGGGGGCACAACCTATTCGTGGAGTAATGGAAATTTAACCAATGGTATATCCATCAATCCAACATCAAACACAAGTTACACTGTTATTGGAAACAGTTCTGGCTGTATGGATACAGCAATTGTTAATGTTTCAGTTAATCCACCAATACAATTAAATGTAAGCAATGCTACAATATGTTCGGGCAATACCGCAACTATTGTTGCAAGCGGCGCTTCTACTTATACCTGGAGTAATTCTTCCACTAACGACACACTTAGTTTAGTGATTTTTTCTCCCGGCACTTATACCTATACAGTAACGGGCACGGATGGAAATAATTGTGTGGCTAACGGTCAGGGGGTAATAACCGTTAACCCAAAACCTTCTTTAAATATAAATGATACTACCATCTGCTCGGGTAATTCGGCTACATTAACTGCTAGCGGGGCTGTTCAGTATTCATGGAATACCAATGCGCTGACTCCTAGCATAAATGTTAGCCCTACATCAACTACAGCCTATACAGTAATCGGTACCAACCAAAATAACTGTACTGATACTGCATTTGCGAGTGTTACTGTAAACAACACTCCAACAGCTACCATAAACAATCAAACCACTTTTACGTCAAATGTTTGCGAAAACGGAACAGTTACCTTAACCGGGGCTGGTGCTTTCTTTACCAGCTGGTCTAATGGAAGTACAAATACCACTATATATCCAACTGTAAGTACCAATAGCATTTACACGCTAACCGTTACCGATGCCATAACCGGATGTAAGGATACAGCCTTAGCCTTTATTAACACCATTACACCGCCCAATATAACTGTAAACAATCCGAGTATTTGTCCGGGCTCTGCCGCAACCCTTACGGCTAATGGAGGAGTTAACTACCAATGGAGCGAGGGCACTATTAATGACACCTTAATTGTAAGCCCTTTAATTACAAGCACCTATACCGTTGAAGGGTCAGACGCTAACGGTTGTAAAAATACGGCAATTGCAACGGTAACATTACTTCAAAATCCAACAATAAATGCGCAGGGGTCTACTATTTGTAAAGGGGAGACTGCCATAGTTTCGGTGAGTGGTAATGCAAGCTCTTACACGTGGGACACGGGCACTATTGGCACCAGCATTTCTGTTAATCCATTAAATTCAGTGGTGTACACAGTAACTGCTTCTAATGGAAGTTGTACCTCTACCGATACAGCCATTGTAAACGTATTGCCAGTTGCTGTTATAACCAGTACAGGACAAGGAAATGAAGCCAAATGTAATCTTGCAAACGGATCTATAACAAATGCGAACGTACAAAACGGACAATTTATTTATTGGTTAGATTCTAATGGCAACACAGTTTCTACCGTTTTAAATCCTACCGATTTAGCGGCCGGTACATACACTTTGGTAGCAGTTTCATTAGATGGTTGTGTAACTACAGCTACTTCAAATACAATAATTGGCGAGATACCAAAGGCCACTGCATCCTTTACCATGACAGACAGCACTGGTGTTGTGCCTTTACAAGTTCAATTTACCAATACTTCTACAGCTCCAACTGGGGTTACTATAACTAATTATAGCTGGCACTTTGGCGATCCAAGTTCAACTACTACCAGTGTAGAAAGTCCAATCTTTACCTATTATTTTGGAGATTCACAAGATACTATCCGTTTAATAATAACCGATAGTAATGGTTGTACCGACACAGCATATAAATATGTTGATTTAAAAGAACCGCTAGACTCCATTTTTATTCCAAACGTATTCTCCCCAAATGATGATCAGAAAAACGATGTATTCTTTGTTAAATCTTTTTTAATTAAAGAATTAAACGTTGTGATCTTTAACCGCTGGGGTCAATTAATTTACGAATGGGAAGGGGTTAACACCGGTTGGGACGGCAGAACAACATCGGGTCAGCTTGCTCCCGAAGGCACCTATTATTATATGATAAAAGGAGAATTAAAAGACGGAAGTGAAATCCCAAAAAGATTTATGAGTGGCTCGGTAACACTTGTAAGATAATATCAAAAAGACCGCCCACAGCGGTCTTTTTACTAATAGTAAATCAGCTTTTTTTAGAAGTTAATTGATTAGCTTTGCAAAGATGAAATCTAGAATTTTCACCTTTGTTTTATTAATATGCTTTGTATATATTAAAGCGCAAACCCCGATGGGAGATATTCCTGATGAGGTAGTATACGGAAAGCTTCGCTTTAAGATAAATACCGGGTATATTTCAGCCACTATAGGCCCCTCCAGTTTCTTGTCTAAGCCCATTGACTTTCCATTATTAAACTATGGTATAGATTACAGAAGACCAAGAGACAAGGAAGATGATAAATATGATTTCTATAATTTTGGTTTATACTCGTGGGGAACAAACCGCTATTTTAGAACCTACAGTTTACATGCCGGTTACGGGAAAAGAAAACCTAAAAGATATTCCAATTTAAGCTATTCGTTAGGTATTAGCTATTCATTTGGTTGGCTTCCAGTTGACGGTAAAAAAGACACCTTGCTTTACAATAGAAATCCCGGTGTTTTTGCTGAATTTGAGTATGTGTACAAACCCTATTACGATATAGGTATTGGACCAAAAGTTTTCATAAACTACGATCTTTCCTATCCAACCTATGGTGTAGGTATTTCGCTTTACTTTTCCAATTCCTACAAAGGCAAATCCAGAAATATTAACGATTCTCAGCAATGAAACCTTTAAAAGAATCCGTTAAGTCATTAACCATAAAACCATTTTTAATCCACTTAAGTTCCAGGTTTATAATTACAATAGCCTACCAGATGCAAGCCGTAGCGATATCGTGGTGGATTTATGAAATAACTAAGAATGCATTGTATTTAGGTTTAATCGGATTAACAGAAGCTATACCAGCTTTATCCATAAGTTTATTTGCCGGCCACTGGGCAGATATCAGTAGCCGAAAAAAAATTATCTTAGGTGGGATGATTATCATCAGTATTTTGAATCTAATCGCACTGCTGGCTTCACTCTATTTAGCATCTACATCTATTTATTTATTACCAACTCTGTTTGGTATTATTTTTTTTACCGGTCTTTCAAGAGGAATCATAGGTCCATCTAACTTTGCATTTATATCCCAGTTAGTTGAGAAAGAACATTTACCAAATGCTGCAACTTGGAATAGCTTTTCGTGGCAATTTTCAATGGTATTGGGCCCTATGTTGGCGGCAGTTTTCTTAGGTATTTCGGGTAATATTAGTGTTCAAATCATTATCAGTATATTATCACTCCTATCCGTAGTTCTTTATTGGAATGTAAAGGCCCGATTTAAACAAACGTTTAAACCCCAAACCGAAAGCATTGGAGTAAGCCTAAAGGCCGGGATAACCTATGTGTTTAAACATCCCATTTTACTTGGTGCACTATCGCTGGATATGTTTGCAGTTCTTTTTGGCGGAGTAACCGCAATATTGCCCGCCTATACACAGGAAATTTTTAAGGCAGGGCCAGATGTATTAGGCTATTTAAGGTCATCTCCGGCTTTGGGATCTATAATTACTATGCTTTTTTTAGCCGGAAATCCACCTATTAAAAACACCGGAAAAATCTTATTTATTTCTGTTTTTATGTTTGGAGTATTTACCTTACTCTTTGCATTTACCAGTAATTTATTTATGGCTTGTTTCTTTTTGTTTTTTACAGGAGCCTTTGATGCGATAAGTGTGGTGATAAGAGGGACCATCTTACAATTGTATACTCCGGAAAGCATGAGAGGCAGGGTATCGTCTGTTAATACTATTTTTATTGGATCATCAAACGAGTTAGGGGCATTTGAATCGGGTTTGGCTGCCAAAATTATGGGAATTAAACCTTCTGTAATTTTTGGCGGATGCATTACAATTGGGGTAGTAATTGCCTCTGCTGTAAAATTTAAGGAATTGTTGCAGTTGAATCTGCAAAATGATAAAGCAGAATAAATATTTGCATAAAAAAACGAAATTTTAGTATATTTGCATTCCTAAGATGCGGAAGTGGCGTAATTGGTAGCCGCACCAGACTTAGGATCTGGCGCCGCGAGGCGTGGGGGTTCGAGTCCCTTCTTCCGCACCATATGCAACCCCAGGGTTGCATTTTTTATTTAAACCAGCGTGGCTCTAATAGGTACAGACATAAATAAGGCAGCTGAACTCCTTAAAAACGGCGAGTGTGTTGGAATACCAACGGAAACAGTTTATGGCCTGGCCGCTAATGCCCTTAATGCTGATGCCTGTCTAAACATTTTTAAGATAAAAGAAAGGCCCAGTTTTGATCCCTTAATTGTTCATGTTTCAGGAATTGAAGAAATTGAAAAGTATGCAGAGGAGCTGCCCGAAAAAGCTCGCCTTCTTTATAAACACTTTTCTCCCGGACCCCTTACAATTGTTCTAAAGAAAAAATCAATAATTCCTGATATAGTAACATCGGGCTTAGATACAGTTGGTATTAGAATACCCAATCATCCTTTAACCTTAAATCTATTAAAAAAGATCAACTTCCCATTGGCTGCTCCAAGCGCTAATCCTTTTGGATATATAAGTCCTACCCGAGCCAAACATGTAAACGATCAATTAGGCGCTAAAATTAAATATATTTTAGACGGCGGAAGTTGTAATGTTGGCATAGAATCGACCATAATAGGTTTTATTGGCAATACTCCCTATTTATACCGATTGGGCGGTTTAAGTTTAGAAAAAATTGAAGCCGTTACAGGCAATATTGAACTTGCCCTTAACGAAAACAGCAATCCGAAAGCACCCGGACAGATGGACACCCATTATGCACCTCGTAAGCATTTATATTTATTATCCAAACAAGAATTTCTAAAAAGAATACAAAATCCAACTAACGCTTTGTTTATTGCATTTACAAAAGAATATCAGACCATTAAAGAAAATAAGGTTTTAATGCTAACCAATAATGAAAATATTGATGAAGCTGCTCAGAATCTTTTTTCGGCATTAAGAGAAGCTGATGAAAGCACTTCGCCTGAGATAATAGCAGAGCTTTTACCTGATAACGGTTTAGGGATAGCCATAAATGATCGTTTAAGAAGAGCATCCATTAGGAAATAAAAAAACCGGGGTCTCCCGGTTTTAAATTATTTTTTTAACTCCGTATAATGTTTAAAAAATAATGGAATAGTCTCAATGCCTCTAAAATAATTAAACAATCCATAATGTTCATTAGGTGAGTGAATGGCATCAGAATTTAAACCAAATCCCATTAATACCGATTTCAATCCTAATACTTCTTCAAATAACGCCACAATTGGTATACTTCCTCCTTCTCTTTTTGGAATAGGCGCTTTACCATACGTTTCGAGCATGGCCTGATGAGCTGCCTTATAGGCAGGAGTATCGGTTGGGGTAACTACCGGGTTTCCTCCATGATGAGGAGTTACCTTTACCTTAACACTTTTAGGAGCAATACTTTCGAAATGTTTCTGAAAAAGATTAGTTATTTTATCGCTATTTTGATTAGGAACCAAACGCATAGATATTTTTGCATAAGCTTTAGAAGGCAGAACCGTTTTAGCTCCTTCCCCTATATATCCACCCCAGATACCGTTAACATCAAGTGATGGACGAATTGAAATGCGTTCATTTGTTGTAAAACCTTCCTCTCCCCTCACCTCTTCGATGTTTAAATGTTTTTTATACTCATCTATGCTAAAAGGAGCCTTTGCCATATCGGCTCGCTCTAATTCGGATAAGATTTCGACATCATCATAAAATCCGGGAATTGAAATATGATTGTTTTGATCTTTTAAAGACGCAATCATTTCGCAAAGAATATTTATGGGATTGGCAACAGCTCCTCCGTATATTCCGCTGTGCAGATCGCGATTAGGGCCAGTTACTTCAACCTCCAGATAACTTAAACCACGCAATCCGGTAGTTATACTCGGAATATCATTTGCAATAATAGAAGTATCCGAAATCAGGATAACATCACCTTTTAATTTTTCTTTATTCGCTTTTAAGAAATGGCCAAGATTAGACGAGCCTACTTCTTCCTCACCTTCAATCATAAACTTTACATTGCAAGGAAGCGTATTAGTTTTAATCATGATCTCGAAGGCTTTTACATGCATAAACATTTGTCCTTTATCATCGCATGCACCGCGAGCAAAAATGGCACCTTCGGGATGAAGATCTGTTTTCTTTATTACAGGTTCAAAAGGACCAGAATGCCATAAATCTAATGGGTCTGCAGGTTGTACATCGTAGTGACCATACACTAAAACCGTTGGTAAGGAAGGATTAATGATCTTTTCGGCATAAACTACCGGATAACCTGGAGTTTCAACCAATTCGCAGTTTTCGGCCCCTACGTCAATTAAACTTTTTTTAACTGCCTCTGCTGTTTTAATAACATCGGCTTTATATTTAGGGTCGGCACTTATAGAGGGGATTCTTAATAAGTCTAATAATTCATTGATGAATCTGTCTTTGTTTTGTTCTAAATATTGTTTCTGAACTGACATACTGATAATAATTTTTGAGAATCTAAAGCTACTAATTATTGGCTAATTGAAGATGTCTATAGGGCAAAAAGATTTGATGTAATAGTGGGTATCAACTCCTTATTTTTTAAAAGTTAATCTTCGTAAAGCGCGAACACTAAATGCCGGTGAGCCCAGTTATTTTCCTCTGCCCTGTATCATAATTAGAGCCGTATAAATCATGATTTTAAAATCGAGTGCCAGCGACATGTTTTCAATGTATAAGATATCAAATTTTAATCGTGCCACCATTTGATCTACATTTTCTGCATAACCATATTTAACTTGCCCCCACGAAGTAATGCCGGGTCTAACTTTATGAAGATATTTATAATGAGGAGCTTTTAAAACAATTTGATCAATAAAAAATTGTCGTTCGGGGCGAGGACCTACCAGACTCATTTCACCAATTAAAACATTATAAAATTGAGGTAATTCATCCAGGCGTGTTTTACGAAGGAATTTACCAACCGGAGTTATGCGTTTATCATTATCGCTAGATAAAGCAGGCCCATTCTTTTCTGCATCTATATACATGGAACGAAATTTTAAAATATAAAAGGGTTTGCCATGGATACCAATTCTGAGTTGTTTAAAAAGAATGGGGCCGTTTGAGGAAAACTTAACAAACAAAGCGATGATGATATACAAGGGGGAAAGTAATACCAAGGCGATAAAAGAAATTACAATATCCATAAGGCGTTTCACAGCCTTTTGCCATGGAGACATCAATTCTCTTGATATTTGAATTAAAGGAGCCCCAAAAATAGATGTCATCTTTACCAAACCACTTAAAATATCGTACATGTCCGGTATAATCTTTACAATCACATTTAATCCTTCTACCTTATTTAAAATCTCGTTTAGCTTATTATGTTCAGAAGATTCAATTGCAATAATCACTTCTTCAACTTTATATTGTTTAATCAAATCTTCAATATTTTCGACATTACCCAAACGTGGTATAAAAGCAGATAAGTCGGAACCGTTAAAATTATCTAAATGTGCATATCCAATAAAGATATTTCCAGATGAATTTTTTTGTCCCTGCATTTCGTGAAACAACGATAAGGCCTTAGCGTTACTGCCAATAATTAAAGTATTAAATCCAATTTTTCGCTTATGTACTTTTAAAACAGTTAAGGTGGTGAGTGTTAAGCGGGGTATTAGGAAAGCAATTAGATGCGTGAGAAGTAGTGTAAAAAGATTATAATAATAAAAACGATAATCACTTATAAAATCGTCTAATAACAAAATAAAAAAGAGTATAAAGCCTCCTAATACTGTAATTAAGAATGTTTGACCCAACTCCTTTAAACGTGATCGTCTAAAAACATCCAGGTATGTTCCGCCTAAAGCGAATAATAAAACCCAAAAAACCGGCAGAAAAATTAAAGCCTTATAAAAATTATCATCAAAAATTAAAGGAATAGAATATCCTAACTTTTTTGGTTCGATATATATTTTACGATATGCAAAAAAAGTAGTCCAGGCTAATATTGCCGACACAACATCAGAAAGAATATACTTTAATGTTTGTGTTTGCCTATTCATGAATCAATTTTATGTTCTCGAAAAAATATTGTGTTGGACTATCTTCTGCCTTACGAGTACCTGCAAAATAGACGGAATAATCCTTTGCGGTTCTGTTACTATTAATTAAATCGGAGAAATTAAGGTAGGTCTTATTCCATGCTCCGCCGGTTGAGTTTAACGTGATCAAAGGCACTGTGGCGGTAGCACCTGTTTGGTTGGCAATTATACCCACAATCATTGGGCCTGTAGTAGCATAATGCAATTCAAGAAAACTTGCCCGCGTACCATCGCTTGGTAATTTAAACCCCTGGTAGGAGGTGGCCATAAATTTAGTTTTATTACCATCCAAATAAACAGCCCCAAACCTAGTATTATTTAATGATTGAGGGCCTCCGGTTACCACCTGAAAACCGGTATCTGAAGTTATTCCCCTAATTAAAGTTATTCCCTGCGACTCAAAGTTTTCGAGCCAGGTAAACGTTAAGTATGACTTATAAGTGGAAGTTCCGGTAATTTTATTTGTTTTTTCCTTAGATAAAGAGAAATTTTTATCCTCGTAGTAATTAAGAAATGTATAAGCCGCTCTGGATCCGGAAATACCATTTACCTTAATTCCCGGATACACCTTAAGATTATACGTTCCATCCGCAATTACAGGAAATTTTGCAGGCAATTCATAAACTCCTTGCAGGTTATCATTCAAATAAATCCAGGCATCTGTTATTTTTTGAGCGCTGGAACCCTGAGTTAAGGAATCGGTATTTATAATAAATTTATCAATTTCAATGTATGAAGGAATTTCTGCTTTAGGATTAAAGAGGTCGCATCCTGTTAAAAATAACAAGATAAAGCTTGCAAAAATAATTCCTAATGATTTGCCTAAATACATACGCTCTTAAACCTGGATATTAATTAAAATAATGGGTAGAGCTTTATCTATAGGCTGATGAAATTTTGTTTGTAGGGCAAATATACATGTTTTTTTAGTATTCTCTACCTATAAGTTTAAGACTTTGATATTTAGAAAGTTATAAGTTAGAATTCCAGATTTCCCAGGCCTTTTCGGCCTGCATTTTAAGCATAGTTAATCCGTTCAAAATTTTTGATCCCTGGTTCTCACTTTTTTGGAGGAAAATAGTTTTCTCGGGATTGTATATCAGATCCACGCATAAATGCAAGTTCGAAATACCGGTATAAGGTATATCAGGATAATCGTTTTCATTGGGATACATTCCCAAAGGGGTAGTATTGATAATAAACTTATTTTGATTAATCGCATATTCATTTAAATCGGAATATGCTAACTCGTTTTTTGTTCTATCCGGATTTCGGGATATGATTATATAATCGATTCCCAAATTATTTAAAACATACTTTACCGCCTTTGCGGCACCGCCATTACCCAAAATTAAAGCACGTTGATGATTATAATCCAGAAAGGGCTTGATAGATTGAGCAAAGCCATACGCATCGGTATTATATCCTTTTAGAAAAGCTTTGTTATTTAACCAGCTAATTTTAATAGTATTTACTGCTCCAATTATTTTAACTTCCTCACTTAACTCGTCTAACAGATTAATAACGGACTCCTTATAAGGAATTGTTACATTTAAACCCTTTATATTAGGGTAATCTACAATAATTTTTTTTAACAAGTTAATTTCTTCAATTTCAAAATTTAGATACTGTGAATTATTTATTGATAGTTTCTGAAATTTATCAGTAAAATATTTCTTTGAAAACGAATGAGACAATTTTTTGCCCAGTAAACCATATATATTTTCCATAACTAGAAAGGGTATCCTATACCTAAATTAAATGTAATGGGATTAAATTTTGTTCCGTAAACTATTCCATACTGTTCCCTCCATGATCTATCCAATATATGCGAGTAAACCCTTCTGCTGCCTTCGGGAAGTATAGGATCGTAGAGTGGTGTGGCCATATCTAAACGAACAATAAAAAAATCGAAATCATAACGCAATCCGATACCGGAGCCAATCGCAATTTGCTTGTAAAAATTTTCAAATTTAAATTCAGCTCCCGGTCTCAATGAATCGGCGTGATAAATCCATATATTACCACCATCAGTAAAAACAGCGCCTTTCCATGCCTTGTATATTGTAAATCGATATTCCAGATTGCCTAATAATTTTATATCCCCAATTTTATTAAAGGAGTTTGCAGAACCAGCATTATACTCGCCGGGCCCGATTGTTCGAGCTCTGAAAGCCCTAACATCATTGGTTCCACCGCTAAAATAACTTTTCTGGAAGGGTAAAGATGTTCCGCTATTTCCGTATGGTTTACTTACTCCAGCAAAAATCCTGTATACAAAAGAGCTACTATTAATAAATTTCTGAAAGAAGCGATAATCTACATCTACTTTAACGTATTGCGCATATGGCTTCGGAACGCCTTGAATGTCTTCAAACAAGTAATAAGTGCCGCGTGATGTTTGTTTAGAATTAATAATTCCATTCTTATTTAATGTTTGTAGAATTACACCCGCCTGCTCCAGATCGAGTTTAAAGAAATGATTGTTTTTGTATGAAGTATTAACATCCTGGGTATTTATGGTAAATGAGATCTTGTTTGCCGGTATAAAAACATCAGTAAAAGAAAGTTTTATACCCGTATTGTTTGTTTCTACAATTTTCTTCAGAAAAGCTTCACTTTTTACAATTGAAATTATATTTAAATCGAAAGGATAAATAAAAAGTTTTGATTGATTAAAGAATTTTGATTTTTGAAAAGGTTTAAAACGCCAAGCTAAAGAGGTATTAAATACTGTTCTTGAAAAGTCTGGTCGTACCTGATAGTTATAAGATGAAGAAAAGATGGTGTGCGGTTGTGATTTCTTGGGAAGTAATCCGGCTTTAAAAGGCCAGAACTGCGGTACTTCGTAAGACAAAGATGGAGAAATCTCGAAAGTGTTAAACGTGTTTTTTATTGGCGTTTTATCCAACACTTCTGTAATTTGATTATTAGCAGCAGAACTATCTAACGCGCTTTGAGAAACCAATAGCCGCTGAACCTCTAATCCACCATACATTTTAAACTCAAGAATTTGTGCGCCTTTAAAACTGTTTTTATTTTGAAAGACTAAATTACCGTTAACCCCCAAATTACCTGACGAGTTAGTGCCTTCGGTTGATATTGAATAAGATTTAGGAATAACAGGTGTTAGCTGAATGTTACACTTTAGATTCTTATTTCCAATATCCCAATTATCGGGCTGAAATGTTATGTTTACATAACGAAACGCCTTAAGCTCTGAAAAAGATTGATAGGTATCCGAAACTGCTTTATCGCTGTATACATCTCCCTGCTGAAAGAAAATAGAACGTAAAATAATTTCGGGATTATATTCAAGGCGCCCATTGTAATTTAAAACATATCCAATTCTACTCAGCGAATCGGTATGGATATAATTAGGGTTTCGAGTATCAAAATCAGTATCAATAATTACGTTAGTAATGGTATACGGACTAAAAATATCAATATTAGGATTAGGTATATTTAGTTTAATTTCGTCTCTGGATCTTAATCGCAAAATGATGTTTACTTTTCTTTTAATACTATCTGCCTCATATTCCAGGAACTCTTTATTAAAAAAATAAAATCCATTATTTTTTAATATTTCTGTGATACGAATCCTCTCTGCTTCCAAAACATCCACATCAAAATTATCACCAAATTTTATGAGCGTATTTTTGGCATTCGCCAATACATAGGACCTTATTAAAGAATCGTGAATGCTATAATTAAACGTACCCATTGTATAGGGAGTGCCACTTTTAACTTTATAAATAACACGAGCTTGTCTTCCCAAATAAACAGTTGTATCGGTTACCTGACTGTTATAATATCCTTTATTTCTTAAATACAAACTAATCTGTTCTGAACTTCTGGTTGTTAAATTTGTATCGAGAATAACCGGCTCTTCTCCAACCGAATTCTGAAGCCAGTTTCTGATTTTACCCGAATCGCGAAAAACTGTTGCCGCATTATAAGCCCTAAGGTGAAATCGAATTGTCTTAAGAATACGTCTGTTAGGCCTTTGTTTAATAATAGTTAAAATCTCTTCTTTATTTAAAGTTAAATTATCAACTATCAACCGGTTGTTGCTCAATAGAAATTCATTTTCGGGCAATCGTTTGGTAATCGAACATCCATACCAGAAGTTGACCAGAAAAAGAAGAAGAATATGTAATTTTATTTTTTTCAACCGACCAAAGGTAAAGTTAACAATTATAGGGCTTATGAAAAATGTATTCGCGCTTTCTTTCTCAAAAAATAAGCCAGTAATTCCCTACATTTGTAAATATGCTAACGCAGGCGCAAATTAAGCTCATACGTTCTCTCTCCGATAAAAAAGTACGTCGGGAAAATCAATTGTTTATAGTAGAAGGACCTAAATGCGTAGGTGAGTTATTGCATTCTCGATATAACATAAGGGCAATATTTGCTCTTAAAGAATGGGCTGAAGAGGCTCCGGAAAAACTGAAGAAAAATATTACGATTATAAACGAGGATTTACTGGAGCGAATTTCCCATTTAAGCAAACCCAATAAAGTTCTGGCTTTAGTAGACATACAGGAAAGTGAAAAAATTGAGCCGGAATACATCAAAGAAAGTATCTTAATACTGGACGGCATTAACGACCCCGGAAATTTAGGCACGATCATCAGACTTTGTCATTGGTTTGGTATTAAAAAAATTATATGCAGTAAAAACACTGTTGATGTATATAATCCTAAAGTAATACAATCTACTATGGGTTCATTTGCATACTTAGAAGTTTTTTACGAAGATTTACCGGAACTTATATCCAGGCTTAAACTTCCCGTTTATTGTGCCAATATGGAAGGAGATAATGTTTTTAAAAATGAAATCTCTTCTCCCTTCGCACTTATCATGGGCAGCGAATCGCACGGCGTATCAAAAGAACTCTTAAACCTCTCTAAACCGATTACCATTCCTTCGTTTCAAGGCAATAACCCGGCACCCGAATCGTTAAATGTTGCTATTGCAGCTTCGGTTATATTATCGCAGATTGTGAGCAGGGAATAGACTATAAGTTGAGAGTTGAAAGTTGAGAGTTGAAAGTTGAGAGTTGAAAGTTGAAAGTTGAGAGTGAAATAACAGACTAAATTACTAATCACTAGTTACTAGTCACTTTAATCTTCTATCTAACCAGCTATTGAAAGCGCTTGAAGATTACAGAAGCGTTATGACCGCCAAATCCAAAAGTATTACTCAACACATAATCAATCTTTCGTTCCTGAGGCTGATGCAATGTTAAATTAATTCCTGCCGGAATGGCCTCATCAATTTCTTGTGTATTTATAGTTGGGGTTACCACCTGGTTTTTTAAAGACAAAACTGCAACAATACCTTCTATAGCGCCCGCCGCGCCCAACAAATGACCGGTTAACGACTTGGTTGCACTCAGATTCATTTTAAACAAATGGTCTTTAAACAGCGAGTGTAATGCTTTAATTTCACTGATATCTCCAACGGGAGTACTGGTGGCATGCATATTTACATAATCAATTTGATCTGTATTTAATTGCGCGTCCTCCAATGCACCGGTCATACCTAAAATAGCGCCGAGTCCTTCGGGATGTGTTGCAGTAAGGTGATAAGCATCAGCACTCATACCAGCACCCACTACCTCTGCATAAATTTTAGCACCACGTTTTTTAGCGTGCTCATATTCTTCAAAAATAAACGCCCCCGATCCTTCACCCATTACAAATCCATCGCGCGATTTATCAAACGGACGGGAAGCATCACCCGGACTGTTATTTCGCAAACTAAGGGCCTTACACGCATTAAATCCCCCAATTGCCGAAGGGGTAATAGGCGCCTCAGAGCCACCGGTAATTATTGCATTTGCTTTACCCCAACGGATATAATTAAAAGCATCCATCATGGCTGAGTTTGATGAAGCACAAGCTGAAACTGCCGTATAATTAATTCCTCTTAAACCATGCTTCATCGCAATTATTCCACTTGCCATATCCACCAATATTTTTGGCATAAAAAAGGGATTAAACCGTGGAGTTTCATCCCCTTTAAAATATTCACCCATTTGCTCGTCAAAAGTAGATATTCCACCATTTCCCGAAGCCCATATTACCCCAATCTTATCTTTATTTACTTCCCCTAACAGTATACCACTATCGTTAACTGCCTCTTGTACCGCAATTAATGCATATTGTGTAAACAGATCGTAACGGCGGGCCTCTCCTTTCTCAAAAAAATCGGCGGGTACTATATTTTTTAATTCGCAGGCAAATTGAGTTTTATGTTTAGCAGTATCAAACTTAGTTATAGCAGCAGCACCACTTACACCGTTTATCGATGCCTGCCAATAATCTTTCAAATTATTACCTATAGGAGTTAAAGCTCCCATTCCCGTAATTACTACACGCTTCATTATTCTGTAATTTCAACAAAATTAAACAATATGATTAATTAATTTAAAATACTCAAAATAATGTTTAAGCCTACTCGTTTTAAGTCTTTCGGTATTATCTTTAAGTTTAGATTAATTTATAGTTGAGTAAACTACTTTCCATAATTCTTTTGTTTTTAAGCACTGCACTTTTTGCACAACTAAATCAGCACCGCAGGGTTTTTATTCCGGCTCTTCTATATTACAATCCAATTGATAGTAATGTGATTGCTGAGTCCAATTTTAGTTTAAAAGTAGAAAATCAATTAATTGATAGTAGTAAATATCAGGTAAACGAAATACAAGCTATTTTAATAATTAAAGATTCTTCACTAATTGGTAAAAGCGGTAGTGCAGAATTTAATGTTCTACCCTTAAATCTTAACCGAAGATATTTTTTAAAAGACCCTAAATTTTTACTCCCCGATCGAAACGGACAATACAATCCATTTAGTGCCCCTTATAGTAATTCAAACTCAGCTAATGAATTTTTTAGCGATGGACTTAATAAAAATGGAAGTATTTCGAGAGGTGTAAGTTTTGGAAACAATCAGAATGTTGTATTAAACTCCAGCTTAAATCTTCAATTAAGTGGTAAATTAAGCGAAAACATTAACGTTTTGGCTGCTATTACCGATGATAACATCCCTTTTCAGCCACAGGGAAACACGCAACAACTGCAGGAATTTGATAGGGTTTTTATTCAGTTAAATGATAAGAAAAATAAACTTATTGCCGGTGATTTTATACTGAACAAGCCCGATGCGTATTTATTGAGTTACTATAAGCGGGCTCAAGGTGCAAATTTTTCAACCGAGGTAGCTATTAATGAAAAGAAAAACTCACTATTTAAAACCATGGTAGCTGCAGCGGTAAGTAAGGGTAAATTTGCACGAAATATAATTCAGGGAATTGAAGGCAATCAAGGACCCTATCGCCTAAGAGGTTCGGAAAATGAATTGTTTATTATCGTTTTAAGTGGAACAGAACGAATATATATAGACGGGCAAATGCTTACCCGTGGACAGGAAAATGACTATGTAATTGACTACAATACGGCAGAAGTTACCTTTACGGCTAAACGTTTTATTACGAAAGACAGACGAATAATTGCAGAGTTTCAATACGCCGATAAAAACTATGCGCGCTCAATGCTAGTGAATACAAGTGAATATATTGATAAACAAAACAAACTGATTATAAATTATTACAATGAAAGTGATAATAAAAGCAGACCTCTTCAACAACAACTAAGCGATGCTGATAAAATAATTTTAGCCAATGCCGGAGATAATTTGCTTAATGCAATTGCGCCGGGTGTTGATAGTATTGGATATAGAGCCGACTTAGTTCTTTATGCAAAAAAAGATTCTACCATTGAAGGGGTAACGTACTCCCCTGTTTACTATCAGTCCAACAAACCCGATAGTGCATTTTACCAACTCACTTTCTCGCAAGTAGGAAATAACAAGGGCAATTATATTCAAACTAATAGTACCGCTAATGGTCGCGTTTTTATATGGGTAGCTCCTATAAATGGCGTAAGACAAGGAAACTATGAACCACTCGTTTTACTTATTACACCAAAACGTAAACAAGTACTTAATTTAAATTACAATTTTAATCCCGATAGTACTCTAAAAATAAAATTAGAAACTGCTTTTAGCGAAAATGATCTTAATACCTTTAGCAGTAAAGACGATAAAAATAATCAGGACTTAGCTCTTAAAGTAGATATCGAAAAAAAGTATCGATTAAACAAATCGTTAAAACCGCTATGCTTTATAATGGGTGCCCAATACGAACAATTAAATAAAAACTTTGCTATAATTGAACGTTACAGAAGTGTTGAATTTGAAAGAGACTGGAATATTATCGGAAAAAAACAATTCGACAATCAGTATATAGGGGGCCTTGTACTTGGATTAGAAAAAATGGGGAGCGGAAGAATCGACTTTACAAATCAAGCTTTTATAGAGCCCAATCAAACTCAGGGATATCAAAGCAGGCTAAACACAAATGTAAACACTCCTCAATGGGAAGCTAATCATTTTGCCAGCGCCAGTTTTATTAATCAAAACATCAGCAATGATCAATTTATAAGACAAAGAGGTATTGTATCGAGAAAGGTCTCAAAAATTAAACTATCGGTTAAGGTAGATCAAGAACGAAATGTTCGTAATTCTAGAAGCAATAACGATAGCTTAATTGCTGGTTCTTATCAGTTTAATGAGTGGTTTCTAATTGCTTCAAAAGCTGATAGTACAGGCAACCAGTATAGTGTAAATTATACACAACGTAACGACTGGTTATTGCGAAATAATAAATTAACCAAAAGCGCATTTGCTCAAGGAGCAGGCGGAACATTGGAATTTGTAGAAAACCGATATTTTACACTTAAAAATTATGTTGGATATCGCGAGTTAAAAATAATTGATTCTAACTTAACAACTCAAAAGCCCGACAATAATTTAGTTAACCGAATTGAATATACCCTTCGCTTGTTCAAATCTGCAATATACACCAGTACCTTTTATGAAACCTCCTCGGGATTAGAATTAAGAAAAGAATATAGTTTTATACAAGTTGCACCCGGACAAGGTATATATGCCTGGGTAGACTACAACCAAAACGGTACAAAAGAATTAAATGAATTCGAGATATCACAATTTACAGATCAGGCTCAGTATATAAAAGTTTTTACACCTACCAACACGTATATAAAGATATACGGGAACCAATTTAATCAGATCATAAATATAAATCCGGCCTCGGCAATTAAATCAAAACAATGGTGGGCAAAAGCCATCAATTACTGGAGCGATCAGTTCTCCTATAGAATAGACCGCAAAACCAGCAGCACGGAGTTTCAGGATCAATACAATCCGTTTTACCGAAACACCGGCGATGTTTTTTTACAAAGTTTAAACTCCTCGTTCAGAAATACGCTTTTCTTTAATAAAACCGGATATGTTTTTGGTTCAGATTACACATTTCAAGATTTAAGCAACAAAACCTTATTAGTTAATGGATTTGAATCCCGTAACAACAACTCTCACACCGTTAGAACACGTTTAAATTTTAATCAGTGGATTACGTTAAATACCGAACTAATTACTGCTGAGAAAAGTAATACCTCTCAATTACTAACAAATCGTAACTATAGAATCATCATAAATGAGGCCGAACCACGATTAACCTACCAGCAAGCTTCTGATTTCAGAATTAGTTTAGCCTACAAGTATTCCATAAAAGAGAATCGCTTTGAAAACGACAGTACACAAGGCATACAGCACAGGATAAGCAGCGAAATTAGATATAACCGTGCCAATAAGGGAAGCTGGTCGGGCCGATTAAACTATTATAACATTTTATTTACCGGTTTAGAGAACAGTCCGGTAGCATATGAAATTATGGAAGGGTTAAGGCCAGGCAATAACCTAACCTGGGGTATAAGTTATCAGCAGAACATTACTACTGCATTACAATTAAGCATCAATTACGAAGGCCGAAGACCTGAAGGGTTAAAATCAGTGCACATTGGCAATGTAACCGTGAGGGCTGTGTTTTAATTAGAGAGGAAAGAGGAAAGAACAAAGAGAAAAGAAAAAAGACATTAAACCAATCTGTGTATCTAAATAATAAACCTGCTAATTCTTAACTTTAAAAGGTTATCATCTATTTACTATTTATTACTATCTACGTTTTTTCTCTATTATTAAGATTCCCGGAAGGGCAAAGCAAATTTGTTTTCATCTTCAATTTATAGCCCTGTCCGGGATCTAAAACAAAACATCTGTTTAATGATTCTTAAAGTATAACGATGTTGGAATTGCATTAGTGATAAAAAAACCGCAAGTGAGATACTTGCGACAGCTGGGCCTTTACCCTTCGATTCCTCAGGGTGACAATGCTGTTAATTAGCCGGCTGAGGTATCGAAGCCCACTAATCCTCCTCGTTTGCAATGAGGATGAATTAAACGAGCATTTTTAACGCTTTAAATACTTTAAAGTCTTCTTTCCTGAAGCTTTGCTATTTTATTATAGTTTGTTGTGCGTTTATATAAATTATTTAAATTGTATAATTATTGTAAGTATGCGTTACAAACGCATATTATACTCGTCCTCGTTACCGCTATCGCTCAAACGAGGACGAGTGGGTGAGTTATTTTGCAAGAAAATGTGGTTCTAGATTACTCAAATCTATATTAGAAATATTTTCTGCACTCATCACGGTATGCATTAAATCAATCCATTCAGAGTGTGCATTACTCCTCGCATATGATCCATTGTCATTATGTTCTTGCATTTTATTCGTTAATTTTTCGAAATAATTAAGTGAAAAAAATAGGTAAGAACCACCTCCTTTTGCGGTCGATTTTATCTCGACAAGTAGCTCTTCTTTAGTTGGTAATGGAAAGAGATTGCTCATTAAAGCCTTAGACATTAAGCCTAACTGCTCCATTGTTAATTGTTTTTTTTTCATGTTTATATTGGTTTGTGTGTTTCAATTTTCAAAAAAGCAATGAGTTTGTTTGTCAATCGGTTTATTTTTTGTCGAACTGCTATGGTCGACATATTTGCCCGTAACTGTTTCCTGCTTGGTAAAATGTTTTTTTGATTACACCTATTTAGAAACGGATAGTTTTCTAATAGTATAAGATTGTCCAGTTCCACCATAATAAGCTTGTCGTTGGTCAGCGAGCATTAAAAACCCAGCACCCTTTATTGAATAACTTAGCGAACTCTCACAAAAAATGCAATCATAAATTACACCGTTACAATTGTAACGCGAATCACTTTCATACTGAAATGTGAGTTTATATCGATTTCCATCTATATCAGTATAAGTAATAATATAGCTTTTAAAAAAACTGTCATACTTAACAGTTACATTTTTACCCAATGGTCTTACTTTGCCGTTAACAGAGTATTCAATAGTCCCACCGATGTACTTTTTTGTTTGGCAATAGATTTTATTTGTAAAAATTAAATTAATTACTATTAATAGAATTGTTAGTAAAAGATTTTTTTTCATATTTATATTATTTTGAGTGTTCTCCTTTACTCGTCCTCGTTTTAGCGAAGCGGTAACGAGGATTTAGTTAAAATGGCGTTTGTAACGCCGACTAAAAAAAATAAAATAATTTTGTGCATTTTAAACGCATTTCTATCACGTCCTCGTTTGCAAACGAGGACGATTTCAGGAATCTACATACGAACTGGAGCGTTCAATATCGCAAATGCAAGAGAAGCTTGTTTATTATCAAAAAGCAAACGACACTTTACAAGAGTTAGTAGATGCTCAGAAAAT
>Ga0068872_10000028_pt1 | contig 109161 bp, 100 predicted proteins | sample NOAtaG_7_FD_66441 | JGI IMG/M metagenome (GOLD analysis project Ga0068872, IMG submission 66441) | Freshwater lake microbial communities from Lake Erie, under a cyanobacterial bloom - NOAA_Erie_Diel1S_2200h metaG | ecosystem: Environmental > Aquatic > Freshwater > Lake | place: USA: Ohio...
AGTCAGGAAAATCTGCAAGGTTTTCGATATAAATATCTACTTTCTTGCAGATTTCTTCAACGCAAGAATGCCTGTTTTATGCGTAAACAAACTAAAATAAGGTTTTTAAGGGACGACTAAGTAAAGTTTGATAAGAGCGGACTGCTGCTATTACGTTGCAGAGCAGTCCGCTAGAAAACTTAAACTACTACATCGCTTGGCAGTTTTCTTTGTAACAATCTCCCATTTTTTGAGACTTCTGACATCTCCAGCCAGTACTCAACGAGTAGGTAAACCCACCTTTCACATCCATCATTTGATTTTTGTCAAGTGACGTGATAGTCTCCTTGTTCAAAGACAACTTTTTGCTTACATTCAACTTTTTCATTTTGTTAAAATTTTGGCTAAACAATTGTTTTAGCGCCCCTTCAACTGTCGCGATCAGTATCATTGGCAATTCAAAAGTATCTGCCAAGTGTCCAGTGCCACTGGACTGGGCAAAAAATATTTTTGGGGTCTATCTGGTGGTTAAATCCGCCTTTGGCTTTGGTTTTCATTCCATTTCCTATTACCAAAGTAAAGTCGGTGAGGTACACATAACTTTTTCTGCGGGGGCAAAAGTCCAACTGTGCACCCAGTTCTTTCATTTCGCGCAGGTTTTCCATCAGCATACTGCGGCATATGCCAACCTTTTCTGCAAACTCATCAGAGGTGCCGGTGGCTTCCTTTCTGATCAAATAATCAATGCGTTGTAGGCGTTCGATTGATTTTAGTAGGCTCATTTTTAGAAGAATTTATGAGTTAGGAGATAGAATATAGAATATAGGAGATAGGATATAGAAGTTAGAAGTCAGAATATAGGAGTTAGAATTAGGCATTGGGGCTTGGGCGTTAGGTAATTGGTCAATAGTTATTCAGATCATAAACAAATAATCGAATCAACCAATCAGCATCATTTTCGAACCTTCAAACTGTCTCATTTTCAAATTGATTAATTCCCCAACTCCAACTGATTTTTCACCAACTCGAAATACTTACCTTTTGTCCAGGTGAGTTCCTCGTGGGTGCCTACCTCTACAATTTTCCCCTTTTCCAGCACCACAATCTGGTCGGCATTCTTTACGGTGCTCAGCCGGTGGGCAATCACCAGTACCGTTTTGCCGGCAAAAAACTGGTCGAGGTTCTCCATAATCACCTTTTCATTGTTGGCATCCAGCGCACTGGTGGCTTCATCGAAGAAGATGAACTCCGGGTTTTTATACACGGCACGGGCAATCAGCAGCCGCTGTTTTTGGCCCTGGCTCAGCCCAATGCCGTTGGTCCCTACCTTGGTGTTATAGCCCAGCGGCAGGGATTCAATGTGTTCGCGGATGTTGGCCACGGTAACGGCATGCCGTAATTTCTTCCGGTCGATGCTCTCGTCACTCAACGCAATATTGCGTGCAATCGTATCCGAAAAAATGAAACCATCCTGCATCACGGTGCCGCACCGCTGCCGCCAGGTTGAGGCCGGTATGCTTTTGAGTGGCAAACCCCCCAGCTCAATCTGGCCGCCCTGGGGTTGGTAGAACTTGAGCAACAGCTTCATCAGGGTGGTTTTGCCGCTGCCGCTGGCCCCCACAATGGCGGTAACTTTTCCCTCCGGGATTATCAGGTCGATATCCTCCAGCACCTTGGGCGAATGCGGGCCCTCATACTGAAAGGAAAGGTTTTTGATCATGATGGTTTTGCTTTCGGGCAGTTCAATTCGCTGCAGATGATCGTTTCCGGGCTCTTCCTCTTCTGCCGCATGGATTTCGCCAATGCGCTCGAGGCTGAGGCGCGCATCTTGAAAATCGCGCGTAAAGGCAATGAATTCATTGACGGGCGCATTCAATTGCCCGATGATGTACTGTACGGCCAGCATCATACCCAGTGTCATGTCGCCCTTCATCACCGCCAGTGCAGCCATCACCGTGATCATGATGTTCTTGGACTCGTTCAAAAACAAACTGCCCGCGTCTTGATACTGTTGCAAACGCGTTGAGGACACGCTGATGTGGAAAAGCTTGGCCTGAATCCGTTCCCACTCCCAACGCTTTTGGATTTGGCAATTGTTGATTTTGATCTCCCCCATTCCCTGCACGGTCTGAATGAGATTACTTTCGTTTTCGGCCATCTACTGGAACCGTTTATAGTCGAGTTCGGCCCTGCGCTTGAGGAATAGTAGGATGTACAAAACATAAACCGCACTAAGCCCGAAGAAAACCAAAAAGATGGGAATGTGGTAAATGGCCAGCACGATGCCGAAGATGACGAGGTTAAAAAAGGTAAACAGGATATTGAGGGACGAGGTGCTCAAGAACCGTTCGATGCGGCTGTGGTCTTCCACACGCCTGAGGATGTCGCCAATCATCTTTCCCTCGAAAAACGACATGGGCAGCTTAAACAGCTTCGAGAGAAAATCGGAGATGATCGAAATGTTAATGCGTGTGCTGAGGTGGAGTAAAATCCACCTGCGTATGAAATCCACCGCCAGACGGCTGGTGAGCAACACAAATTGACCTGCCAGCACCAGATAGACAAACTGGATGTTTTGGGTATTGATGCCAACATCTACAATGGACTGCGTGAGAAAAGGCAACGCTAATTGAATAAGGCTACCGGTTAGCAACCCCAGAACCAGTTGAACCACCAGTTTACGGTGTTGGGCAAGGTAGCCGAGCAAATACCCGAGGCTGCGCTTGCGGGTGGCTTGAGATTCAGGCTCCCGGTTGTAAAACTCCGGGGTGGGTTCCAGCAGCAGGGCGATGCCGGTCTCCTGGCCATTGTCTTGTGAAGAAAGCCAGCCTTTTTTGAATTCATCGTGGGAGTAGGTTACCAGGCCGGCAGCGGGGTCGGCTACGAAGACTTCCTTTTTGGTGATTTTATAGACAACCACAAAGTGGCGCTGGTACCAGTGGGCAATACACGGCAGCAGCGCATCTTTGACCAATTTCTCAAACGGGATCTTCACCCCGATGGTCCGGAAGCCGATGGCTTCGGCTGCATCGCTGATGCCGAGTAGGGATACACCCTCGCGGGTGATGTACGATTTTTCGCGCAATTCATGCAATTGGTAACTGCGCCCATAGTGGCGGGCCACCATGCGCAGGCAGGTGGGGCCACAATCCATGGCATCCAATTGAATGTAAATTGGAAATTTTCCCATCAGCTAATTTGACCCTTCCAACTAAGCTCTAAACTATAACGCCTCTTCAGTCAATCATAGCCCATGTAATATTTTCGATGAATTTGTCGAAAACCGGCATGAACCCATGCTGTTTCGGCTTCGGGGTACGGCTGCGAAACTCTTACCTTTCTCACCCCAAAATAGTAAGTTGCCGTTAAATGCGCATCGACATCATCACCACGCTGCCTAAATTGCTGGAAGGACCGTTCAGCGACAGCATCCTGAAACGGGCGCAGCAAAAAGGATTGGTGACGGTAGCCGTACACGACCTGCGCGAGTACAGCACGAACAAACACCGCAGTACGGATGACTACGCGTTTGGCGGTGGTGCCGGCATGGTGATGATGATTGAACCCATCGACCGTTGCCTGACGGCACTCCGGGCCGAGCGCTCGTATGATGAAGTTATCTACATGAGCCCGGATGGCGAGTTGCTCACGCAGTCGATCGCCAATGAATTGAGCCTGAAGCAAAACCTGATTCTGCTTTGCGGGCATTACAAAGGCGTGGACGAGCGGGTGCGTCAACACCTGATCACCCGGGAAATTTCCATTGGCGATTACGTGCTCTCGGGCGGTGAACTGGCGGCAGCCGTGGTGGCCGATGCGGTTATCCGCCTCCTGCCGGGGGTCCTCAACGATGAAACTTCGGCTCTCACCGACTCCTTCCAGGACGGTCTGGTAGCCCCGCCCGTATACACCCGGCCAGCCGAGTACAAAGGGTGGAGCGTGCCCGAAGTGCTGCTTTCGGGCAATCCGGCCCGAATTGAGGAATGGAAGCAGGAACAGGCCGTTGAACGCACCCGAAAACGCAGGCCGAACCTATTAAACGACTAAAAATCAGCTATTTGCAGGATTATTGGGCCTCGGCTTTGCTCAGGCGGGGTGGTTTTCTATCTTTGCAGTCCTTTTTTAACGGATACGAGTATGGCGGAAGCAAAAAAGAAGGTTGACCTCATGAAGGTAGCCGAGCAGGAGTTGAATGCCAAGCGGCCCTCCCTGCCCAATTTCAAGCCCGGTGATACAGTGAATGTTCACGTGAAAATCAGCGAAGGAAACAAGGAGCGTATCCAGCAGTTTCAAGGCGTGGTGCTTTACCGCAGAGGTAAAGGCACGAACGGGGAGTCATTCTCGGTACGCAAAGTCTCCAACGGCATTGGCGTGGAGCGTATTTTCCCGTTCCTCTCCCCTAGCATCGATAAGATTGAACTGATTAAGGCCGGCAAGGTGCGCAGGGCCAAGTTGTATTATATGAAGGGCCGTCAGGGTAAGTCGGCACGCATAAAAGAAAAATTAAGCGGGCAGGTAGCCGAAGTGGCCGCCAACTGATTTACCCCGCCTTTGAAGAAGCCCGCTGCCCTGCAGCGGGCTTTTTTGTTTGCAACCGTTTGATTAACAGTGATTTGAGCTCTTTGGAAGACCGCCCTCCGGCAGCTATATTTGTTTCCCTTTTTAAATCAAAACATGGCAAAGCAATCCCTCTCCGACCTGCTCGGCAAAGACGCAGATCAACTCCTTCAGCACACCTGCAAAACCATTTCAAAAGATCAACTTCATCTGCCGGGGCCGCAGTTTGTCGATCACGTTTTCGGACCTTCTAACCGTTCGCCCCAGGTATTGCGCAGCTTGCAGTGGCTATTTGATACCGGTCGCCTGGGCGGCACCGGCTATTTGTCCATTCTCCCGATTGACCAAGGCATTGAACATAGCGCAGGAGCTTCCTTTGCCAAGAACCCGATCTACTTCGATCCGGAAAACATCATAAAACTGGCTATCGAAGGTGGATGTAACGGAGTGGCCACCACGTTTGGTGCGCTGGCCATGACCTCGCGGAAGTACGCGCATCGAATTCCGTTCATTGTCAAGATTAACCACAATGAACTCCTCACCTACCCCAACAAGGCAGACCAGATCATGTTTGGCTCGGTGCGCGATGCGTGGAACCTGGGCGCAGTAGCCGTGGGGGCCACCATCTATTTTGGTTCAGACAACTCCACCCGGCAGATTATGGAAGTGGCCAAGGCTTTTGAAGAAGCGCACAACCTGGGCATGGGCACCATTCTCTGGTGCTATACCCGCAACAGTGCCTTCAAGAAAGACGGCAAAGATTATCACGTGTCGGCCGACCTGACCGGGCAAGCCAACCACCTGGGTGTTACCATTCAGGCCGACATCATCAAGCAGAAACTGGCCGAAAACAACGGTGGCTACAAGGCTCTGAATACCGGTGGCAGCAGCTACGGTAAATTGGATGAGCGAATTTATACCGAACTAACCTCCGACCATCCCATCGACTTGTGCCGCTACCAGGTGATCAACTGCTATAACGGACGGGCGGGTTTGATTAACTCCGGGGGTGACTCCAAAGGCGCCAGTGACATGGCCGATGCTGTACGCACAGCCGTGATCAACAAACGGGCCGGTGGCATGGGGCTCATTTCGGGTCGCAAGGCATTTCAGCGTCCATTGAAAGATGGCGTAGAAATTCTGAATGCGATCCAGGACGTGTACCTGGATAAGTCTGTTACCATCGCCTGATTAAACGAACGAGCATGCCTTGGTTTAAACGAACCGATAAAGGAATTCTGACCCCCACCGAGGCCAAACGGGAAGTGCCGGATGGCTTGTGGTTTAAATCCCCGGGGGGGAAAATTGTACACACGCGCGAGTTAAAGAACAACGCCTACGTGGTACCCGAAGAGGATTACCACGTGAAAGTCGGATCCAAAGAATACTTCGAGATTCTTTTCGACAACAATGAGTTTACGGAGTTGGACGCCAACATGGAATCGGGTGACCCGCTCAAGTTTGTTGATACGAAGCCCTATCCGAAAAGAATTAAGGAGTCGCAGGCGAAGACACAACTGAAAGACGCGGTGCGCACCGCCTATGGCAAGATGAACGGGCACGAGATTGTCGTGGCCTGTATGGATTTCAGTTTCATTGGTGGCTCGATGGGTAGTGTGGTGGGCGAAAAAATAGCCCGGGCGGCTGACCACGCGCTGAAAACCAAGACTCCCTTGCTCATTATTTCCCGCTCGGGTGGCGCGCGCATGATGGAGGCCGGGCTATCGTTAATGCAATTGGCTAAAGTATCCGCCAAACTGGCCTTGCTGGACGAAGCGAAGATACCGTACTTCTCCCTGCTCACGGACCCCACCACCGGAGGTGTTACGGCTTCGTACGCAATGTTGGGCGATTTCAACATTGCCGAACCCGGCTCCCTGATTGGATTTGCCGGGCCACGCGTAATTCGCGAAACCATTGGAAAAGATTTACCCAAAGGATTTCAGAGTGCCGAGTTTGTACTCGACCATGGTTTCCTTGACTTTATTGTTGATCGAAGAAACCTGAAGGCACGGCTGACTACGTTGTTACAGCTTTTGGCCCATTAAGCCCAACCCCTGGGTTCCCGGCCGCTACGCTGATCGCTCCACACCTGAGCAATAAAAAAGGCTGCCCGATGGGCAGCCTTTTTTTCACTACTCCTTATCTAATCAATATCCTGGATTCTGAGTCAGGCCGGGGTTGATTATTGTCTCCCTCTGCGGAATAGGAAACACCAGTTTTGGATCGTTATAACTTAGCGATCCAACTGCTCGTAAGGTTCTTTTGAGATCATGGATTAGGTGACCTTCAAATGCCAACTCACGCCTTCTTTCATTCAATATCTCATCCAATGTCAAACTGCCCGGAGTGATATTGGCCAAGCCTGCTCGGTTTCGAATTCGGTTAATATCGGCCTCAGGAGTTGCTCCGACCGATGATGATAACCTAAAGTTTGCCTCTGCACGAGTCAAATACATCTCCGCCAACCTCACAACCGAAACATTTCCAAATCGGTTGTTAAACTTACGAGTATAAAGAACGCCCCCACTGGTGACGAAAAAGGATCTTCGCACATCACCGCTCGTGTAAATACTTAAGTGTGCATCCTCCACCGGAATATCGCCCCGTGAAGCTGGATCAAAAAATGTGTGGAGGTTGTTTACCCCCGCCTGGCTAGTTACCTGGATTGCAAACACATCCTCAGTGGTTGCGTTGCCGTTGCTGGTTCGGCTAGTCGACTGGGTTGATGTTCTCCCGAATGCGTCCGCAAACGCGGCAGTCAGGCTATGTTCATTCGAGCCAATTACCGTATTGGATTCAGCAAGCGCGTTCGCATAGTCCCCCTGCATCAAATAGATTCTGGAGAGCACAGCGCTAGCTGCTTGCCGGGTGGCAAAAAGACCATTACGAGCTGGAAGCAACGTCTTTGCCTCAGTCAGGTCGGTTATGGCTTGACCATATACCTGCGCCACCGTGGACCGCGCCAGTTTTTCTGTCGAATTAACGGATAACGCGAGCGGAACGGCTAGGTTCTGGGTAGGGTTGCCATCCAACCAAGTTCGACCATAGATCCTGGCCAATTCAAAATAAAGCAATCCCCGAAGGAATTTCGCTTCACCCTCAACTCTGTTCTTCTTCCCAGCCGTGACCAAAGCGATATTTGCCAGTACTGTATTTGCAGTGTTGATGGTCTCGTAGGTATCAAGCCAGGTTTCGCGCGCTTGATCATTATTATTGAGCATGTCTTTCGCCCAAATTTCTCCCGGGGCAACAAAAGTCCCATCCCAAAAAATCTCTCCATCATCCCCCAGTAGCTCCGCATCGCGCTGGATGTTTCCGCCAAGGGCATCACCGTCTCCGGCTGCCGTGTAGGCCCCTACTAACAACGCCTCAACATCTCCGGATGTACTCAAAGCTTGCGAGGAAGAAACTGTATTGAACGGTTCAATATCCAGTTGACTGTTACAGCCTGCCAAGATTATCACCGCCAAGAATAATATTTTAATACTTTTCATTTTCGTACTCAATTAAAATCCAACATTAATTCCAAAGGTGATTGTCTTCGCTTGTGGCGCAGAATAGAAATCAATGCCTTGGTTAGTATTTAAGGGTGTTCCGTTTGCATTAACGCTGTAAGTATCTGAGTTTACCTCTGGATCCCAACCGTTATAATCCGTGAATGTGAGCAAATTCTGGCCGCTGGCAAATACTCTCACCCGGCTAAGCTTGACCTTTGCTAACAATGACGAAGGCAAATTGTAAGACAGCGTGATTGTTCGCAACCGAATATAAGTGGCATCGGACATGTACCGCGAGGACTCTCCGACTCCGTTTCCGCCAAACAAACGAGCCTGTGGAACGTCCGTTATGTCACCTGGATTCCTCCACCTGCGCAATTGGTCTTTGGTCTGGTTGTCAAAAAAGTCACCATTGGCAGACATAAATTTTCCACCACCGTTATACACCTGATTGCCAAAAACACCCTGGAACAAGAACATTAACTCAATACCCTTATATGACAGGTTATTCGTCAATCCTGCGATATAGTCAGGATTCGGGTCACCGATCTTCATCAGAGTAGCGGCATTGTAGTCGTTGGTTGTAGTCCTTGACCCATCGGCATTAACCAAAGTGTATAGCGCATCTCCGTTTGCAGGGTCCACTCCCGCATATTCGGGGCCAAAAAATATCCCAATCGGGTCACCTTCCTGTGTTCGTGAAAGGAACGAACCTTGAATAACCTGGCCGTCTAGATCAAGAACTTCATTAATATTTCTCGCAAAGTTAAAGCTGGTTGACCATTTGAAATCACCAACCAGATTCTGGGTATTTATCACGATCTCAAAACCACGGTTTTCAAGGCTACCCACGTTACGTGTCTGAGTCCTAAAGCCTGATGTGCCTGGCAGGTTTACGTTCAAAAGCAAATCATCTGTACTCTTGATATAGTAGTCCAATTCGCCTGTGATTCGACTATCAAGAAATCCAAAATCAATACCAATATCGGTCTGAACGGTCTGTTCCCATTTCAGGTCCGGGTTTTCGATCTGGGAAGGGCGCTGACCAGGGATACCAGCATACCCAGCATCACCAGCGTATAGCCCAGCCGCAGGAAAGTTACCAATTTCAGCATTTCCTGTAACCCCATAGCTCGCGCGTAATTTCAAGAAGTCAACGATCCCTTTATCAGCCAAAAATGATTCCTCTGTAATAATCCAGCCCACAGAAGCGGCAGGGAAAAAACCATATCGATTATTGGCGCCAAAACGGGATGAACCATCAACGCGCGCACTAACCCCTACCAGATACTTATTCTTGAATTTGTAATTAGCTCTGGAAAAATACGAAAGAAATGAAAATGCAGTTCTTTGCGATGTGCCAGCTGTAATGCTAGCCGCTGAGGTAATTTGCTTGTAGGCATTACTAGGGAATTGTTGACCCGTAGTGCTGGTGTATAAATTATCTGACTCTTGGAAACTCATACCGAGTATCGCATCGAAATCATGAACTCCTCCGAAATTCTTTCTGAACGTAAAAAAGGAATTGGTCGTATAATTGAACACTTGAGTCCATGCACTTCTACCTTCTCCGTTCGGTGTTCCTTGGTTTCGTGCTGTCTCCTTTCCAAAATAAAGATCCTCATTCTGGTTCATTAAGTCATAACCAAACTCCGTCCTGAACGAAAGGGAGGGGATAATCTGATAAGCTGCCGAAAGTAAACCAAAATTCCTAAAAACAGTAGTAGTTCGCTGGCCATACGTATTGTTGAGCAGTGGATTGTAATAAATGGGGAAGTTCGTATTTGGAGCTCCGGTCGCCAGATCCAATGCGCCACTGGGTAGCCCCGTTCGAGGATCAATTACCGGAGTCATAGGTGAGAGCGCAACAATCTGCATAGGTGTTGAAAATGCATTATCATCCGACAACCGTCTGTTAACCGTTTTTGATAAACTGAAGTTAATTCCGAAACTCAGCTTATCATTCACCTTGTGATCTAGATTTAGTCGTCCGTTAATCCGATCAAATTCATTTGCCACAAGTATACCTTTTTGGTCACTGAAAGACCCAGAGACAAAAAATCTTGTTTTGTCATTGCCCCCATTTGCACTTAAATCAAACTGATTAATTCCCGCATCATCCCGAAAGGCATAATCCTCCCAATTGGTATCGACATAAAGGGAAGAATTGGGATCATTCCACGATGCGTAAGGAACACCAGAGGGCTGTGTAGCAGGCGCAGCACCATATCGGTTAAATCGGTTGATTAGCCCCGTTGTCAAACCACCATTTGCCTCGGTGAATAACTCGACAAATTCAGCGGTGTTTAGCCATTCACGCCTCCGGGTTGGCGAACTTACACCTGTGAAATAACCAACCTCAAAGTTTGTTTTTCCACTTTTACCACGCTTGGTTGTGATGATCACAACTCCGTTAGCAGCACGTGACCCATAAATAGCACCAGCGGAAGCATCCTTCAAAACCTCGATGGACTCAATATCATTCGGGTTAAGGTCAACCAGTGGGTTTGTAGCTGCTGTAGTACTTGATTGATTTTGGGAAGTCATCACCACACCGTCAATGACATACAAAGGTTGATTATCGGCCGTGACAGATGAAGCACCCCGAATCCTAACCTTTACGCCCTGACCAAGTTTGCCGTTTCCGGTTTCAACAAAAACACCGGCCGCCCGACCTTGAATAGCTTGTTCAAATGACTGAACGGGCAGGGTTTTTAATTCGTCCCCTTTCACCCTGGCAATATTCCCTGTCAGATCCTGCTTTAACTGGCTACCGTAGCCGGTAACGACCACTTCCGAAAGCTGTTCAACATCAGCTTCCATAGCCACGTCCACTACCTTTCGGGCACCAACCTCCACTTCCTGGGAGACGTAACCGATAAACGAAAATACCAACGTGGCTCCTTCGCTGGGCACGCTCACGGTATAACTTCCATTGGCATCCGTTACCGTACCACCGGTCGTTCCTTTGACCAGTACATTCACACCCGGCAGCGGTGATCCATCTTCTGATGCTGTCACCTTGCCGGTAATCGTTCTGCCTTGTGCCCACACGAGGGAGGACATCAAAACAAAACTACTTACGAGCAGTAAAAATTTCCTCATAGATTAAGGTTTAGGTTCGAAATCAGGCGGTAATTTAATTGAATTTTGATGTAAGAATAACCTGCGCCTCAAAAACGCTGAAAAACATATTGAAAAAACAAAAAAACCCACCAAAATTCGGTGGGTTTCCAAATAAAATTCTGTGTTAGGCTCTCTACGCCTCGGCAACTACCGAAACGAACGACTTGTTCTCGCGACCTTTCTTAAAGGTAACTACACCATTCGTTAACGCGAAAAGGGTGTGATCCTTGCCCATGCCCACGCCCTTGCCGGGGTGATGCTTGGTGCCGCGCTGCCGAACAATGATGTTGCCGGCAATCACCTTCTGACCACCATATACCTTAATGCCCAGTCGCTTACTTTCCGATTCGCGGCCGTTCTTTACTTTACCTTCACCTTTCTTATGTGCCATACCTTAACTTCAGATTTGCGATTTATGATTTTAAAATATCAACCGATGCTTTCGATCTGCACCTTGGTGAACTGCTGACGGTGACCGTTCTTCACCGCATAGCCTTTTCTGCGCTTCTTTTTGAAAACAAAAACCTTGTTTCCTTTTACGTGCTCCAGGATCTTACCTGTTACTTTCAAACCTTTCACAGTAGGGGCGCCCACATCTACTTTGCCACCGTTATCAACCAGAAGGACTTTGTCGAAGCTCACGGCTGAGCCGGCTTCACCTTCCATTTTGGGTGCGTAGATGTACTGGTCTTTAGCCACCTTAAACTGCTTTCCGGCAATGTCTACAATTGCGTACATGTTTAATGGTTTTTAAAAATGGACTGCAAAGATAACGGAAAGAGCCCGAAACGCAAGGCATCACCCCTACTCTCGCCCAAATACCGTCTTTTTAGCCCAAAAATGCAGCTTACAACGATTTAACGGACATCCCGATTGGTGGGGCGCACGGCCCGTGTGGGCCAATCTCAGGTCAAAAGCAAAACATGCAACCACCAGCAACGATTTGTCCAAAAATTCAGGCGAAAAAAATTCAAAAAAATTATTCAGTTCACCTGCGGACTTAGCTGCGACAGCTAAGTGGATGAGAATGAAATTACTCCGAATCGGTTGGTTGGCTTGGAAGAGCAATGGATGGATAAGTGGCCTTCGGTCAAGCCTTTGAAGTTTATCGTTCGTTTGAAATATTTGTCTGTTTAGTTCGCCAAAAAAGCGAACAGGCTGCCTGAAAAAGGCAACCTGTTTGGTTTTAGTTTAGGTGAAAGAGCCCGGGACACTGCAACCATATTCAGTGTTGGCCCACAAAATCCCTCATTAGGATCACGGGGACCAGCTAACCGGGATTTAGGTTTATAAGGGTCATTTCCCTTAAACCTAGGGGAGCGTTGCCGCGCTCCCCTTTCTTTTTTTCGAGTTCGAATGTTATAGCAAATTCCCTCACGAAAAAAGAAAAAAAATAATAAATAATTTATGTTCAACCGATCTCACCTCAATTGAAAATGATTCTCTTATTACCAATGAGTTATCACAACGGTGGATGATTTTTACCAATTTGTTGAGCGTACTCACACTTCCATATTCAATCAAGATTTCAAACCTTTGTTTCTTATCTCTTTTATTGAACACGAGCTTTTTGTTTCAAGACTAGAGAAGAAAAAAATTGACGGGGTGTACGCTCAAGCGACACCTCAGGTATAACCAAACACTAAAACGCTTTACTTCATATGAGTCAACCACTACCCGAACCGATCCTGCAGGAAAACAAGGATCGCTTCGTCCTTTTCCCCATTGCCCACCACGACATCTGGAAATTCTATAAACAGGCTGAAGCCAGTTTTTGGACGGCCGAAGAAATTGACCTCAGCCACGACCTGCGCGACTGGGCCAACCTGAATGACGGAGAGCGCCATTTTATCACCCACGTTTTGGCCTTTTTTGCCGCCAGTGACGGTATTGTGAACGAAAACCTGGCCGAGCACTTTGTGGCCGAGGTTCAGTATACGGAAGCAAAGTTTTTTTATGGCTTCCAGATTGCCATCGAGAATATACACTCCGAGACTTACTCTTTATTAATAGACACCTACGTAAAAGACCCGGTGGAGAAGGATCGCCTTTTCCACGCTATCGAAACGATGGATTGTGTGAAGCGGAAAGCCGATTGGGCGTTGCGCTGGATTTCCCAGGGGAGCTTCCAGGAGCGTCTCATCGCCTTCGCAGCGGTAGAGGGCATTTTCTTCTCCGGCTCGTTCTGTTCCATCTTTTGGTTGAAAAAACGCGGGCTCATGCCGGGACTCAGCTTCTCGAACGAATTGATTTCCAGGGACGAAGGGTTGCATTGCGATTTCGCCTGCCACCTGTACACCCAACATGTGGCAAATAAGTTGCCCAAGGAGCGTGTCATTGAGATCATCAAAGATGCCGTGGAGATTGAAAAAGAGTTTGTGACGGATGCCTTGCCGGTAAATCTTATTGGCATGAACTCCGTGCAAATGTGCCAGTACATTGAGTACGTAGCCGACCGCCTGATTAACGAACTCGTAGGCGAAAAGGTGTACGGTGCGACCAACCCGTTCGACTTCATGGACATGATCAGCCTGCGCGGAAAGACCAATTTCTTCGAAAAACGCGTGGCCGAATACCAGAAAGCCGGTGTGATGAAAAGCACGGAAAAAGAAAGTGCTCCGAAGTTTTCACTGAACGAGGATTTTTAATACTTTCGAAAACATTTTTTAAACTTTTTTTACCACAACCTTCTAACTCATGCTCGTAGTAAAACGTGACGGACATCGGGAGTCCGTAAAGTTTGACAAGATCACGGCCCGTATTGAAAAACTCTGCTACGGTTTAGATCCCAACTTTGTCAACCCGGTAGAGGTGGCCATGAAAGTGATCAACGGCTTGTATGATGGCGTATCTACGCAAGAACTGGACAATCTCGCAGCGGAAATTGCCGCTACGATGACCACCCGGCACCCTGACTTTGCCAAGCTGGCAGCCCGCATTGCCGTAAGTAACCTCCACAAGGTTACCAGCAAATCGTTCTCCAGCACCATGAAACGGCTCTACACGTATGTAGATCCGAAAACCGGTCAGAATGCCCCGCTTATCTCCAGAGAAACCTGGAAAGTTATTCACGAGCATGCGGCTGAACTGGACGAGGCTATTCTCTATGACCGCGACTTCAGCTACGACTACTTTGGCTTCAAAACGCTGGAGCGTTCGTACCTGATGAAGATCGACAACAAAGTGGTGGAGCGCCCGCAGCATTTATTGATGCGCGTAGCCGTGGGTATCCACGGGGAAGATATTCCCGCAGCCATTGAAACCTACAATCTGTTGTCGGAGAAATGGTTTACCCACGCCACGCCCACACTGTTCAATGCCGGCACGCCAAGGCCCCAACTGTCGAGCTGCTTCCTGTTAACGATGAAGGATGACAGCATTGATGGAATTTATGATACGTTGAAGAACTGTGCAAAAATTTCGCAGAGTGCCGGGGGCATTGGCCTCAGCATTCACAATGTGCGCGCCAAAGGGTCGTATATTAAAGGTACAGGCGGCACCAGCAACGGCATTGTGCCCATGCTGCGCAATTTTGACATGACGGCCCGCTATGTCGATCAGGGTGGAGGCAAGCGCAAAGGAAGCTTTGCCATTTACCTGGAACCCTGGCATGCTGACATTTTCGATTTCCTGGAATTGAAAAAGAACCACGGCAAAGAAGAATTGCGTGCCCGCGATTTGTTCTACGCCCTCTGGATTCCCGATCTGTTTATGAAGCGGATCGAAAACAACGAGATGTGGTCACTTTTCTGCCCCAACGAAGCACCCGGTCTGGCCGATTGCTATGGCGAGGAGTTTGAGCGTTTGTACGAAAAGTACGAGAAGGAAGGCAAGTTCCGCAAACAGGTAAAGGCTCAGGATCTGTGGTTCGAGATTCTGGAATCGCAGATTGAAACCGGCACCCCGTACATGCTGTACAAAGATGCCGCCAACAAAAAATCAAACCAGAAAAACCTGGGTACGATTAAGAGCAGCAACCTGTGTACGGAAATCATCGAATACACCTCATCCGATGAAATTGCCGTGTGCAATCTGGCGTCTATCGCGCTACCCAAGTTTGTAACAGAAGACGGAAAATTCGATCATCAGAAGTTGTACGAAATCACGAAAGTGGTAACCCGCAACCTGAACAAGGTGATCGATATCAACTTCTACCCGGTACAAGAGGCCCGCAACAGCAACATGCGGCACCGCCCGATCGGCATCGGTATACAAGGATTAGCAGATGCGTTCATCCTGCTGCGCATGCCGTTTGATTCACCCGAGGCGCGCGGCCTGAATGAGGACATTCACGAGACCATTTACTTCGCAGCCATGGAGGCTTCGATGGAGTTGTCCAAAATCAATGGCCCGTATGAAACCTTCAAGGGTTCACCGGTGAGCAAGGGCATTTTCCAATTCGACATGTGGGGTGTTACGCCTAAGAGCAACCGCTGGAACTGGGAACAACTGAAGCAGGACGTAAAACAATACGGTGTGCGCAACTCCCTGTTGCTGGCACCGATGCCTACCGCATCGACTTCGCAAATTCTGGGTAACAACGAGTGCTTTGAGCCGTATACGAGCAACGTCTATACCCGCAGAACACTTTCGGGTGAGTTCATCGTGGCAAACAAACACCTGATGAAGGATCTGATCAGTCTCGGCTTGTGGAGCGAAACCATGCGCCAGAAGCTGATTTCGACCAACGGTTCGGTGCAACCCATTGCCGAGATTCCGCAAAACATCAAGGACATCTACAAGACGGTGTGGGAGATTTCGCAGAAGGCGATCATTGACATGAGTGCCGACCGCGGAGCCTACATCTGCCAGAGTCAGAGCTTGAACATTCACCTGACGGATGCCAACTTCGGCAAGCTGACGTCTATGCATTTCTATGCGTGGAAGAAAGGCTTGAAAACCGGCATGTATTACTTACGCACGAACGCAGCCGCGGATGCCATCAAGTTTACGCTCGATAAATCCGCGCTCACGCAGCCCCAGGCGGCCACGGCAGCCGTGGCAGCTCCGGCCGCTGAAGTGGCGGCTGTAGCCCAACCCGTGGTGACCGAAGTTCAACAGCAATTGAACTACGAAGCCCGCCCGGTGGCCAGCTACGAGCAAAAGTTGGCCGACATGGCCTGCTCGCTGGATAATCCGGATGCCTGCGAGGCTTGCGGAAGCTAAGATTCGAAAACTTAAAAGGGCGTTCTCATTTTTGGGAACGCCTTTTTCAGGTCTTTGAAAAATAAAAAAACCAGACTGATTGCTCAGCTGGTTTCTGATTTGAAATCCCACAAGACTTACCATCTTGAGGTTCTTTCTTTTGAATTCGACACTTAAAAATAAGAATTGTTTTCAAATCACAAACCGCCTTTCAAAAAATCAGTCAAATATTAGGGATGTTGGTCTCATCTCGACATTAAATCACTAGAAAGGTATCTCTTCCGTCATTTTATTTTGATTGCCACCTTCAACAAGGTCGAAGGGAAGGCTTTTGCTTACAGAATTCAAAAAATTTTAATTAAAACCAGAATGACAAAGACTAATACCAAGGCCAAAATTTCGGCCAACAAATTAGGCGAGTATATCGATTCGCTCCCACATAGACGGAAGAATTGTAAAGGATCAAAAGTACCCCAAGGGTTATGTTGTCACTCGATATCAGGGAGCCAAAAAAACAATAATTGACTTTTTCGTAAACGGTAAAGGTGACAAGCAGAAAATCAAAACAGAGATCGAGAGACTCATTGTTAGATCCTATGAAAAAACAGCCTTTCAGAGGCAGGATAATGAACTTTCGATAAAGGCCCTGCAGATTTTCGCCTCCTTTAAAATACCGAAGGTAGCACCCTACACGACATCCAAGTTTGAGTCTAATCTCAATAAGTTGGTAATCGCTGGAGTTGATGTTTCAATTCAACCAGATATACTAATCAAGGGGACGATTCGAGGCCGGGAGTTTATTGGAGCGATAAAAATCCACATTTCGAAACAGAATCCACTAAGTCAGACATCGGGAAAATATGTCGCTGCCTTGATCCATAAATTCTTGGAAACAAGTTACCAGGTAAAGGTGAGGCCCGAATTTTGCATTTCGCTTGATATTTTTACCGGAGACTATTTCACAGCCACCAGATCTTTCAAGTCCCTCAGAAGAGACTTGGAGGCTGCCTGTGAGGAAATTAGATTACTCTGGGATAAGTTGTGAGACAATAAGTGATAAGCCCCGCGATTGCGGGGCTTTTTTATTGGCTCAACCCGGGGGCAACAGTTTCTTCAAATCCAACTCAAAGCCCGGCAACACATCCTCCCCGTCCAGTCGTTGTTCGAAATCAACATGCTTGGTTCCAAATCCCGGCTTGAAAACATAAGCTTGCTTTTCAACAGGATCAACAAGCCAGGCAAGTTGACAGCCATTCTTAATCCACTCTCCCATTTTCAATTTCAGTTGGGGCAGAGCGTCTGATGTTGAGCGTACCTCGATTACAAAATCGGGACACAATGGGGGAAATTGCCGCTTCTGCTCATCGGTGAGCGAATCCCAACGGGGTTTGCTGACAAAGGCCGCATCCGGAGATCGCATTGATTTATCAGGCAATCGAAATCCACCCGAAGCATCGAAGCCGTAGCCCAGTGCCTCATTAGCGAAAACCCAGTTGGCAAACTGATGGTACACTTTCAAGTGAACATTTGACGAAAAACCTCCTGACGGGGACATAATCAACAAGTTACCGTTTGAATCCCGCTCAATATGAAGATCAGGGTTAGCGGAGCAAAATTCAAACAGCTCGTTATCGCTAAACCGGTTTTGAACTGGGAACGTAAGCACAAACTGATCCATACACAAACAAAGTTAGTAAAGGGAATTCAAATTACCCCCTGCTTAATTTCCTCCACCACCCCGGGGTCAAGCAGCGTAGTGATGTCACCCAGGTTAGATGTATCCCCTTCGGCAATCTTGCGCAAAATTCTGCGCATGATTTTGCCGCTGCGCGTTTTGGGCAGGCCGGTGACAAACTGAATTTTATCGGGTTTGGCAATGGGTCCGATGATTTTGGACACCAGGTCGCGTATTTCGTTGCGCAGGTGCGCTGGCTCATGAACCGGGTCATAGGTAACCACAAAGGCATAAATGCCTTGACCTTTAATGTCATGCGGGAAGCCCACCACCGCGGTTTCGCACACGGCTGAGTGCTCGTCCACGGCACTCTCGATTTCGGCCGTGCCCAGGTTGTGGCCACTTACAATGATGATGTCATCCACGCGGCCAGTGATGCGGTAGTTGCCGTCTTTATCGCGCTTCGCACCATCGCCTGTAAAGTAATGGCCGGGAAAGGTTGAAAAATAAGTATCGCGGAAACGCTGATGATCGCCATAAATGGTACGCGCGATGGATGGCCAGGGAAATTTGAGCACGAGACGACCTTCGGCCTCAGGTGTGGTTACTTCGTTGCCCTGCTCGTCCATAATGGCGGGCTGCACTCCGGGCAGGGGCTGCGTGGCATATGCTGGAATAAGCTTGGTGATGCCGGCAATGGGAGAAATCAGAATGCCACCCGTCTCCGTTTGCCACCAGGTGTCAACAATCGGACATCGGCCTTTGCCGATGTTGTCATGATACCAATGCCAGGCCTCCTCGTTGATCGGTTCGCCTACCGTACCTAACGAGTGCAAAGAATCCAATCTATGCCGCTCAACAAAACTGACCGGTGCTTTTTCCAGCGAGCGAATAGCCGTTGGCGCGGTATAAAAAATATTCACGCCATGCCGATCGACCACTTGCCAGAACCGACCCCAGTCGGGCCACGAAGGCACACCCTCGAACATAACGGTGGTGGCGCCTGACGATAACGGGCCGTAAAGAATGTACGAGTGGCCCGTGATCCAACCCACATCGGCTGTGCACCAATAGACCTGCCCGGGTTGATATTGAAACACCGTTTGGAAGGTATAGCTGGTATACACCGCGTAGCCACCGCAGGTGTGAACCATGCCTTTTGGCTTGCCGGTGGACCCTGAGGTGTAAAGAATAAACAGCAGGTCTTCGGCATCCATTTCCTCCGCTGCGCAGGCGGGAGCCATTTGGCCAACAGCATGTTGCCACCAGATGTCACGCCCGGGCTTCATGTGCGGCTTGCTGAACAAGCGCTCGGCCACCACCACGCGTTCCACAGAGGGGCAGCGCTCCAGCGCTTCATCAACAATAGCTTTTAGGTTGATCGTTTTATCACCGCGGTAGGCGCCATCGGCCGTCAGCACCATCTTACAACCGGCATCGTTGATGCGATCCACCAGCGAGCCGGCCGAAAAGCCCGCAAATACAACGGAGTGCACCGCGCCAATTCGCGCACACGCCAGCATGGCATAGGCCACCTCGGGAATCATGGGCATGTAGATACACACCCGATCTCCTTTTTTAATCCCTTGCGCCCGCAACATATTAGCCACACGGCACACCTGCTGATGCAACTGGGCATAGGTTATGGTAAGGGAATCATCATTGGGGTTGTTCGGCTCCCAGATAATCGCGGGCTGATTGCCTTTCGTGGCGAGATGGCGGTCAATACAATTTTCGGTAATGTTCAGTTTGCCTCCGATAAACCATTTTACTTCCGGTTTGTGAAAATCCCACTCCAGCACCCTATCCCACCGCTTGCGCCAGGTGAGCCCGCTGGCTATGACTGACCAGAAGTCTTCCGGATTGGTAATGGCCTGTTGACAAGCCGAGTGGTACTCCGATATTGAGCGCACGATGTTCATAGAAGACAGATAATGAAGAAAGATAGTGAACTTTCCATTGAATTTCAAAAACCGGCCAGGGATGGAGCGGTATGTCTGAGCCCGAAATGGGGAGTGCGGTTGGTGGCGAGTAGCGACAGCCCAGCCCGATGCCGCGCTTGCGGCTGAGGGGGCCGCCAAAAAATTACAACAAATAACCGGAAGCCACGGCAGCCAGTGCCCCCGCCACCGCCACCGCCAATTTCCTGAAGTTAAAATGGTGATCGGGGCTGCTCTCGAAAACAATGGTGGTGGAGATATGCAGGAAATTTCCGCACACCAGCGCATACAAGTACATCAGGCCACTGTCCGTCAACACTTGCGTCTCGACAAAATAGGAACTGAGCAAAAGCCCGGCCGGGGCGGCTAATGAAAAAATTAACAAATAAAGCACCGCAGTCTTCCGCTGAATGTGATGAGTGAGTACCGCCATAAGTGCAAATGCAGCGGGTGCCCGATGCAACGCGATACCCAACAGAATGGCGTGAGGATCGTACACCGGGCTCATCGTAACCGGTTGGGCCAGCATGGCTCCCTCCAGGAAGGCATGCACACACAAGGCCAGCAACAAAACAATAGCCGCCACCGGCTTGTGGTGATGACCGTGGTGAGCCGCTTGATTATGCGAATGGGCATGGATATGACCGTGCTCAATTCCCGCTGAGAAATATTCGAGCAGTTGTTGCAGAAAAAAGCCGGCTAATACAAACAACCCAATGGCATTGACCTGACCAAACTCCAGATAAAGCTCGGGCAGCACATGCGTAACGGTGATAGCAAACAGGTAAGCACCGGCAAAAACCAACAACAACTTGAAATTAGCGGAGCTACGCCCCGGCACCAGGTAAATGAGCAAACCCGCCAACAATGGAGTAAGAAAGAGGACTGCCAGTTTAAGGGCCATGCGGCTTTAACGATTGAGGGTAAGGTAGGGACGGATGCCTTCCGTTGAAAATGTCTTTAGCCCATCCGGCTCGGAATAGATCAAGAAACCCTGCAATTCGGGGTGCTGCTGTAATGTTGCCTTTGCTTTTTCCAATCCCATTACCATGAGAGCCGTGGCCCAGGCATCGGCCGTGGCCCCATCTTGTGCAAAAACCGAGGCGCTCAATAAATTGTGTTCAACCGGGAAGCCCGTAGCGGGGTCGATGGTGTGCGAAAACTTCTGGCCATTCACGGTCCGGTAATTGAAATAGTTGCCAGACGTGGTGAACGATTGATCGCGCAAGCCGACTTTGGCAATAAAAAACTGGTTGGCATAGTCCGAATTGGGATCCAGGATTCCGATCTCCCAGGGCTTTCCGGTTTCCAGATTCTTGCCGATGGCCATACCTTCCCCTCCTAACTCAACCAGCATATTTTTAATTCCCTTCGAGGCAAGAAAATCTACAATGACATCGGCTCCATAGCCCTGGCCTATACCACCAAAATCAAGTTGAACACGCGGGTCAAGCTTCCACACACTGTCACGGTTGAACTGGAGCTTGTCAAACCCCACCAGTCTGCGGATCGAATCGACTTGCGAGCTGTCCGGGTTCATGGGCTTGGACGGCCCAAATCCCCAGGCATTCACCAGGGGCATCACCGTGGGGTCATACGCGCCTCCGGAAGCTTTCACTACCTCCAGCGACTTGGCCAGCGGAGGATAAAAATAAGGCAACTCGAAGCGAACCGAGTTCTGGGTATAGTTGAAGCGCGAGATATCAGAACTGGGGTCGTAGGTGTTGATGCACCGGTTAACCAAGAGCAACAGCGAGTCGATATCATCCTTAAAGTTGCGCTTTTCGCGATCGAAATAGGTGATGTGGTACGAAGTACCCATAGTAGCACCTTCAATCTTTACAGCCGTCTGTTGCTGGTTGGCGCGGTAGAAATAAACAGCCACCACAGCCAGCACCAACACAATCGAATACAGGGCGTTTTTCGCGCGGTTCGTCATCGATCTTGATAAAGGTGTGCAAGTTAGAAAGGGAAAGGATAATGTTGCTAACTTGAACCGGAGAAAACACCATGCGCGAAGACTATCTGAAGGGTGATGCTGACTCGTTGAGTCAGGGCGAGCGGGAAGTGGAAAGAGCTTTACGACCGTTGTCGTTCCTCAATTTTACCGGCCAGCAAAAAGTAGTAGACAATATCAAGGTTTTCGTAGAAGCCGCCCGGCAACGGGAGGAATCGCTCGACCACGTTTTGTTGCACGGCCCGCCCGGGTTGGGGAAAACCACCCTTTCGTTCATTATTGCCAATGAGTTAGGTGCCAAGATCAAAATTTCATCCGGCCCTGTGTTGGATAAGCCGAGCGATCTGGCCGGCCTGCTGACCAATCTGGAGCCGCACGATGTACTGTTTATTGATGAAATACACCGGCTCAACCCCGTGGTGGAAGAGTATTTGTATTCGGCCATGGAAGATTTCCGCATCGACATTATGTTGGATAGCGGCCCCAACGCGCGGTCGGTCCAGATTTCATTGAACCCGTTCACACTCATCGGGGCAACCACGCGGGCGGGGCTCCTCACCTCGCCCCTGCGCGCCCGTTTCGGCATCAATGCCCGCCTGGAATACTACGATTCGGAGTTGTTAACCCGAATCATTAAACGCTCGGCCGGCATTCTGAATACGTCCATCCATCCCGATGCTGCGTTCGAGATAGCCCGCAGAAGCCGCGGCACTCCGCGTATCGCCAACAATTTGCTGAGGCGCACCCGCGACTTTGCGCAGATCAAGGGTGATGGTACCATTACACTCGCCATTGCGCAGGTAGCATTGAAAGCGCTGGATGTTGACGAGCACGGTTTGGATGATATGGATAACCGGATCCTCTCCACCGTTATTGAAAAGTTTAAAGGTGGCCCTGTCGGGCTCAGTACCATTGCCACGGCAGTTGGCGAAGAAGCGGAGACCATTGAGGAGGTATACGAGCCCTTTCTGATCCAGGAAGGATACCTCAAGCGCACTTCGCGCGGCCGCGAAGCAACCGAACGGGCCTACCAACATTTGAAGATTACCCCGCCCCCTTCAACCAAGGGACCGGGCCTGTTTGATTGATGATGGAGCTGGATCGGTCATCGGAAGTTATTCGTCCGAAGGATGATCGTGCCCGGTTGGTGAAACAAATGGCAGCCGACCTGGGCTTCAATTTCTGCGGAATATCCAAAGCCGAATTTCTCGAAGAAGAGGCCCCGCGTCTGGAAGAGTGGCTGAACCGCGGCTACCAGGGCCAAATGAAGTATCTGGAAAACCATTTTGACAAACGCCTGGACCCGCGCTTATTGGTGCCGGGCGCCAAGTCTGTGATCAGCCTGCTGTATAACTACTACCCAGCGGCTGACCTGGCCCGGGAAAACGGCTTGCACATTGCCAAGTATGCCTATGGTGAAGATTATCACGTTGTCATCAAGGACAAACTCAAAACATTTTTGAACCGGTTGCGCGAAAAAATCGGAGACCTGGATGGTCGCGCATTCGTAGACTCGGCACCGGTTCACGAACGCGCGTGGGCGCAAAAGTCGGGTTTGGGATGGGTGGGCAAGAACAGCTTGTTGCTCAACCGGCAAATGGGCAGCTTCTTCTTTCTTGCCGAATTGATCGTGGACCTTGAACTGGAACCCGATGGGCCGGTTAAAGATTACTGCGGCACCTGCACGGCCTGCATGGATGCCTGCCCTACGGAGGCCATACCGGAGCCTTACGTGGTTGATGGCAGTAAATGCATTTCGTACCTCACCATCGAACTCAAAGAGGAGATTCCGGATGCGATGAAGGGCAAATTTGAAAACTGGATTTTCGGTTGCGACATCTGCCAGGATGTGTGCCCGTGGAATCGTTTTGCCCAACCCCACCGGGAGCCACGTTTTGCGCCACCCGAAGAACTGAGGGCGATGACCCAGCGTGAATGGACCGAGCTTACGGAAGACGTATTTGAGAATCTGTTCCGCAAATCACCGGTGAAACGTACCCGGTTTGAGGGGTTGAAACGCAACATCCGGTTCGCCTTGAAAAAATAAGTCCCGCTTGTTGGCGGGACGATTTTTTTCATTTCAATTCTCAGATAACTAAGCAACCACAAAACAGCGATTCAAGATCGCCTGGTATTGACCTCCGAAGTTGGCATAGCACCAACTTCTGAGTTCCTGTACTTCCTCTGCGATCAGCGCCTTGATCGCCTTGCGCAACTCTTTCTCAAAGAGCCACGCATCGAAACTCACCCGGGTGAGCACCGTCTTCACGTAATTGAGCATGGTTGAACAAAATCAGTGAAGTAAAATGTTTTCGATAGCGTTAGGTTTTCGTTGGGGTGAAGTAAAATAAAAAAATCAAGAGTGAAAAGAAGAACCTACTTTTGCATTATGCAACTTGTTGCGCAACGTATTGCAATGGTCAAACAGCTGAATCTTGCGGTATTTTGGGTTATTACATTTTTGTTAAAATTTTCTGCTTCGGCACAAAACCCGGCTATCCAGGTTACCCTGGGCCCGGATGAAATTGGCGAGAACCAGGCCTGGACCATTACGGTAACGGTCAATAACGAACAGTTGCGCAGTTACGACAATTTTCCTGACATCAACGGCCTGCGCAAACGGGGTGCGTCCAACCAATCACAAACCAGTATCATTAATGGGCAAATGAGTTCCTCTCAAAGCGTCATTATGACATACACTCCCCTGCAACAGGGCGTGATCACCGTGCCCGCGTTCAAGATGAAGGTGAATGAACAAATCATTTCGGTTTCCGGTAAGAAGGTTAAAGTCGGGCCGGCCGTACAGCAGCGGTCGACCGATCCATTCCGCGGCCTCTTCGATCGCGACCCCTTTGCCGATGCCTCTGGGCGTGGTGAAACGGAGTTTGTAGAAGTGAAAGAGGATGCTTTACTGGCGTTATCCACTTCCGCAGATGAGGTGTATGTGGGCGAAGGATTTACGGCAACTTTATCGTTTCTTGTCTCGGAGAGCAACCGCGCGCCCATGCAGTTTCACGACCTGGGGAAACAACTGGCTGACATCCTGAAAAAACTGCGCCCAGCCAATTGCTGGGAAGAAAATTTCAATATTGAAAATATTGAGGGCGAACAAGTTCAAATTGGCGCGCGGAACTACACGCAGTATAAACTGTACCGCGCCACGTTTTATCCTCTCAATAATCAGCCCGTGGTCTTTCCCAGCGTTGGCCTGGAAATGATCAAGTTCAAGGTAGCGAAGAACCCCAGTTTTTTTGGGCAGAACCGCCAGGAGGCGTTCAAGACTTTTTATTCCAAACCGAAAACGGTTAAAGTGAGAGACCTGCCGGCCCACCCCTTGCGCGATGGCGTTGCGGTAGGCGACTATCGTTTGCAAGAAAAAATTACCACGGCCGAAGTAACGACAGGCGAAAGTGTGGCGTACGAGTTTTCCATTGGCGGAGAGGGAAACATTTCAGCTATCGACAAACCCGCAGTGCCGCCTCAAACGGATTTTGACATTTATGATCCGAACGTGCGTCAAAATATTAATCGTGAAGCGGGGCGCGTAACCGGCTCCAAATCATTTAGCTACTTCCTGGTGCCCAAAGAGCCGGGCGACTACCCGCTGGCCAACCTCTTTCAGTGGATATTTTTTAATCCGGCAAAGAAGAAGTATGACACGCTGCGTTCGGGCATTACACTGCGCGTAACGGGAGAGAGCCAACACAACCAAACCATCGAGAGCGTAGATGCCGGAACATTCTACGATCAAATCAATCAGGCGGACAACACCTTGCGGGCCAACCAGCGCACCGATCCGATGAACGGGGTGGTTGCCCTATTCCTGGTTTTGGTAGCCGGGCTAACCACGTTTGTCGTGGTTCGCAAACAGGCCTGAACAACCGTACAGAAAAATTTCTGATTCCCCGCGCTTAGGGTTACTTTAGCAGGAATGAATAGCTACGGTAAACTCTTTCGCATTACCTCCTTCGGAGAAAGTCATGGACCCGCGATTGGCGTGGTGATAGACGGTTGCCCGGCCGGGCTGCTGATGGATGAAACATTCATTCAACAGGAACTGGACCGGAGAAAACCCGGACAATCCAAAATCACCACGCAGCGAAAAGAAGATGACACCTTTCGCATATTGAGTGGCGTGTTCGAGGGAAGAACCACCGGGATGCCCTTGGCGATTATAATCGACAACGAGGATCAGCGCAGCAAAGATTATCGTCATCTCGAAAATACATTTCGGCCTTCGCATGCCGACTACACGTATGAAGCCAAGTATGGCACACGTGATCATCGTGGGGGAGGTCGCAGCTCCGCTCGGGAAACGGCTGCCCGTGTAGCGGCCGGTGCGGTTGCCAAGCTACTGTTAAAGGCCTATGGCGTGGAGTGCCGGGCCTATGTCTCCCAGGTGGGGGATCTTCAGGCGCCACCTTACACGGCACTTGATCTGGCCCGAACCGAAGACAACATCGTTCGATGCCCGGATGCGGCCACGGCCGAAAAAATGATTGCGCTGATTGATCAGGTAAGGCTGAATCGCGATACCATCGGTGGTGTGGTGACCGGTGTCATTCAGGGCGCACCCGTGGGGTTAGGTGAACCGGTGTTTGACAAGCTGCACGCAGAATTAGGCAAAGCCATGCTCAGCATCAACGCGGTTAAGGGTTTTGAATATGGCAGCGGGTTTGAAGGCGTTCGCTTGCGCGGCTCGCAACACAACGATGAGTTCTATGCTGAAGGTGATCGCATTCGTACCCGAACCAACCACTCCGGTGGTGTGCAGGGCGGCATTTCAAACGGAGAGGATATCTATTTCAATGTTGCCTTCAAGCCCGTGGCTACCATCATGCAGGATCAGCAGAGTGTTGACAAAGTAGGGCATGAAGTAACCGTGAGCGGGAAGGGCCGCCACGACCCCTGCGTGGTACCGCGAGCCGTACCCATCGTGGAAGCCATGGCAGCTCTGGTTATGGCCGATTTTGTTTTGCGCGCGAAGACGTCAAAGCTATGAAACTGAATAATAGTACGTGGCCCGCGAGCAGTGGAAAACGAAACATCGGCAACTTAGTTCTTTGAGTCTTTGTGGCAAAAATGATTGAACGATGAAGTTTGAAACGATAACGGAACAGGAAGAGGCCATCAGCAAGGAAATCGTTAAAGCGGCATTCAAAGTTTATTCCGGGTTGGCGTTAGTCAAAAAGATGGTTCGCCAGCTGTAATCCTGTGCATTCTCCCGATTTTCTTTAGTAAACTTACTCGAAATACCGGCCATGGAACCTGCTGCACAACCCCCGAAAAAGAGTCGACTCACCTTATATATCGTCATTGCCTTGTTCGTGGGGATTGGTGCGGGGTTCGTGCTCAACAAAACCTATGTTCAGGAGCATAATGCCACGCTGGCCTCCCTTCAAACTTCGCTCATCCAGGTCAATCAATCGCTGGCAGCCCAACCCGACAGCGCCACACGGGTCGATTTGCTCGCCCAGAAGAAAGACCTCTCCCGGAAGCAAAGCGAAGTGCTCGCGGCACGCGACAAAAAGGTAGAACCCTTTTCCATCTTGGCTGACATTTTCCTTCGCCTGATCAAAATGATTGTGGCCCCGCTCGTGCTCACCACCCTCATTGTAGGCGTTGCCAAATTGGGTGATATCAGTTCGGTGGGTCGTATCGGGGGCAAAACGCTGCTTTGGTTTGTTGGGGCATCGTTGATGAGTTTGCTGTTGGGCATGATCCTGGTTAACATCTTTCAACCGGGCATTGCCATGAACTTACCGCTGCCGGATGCAGGCGAAGATATTGGTCTATCGCAAGGTGGCATGTCGCTTAAAAACTTTTTGTATCACGTGTTCCCCACCAGCGTAATCGAGGCTATGGCGAAGAATGAGATTCTTCAGATTGTCGTTTTCTCGCTCTTCTTTGGCGTGGCCACGGCCGCCATTGGCGAGCAGGGTAAAATCGTTATCCAGTTTCTGGATGCCGTGGCGCATGTCATTCTAAAAGTGACGGGCTACGTGATGAACCTCGCCCCGATTGCGGTGTTTGGTGCCATGGCGGCCATCATCGCCAAACAGGGTCTCGGTATTCTCACCACCTATTCCATTTTTATTGGCGAATTCTATTTCGGACTGCTCGTATTGTGGCTGCTCCTCACGTTGGCCGGATTTCTGATGATTGGCAAACGGGTGATCAACCTTTTGCGCACGGTAAAAGAACCCATCATACTCGCCTTCAGCACCTCGAGTAGCGAGGCGGCATTTCCCAAAACGATGGAGTTGTTGCAAAAATTTGGCTGCAAGGATAAGATCGTGAGTTTTGTACTGCCGTTGGGTTATTCCTTCAACCTTGACGGCAGCATGATGTACATGACCTTTGCATCACTGTTCATCGCGCAGTCGTATGGCATCGAACTTTCCATTGCTACGCAGATCAGCATGTTGCTGGTGCTCATGCTCACCAGCAAGGGCATTGCCGGGGTGCCGCGCGCATCTCTTGTGGTAATTGCCGGCACGCTGGCTACCTTCAACATTCCGGAAGCAGGTCTCGCGTTGTTGCTGGGTATCGATCCCCTGCTGGACATGGGCCGCAGCGCCACCAACGTGGTGGGCAACAGTGTGGCGACAGCTGTAGTGAGCAAGTGGGAGAATGCCCTGGGGCAACCCACGGAGAAGATTTAGAAACCCGTCTTTACTAACCAAATAGTAGCCTGAGTCCGATCATAGTCGGAGCAACCTGGCCGTTGTTTTCACAGCGCGATGAACTTTTAACGCTTACCTTTGTTCTTCCAAAAAAGAAAAACATGGTAACGGCTGCTCCAAAAAATATTCACATTTACCTCGAATCGAACCCGAACCCCAACTCGCTGAAGTTTGTGGTGAGTGAAATGCTGGTGCCCGAGGGCATGAGCTTTGACTTCCCTAACCCGGTGGCCGCCCAAAACGCCCCGTTGGCGCAGGAGTTGTTCATGTACCCGTTTGTGGAGCGGGTGTTCTACATGAGCAACTTCGTTACGGTAACCAAAAAAGAAGATGTGGAGTGGATCGAAATCCAGGGCACCATCAAAAATCACATTCAGCTTTTTTTGGAGGCCGGCAAGCTCATTTTGGATATGCCGGACGATGCCGCCCCTGCACAAGAGGAAACCGAAACCATCAAAAAGATCAAGACCATTCTGGACGAATACATCCGCCCTGCGGTGGAACAAGACGGTGGCGCCATCACGTTTCACTCGTACGTGGACAAAATCGTAACGGTGAAACTGCAGGGCTCCTGCAGCGGTTGCCCCTCCTCCACCATCACCCTCAAAGCCGGTATCGAAAATCTGTTCAAGCGCATGATGCCCGAAGACGTTACCGAAGTGGTGGCGTTGGGTTAACCGTATGGAATCTGAACCATAAAAAAGCGTTAGACTGATTGAGCCAGTCTGACGCCTAGAGGAAGTTTTCGGGGATTTAACTACCCTTCAAATACTTATCCAAAAACTTCAGCACTTCTTCCGAGGCTTTGATGTTGTTTTCTTTCTTTACAAACCCATGACCTTCATCCGGGAAGATGACGTACTCCACCGGCACGTTGTTTTTCTTCGCAGCCGCTACAATCTCATCCGATTCAATCTGGAGCACACGCGGGTCGTTGCTGCCCTGCAATACAATAAATGGCTTCTTGATTTTTTCGGCATGGAAGAGCGGAGACTTGTTGTACAGCGCCACCGAATCTTTCACCGGATCGCCCATCTCGTTATATAATGCCTCACGGAAGGAGGCCCACCACGGGGGAATGCTCTTGAGCGTGCGTAGCCAGTTCGTAACACCAAAATAATTGACACCCACATTAAACTCATCAGGGGTAAAGGCCAGGGCAGCCATCACCATGTAGCCGCCATAGCTGCCCCCGAGTATGCCAATCTTGTTGGCATCGACATACTCGAGCGACTGCAGATACTGCTTGCCGGCAATACAATCTTTTAAATCTTCATTACCATGGCGTTTATCATCAGCTGCAAAAAACGTTTTGCCGTAGCCTGAGCTGCCACGGTTGTTCACGCATAAAATGGCGTAGCCGTGATTGATCAGATACTGATAGCCGCTGGAGTAATTCAGGCGTGTTTGCCCACCGGGGCCGCCATGTACCTGCACCAACGCGGGCACTTTTTGGCCTTTCTTAATTCCCCTCGGCTTGTACAACAAGGCCGGTATCTCCATTCCGTCAAACGACTTAAAGCGCACCACCTCGCCTTCGACCAGTTCATTTGCATCAATTTCAGGCGAGAGGGTATTAGTCAGTTGTTTGATTTCTTTTGTTTCGAAATTATACAAGTAAAGGTTTTGGGGTGAGCGGGAAGTACTCACATAAAATGTCATGAACTTTTCACTATCGGAAATGCTTACTCCGGATACGTCTCCGGCCGGCAGGCCAGCGATCTCCAGGGGCTTTCCGTTCTCATAAATTTTTACCTCCGTACGGGCATCGTTGTTGATGGCCACCACACGGTACTTGCCGGTGCGCGACTGGTAGGCAAACATGATGTCCCACGGGGCTTCTTCTACTTTGGCTTTGGCTCCGGTGGCAATATCGTAGCTGGCCAGGTAGGCAAACTCGCTGCCTTCATCTGTGAGGAAGTACAGCGTTTTGCCATCGAGGCTGAAGTACTGCGGGTTGAACGACATATCGCCTTCGTGTTGCGAAATATGTTTCATTTGCTTGCTCTGCGTATCGAGCAGGTACATGTCGTTGTTGTTGGTGGTAATGGCCTTGGTGAGCGCCATGTAGCGGCCGTCATTGGAGATCGCAGCCGGATCATATCCCTCCTTGTTCTGGTAGATCATGGAAGACGCAAACACATTGCCCTCCTTAGGGGCCGCAGACACATCCACTTTATAAAGATCAAAAAACTGTTTATCGCGGCTGTTGGACGAATAGTACATCAGCTTCTTGTCGTAGCTCCAGCCATAGAAGTTTGCCTTAGCCGTGGAGTCGGAAATCAGGTCAACGGTAGAGCCATCGGCATCGCGCACAAAAATGTGGTCGATTTCGTTGCCGCCTTTGTCCATCGTATAGACCACGCGGTCATCGGCCGGAAAATAGGAAGCCGGAAAAACCGATTCCCCGGTTGACGAGGTGAGTTGCTTCTTCTCCATCGTCTTCAGATCCAGCTCAAAGGCATTGAAGATGCCCGTTTCATTGGAGCCCAGAAGAAGTTTAGACTCATCGGGCGAAAACCCCGCGCTGAAGATATTTTTCACATCCATGAATTGCTGGATAGTGTATTGTTTGGGGGGCTTTTCGGTTTCGGGGGTTTGGCAGGACACCAGCAGGAAAGTGAATAAAAAGCAGATCAACCGGGTATTCATGTGTTTTTGATTTGGAACGAAAAGGTAAGTTTTTTTCGGTAAAAGTACAGAAGATGCACCCTTCCGGAACAACTGCAAGAAGTCAGTACCTTGAGCTTTTTTCCGCGGCATTACGCTTAAAAAAGTGAAAGTTGGATGGGGTGGGCCTTTGAATCGGGTTTATTGCTGCCGGCTGCGATAGCGTAGACCTCTGACTCCTGAAACCGCGAGGCCACCACAATTTGAGTTTGCCCGGCAACTCTTTTAAACATGTCTTCCGGGATTTTAGGCCGATTGTTGTTCATGGAAAGGTGGCTGAGAAAAAGATGGGAGAGAAAAGAGGGCCGGTGCTCAAGAAAAAGTTGTAACGCTTGTGTATTTGAAAGGTGGCCCTGGCCTCCCCGAATTCGCTCTTTCAAAGGCAGCGGATAGCCACCATGCTCCAACATGTGTTCATCGTAATTTGCTTCTAAAAAAGCTGCGTGGCAGGTTTTAAAGGCCTTAATGAGGTGGCTGCACACCCGCCCCATATCGGTAAAAACGCCCACCCGAGTGCCTTGGTGATCAACCAGAAAACTGTGCGGATCTGCCGCATCGTGAACCTTTGGTAGAGCTGTGATGGATAAATTGCCGATCGTTACCGGTTGGTAGGCGGCAAAGGGAAGGGCTACGCCTGCAATCCACTCCAGCAGCGCATTTCGTCTGGTGGCCGGGGTGACGTATACAGGCACCCGATGGCGCTTAACCAGGCGGTGCAGGCCATTGATGTGGTCGTTGTGCTCATGCGTGATGAAAACGGCCTTCACCTTCTTCATGGACAACTCCAGGCGCTTCATCCGTTTTTCAATTTCGCGGCACGAGATGCCGGCATCGATCAGCACCGCTTCGTGCTGGTTACCGATGTAATAGCAATTGCCATTACTGCCCGAGTTAAGTGAGGCCACTTGCAAACTCATATCACTTCCGGTTTGCCAGGTAAACGCCCCCAAGGATCAACGCCATGGCCGCCACGTGAATCGCCTGAAGGACCTCTCCATCCAACACGCCCCACGTAACCGATACCAACGGCATGATGTACGTAACGGAAGCGGCAAAAACAGGGCTTTGAATCTTAATCAACTTGTTGAATAATAAGTTAGCTACGGCTGTGCTCATCACGGCCAAAATGGTGAGATAGCCCAGCGCCATCCACGCACCGGGAACGGTTTGCAGTTTGGTAATAAAATCGGTGAACCCAAACAAAATCACCAGGCCCAGTGGAAATACCACGGCCACGGCCATGCTGGTAATGGTGACGGAGCCGTGATGGGGAATGTTGAACTTGATGAAATTGACATTCGCTCCATACATGGCGCAGGCCAGCACGATGAGGTACGCATTGGGGTTTAACTCAAACTTAAATCCGCTGCCGCGTGATAGCGAGAGCAGCATGGCCCCTGCGAAGCTGATGATGATGCCAAGAATGACATAACCGCGAAAGCGCTGTTTAAAAAAGAATGCCCCGACTATAAGGGTCCACACCGGAGAGAGGCTGTTTAACGCACCTGCCAATGAACTATCCAGCCGGGTTTGTGCAACACCAAACAGAAAGGCCGGAACGAAAATGCCGATGAGTCCAACGAACAAAAAGTTTTTGTACTCTGGTAACTGAACTTCCTTGCGCTTCACCCATGCCAGGGGCAGCAATACAAGACCCGCTACGGAAATACGAATGGCGGCCAACTCCACCGGGCTAAACACAGCTAGGCCTTTCTTGATCAGGATGAAGGATGTACCCCAGATAACAGAAAGGACTATGAGCAGAAAAAATGCGGTACTGCGGTTTTCGTTCATGAGTCAAAAAAAAGATGGGTGACTTCGGCAGTCAATCCGATTCTTGCGGAGTTAAACCGCAACACCCGCATAAAACTCGGTTACTTCATTCAATATAGCGTGCACCTCTTCCACCGTGGGTGCTTCTACCAGTCGGGTTCTAAAGGGTTTGAAGTCAGCAATTCCCTTGAAGTAGTTGGTGTAGTGCCTGCGCATTTCGAACACGCCCAGTTTGTCGCCCTTCCAACGAATGGAAAAATCAACATGCTGGCGCGTTACGCGCACGCGCTCCGACATATCGGGCGGCAACGGCCGCTCACCGTGTCGGAGGTAAGATTTGATTCCATTAAAAATCCAGGGGTAACCAATGGCTGCGCGTCCAATCATGACGCCATCCACACCATACCGGTTTTTGTACTCCAGGGCCTTTTGCGGTGAGTCGATATCACCATTACCAAACACCGGAATGTGCATGCGCGGATTCTCCTTGATCTTACCGATCAACGTCCAGTCCGCGCTGCCCTTGTACATCTGCACACGCGTGCGACCGTGCACCGTCAAGGCTTTAATGCCGATATCCTGCAGGCGTTCGGCCACCTCCACGATATTTTTCGTGTTTTCGTCCCAGCCTAATCGTGTTTTTACGGTTACCGGGAGTGACGTAGCCTTCACGACCTCTTCGGTCATGCGCACCATTTTAGGAATATCTTGTAGAAGGGCTGCCCCTGCACCTTTACACGCCACGGCTTTAACCGGACATCCGTAGTTAATGTCGATCAAATCCGGCCCGGCCGCTGCGGCAATCTCAGCCGCCTCGCGCATGCTGTCAACATTGCCACCAAAAAGTTGAATGCCAATCGGGCGTTCGTATTCGAAGATGTCCAGCTTCTGTTTGCTCTTGGCCGCTTGGCGAATCAGGCCCTCACTGGAAATAAACTCCGTGTACATCAAATCGGCACCGCCTTCCTTGCATACGGCACGGAAGGGCGGATCGCTCACGTCTTCCATAGGCGCGAGCAGCAAGGGGAAATCTCCCAGATCGATATGACCGATTTTCGCCATATTTGCCCGCAAAAATACGCTTTTTTGGAACAGCCTGCGGACCTTTCTCCTCCCCGCATTAACGGTATACTCTCCGCGTTCATCATACTACTGGTGGCGCTGGCCGGCTTCATCGTGGTGGGGCCCCTGATTGGCTTCTTGATTTCCCTGCCCTTCTTTAACGGAAGTCTGGTTGACTTCACCGAAGCCTTGCAGCAACCCCAGGATCATCCGGAGATTAAAGTCCCCTATTTCATTCTTCAGGGGTCAGCCACATTTTTTGGACTGGTCGTTGTGCCCGCTTTGTGGTGGCGATTCCGATTGGGCGAAAAGGTCAACACGTGGTTTCAACCGGCACGGCCGGTGGCGCTTAACCTGCTAGTCGTGGCCTTGCTCACGATTATTTTCATGGCGACCAATTCCGTATTTGCCGAGTGGAACGCGGATCTCCATTTGCCGGCCGCCTGGAAAGACCTGGAAGAATGGATTCGCTCGCGGGAAGAACTCGCGCTGCGCCTGACACAGTTCCTCACCACCTTTGCCAACTCCGGTGAATTCGTCATCGCCTTTGTTGTGATCGCGTTATTACCTGCAGTTGGCGAAGAAATTGTATTCCGGGGTATGATTCAAAAGGAATTAAGCCGCAGCGTTTCGATACACGCGGCTGTGTGGATTTCGGCTGCCCTGTTCAGCGCCATACATTTTCAGTTTTTCGGCTTTGTGCCTCGTTTACTCCTGGGTGCCTTGTTCGGCTACTTGTACTACTGGTCGGGCAGTTTGCTGCTGGCCATTTTCGCTCATTTTGTGAACAATGGATTCATTGTCGTTATGCTCCTGTTTTATCAGCGTGGGCAGGTGGAACTTGATCCCAATAGCACCGAGGCGCTGCCCCTAACGGTGGTGGTGCCGACAACACTCCTATTCGCGGCCTTGTTGTTTCAATTCAAACGTCAACAGGCATGACAGCAGTATTGAAGAAGTATTCAAACCTTACCCAGCGCATTATAACCGCTATCATTGGCGCAGCATTGGTGATCACCGGTATTGTCTACAGTGACTGGACGTATTTTATTGTCTTTTTGATCATTTGTACGCTCTCGTTGTGGGAGTTCTATAAACTCAGCGGTTTAGACGGCATGCTGCCGCAAAAAACATTCGGCACGTTGTGCGGAATGGTCTTGTTTTCATTGTCCTTTTTCATTGAACGCGGTGACATTTCGTACCGGTACTATTTCGCGATTTTTCCATTGGTGTCGTGCGTGTACATGATCAAACTTTATAAAAAGTTTGAGCGTAAACCTTTCACCAATATTGCCTTCACCTTTCTGGGGATTTTCTATGTAGCGGTGCCGTTCGCACTGCTGAACATTGCCGTTTTCGAGTATGAGTTTTACAACTACCAGATTATGCTGGGTTGCCTGCTGATTCTCTGGGCATCTGATTCGGGTGCGTTCATTGCCGGTACCTTATTTGGCAAGCGAAAACTTTTCGAGCGCATCTCTCCAAAAAAGTCATGGGAAGGGTTTTTTGGTGGAGCCGTGCTGGCCATACTGTTTGCCTACGGCATCCCCTACCTGCTAACGGCCATCGGGCAGGAAGCGGTGATTGAGCCCTGGAAATGGCGGGTTATCGGCATCATCATCATTATCGGTGGAACGTTTGGCGATCTGGTTGAGTCCTTGCTCAAGCGGAGCATCGAAATTAAAGACTCGGGCACCAGTTTGCCCGGCCACGGGGGCTTCCTCGACCGCTTCGATGGGCTGCTGATTTCGGCCCCGTTTATTGTCGCTTTCCTGGAGATTATTTAAGGACTTTTGAGCCGCTCATACGCGGCCCGTTTACTGCTTGGTGTCGGATTTTCTCTATCTTTGCAACCGTTTTCGGAAACCACCGAAATCGCAAAATTTAAACTTGAATGGCCTACATTGAACCTGCTCCCCTGGTAGATCGTGAGAACCCGTTTGAAGCCATGATGTCGCGTTTTCGCACGGCTTCACAAATTCTGGGTTTGGATGAACAAGTGTATAACGTGTTGAAGTCACCGGCCAAGCAGGTGATTGTTTCGCTGCCGGTTACGATGGATGACGGCAGCATCCGGACGTTCGAAGGCTACCGGGTAGTGCATTCCACCATCCTCGGGCCGTCCAAGGGCGGTATCCGGTTTGATCCGCATGTAAACCTTGACGAAGTCAAAGCACTTGCCGCGTGGATGACCTGGAAGTGTGCGGTGGTTGACATTCCGTACGGAGGTGCAAAAGGCGGAGTGGCCTGTAACCCGCGCGAAATGTCAGCAGGAGAAATTGAACGCCTGATGCGTGCCTACACGCAGGCCATGATGGATGTGTTCGGTCCTGACCAGGATATTCCGGCACCCGACATGGGTACCGGGCCTCGTGAGATGGCATGGTTGATGGATCAGTACTCGCGTAACAAAGGCATGACGGTTGCAGCTGTGGTAACCGGTAAACCGATTGTGATGGGTGGCTCCCTGGGCCGCACGGAAGCGACTGGTCGCGGAGTAATGGTAACCACTTTGGCCGCCATGGAGAAATTAAAAATCAATCCGTACAAGGCAACCTGTGCCGTGCAGGGTTTTGGTAACGTAGGTTCGTGGGCCGCACGACTGCTTTCGGAACGCGGCCTGAAGGTGCAAGCCATAAGTGACATCAGCGGTGCCTACTTTAATGAAAACGGAATCGATATTGACAAGGCGATTGCATACCGCGAAGGAAACAAAGGCACGCTGGAAGGCTTTACGGAGGCAACCAAGATACCTGGTGAAGAGTTGTTGACGTTGCCGGTGGAGGTATTGGTACCTGCCGCTACGGAAGACGTAATCACGGCAACCAACGCCCCGAAAATTCAGGCTAAGTTGATTGTCGAAGGTGCCAACGGCCCCACCAGTTCAAAGGCCGACAGCGTGATCTATGAAAAAGGGATTACGGTAATTCCCGACATTCTGGCCAATGCTGGCGGGGTAACCGTATCATACTTCGAGTGGGTGCAAAACCGCCTGGGCTACAAGTGGACGGCTGACCGCGTGAACCGCAGAAGCGATCGCATCATGAAAGACGCCTTCGTCACCGTTTATAAGACCGCCATGGAGTACAAAGTATCCATGCGCATCGCGGCCTACATGGTGGCTATCGATAAAGTGGCCAAAACCTACAAGTTCCGCGGAGGATTCTGATCCCTACCTTGCACATCGGGGTGAAGCTGACTTGCCGCGTTTCGGACAAGAAGGTTTTGCTACTTTTGTGCCGTTAAACTGCGATGATGACGATACATAAAGAAGGGCGAACCCTGCTGTTTGGGCTACTGGTCGTTTTGTTCCTGATCAATTTTGCCGTTTCCTACTTCCTGCCCGAGTTGCGCCTGATGCAAAACCTGGTCATTGGTGTCAGCGTAATTTTTTATTTGCTCATTCTCCAGTTTTTCCGCAGTCCGGTATTCGATATCCCCCGAAACGACAACCAGGTGCTTGCCCCGGCCGATGGCAAGGTGGTGGTGATCGAAGAAACAACGGAAGCCGAATACCTCCGCGACAGGCGAAAGCAGGTGTCGATCTTTATGTCACCGGTTAATGTACACGTGAACCGCATGCCGGTGGGCGGAGTCATCAGCTATTTTAAATATCACCCTGGCAAATACCTGGTGGCGTGGCATCCCAAATCCAGTACGGAAAATGAACGCACCACCGTAGTGGCGAAAATGAAAAACGGCACCGAGATCCTGTTTCGACAGATTGCCGGTGCGCTTGCGCGAAGAATCAAGTGTTACGTAAAGGAAGGCCAGCCGCTGCAGCAGGGTGATGAATTTGGGTTTATCAAGTTTGGTTCCCGTGTGGATGTTTTTCTTCCGCTCAACGCCCGCATTGTGGTTAAACCGGGGGACATCACAAAAGGTGGGCGCACCGTTATTGCCGAATTCTAACTGATTTTGCCGTCTGCAAAAAGAAACGAGACTAACGGGCGTTTTCCGTGCTATATTGGCGTACCTTGCCAACAATGAATCTGAACTTACGTTTTCCCGCGCAACGCCCCGAGTTTTTTGCAACGCTGTCTCAACGCGTCAACGCGTACTTTAAAGCCAATCAAATCGAAAGGACTGCGAACACTGAAATGGTCATCAAGACCATCTTCATGTTCTCACTGTATTTCATCCCCTATTTTCTTGTGCTGTCCGGTTTGTTCACCAGTTGGTGGGCCTTGGCGGCACTTTGTGTGGTTATGGGCCTGGGGGTGGCCGGCATTGGCCTATCCATTATGCACGATGCCAACCACGGAGCGTACTCCAGCAAGAAATGGGTAAACGACTTGCTGGGATATTCGCTTAACCTGGTAGGTGGCCACTATTGGAACTGGCGCGTACAGCACAACGTGCTGCACCACACGTACACGAACGTGCATGATACAGATGAAGACATCAGCCCGCGTGGAGTTCTGCGTATGGCACCCGGTTCTGAATGGAAGCCGATGCACCGCTACCAACATATCTACGCGTGGTTTTTCTACGGTCTTCTCACCCTGGTTTGGATAACATTCAAAGATTTTCAACGCCTGATCAAGTATCAGCGCGAAGGCCTCGTCAAAAAGCAGAAAGCCTCGGCTATCGGGCAGTGGACCGGACTGCTGTTCACAAAAATTTTATACTTCGGTTATGTTATCGTCATCCCGATGCAGGTGCTTTCCATTGGCTTCTGGCCGGTGTTCACAGGCTTTTTGATCATGCATTACGTAGCCGGATTTATTTTGGCTATCATTTTTCAGCCGGCACATGTGGTCGAAGGCACGGAGTATCCGGTAGGTGATGAAAATAACATGCTCGAAAATGCATGGGCTATTCACCAGATGCACACGACAACCAATTTTGGTCACCGCGAGAAGTTATTCTCCTGGTATGTTGGCGGGCTAAACTACCAGGTGGAGCACCACCTGTTTCCGAATATTTGTCATGTTCACTACCGCGCGATTGCGCCTATTGTTGCGCAAACCGCCAAGGAATTTGGGGTGCCCTACAAATCAAAAGATACCTTTTGGGATGCCTTGGTCGCACATGCTCGTCAACTAAAATCTTTAGGGCAGAGACCGGTAGCGGCTGAACCCGCAGCTGCTCTCGCTGCGTAACGCTACCGAAGGAAAAACACCGCGATAGCGGCTGCCCAAACCAGGGTACCGATACCCCCAAAAACAACCAGAAATAGGTATTTGGGCCAAAATGAATCCACGACAAAATCAGTGGGATCGTCCTGGCTTACCAGGAGTGTAACCGTTTCGCCTTTATCGTACATGGGGGGATTACTAAATGTGTTGGACGTTTGAATGATGGTGGAGTCTGCCCAGGAGTAGCGGAAGATTGACCCATACAACGTGCTGCCATCGCTCTTTCGCGTTGAGAAACCCGCCACGGACGCCTGCACCCGAACCCCGTTTTGCTCAAGTTTCCGATTCATCCAAATTGAGCCAAAGCCCACCGCATTGAAGATCAGACCAAATAAAAAAAGGCCGAGGTATATCCAGCGCATACCATCGTTCTTCTGTTCAGGCTGCATCAGGCTACTACTTCATCGAAAACTTTCGTAAAGGCTTTCATTTCATCCAGCGTACCAATACTTACCCGGCACCACTCGCGTTGCTGATAATCCCAAATCCGGATCTGAAATCCGCGCTTCTCCGTTTCGGCTAAAATCGTTTTTCCGTCTTTGGGAGCCGGGAACAACACGCAATTCGTGCGTGATTTGCCGTGGAACCACTTTTTCTTATCCAGGTATGATTGAAAATAGTTGAGCGCTTCGTTATTCTTTGCCCGGGTAAGCGCAGGAAAATCCGTGTCCTGAAGCGACACCCGCGCAGCCGCCAGCGCGGCCTGATTGTTCACTACGCCCATTTGATACTTCGATAACTTCTTTACCGTGTCGGGATGGGCAATCGCATGGGCAATGCGCAAGCCCGCCAGGCCGTGCACTTTGCTAAACGTGCGCGACACGATGACGTTGTGCCCCTGCTTAACCAAATCTACCATGCTTTGCTGTTCGCTCGGTTCAAGGAATTCCAGGTATGCTTCATCCATGAACACCGTAGTCTTCTTGGCCATTTCAACAACAAAACTTCTCAGCTTACCAGACTCTAATACCGTGCCGGTTGGGTTGTTGGGATTGCAAACAAACATCATGCGGGTGTCGGCCTTAACCGCAGCAGCCATTGCCTCCAGATTGTGAACATGGTACTCGTCCAGGTCAACGCGATCCCAACGCGCATTGAACTTGACGGCATAGTCCATTAACGAGCGAAACGTAGGGAAAGCAGAAAGTACGGAGCCACCCTCCAATGCCGCAGCCATACCGGCCAGGCACAAGGTCTCGGAAGAACCGTTAGCGATCAGGATATGATCTGCCGAAACGCCTTCCTTTTCCGCAATCAGGGCCCGCAGTTGGTTTACTTGCTCGAAGGGATAACGATTGAACTCACTCATTGCCTCCTGAATGGCTGCCCGTGCCCGTGCCGAAGGCCCGTACGGGTTTTCATTTGAGCCGAGCCGCACCAGTTTACCGTTGGGTGGCGACAGCCACATCAACGATTCTTCGGCCCGGCTTACGGGTGCGGCCAACAATTGATCCGCCAGTGCCGGGGTGATCATCAACCCGGCTGTCAGTCCCAGTGAAGATTTTAACCAGTTTCTACGGCTTTGAAGGGTGTTCATGAATTGGGCATTTTGTTACCCAACGAAGGTACAACAAAAAGGTGGGTGGCGCAGGGCGATTACAGGAACGTCTCAATCAAGCGCATCAGCTTCTCCAGATGCATTTGATCGGTTGAGTTGAAATCGTTGAGCTGATCGCTGTCGACATCCAGGACGAGGGCTACTTCGCCATTTCGGAAACCGGGTACCACGATTTCAGAGCGGGACAGGGAACTACAGGCAATATGACCGGGGAAGGCATCTACGTCAGGCACTAACACCGTTTTCTTCTCCTTCCAGGCCGTTCCGCAGACGCCCTTGCCATAGTTTATGCGCGTGCAGGCAATAGGGCCCTGGAACGGGCCCAATACCAGCTGATCATCTTTGACCAGGTAAAATCCCACCCAAAAAAAACAAAAGGTCTGACGCAAGGCGGCTGCCAGGTTGGCGAGGTTGGCCGTCAGGTCGCGTTCGCTTTCCACCATCGCCCGAAGTTGTGGAAGGAGTTCCGTGTATCGCTGCTCGCGCGTTGCCGTTTCGGATATAACCAGAGTCTCAGCCATGCCGCAAAGTTACGCTTTGGCAGCCAATGGCAACACGGGGTGCAAATTCGTTTTGCCGGTGTTGATAATGAGCACCTTTTCATCGCGCGGTACCAACTCGGCTTGCTGCAGCAACAAACCCAATCCTGCAATACCGGAGGGCTCGCACGTAATGTTCTGGGCCGCGGCCAACTCCATCGCCTGCCGCAAATACTTCTCCTCCACATTAAAAATGCCGGAATGATTGCCAATGCGCATGTTCATGATCAACGATTGGAAATAATCTTCATAATCGGCCAGCGAAGGGAGGTAGTAGGAAAACAACTTATCCAACGGAGAGCCGGGATCGCGTGAGGTGGCACCCATGAAGTGGCACCGACCCAGCGTTGCCGAATCGCCCAGGAAACGCGGATCGTGTCGGTAAATGCGGTTGTTGAACTCACGCTCCGCAATAATCAAGATGTTGACAAACAAATCACCGGTACCAAAGGGCACGAAGCACCAACGCGGATTTTCATTCAATACTTCATAGGAAAGCCAGTCGTAATAATTGTCGTTGAACCGGTCGAGTACTTCGCGATACGTGATGTCGATTCCCTTTTTGTTTTTCGTGAGTTCCTTAATCTCCTGCCCGGAAAGTGACCGTGCGGAAAGATCAGTGGTGTATACTTCGCAACCTAAGTCGCGCAGTGCCTCCTGTGTTGCTTGCGGCATATGGTGATCCACCAGCACCTTAAGCACCGTGGGCACCTGATAAAGATTAAAAAAGAACTGGATGGCGACTGCCGCGCTGCCAGATGAAATCAGCGACATCTCCTTGATGTTGTACTGCTTGGCTTTGATGACTACCTCCCAGGCCATCCGGGCCTTGTGTGTGCCGGTGGGATTGGTGCTTTCATCCTTCAGCCAAACATTCGTAAAGCCGGGCACTTCAATTCGATAGGTTCGCGTAGCTGGAAAGGTCGGCTCGAAAAAAGGTTTGGGCGGAAATTCCGGGCAGGCAGGGTCATTCACCGAGGGTACAATGATATTCTCGATGGCCATGGACTCCCCGCTGGACTCTTGCTCAATTTGCCGCCTTAACAAATCTAACTCGCGCTCCGATAACTTTTGCGCCAGCACGCTGGCCAGTTGATCGGCCAGGTTTTTCACTTTGAAATCGGCCGGAAGTGGCACATCCTCCTTGAGCGAATCCAGTAAAGGCTGGAGCCGGGGCATAAATTGGTGCTGAATCGTGGCGTTCCAATCGCGTGCATTGTCGGAAGCGAATAAGAACAGCAGATCGCGCAGGGGGCGGGTTGCCCCGGGCGGAGACTTTTGATTAAACGCTCTGCGCAGCAAATCTTCGGAGGGCCCCTGCGGAAAAAGAATGCTCAGTTGTGGATGACTTTTTTTGTGAAGATCAAGGAACTGGCGCAAGGCATGGCGCAAATGGGGAATAAAACTCCACTGGCCGGTTTTAGCCTGGTATCCGGATTTTAAGGAATCCAGTTTTTCCAATATCAGATTTAGCATTTCCTCCGGAATAACCTTGCTCGAAGCCTTTTTCATGTTTAACAAAGATGCAAATCACGCACCAGACATCGGAAATGTCGAAGTAAACTCGCGTTAATACAACGCGCTGGCAAAAATACCTGTGCTACTGGGCCGGGGGTGCAGCCGACTCTTCGGCTGCGGGTGGCGGAGTTGATTCAGCCGCTGGCACCTCAACCGCGGCTGCCTCTGCCGGCTGGGCCGCACGCTCTGCTGCAGCATGTTCGTCCTTAAAAAAGCGCTTCTGAAAGATCAGGATAGATGTCACACCCAAAAAAATACTGGAATCTGCGATGTTGAACACGGGGCTGAAAAACAAAAATTCCTCTCCACTCAGTCCGGGCATCCACTCGGGCCAGGTATATTTAAACAAAGGGAAGAACAGCATGTCGATGACCTGGCCGTGAAACCAGGGGGTTGGTGAATTAAGCGGAGCGTTGTTGAAAATCACGCCATAAAAAATACTGTCAATCACATTGCCTACCGCACCGCCCAATATCAAGCCCAGGCAAATGAGAAACCCCGCGTGCGCCTGCTTGCGGAACATGTGCACGAGGTACCACGCGATGCCGAACATGGCCACCATGCGAAAAAGGGTAAGGGCCAACTTGCCAAACTCGCTCTCCCACCGGATGCCAAACGCCATGCCCGGATTAAGGATATAGTGCAGCTTAAAACCAAACTCCGACTCTGCTGTGGGCAGAACATGGATAGTTTCATACAGATACATGTATTCATGCACCAGCACTTTGCTCGTTTGGTCAATCAAAATGACAAGCAACGCAATCAAAAAATAGTGGTAAACCTTCATGCCTTGGCTAACTTAACTTTCATAACAAACTCATCCATATCCACCTCGGTAGCCTCTAATAGTTTTTCCTTCAACTCCAGTTTGACCGCTTGTGTTTCTGTGCTGATATACTCTTTGAATTCAGTAATCGCTGTGATCGCCTCACCGTTTTGCTCGACTTCAATCAAGATCTTGTCCAGCACGTCAAGGCCCATGTCCTTGCGGAGGTTTTGAATGCGGTTGACAAAATCGCGCGCAATACCTTCGCGCTTCAGCTCTTCCGTGAGCACGATGTCCAGGGCTACCGTTACGCTACCTTCCGAAGCAACCGACCAGCCCGGAATATCTTCCGAAGAAATCAACACATCTTCGAGCACCAGATCGAACCCGCCTTTTGATAGTGTACCTCTTTTTTCCAGGTCCGAAATCTCGCCCTGCGAAAGACCCAGAATCACCGCGGACACTTCTTTCATGCGGGGTCCGTACTGTTTGCCGAGCTTGCCAAAATTCGGTTTCACCTTTTTCACCAATAGGCCACTCGTATCATCGATATACTCAATACCCTTCACATTCACTTCGGCCCTGATGATATTCTCGACTGACCGCACCTGTTGCGCAAACCGATCATCCAGCACCGGTAACAAAATCCGCTTTAGTGGCGTGCGCACTTTGATTTTGGCACTCTTGCGCAGCGCGTGAGTCAGGCTGCAAATCCGTTGGGCATAGTCCATGGATTTTTCCAACGGCTCGTCTATTCGATTCGCTTCCGCTTTAACCAGCAAGGTGTGATGAATGGACTCGTATTTCAGCGGTGTGTTGTATTGGCGGGCCGCCTGCCGGATGTTGTCGGTAAGATTCCGGTACAGCCACTCGGCATAAAACGGTGCGATAGGCGACATCAGTTGACCCACCACCATCAAACACTCGTACAGGGTCTCGTACGCGGCCCGCTTGTCGATGGAAAGTTCGCCTCGCTGTGACGGCATCCAGAATCGCTTGCGGTTCAAGCGCACGTACCAGTTAGACAGGTGATCGTTAACAAACCCCTGTATCGCCCGTGCCGCGCGGGTGGGCTCATACTCGTTATAGGCTGCCGTTACCTCTGCGATAAGCGTTTGAAGCTTACTGATGATCCATCGATCGAGCACGGCCAACTTCTCGGGAGGCACGTTGTTTTGCTCGTCTTTCACAAAACCATCGATATTCGCGTAGAGGGCAAAGAATGCATAGGTATTTTGGAGCGTGCCGAAAAATCTCCGCTGCGTTTCCTCAACCCCGGCAAAATCGAATTTGAGGTTATCCCAAGGTGGTGCATTTTCGATCATATACCACCGTACCACATCCGGGCCGTACTTGGCAAGGGCCTCAAAGGGATTCACCACATTGCCCTTGCGCTTGCTCATCTTATTGCCGTCTTTATCGAGCACCAGGCCATTGGAAATCACGTTGCGGAAGGCCTTACCATTATTGCCTACCCGGGCATTCACTTTCTTGATCTCGTCACTGCTTTCGCTGAGCAGAACGGCAATGGCGTGCAGCGTAAAAAACCAACCACGTGTTTGGTCAACGCCCTCGGCAATGTAATCGGCCGGGTAAGCGTGATTGAAAATGTTCTGGTTTTCAAACGGGTAGTGCCACTGGGCATACGGCATAGCACCGGAGTCGAACCAAACGTCAATCAGATCGGGTTCACGGTACATCGGCTTTCCCAATGGGCTAACTAAAACGACATCATCCACGAACGGGCGATGAAGGTCATTCACCCACGGACCATTTTCCATGGACTCCTTCATGATGCCGGCTTGTATTGCTTTTCGCACTTCCGTTCTCAGTGCCTCAACTGATCCTACACAAATTTCTTCACGTCCGTCCTGTGTCCTCCAAATGGGCAACGGTGTTCCCCAATAGCGTGAGCGCGATAAGTTCCAATCTACCAGGTTCTCCAGCCAGTTACCAAAACGGCCCGTGCCGGTAGACTCCGGCTTCCAGTTAATCGTTTTGTTTACGTCCACCATTTTATCTTTCAAGGCGGTGGTTTTGATGAACCAGGCATCCAAAGGATAGTACAGCACCGGCTTATCTGTGCGCCACGAGTGCGGGTAGGTGTGTTCGTACTTCTCCACTTTGAAGGCTTTGTTCTCTTCCTTCAGTATAATAGAGATGATCACATCGGTAGTCTTATAATCCGGGTGCGATTCATCTTCATCGGTGTAGTTTTTGACATAAAAGTCATCGGCACCCAGGGGCTTGTGTGTTTTGATGTTGTATCGGGCTACGCCCTCTTTCAGCTTCTCTCCTATTGCCGATACAAACTTTCCCTTTTTATCTACCGTGGGTACCTCATGATCGCTGTCATCTTTCACCGTGAGCGGAGGAATGCCATTCTGCTTGGCCACACGAAAGTCATCGGCACCAAACGTGGGTGAAGTGTGTACAACTCCTGTTCCGTCTTCGGTGGTAACAAAATCTCCCGCCACTACCTGAAAGGCCTTGTCCGCGTCATACAACGGCTGCACAAACGGCATCAATTGCTCATAGCGAATGCCCACAAGGTCAGACCCGAGGCATTCAAGTTGAAGTTCATTGCTGGCTAAGTCCAGTACACGATCACCTGCCTTAACAACATGCCGATCACCTTCCCTTGCTGGCTTAACAAAGTAGGCATCATACCGATCGACCGCAATCAAAACAAATTGACTAACTCCCGTATACTTGTTTCTACAATAAACTCGCCTGTACCGAATGTTAGCCCCAACTGCCAGGGCTGTGTTTGATGGTAATGTCCAGGGGGTTGTTGTCCAGGCCAGGATAAACAAAGGTTCATTCTCAATTTCAGAAAATAGAAACTCCGATCGCTCGTTTCGCTTCACGCGGAACTGCGCCACCACGCTGGTGTCTTTCACTTCCTTGTAGCAGCCGGGTTGGTTGAGTTCATGAGAACTCAGCCCCGTGCCATCGGAGGGTGAATAGGGCTGGATGGTGTACCCTTTGTACAGCAACCCTTTGTCGTAAAACTGTTTCAGAATCCACCACAGCGACTCGATGTACTCCTTCTCGTAGGTGATGTAGGGGTGTTTCAGGTCAACCCAATAGCCCATCTTCTCGGTCAGGTCGTCCCACTGATCCTTATACTTCATCACCGTCTCGCGGCACTTGTTGTTGTACTCTTCGATGGAAATTTTTTTGCCAATGTCGTCTTTCGTGATGCCCAGTTCTTTCTCTACCTGCAGCTCAACGGGCAGGCCATGGGTATCCCATCCGCCTTTACGCTTTACCTGATATCCTTGAAGCGTTTTGAATCGGCAAAAAATATCTTTCACGGTGCGGGCCATCACGTGGTGAATACCCGGTGTACCGTTGGCCGATGGCGGGCCCTCGTAAAACGTAAAGGTCTCCGCGCCTTCGCGCAGGCTCACGCTTTGCTCGAAGATGTTTTCCTTCTTCCAAAATTCAAGAACCTCACCCGCCAGTGCGGCCGGATGAGCGTCTTTATACTCCTTGTACTTAGCTGACATGCGTAAAAACTATTTGGGCACTACTCGGCCGACCCAACCCGGTCATGAATTTTTATTTTACTCAGGTCGATCGCTTCATCCTCTTGTTCACCATAAAAGGCAGGATCAAAATCGTCAATCAACTGGCGTTCATACTTTGCTTTCTTCGGCTTATCGAACGTCATGATCAGGGCGGGCAACAAAATCAGATTGGTGAACATCGAGATCACCAACGTTACGGACGTGAGCAGACCGAGCGCCACCGTGCCGCCAAAATCCGAGAAGGCAAAAATGATGAAGCCCGCGAATAACACGACCGAAGTGTAGATGATGCTCTTACCCGTCTCCAGAATGCTCTCGCTTACCGAGCGCGGCACGAAAAATCCGGTCGCGAGCAATTCCTGCCGGTACTTGGCCAGAAAACGAATGGAGTTGTCCACCGAAATACCAAAGGTGATACTGAAGATCAAAGCTGTGCTTGCTTTCAACGGAATGCCGAAGTACCCCATGAGCCCGGCTGTAATGGCTAGCGCAATCAGGTTCGGAATGAGCGAAATGATGATCATGCGGGCATTCGCAAAGAGGATTCCCATGGATAGCGTGATCAGAACAAACGCCCATACCAGGCTCTCGGTCAGGTTGTTGATCAGGAACTTGTTACCCTTTATAAAAATCTTAGACGACCCGGTTGTGGCAAAGGAGACTGAATCTTTGTCCGAGCGCAGGTTATTTTTAAGTTCCGCAACCAGCGAGTCGGCCCGCGGTTGAATCACGAAAGTGATCAATGAATCCATGCGCTTCGAGCCGATATCGGCCATTTGCATGCTGATGCGCATCTTACGAAACGAGGAGTCAACAAATGATTTAAACAGTCCGCTGTTGTCCGTTTGGCCGCGCATGTAGCGAAGGATGAAGGCCGCCTCCTGTTTGCTGGGCAGATCATAGCGCTCCGGGTTGTTGTTATAAAACCCCTGCTTGGCCGCTTTGATAAAACTAATAACGGAGATCGGGCGCGAGGTGACCGAAATCGAATCGAGGGAAGCCTCAAACGCATCAATGGCTTCAATATTCTTGAGGTCCAGCAACGGCCGCCTCCGTTTGGTGTGCACCTCAATCACCATTTCCAGCGGCATGATTCCGCTGAAGTTATCTTCAAAAAAATGAAGATCCTTTTTCACCTGGCTTTCCTCCGGAATATCATCCACCATGAAAGACAGTGCCTGTAGGCGGGTGATACCCACAATGGCAAAAAAGGTGACGAGGACAGTCGCCACATAGATGTAGACGCGATGGCGGTGTACCAACAAATCAACTGCTTTCACAAAACCACCCAGTATCTTGAAATCGAGGTGGCGTAGATGTTTTGGTGAAGGCTCCGGCAGCCACGTGAGCATGCCGGGAATCATGACCAGGCTCACAAAGAACAAAGCCAGAATATTGAGGCCGGCTACAATTCCAAACTCGCGCAAAATGAGAATGTCGGTTGACAACAAGGTGAGAAACCCGATAGCTACCGTCAGGTTAGTGAGGAAGGTAGCCAGGCCCATGCGCTGCACCACTACGCGAATCGCTCCTTCCTTGCTTTTGAGTTTGACATACTCTACGTGATACTTATTCAATAAGTAAATCGCATTGGTAATGCCAATGGTGACAATGACGGGGGGGATGAGTCCGCTCAGCAACGTGATTTTAAATCCGAGCAGCGCGATGGTGCCTAATGTCCACACCACCATCACGCCAATCATGATCATCGAAAAGATCACCGCGCGCACCGAGCGGAAAAACGCCAGCATGATAACACCGGTAACGATCGCGGACAGGTACAGAAACAACGATAATTCGCTGCGCACCTGGGTGGCCACCACCGAACGTACAAACGGCAAGCCTGCATAATGCAACTCAACACCCGTTCGCGCAGAAAACTGTGAGCCCAGTTCTACCAATCGGCTGGTGAGCCCGATTCGCTTCTCCGAGTTGGTGTATTCGCCCTTCATGGACACCAGCAACATGGTTGCCCCGTTGGCCTCGTTCATCAATTGCCCCATGTAAAACCGCTGGCCTTGCGCAATGCGCAACAGACTGTCAAGGTGCGGTTGGGAATCGACCGAATCCGGGAAGAGGGCTGCGAGAAAGAAACGCGTATTGACCGTGTCTTTCTGAATGATCTTGAGGGCCGGGAGCGAAATGACCCCGTTAACACCATCCACCTGACCTAATTCGCGGGTGAGCTGTTGAAAGGCTTTGAAGTTATTCAGCGTATACAGGGCACTGTCCTTCACGCCAATGGCCACCACGTTTCCGTCCTCGCCAAACTGCTCGCGAAACTTGTTGAGGAATACCATGTCCGGGTCATTGGGGGGCACGGTACGGGCAAAGTCATAGCTCATTTCAACCCGGCTGGCGTAATATGCCATCACCACCGTAATGAGGCCAATGACCACCATCAGGAGCAGGCGAAGACGAATAATACCGTCAGCAATGCGGAGCCACATGGGTTGCCGAGTTTAGAACCGGCAAAACTAAGGATTTTTGGACAGCGAAAAGGCCAAAATGGGTTTAATTAGAGGAGCTATGTTCAACTTTTTCGGTACTTGAGCCGCGGGTGCCTACGTGAATGAAATACTGCCACAACCCGAATGGATTTACGTTGCTTGTTGAACGTATATACAATCGCGTATGGAAACCCATAGATGACAGCCTCCCGAAAATTCTGCTTCCGTTTTGGAAACCGTTCCAGGTTGCTTTGAATAGCCAGCAATTTGCGTTCGATAGTTGCAATGAACTGTAATCCCAGGCCAGGCTTTTGCTCTTCATCCCATGATGCCGCATCTTGAAACTCAGCGTCAGCCCGCTCGATAAGGTGAAGGGAATTCAAGTTCAGCTTTTCCTTTTTGAACGCACCCTTTTGATGGCTCGCTGAATCGACTCTTGAATCGAAAACTGGGTATCTGTAGACTTTGATCTACGAATAAGTTCGTCAATGAAATTCTGATCTTCCCAATGAGCGGACTCTTCAGTCTCATCCTCAACCATGGCATAGATCGCTTTCAGCTTCTTTTCTTGCGCCTGATCAATGTATCGGTGGAGTTTCTTTCTGATCTGTATGGTGCTCATGCACCCCGAATCTTGCGATACAATCGAATCGCATGGGTATCTGTAAGGCCACTGACCAGATCAATTACCTCCCGCACGCGGCCATAGGTGTTATCGGGTTGCTGCTGTACGGCCGAAACCGTTTCCGGTGGCAACAAGCGGGCCAGGTGCCGGTAGCGCGTAGGCTGATTTTGATGAACCAATTGCTCGGCCGCCAACAGGAAGTCGTGGAGTAGCCCGGGGAGCACTTCAAAACCGGCTACTTCTTTCTCAACCACAGGGCGCGCGCGGTAAATCCGCTCAATGGAGAGGCTGGCAATGGCACTGAGCGGCTGCGCAAACCGACCGCTGTCGGTGAGCGCCTGATCAAACGAACCGCTCAGGATATGTTGTTCATGTTCCAGAAACAGGTCAACCGCATCATCAATCAGCTTACCAATAGCCAGCGCCCGGAGCACACCCACTTTTTCATCCATGCCGGTGATTTGATTTAGCTTTTCGGGTTTGAAATCTCCACCAATTATGGGCGCCAGCAAGTCGATGGTGTCCTGAAGAGAGACGAGGCCAAGCCGGCACCCGTCTTCCAGATCAATAATGCTGTAACAAATGTCATCGGCTGCCTCCACCAAAAAAGCCATGGGGTGGCGTGCCCAGACCTCGCCACGTCTGACGAGTTGCAACTGGTCGGCCACTTCTTCAAATACCTGGCGTTCGGTTTGAAAAAACCCAAATTTCTTCTGACTCTTCAACGATTTGTTTCGGGCTGGAAAATGAGCCGGGCACGGGTATTTGGTAAAGGCCCCGAGTGTAGCGGCCGTCAGGCGCAGGCCTTGATACTGGCGCTTATTTAAAATTCTAAACCCCTGGGCGTTGCCCTCAAACCGAGTGAGATCGGCCCATTCCGGTTCGGTGAAAAAGGGCTTCCATCGCTGACCTTCGCCATACAAAAAATAATCGGACAGGCCAGACTCGCCCGAGTGACCAAAGGGCGGATTACCCAGATCGTGTGCCAGCGAGGCCGAAGCCACCACCGTACCAAAGTCATGCGAAGAGACCATCTCAGCCAATGGCGGATGCCGCTGCAGGATCACCTCACCTACTTTGCGGCCAAGCGAACGCCCCACGCTGCTTACTTCCAAACTATGGGTAAGCCGGGTGTGCACAAAATCATGCTCCGGCAGCGGATGCACCTGCGTTTTATCCTGAAGCCTGCGGAAGGGATGGGAAAAGATAATCCGATCAAAATCCATTTCGAACGCACTTCGCGTCTGATCGCGAGTAGGTGCCTTTTGACCCAACCGCTGTGCAGAAAGCAAGGGTGACCAGTCCATCATACAGCAGCCGGTTGGGTAATGGTCATCGGATCTTGATTAAGTAAGCGGGTCATAACGCCATAAAGTTCGGGCAACTCCTTTTTAAATGCTGCCGGACGCTCAAAGAAATTTTCCACGGCAACCGCAAAAAACTCCTGATGATTCGTGCAGGCATAGGGACGAAAGAAGCGAACCCCGCCATCCTCCATTTGCGCACAAACCCGATCGGCCCACTGATCAAAAACATCCAGCAGCTCAGCATCAAAAAAATCAAACTCATTCACCCGGATAACATTCTGAAGGCGCAGCGCGTGCGCCATTTCATGAAGGCCTACGTTGGTTGTGCCGGTTGGCTGCAGGTAGCCCATGACAAAGCTGCGCCACGAGAGTACGATGGTACGGTAGGCCGGATTAACCTCACCCCGGTGATACCGTCTGGTAATCTCTGAATAATAATCATCCGGGTAAATGAGTATGCGGTTGAAGTGCGCCATAAAAACCCGGGGTAACCCAAACGTAAGCTGAACGGCTGAAGCCGCGATCAATACCTTCATCTCATCCGTAACGCCACCGAAGTTTCGCGGAATGAAATACTTGGAGAAAATGAAATACACGAGTTTGCGTTCAAACTTTCGCTTATGATCTGGTGTCAACTGATTATAGTAGGGGAAATAGTTTTTCAGGATCTCCTTGAACCGCAAGGGAACCGGTGTAATGATTGTGCGCAGGGGAGCCGCGCGTTTGCCTACATACCGATAGCCCTCCTGCACCTGGTGGCGGTAGTAGAATCCGGCCGCCAGTACGGCCATCGCCAGCAGGCTCAGCCACATGCTACACCAGCTTTTGCAGGAGTGATTTCATGGAACACGTTTCGGCCAGAACGTTCTTGACCGCGCTTATGCTGAGGCGTTCCTGCTGCATGGTGTCGCGATGGCGTATGGTCACCGTATCGTCCTGCAGGGATTGATGATCGACCGTTACACAATAAGGCGTCCCAATGGCATCCATGCGCCTGTACCTGCGCCCGATGGTGTCTTTGTCTTCGTAATAGCAACGGAAGTCCAGTTTGAGATCGTTGACGATCTTCTCCGCTTTCTCCGGCAGGCCATCTTTCCTCACCAGGGGAAGGACCGCTACTTTGTGTGGTGCCAGCGCTGGCGGTATGGACAGCACCACGCGCTCATTCTCTTCGCCTCCGGTACCCAGCTTCTCTTCTTTATATCCTTTCGACAGCGTGGCGAGGAACAGGCGATCCAGACCAACCGAGGTTTCTACCACATAGGGTATGTAACTCTGGTTCAACTCGGGGTCGAAATACTGCAGTTTCTTACCCGAATACTTCTCATGATTTTTCAAATCGAAATCGGTGCGGCTGTGAATGCCCTCCAATTCCTTGAAGCCCATGGGAAAGTTAAACTGAATGTCGCAGGCCGCATTGGCGTAATGGGCCAGGTTGAGGTGGTCGTGGAACCGGTAATGGTCCTCCCCGAGTCCCAGCGACTGATGCCATTTCATTCGTTTCGCCTTCCAATACTCATACCATTTCATTTCTTCGCCTGGGCGGATGAAGAATTGCATCTCCATCTGCTCAAACTCCCGCATGCGGAAGATGAACTGCCGGGCCACGATTTCATTTCGAAATGCCTTTCCGATTTGCGCAATGCCAAATGGAATTTTCATGCGGCCGGTCTTTTGCACATTCAGGAAGTTGACAAAAATACCCTGGGCGGTTTCCGGGCGCAGATAGATTTTGTTCGCCTCCTCGGCAATGGAGCCCATTTCGGTGGAAAACATCAGGTTGAACTGACGCACGTCAGTCCAGTTTTTGGTGCCGGATATCGGGTCTGCAATTTCCAGATCCGCAATCAACTGCTTCATGGCCGGCATATCGTTGCTGCCCATCGCGGCTTTCAATCGGGCGTTGGTCTCGTCAATCTTCTTTTGGTACTCCAGCACACGCGGATTGGTGCTGACGAACATGGCACGATCAAAATTCTCGAACCGTTTGGCAGCCTTTTCTACCTCCTTCTCAATCTTCTCTTCCATTTTGGCAATGGCATCTTCGATCAGCACATCCGCCCGGTAGCGTTTCTTCGAGTCCTTGTTGTCAATCATGGGGTCGTTAAAGGCATCCACATGGCCGCTCGCTTTCCAGGTAGTCGGGTGCATGAAGATCGCGGCATCCACCCCTACGATGTTGTCGTGAAGTTGGGTCATAAACCGCCACCAGTATTCTTTTATATTGTTCTTTAACTCAACCCCGTTTTGCCCGTAGTCGTACACGGCACTGAGGCCATCATAAATTTCACTGGAAGGAAAAATAAAACCATACTCCTTAGCATGGGAAATCACCTTCTTCAGTACGTTGTCATCTTGTTGCGCCATAGGGGCGCAAAGGTAGATCGTCTGGAGTGCATTTGCCAAACAACAAGCCGGATGGATCTCCACAAAACGAAAAACGTACGTGATACGCAAAAACGCTACCTTACCATTTGATTTACGGCTCACACCAGAAACGGGCAAGCATGATGACTTGGAAACGAATAGGGGTTGCGTTGGCCTTATCACCGACAGCCGGTGGTTTATTGCGGCAAGCTGCACACGTAGCCCGGCTGTTTCAAGCCGAATTGTTTATCATTCACGTGGGTAACGTTACACCGGAGGCCCGGTTGGCAATAGAAAATCTGGCTGCCACCACAATCGTTGACAATGAGCCGGCTTATCAGTTCTGCTGGGAGACGGGTGATCCGGTTTCGAAGGTGCTGGCCGTGTGCAATAAAAACCATATCGATTTACTGGTAGCCGGAGCGTTAAAAAAAGAAAATATTTTCCGTTATTACCTTGGCACTGTTGCACGCAAAATCATGCGCAAGGCAAACTGCTCGGTGTTGATGGTAACCAACCCGGGTGAACGGGTCAGCTATCAGCATCTGGTGTTCAATGCCGAGGACAGCCCCTACAGCCGGCAGGCCCTTGAGGCCGCGTGTTGGATCGGGCGAAAAGAAAGAAGCAAATGGCTGCACGTTGTGCGCGAGTTGAAAATGATGGGGCTTGCACTGGCCTCGTCTGACCAATGCACCGAAGAAGAATACCATGATATCCAGCAAAATCTGCTTTATGATGAAATGAGCGAGGTCGAGAAGATGCTGGCCACCGTGCCGCACGAAGGCCTCAAGGTGAACGTCAAAGTGCTATCCGGTAAATCAGGTTTTGAACTGGCACGATTTGCCGAGCGGAAGTCGGCCGATCTTTTAATTGTGGCGGCCCCGGAGCGAAGATTTTCGCTTTTCGATCGTGTGTTTCCGCACGATCTGGAGTACATATTTGCTGATTTACCCGCTCACCTATTGATTGTGCACAGCCGAAAGGAGGCCCAAAATGGGTAAGCTCGAGCAACTGGACGTGATGCTCTTGTTGATTCAATTAGGCATCATGCTGCTGGCCGGACGCCTGATGGCCGAAGCTGCGCGCAAATTACATCAACCAACCGTAGTTGGCGAACTACTCGCGGGTATTCTGCTGGGGCCCACCGTGCTCGGATTGATTTCGCCAGAATGGTTTCACAGCCTCTTTCCTCACGACAGCAACTCCGGTATTGTGCTCTCCGGTATTGTTCAGATGGCCGTAGTGATGCTGCTGTTTATAGCCGGCCTTGAGGTTGATTTACACATCGTGTGGCAACAGGGGCGACAGGCCATCTACACCAGCGTATTCGGGTTAATTATTCCGTTCGCCTTTGGCTTTGTAGTTCCGTATTACTGGCCGGGGCTGTTTGGTGGCGAGGCCGAATCCATGCGGCTGCCCTTTGCCCTGTTTCTCGGAACTTCGATGGCCATTACCGCCCTGCCCGTCATCGCCCGCGTACTGATGGACCTGGGCCTTTTTAAATCACGGATGGGCATGCTCGTGATTTCTTCGGCTATGATCAATGACGTAGTCGGCTGGTTGATTTTTTCAGTCATTCTGGGATTGATCGGAAAAGGCAACCAGCACTTGTCGCTGGTCAACACCGTGCTGCTTACGATCGGGTTCACTGCCATCATGCTCACCCTCGGTCGCGGCCTGCTCAACCGGGTGCTGCCCTGGGTGAATAAAAAACTCGCCTGGCCGGGTGGTGTTTTATCGTTATCGCTGGCGTTCTGCTTTCTGGCTTCGGCCTTCACCGAGTTCATCGGCATTCACGCGATATTTGGTGCATTCATTATTGGCATTGCCCTGGGCGATTCAGAACATTTTTCTGAGCGCGCCAAGGAAATCGTGCACCAGTTTATCAATAACATTTTCGCTCCACTGTTTTTTGTCTCCATTGGCTTGCGGGTAAATTTTCTGGCCAACTTTGATCCCTGGCTCACCCTGTTTATTTTATTGATTGCCTATGCGGGTAAAATTATCGGCAGCGGACTCGGTACGCGTTTGGGCGGATTCACCTGGCGAGAATCGCTCGCTGCCGCGTTTGGCATGAATGCCCGGGGTGCCATGGAAATTATACTGGGTCTGGTGGCGCTGGAGAATGGGCTAATCGGTGAACGTGTTTTTGTCTCGCTGGTGATTATGGCCCTGCTTACCAGCATCAGCAGTGGCCCGGCAATGAAGTGGATTTTGGGAAAAGAAAAATCCGCGGGTTAGAATCTGATGTTATGCAGGAAAGGAATCCCAATCCCTTTGCGCCTTCGTGGCGTAAAATCAGGAGCCGCCAAAACGCTAAGTCATACGAGATTAATCTGATTTTAAAGAGCGCAAAAATACCTGGCGTATCACGCCTCAGGCGGAAATTGGGTCTTCAATCTTCGCTCGGTAAGTACAATGACGGCAATCAAACCTGCCAATAGAAGGCCAACACCCACATTCAATGCTGCCCGGGGCGAGTGCGAGTAGAATGTGACCAATTGGGCGAACGTCACCACAACCGATACCCAAATCCCAACCCAGCCAGAATACTGGTTGGCTTCATTCCAATGGCGCTGCGAACGCATGGAGCGCGGTGTTCGATAACCATAGAAGTAATTGATCTTCGCTGGCGGCCACCGGTACAAGGCGAAGCTGACCAGAAAAAACAGTGGACCAATAACCAGGTTAGTTAGCACCAAGTCCATATCACGCAAGCGCCTCGTTGAGGTAGTCATTTAACGGCTTTGCCGCCCGGCAAACCTCGGCTACCTTTTTGAAGTAGGTCGGCATTTTCACCTCCGCATCCGTAAAGGCGTGCGAAACAATGAAACTCTTATGCTTCAGAAGATCAATCTGCGGATGATCTTTTGGATATCCTTTCGGAGCCGTTTTCACTTTATCGAAATCATCAAAGCCGGCAAAAAATTTTTTGAGTGACCGGGCGGCCATCACCTTCTTTAGTTTTTCCGGATTGTAATCGATTTCCTGCCGGATTTTGGCGAGGTTACCGGAGTCAGGCATATAGATGCCAGCCGCAACAAAACAGTTACCCGGCTCCACATGCAGATAATAGCCGGGCTCCTGCTCCATTTTACCACCGGGCGAAAAGCCAGCGCCCATGTTCACCTTGTAAGGTCGCTTGTCTTTGCTGAAGCGCACATCGCGATAAATCCGGAATGCCTGCTTGCGCGGATTCAATCCCGCCAGCCCCGGATCAAACTTTACTACCTCGCGGTGAAACAACTCGAGAAAATCATCAAAGGCATTTTTTGCTTCGAGGTAGATGGCTTTGTTTTTCTCAAACCACTCGCGGTTGTTGTTCCGCTTCAACGCGGCCAAAAATCTGAGTATGCCGTTCAGATCCATAACAGGCTTTTTAAAGATATTCCAAAATCGTTTCCAGACCCATCCCGCGTGAAGCTTTAATCAATACCGTTGTGTGGCCAACGGGGTTTGCCTGCGCATGCGCAACCAATTTTAACTTGTCCGGAAAGTACAATACAGCAGGATTTACGTGAGCCGTGTGCTGCATATGAGCCCCACATACCCACGCGGGCAGTCGGAGTTCGGCCAGCAAATGCCCCACGCGCTCATGTTCCGCGACCGTCTCGTCTGCCAACTCATACATATCACCAATGATGGCCAGCTTGTTTTTGGCCTTCATCAAAGCCAGGTTGCGGAGGGCCGCTTCCATCGAGCTGGGGTTTGCGTTGTAGGCATCCAGAATCACCGTGTTCGTTCCTTTGCCTATCACTTGCGAACGCATATTCGATGGAACATACGCAGCAATCGCCTGCTCGGCATCGCTTGGCAGAACACCAAAATATTTTCCGATACATAATGCGGTGGCAATATTTTCAAAATTGTAGGCACCCACCAAATGCGTAGCCACCGTGGCGCCCTCTTCTGTACGAACAACCACCGTGGGGTCGGCACTTACCAGTTCGCAGTGGTAATAGTCGCCCTTGGCCGGGTAGAAGATCGGGTTTCGAAAACGCTTGGCCATATTGGCCAGTATCGGGTTTTGTGAATTGATGAATACGACACCATTGGTGGTGAGTAAGTGCTGATATAATTCCGATTTACCGCGTATGATATTTTCAAAACCCCCAAACGTACCGATGTGCGCTTTTCCAATGTTGGTGATAAATCCATGGGTGGGCTGCGCAATGGATGACAACGAAGCAATTTCTCCGAGGTGGTTAGCGCCCATTTCAACAATAGCCAACTCCACGCTGGAGTCAATACTGAGTATCGTGAGGGGCACACCAATGTGGTTATTCAGATTTCCCACCGTAGCAAACGTTTTGAACTTTTTCGCCAAAACCGCATTCACCAGTTCTTTACTGGTGGTTTTTCCGTTTGAACCCGTGAGGCCAATTACCGGAATGTGCAACTGGTGGCGGTGGTAACGCGCCAGATCTTGAAGTGCAGCCAGCACATCGGGCACCACCACCATGCGCGCATCCGTTGCCCGGGCCGGATCATCGATGATTGCAAAAGCCGCACCCGCGGCCAGCGCATCTGCGGCAAAGGTGTTGGCATCAAACCGATCGCCCTTCAGCGCAAAAAACAAGACGCCAGGCCGAATCTTTCGCGTATCGGTGCACACACCGGCCGACTGCCGGTACAACTCGTACAAATCCTGAATCCGCATGCCGAATTTTACGGTTAACTTTCGCGCTCAAGATAACAGAAGTTACGCGCGTCCGTTAGGATTTAGAGATGAAATTCCTTGCTGCCATGGCTGCTGGCCTGCTGTTGATGGCCGTGAACTTCGCAGAAGCGCAGTTTCAATACCGGTTTGATCAATCCATTCCGGTAAAAGTGAACGACCAATGGCTGGCCATGCCGTGGGCGGGTGGGCTCAACGGCATTCAGCTCAATACCCTGGATTTGAATGGAGATGGCCGGCCCGACCTGGCGGTTTTTGAACGACAAGCGAATAAGGTACTGACGTTCATCAACACCGGAACGGAATACGCCTACCAGCCAGAGTATGAAGATTTGTTTCCCGCGGAAGTCACCCAGTGGATGCTGCTGCGCGACTTTAATTGCGATGGCAAAAAAGATTTATTCACCCGCGACCCCCTTGGTATTCTGGTTTTTGTGAATACGACCCGCCCCGGCCAGCCCATTTCGTGGCGCCCTTTTTCTGCCGGCACCGTACTCCTGACGGAGGGTAACTCGGGCAACATCAACATTCAACTCGGGTTTGATGATATACCCGCCATTGATGACGTAGATGGTGATGGGGATTTGGATGTACTGAACTTTCGATTCTTTGGCTCGGGTACCGTGGAGTATCATCAAAATTTAACCGTTGAACGAACGGGGCGGTGCGATTCCATGCAAATGAAGCGAGTAACAGCCAACTATGGCAACTTCGAAGAGTGCAGTTGCAACCGCATAGCGTTTGATCAAACATGCGCCCAGCTGGGTGGCGGCCGTACTCAACATGCCGTGGGTCGCGTCCTGCTCAACCTTGATGTTGACCAAGACGGTGATCGGGATTTGATTTTCTCTGAACAGAATTGCAACCGCCTTTACCTGTTGCCCAATGAAGGCTCCGGTGGGGTGGCCGATTTCAACAACTTCAGCCTTTTCCCCGCGAACAACCCGGTGGCGCTGCTTACCTTCCCCAGTCCATTCGTTGAAGATGTAACATTTGATGGCAAACCTGATCTGGTGGTTTCACCCAATGTATATAACCGCGACTTGATCAACAATAACTTTGAGCAGAGTGTATGGCTCTACACCAACCAGGGAACAACCGCGGCCCCGCTGTTCAACTTTACGCAATCGGATTTTCTGCAAAGCAACATGGTTGATGTAGGGGACAATGCTGTACCGGCTTTCTTTGATGCCAATGGTGATGGCGATCTGGACCTGTTCGTGGGCATGAATGGCGACAATAATTTTCGGGCCACCATTCGGGTATTCGAAAATACGGGCTCAGCCGCTGCCCCCGAGTTTACGCTCGTCAATTCCGACTTTCTCGGTCTTTCGTTTTTTGGTTTTTACAATTTGAAGCCGCAGTTCGCGGACATGAACAGCGATGGCAAAGCCGATCTGGTGTTTTCCGCCAGCAGGGCTTCGAATGGCGTAACTGTTCTAGCTTATTTTGCCAACCAGTCCAACACCGGATTAAATTTTGCCAACCAGGAGATCACCTACACGGGTTTCTCCTTACCCGCCAGCCGCAGTAGCGAAAACATACTGATGGCCGATGTCAATCAGGATGGCCTGACTGACCTCGTGTTGGGTACCTCAACCGGCCTCGTACAGCTTTGGAAAAATGTGGGCAGCGGAGGCGTTCCCTCATTTGTTGCCGAGCCTCAACCTTTTCTTGGCTTGGGGGCCAGCACCAATCGTCAAAGTCCTTCTTTTGCACAAGGTGATCTTAACGGGGACGGAAAAACCGACTTGTTGATGGGTGACCAGGACGGCCGGTTATTCATTTTTTCCGATTACCGCTCGGGCAACTCAACGGCACAGGCGCTAACAGTCTTTAATCCCATTCGAAACACGTATTTGGAAAAAAACTTTGGCGGGCGCGTATGGCCGGCCATTGCCGCCCTGCAGCCGATCAGCACACCAACGGTAGTAGTCGGTAACACGTTAGGTGGCCTGCATCTGTTGACCAACACGGGCAACACGGAACTTCCCGAAGAGCCCCGGCTTCTCGTCTATCCCAATCCGGCCAATTCCGATGCTAACTTTTTTTTGCGCAGCGATCGCGATGGCACCGCTCAGTTTTACAACCTGGTGGGCCAGCGGTTGAGCAACGCGTATAGTCTGCGGGCGTTCGAGCCTCTTTTGTTTAATGCCAGCGATCTGGCTCCGGGGCTTTACATCGTCCGGTTCACCGCGCAGGGCAAATCGGTTTCGCAACGGTTGGTCATCCGCTGATCTCTGCCTAACATTGCGCCCGTGTCAGTAGCATTTGTTTTCGATATGGACGGGGTGATCATTCACAGCAACCCGTTTCACAAAATTGCCCTTCAACAGTTCTGTACGAAGTACGGATACGATTTGTCAGAGGACGAACTGGCAAGGCGCATATATGGGCGCACCAATAAGGAGTGGATTACCAATCTCTTCGGCCGGCCATTGCCTCCGCATGAGTTGGCCGCCTATGCCGAAGAAAAAGAGTCGTTGTTCAGGCGTCTATATGAACGTGACATAACCGAGGTTGCCGGACTTACATCGTTTCTGGAAAAAACCCGGGGGCTGGGCATCCCGTGTGCCATCGGCACTTCGGCTCCACTCACCAACGTTGATTTTGTATTGGCCAAAACCGGCATCCGGCATTTCTTTTCCGCCATTCTCCATGAGGCCGATGTCGAGCATGGGAAACCGAACCCGGAAATTTACCTGAAAACAGCTGCGAGTCTGGGTAAGGAACCGGGGCAATGTGTCGTGTTTGAAGACTCCATATCGGGTGTAAAAGCGGGCCTGGCGGCCGGTAGCCCTGTGGTGGGCGTACTTACAACCCACAGTGCGGGTGAATTGTCGGGTACTAAGCTGGCAATCAACGACTTTCAGGGGCTTGAACCGGCCGAATTAGTGCGTAAAATCTGGCCCTCCATAAAGAATTGAGGTATTTTGACGGCCCGGTTGGATAATTGAGGTGCCATTCCCGATATTTGCAGTCCCTTTTCCAAAAAAGGGGCAAAAACAAAGCGAATTATGGCACGTGTTTGTCAAATAACCGGAAAACGCCCGCAGGTGGGCAACAGCGTTTCGCACGCGAACAACAAGACGAAGCGCAGATTCTACCCCAATCTGCAAACCAAGCGATTCTTCATTCCGGAGGAGAATAAGTGGATTACCCTGAAAGTATCCACCAAGGCAATCAAAACGATCAACGCCAAGGGCATTTCGGCTGTGTTGAAGGAGGCGAAAGCCAAAGGGACATTAGCCATCTAACCGTTAACGACCAGAACCATGGCAAAAAAAGGTAACCGCATACAGGTGATTCTCGAGTGCACTGAGCATAAGAACAGTGGCCTGCCAGGCATGAGCCGCTACATCACCACGAAGAATCGGAAAAACACCACCGAGCGCATCGAGTTGAAGAAGTACAACCCGATCATGAAAAAATACACCGTACACAAAGAAATTAAGTAACCATGGCAAAGAAAGTTGTTGCTACCCTGAAGAAAGGTGAAGGAAAAAACTTCGCGAAAGTGATCCGGGCCGTGAAGTCTGAAAAGACAGGCGCGTATGTGTTTCGGGAAGAAATTGTTCCTGCCGAACTGGTGAAGGAAACGCTGGCCAAGAAGTAATTCGAAACCAGAATCAATTGAAAGTCCCTTCGCGGGACTTTTTGTTTTTCTAACCCTTCCGTTTTATGTCGCTCTTTTCGTCCTTGTTCTCGTCTGAAAAAAAGGAATCCCTGAATAAGGGATTGCAAAAAACGAACGACAGCTTTTTGGGCAAGCTGGGCAAAGCGGTTTTGGGTAAATCCACCATTGATGACGAGGTGCTCGATGAACTGGAGGAAATCCTCGTCTCTTCGGATGTGGGGATTGAAACCACCCTCAAGATTATTGACCGCATCAAAACACGCGTGGCCCGCGACAAATATCTGGGTGCCCGTGAACTTGATCGTTTGCTGCGCGAAGAAATTGCCTTATTGTTAAACGAGGGGCCCACTGCCGAATACAAAAGCTTTGAGCCGCCCGCAGGGGTCAAGCCCTATGTGCTGATGGTGGTCGGTGTCAATGGCGTAGGCAAAACGACAACTATCGGCAAGCTGGCCGCACACTACAAACGCGCAGGCCAAAACGTGGTCCTCGGTGCAGCCGATACGTTTCGGGCCGCAGCCGTTGACCAACTCAAACTTTGGGGCGAACGCGTGGGTGTGCCGGTGGTGGCCAAAGGCATGAACACCGATCCCTCCGCTGTGGCCTATGAGGCGGTGCGGCAGGGTGTGGAGGAAAAAGCGGATGTGATTATCATTGACACGGCCGGCCGGCTGCACACCAAAGTCAACCTGATGGCGGAACTCTCCAAGATTAAGCGGGTAATGCAAAAAGTAATACCCGATGCTCCCCACGATGTACTGTTGGTGCTGGACGGAAGCACCGGGCAGAATGCCGTGATTCAGGCGCGTGAGTTTACGAAAGCGACCGAAGTAAGTTGCCTGGCCATTACCAAACTGGACGGCACCGCGAAAGGTGGCGTAGTCATCGGCATTTCAGACGAATTCAAAATTCCCGTTCGCTACATCGGGGTTGGCGAACAGGTTGATGACTTGCAACTATTCGACAGGGCCGAATTTGTCGATTCGCTGTTTCAAAAAAAATGAATTATTGCTTCAAAATCTCCAGCGAAAGCCGATCTGCAAAAAAAGCGAACTGAACCAGTTCAGGTTTTGTGATGTGATCGTTTGACCGTTTTGCGTAACACTGGCGTTTGACTCTTCCAACGGCAGACTTCGAAACTGTCGAAATAGAAAAAACCCGGAGCGATCTTCTAAAAAGAGCATGTTATGCTGTTTTAGCGGCAGGAAGTAACCCGCATCCAGAAAAACCCACCTCAAGCCATGAAGCTTTTTCTCAAGTGCCAGCGAAGGGAGCAGGTACGCCACTCGCTCACCAACATAAAATCGTAACCGGTCATCAGTTACCGTTTTGCCGTCAAAAACAATGCCTCCGGGATTATCAAACACTTCGCCCCCAACCCCCATTAACATAGCCCCATAGGCAAGGGATGGCCTGAGCAAAAGGGAATTTCCGCGTGTATTCAATTTCAAGCTGTAGCGGATACCGAGACTAACACCCCGGAATTCATACCGGGGAGAAAAGTCGCCAGATAGGTTTGCGAAAGCCTGCAGTCTTCTGTTAATAGCAAAAGCTGCTTCGCCAGAGAAGAGTAAAGGAAAATCAGATTGGCTCACAGGCATTACAAACGAAAGCGACTGACTTTCGATCGGGTACTGCATCTGAACATCCGCACCGCGAGGTATGACGGGTAAAAGTGTTAACCCCAAACCCTGACCAAAGCGGGTTAGGAAGCGAACCTTACGCTGGAGTTTTTCAAAATTCTCGATTTGTTTTTCTTTGCCCTCTTCCAGAACATCATTTTTTGTAAGCGGTAACGGCACTGAGTCCATCAAGGGCTTCAATTGCGCTTGTAGGCTTGAGTCCGGAAGAAGTGTGCTTGAGCCTTTCCAGAAGTCGCTTGAGAAAGCGTTTTGAAGCTGCGAAAAAATACCCGTGTATTCCAGTTCATCATCAAATCTTATCCTTTTTGCGGAGTCGGAAATAATCTCGCTGGTGCTGAATTCACCCGTAATTGCGGTGTGTTTTTTTAGTCGCGTATTAAATTGTGTTTTTCGAATGCCACTGTAGGCCAAAAACCATTTTCCACCATTCCGAACATAAGTGTTTTGCACAGTCGTGTTGATGTCGTGCACTCTGGACCATGAGCTTCGGTTGGCCGAGTCCTTATATGCCCGCGTTATCTCGGTACGGACGTATGCTTTACTGTCCTTTTCCACATACAACTTTCCACGAATCGTGCCGTCTTTTTTTGTGAACGTTATCACCCAAATTTCATTACCCAGGTTTTTCTCAGTACCTATAAGCTGGTAAGTAAAGTCTTTCTTGTCCGGGCGGAGCAACTCCGGCCGGTATTTTACCAGGTCATTAGAGATACCAATAAAGGGACCTCCATAATAAAGAACAGCCCGAATTGAATCAGCCGGAGCAAAATGATTGATTCGGGATTTCAGCACCTTGACAGTTCCATTTTCGGATGTAAACTGGTACCCGCTCCCCTGTACAAGCAGCTCGGCCTCACCAAAATAGTAGTAGGAACCAGTTCTTAACTTCAGCGACTCCCGGTAAAAGCCCCGAAGCTGGTAGGGTTCAGTCGTGTAGTTGGATTCAATATTCCGATAGGCTTCCCTCAGGAACATAAGCAGGGAACTATCCGGCATTACAACTACCTCTTTCAATTGCCGACTTTCCGGTGCGAGCCGCACAACACGAGGTATTTTTTGAACCGACTGTTTGAATAGTCCGTAACCGATGTAGGAGATCAGCAGGTTACGATCCCGAAATTCATTCGGAACAAAGAGGCTAAAGTATCCCTCAACGTTGGTATTTGTGCCCAATCGGGTGCCTTCAATCTGCAGGTTAGCAAAAGGCAAGGGTTTCCCTGTCTCGGCATCAAGCACCCGGCCATCGACCTGCAAGCCCTGCGCAAAAACGGTCAGTGGAGCCAAAATGAAGCATAAAACCGAAAAATGGACGCGCATGGGGGCCAAAATAACCAATCCTTACCAGTTTACATTGAGTTAAACTTAAACAAGAAATCTAGCGCTTGTCCATCAACAGCGCGGAAACGCAAATGAGCAGGGTCATCAAAGGAGTGAAGATGATGCCGATCACCATCATGTCAAAATAACTGAGGCCGCGCTCGGCCCCAGCATGGCATTAATAACGGCCGCAATAGCGCCAAATCCAACGATGATCAGAAAGAAGAGTAGCATAGGTTGATAGGTTTCTGGTTATGTGGTTCGAATAACGAAAAAGTCATTTAGGATGCAAACCCCTCGCTGAACGAAGTGGTATACGCCAAAAGACCTGATAGTTAAATCCCCAATAGGACTTATCCTCGAAAATGCCGTAACCCGGTATCTCGTACACGGCCCAGTCATCGGGTGTGGCCGATGATCCCGGAGCAAATTTGAACCGCGCGGTATAGCCCATCCACAAGCCCTTCCACACTTTCACCCGCAAACCGGTTACCAGCTCTCCCCAGCCGCGCGTGAGGCCCGTGTGGGCGCGCTCGTTGGTATAATCACCAAACACGGTATCGGTAGCCGTATAATTCAAACGCTCATCAAACCGGCTGCGGCCATACCGAAAACCCATAAAAAACATATTGCCCTCGGGGTCTTTGGTGAGGAAGTTAACATCCACGCCCAACCGGAAATACTGACCGTTGTTGCTATACGTTCCGTCCAAAGTCTGGTGCTCCCGTTGCCATTGTCCGACATCCAGCGCCAGGTAGTAACGGTAGAAATCGATGTCGGCATTCAGTTCAAAACCCTGCAAACTGGACCCCGCCATCGTTTTACCCAGTTGAATCAAATCGGTGCCCAGGCGCAACCCGGTAGGCCGAAAATCCTTGCGGGCGAGCGAGTCGGTCGTCTGGGCGTGGGCCGCCACGGCTATTAGCCAGCAACTACAAACGTATCTCCACATGCACGGCACCATTATTCAAAACAACCGGATTCAAAACGAGTACCTGACCATCGCCAAACGAACTGGACACTACCGCCAAATCCAGGAAATACGTCTGCACCGGGCACTCCGGTGAAATCAACTGCAATTCGGTGGTGTAGGAAAGCGTGAGATTCTTCACCAACCCCTCATACTCGAAGGTATAACTCACTTCGCGCGTGTTGGCATTCAACGGAAGTTGAAGGCTACTCACTTTCTGGTTGGCATAAAAGGTTTCAGCCGAACCCGCTACTGTGATGCGTGTAAACGTGACTTCGCGCACAGCCGAGCCATTTGCTGTTTTCAGCGCCAGGGTCACCTGAGAGGTGGCGTCTTGCACACAATCGGGATACGAAAAGCATTGGACACCCAGCACAGCCAGGCAGGGGAACCAGAACAATCGCCACGTTTTTATTCCCAAGCTACGCACGCCCGTCATTGCTTTCTTTTACCTTTGCAAGTTGTTTAAAAGACGTTGAAAACCAAAGGCAATCGAAAGGCTCGCGTAAACCTGGTGACGCTGGGCTGCTCCAAGAACCAGGTGGACAGTGAAGTGCTGCTGACGCAGCTTCGCGGTAATGGCATTGATGCCACGCACGAGTCCAAAACCGATGACGCCAACATTGTAATCATCAACACCTGTGGCTTTATCGACAACGCCAAACAAGAATCCATCGATACCATTTTGCGCTACGTAGATGCCAAGGAGGAAGGCGTGGTGGAAAAAGTGTATGTGACGGGTTGTTTGTCGCAGCGGTACAAGGACGATCTGGAAAAAGAAATACCGGAAGTAGACGCCTGGTTCGGCACGCGCGATTTGTCGCGATTGCTGAAACAGCTGAATGCCAACTACAAACACGAATTGGTTGGAGAGCGCATTCTCACTAACCCCGCACACTTTGCCTATCTGAAAATTTCGGAAGGATGCGACCGCCCCTGTTCGTTTTGCGCCATACCGCTGATGCGCGGCAAGCACGTGTCGCGGCCAATGGAAGAACTAGTAAAGGAAGCGCAGCACCTGGCGCGCAACGGCACCCGCGAACTATTGCTGATTGCGCAGGACTCTACCTACTACGGTCTTGATCTATACAAAAAACGAAATCTGAGCGAACTGCTACTCCGGTTGTCCGATGTCGAGGGTATTTCCTGGATTCGTCTGCACTATGCTTTCCCTACCGGCTTTCCGCTTGACGTTTTAGATGTGATGGCGAGCCGCCCGAACATTTGCAACTACCTCGACATACCTCTTCAACACGGGTCCACCCGCATGCTGCAGCTCATGCGCAGAGGCACGACTCGTGAAAAAACCGAGCAACTGCTGGCTACGATCCGCGAAAAAGCACCCGGCATCGCCATTCGCACCACGCTGATTGGGGGCCACCCGGGCGAAACGGAAGAGGACTTTGCCGAGATGATGGGCTTTGTGGAACGATCGCGCTTCGACCGACTCGGCATTTTCAGTTACTCACACGAGGAGAACACGCATGCCTACTCGATGGCAGACGATGTGCCGGCCGAAGTAAAGCAACAACGCGTGGATGCCATTATGGAATTGCAACAAGGTATTTCGCTCGAACTCAACCAACAGAAAGTTGGCCAGACATTTAAGGTATTGGTAGACCGCAAGGAAGAGGGCCAATACATCGGGCGAACCGAGTTTGACTCTCCCGGGGTGGATAATGAAGTAATTATTGACTCGGACGACCAGTACCTGCGGGTAGGCGATTTTGTGCAAGTAAAAATTGAGTCGGCTTCGGAATTTGATTTGCACGGTCGGGCAATCTGACCAGAGGCGCTAACGATATGCGCAGCCTTTACGTTATTTGCACTATGTGTTGTCACTACATTACTGCATGAAGGCTGAAAAAATTGATCTGCAAGACACGCACACCTTCACCTCCTTTTTTTTGGATTATGTAGCGGGCCGCGAAAATCTGCGCCCGTTCTACGGACATCCGCCCAGCCTCAACTCTTTTGCAGCTCAGATTGTTGATAAAAAATCCTTTTCCCCTGAGCATCGTCTATTGCTGCAGAAGGCTCTCGAAGCCCATTATGCCCAACTCAAGTTGCCCCAGCCGGTGGCCGCGAACCTGGCGCTTCTGGCCCAACCCAACACCTTCACCGTTACAACCGGGCATCAATTAAACGTATTCACGGGGCCGCTGTACTTTGTCTTTAAAATTGTCACCGTCATTAATGCGTGCCGGCAATTAGCTGCCGCATACCCGGGATTTCATTTTGTTCCGGTATACTGGATGGCCAGCGAAGACCACGACTATGAGGAGATCAAGTCCTTCCGGCTGTACGGAAAAAAGCATACGTGGGAAACCCAACAGAGCGGGGCCGTGGGCCGTTTCGATACAACGGGGTTAGCTGATCTGGCCAATGCGCTGCCCGGAGATAACCGCACTTTTGCGGAAGCGTATTCGAAAAACAAACGGCTGAGCGATGCCGTGCGATCATATGTCAATGCGCTGTTTGGCGAATATGGCTTGCTGGTAGTGGATGGGGATGACGCCCAACTGAAAAAAGTCTTCGTGCCGGCCATCGAACAGGATGTACTGCATCAGGCCTTTCACAAACGGGTTGAAGCCCAAACCCAAAAACTCCAATCGCTGGGCTACCACACACAGGTAAATGCGCGTGAGATTAACTTCTTCTACCTGCGCAATAACTTGCGAAGCCGGATTGAACGAACGGGCACTGGATTTAAGGTGATCGATACTTCGCTGAGTTTTTCGGCTGCAGAAATGAATAAGCTCATTCAGACAGAGCCCGAAGTCTTTAGCCCGAATGTAGTGTTGCGGCCCCTGTACCAAGAGATGATTCTGCCCAATCTCGCCTACGTGGGCGGCCCTGCCGAAATGGTTTATTGGCTTCAACTCAAACCTGTGTTTGATGACATGAAGGTGCCGTTCCCCATACTGTTGCCGCGCAATTTCGGATTGATCATTGATCCGGTAATTGAGCGAAAGATGAAGAAGACCGGCCTCACGCACAACGAAGTCTTTCTCGATACGGCCACGCTCACGAATTCCTTCACGCGCAAACTCTCCGATCATTCACTATCGCTTGAGGAAGAACAGGTTCGCCTGCGCGAGCAATTTGATTCGATTCGCCTCAAAACGAGTCGCATCGACAGCAGTCTTGATCGGCTGGTGGATGCTGAACATCATCGGGCCGAAAAAAGCCTGGCGAAGATTGAAAAGAAAATGCTGAAAGCCGAGAAGCGGAAGCATGCCGACACCCTGCGTCAACTGGAGGAAATCAAATCCACCCTGTTCCCCAATGGAGGATTGCAAGAACGAACCGACAACGTCCTGAATTTCCTTCATACCAGGCCCCAGTTGCTCCGCGAGCTGGTCGATACTCTCAATGCGTTTGACATCCGCATGCATGTGATGTGGTATGACTAAGACAGAAGCCCGATCGCATTACCTGGCGCAACGAAACCTTCTTGGCGATGCCGTGCGCTCAGATTACGATTTGCGCCTGTATAATCACTTCTTTCAAAAGGTGGATCTGAATGGCGTCCATATCCTTCATCTTTATCTCCCGATTCCGGCACGTCACGAACCCGATACCTGGGCCATTCTTGACCGGCTGCGCAGAGAGTTTGGTCACATCCGGCTGGTGGTGCCCAAGGTGTCGGCCAATGGTGAGTTGCAGCATATTTTTTTTGAAGGCCTCCACCAGCTCAAAGAAAACGCCTGGGGCATACCCGAGCCGCAAACGGGTGTACCGGCTGATCCCGCGAGACTAGATCTCGTCATCGTTCCGCTACTGGCCTTTGCTGCAAATGGTCAGCGCGTTGGCTACGGAAAAGGATTTTATGACCGGTTCCTGGCGCAGTGTAAACGCCATTGCCGTAAAGTGGGGCTTAGCTATTTTGAAGCAGCAGCCATTGAGGGATTTGATGATACGGATGTTGCGTTGGATGCCGTGATAACACCCAACGGGCTCATCACCTTTTAATCGCGCGGATCATTTCACGCTTTCCGGGCGGGCCCGGCACGGCCTCCACATCGAATCCTGAACTGCGCAGGTCGCGCTTTACCTGGCCCTTGGCACAATAGGTTACGAATACGCCATCAGGACGCATGGCCTGAGCTATCTTGGCTAATACCGGTTGTGCCCACATCTCGGGTTGCTTATTCGGTGCAAAAGCATCGAAATACACCAAATGATACGTTGATTCCGGCAACACACAACTTAGCAACGAGACTTCTCTTTTGTGTAAGGAAAAGAAAGAATCAAGCACTACCGAAGTCCCCCAGTCTGCTTCGTGAATGCGCTGAAAATCGACTTGGCGACCCTCGGCCGCATAGTTCAACAACTTCCAAATACCCGAAGCCAGCGGCTGTGTTTCCAGCGTATCATATTGAACCACCAACTTCCGGGAGGCAGCCGCCTGCCAGGTTAGCCACGCATTAAGGCCCGTTCCAAATCCAATTTCCAGAATGCGAGCAGATGGCAGGTCAAGCAGATCGAACCCCTGACGAATGAATACATGATTGGACTCCTGAACTGCCCCATGTCGCGAATGATAGGTTTCATCAAGCTCGCGATTGATCAGCGAGTGTGAGCCATCACCGGTTACCAGCAGTTCCAGGTTACTCATGTCTTGGCGATGAGGACGACCGCCATGGCATTGACACCTTCTTCGCGGCCCACATACCCCAATGTCTCGGTTGTAGTCGCCTTGATCGAGACCTCTTCCTCGGTGATATCCATGAGCGGGGCCAGTGATTTTTTCATGGCTGGAATATGCGGATTCACTTTCGGTTTCTCCAGGCAGAGCGTGCAATCCACGTTCACTACTTTCCAGCCACGCTCGTGGATCATGCGTGTTACCTCTCGTAAAAAGAATTTACTATCCATACCCTTCCAACGGTTATCCGTGTTGGCAAAGTGGAAGCCAATGTCGCGCAGGTTAGCGGCACCCAGCAGCGCATCGCAAATGGCGTGAATCAGCACATCGGCATCGGAGTGCCCTACCGCGCCCTTTGGGGCGCCTGGCAACTCAACACCGCCAAGAAAAAACGGCCTTCCAGCCTCTAATTGATGCACGTCATACCCCAGGCCAACTCGTAAATTCATCTTTTTTTGGTAATGGATACAAAGGTAGTGTTTGCAACTGGCACAATTTTGCTGCCAATAAACGCTGAAATCTTACACGACCGCCTTCGGTTTTTGATATTTAGCTAATATTGACGCATGCCGTTGTCGTCATCCGTGCGCAGTCTGCTTTTGGGGAGCAAACGTATCCCTGATCGGAGAACTTATAAATACGCACTGTTACGGTCGCAAATCGCCATCCTGATCATTGCGGTAACTGTACTCAACATCGGGCTCGACCTCCACCACGGAATATCCGTATTCCTACCCTATTACGCAATCCTGATCGGTTTTTCCGGAGTGTCGCTGTTCCTTACACGGCTTGGCAACTATGCGCAATCGACTCTGGTATTAGTAATACTGGTCAACATCGTGGTTTTCGTGCTTGCCGATGTTGATCACCCCTATGGGGGCATGTACTTTTATTTTATTAGCTCCGCCTTGTTAGCCCTGGTGCTGTTTGGCTATCGGCAACGTGGATTTGGAATTGGCTTTGCCGCCTTATCCATGTGTTTGGGGTTTTTGGCCTATTTTGTTGACTTGGGTATCATTGAATCACCGGTTTATGAACCGGGGGTTCCGGAGCAAATGTTCATGATTAACTTTTTGGTTGGCACCTTTTGCAGCACGTTTGTCATTTTCTTTTTGATCAAACGAAATCATGATTCGGAAGGAGCCCTTGTGGATAGCGCAGCGCAGTTAACCCAAACGGCCCGGGAGCTCGAAAAGAGTCAGCAACGATTCGCTCTTGCCATTCGGGGAACCAAAGCCGGAATTTATGAATGGCAGGTGAGCTGCAACAAGATGTTTATCAGCCCGGCCTATAAGAACATGTTGGGTTATGCCGAGGGGGAACTGGCCGATCTGGATTTCGGATATTACCTAGCCCACATCATCCACCCCGAAGATCGCGACCGTATGCAGGAAAACATGACTCACCCCGAGCGGGTAGAGCCTGCTTACCAGAGTGAACTGCGGCTGAAAACTAAATCGGGTGAGTATAAATGGTTTTTGGATAGTGGCGTGCTAAAGCGATCACCCACGGGCGCTGTGGAAATGGTCGTGGGTTCCATTATCGATATGGATGAACGAAAAAAAGCCGAGGAGGAAATCCGAAAAAAGAATGTACAACTAGCCAAGACCAACGAAGAGCTCGATCGGTTTGTATACAGCGCTTCGCACGATATGCGGGCTCCGTTGAGTTCGCTGTTAGGTCTCATTCACCTCTCTGAAAAAACCAACCAGCCGGAGGAACTGCATTTGTACCTGGCCATGATGAAGGAGCGAATAAAAACGATGGAAGGATTTATCCGGGAAGTCACCGATTACTCGCGAAACGCGCGACTTGACATCACACCATCCGAAATCATCCTTAAACCTCTGCTGCGCGAAATTGCCAATGCGTTGGCCTACTCCGTTGAGAACAAAAAAGTAAGGTTGCTTTGGCACGTGCCGGATGATTTGATTATGACTACCGATGCGAGCCGGTTAAAAGTGGTTCTCAATAACCTGATCTCCAATGCCTATAAGTACCACGATCAAAAAAAGTCAGAACGATTTATCAAAATATCTGCGGGCCGGATGGATGGCAAAACGTGGATTCACATTGAGGACAATGGCATCGGCATTGCACCCGAACACCAGCATCGCATTTTTGATATGTTCTACCGGGCGTCTGAAACCTCCGAAGGCTCTGGGTTAGGGCTCTATATCGTGAAAGAAACGCTGCAGAAGCTAGGCGGCACCATCTCCGTTAGTTCAGAACCGGAGCAGGGTACTACGTTCTCGTTTTCCGTTCCTGACCTTAGCTGACGCGCGTGTAGTATAGTATGCTGGCATTGCGTTCTTGCAGTATCTCATCAGCCACGCGCATGACATCTTCGCGGGTAACCCGGTTAATCAATTCTTCTTCGCGGTTCACCAAATCCGCATTGCCCGATAAGCCGGCAAAGGCCAGATTCATGGCGCGGTTGATGACTTCCACATCGCCAAAGGCAATGGAGGATATGGCGAGGTTTTTCACTTTCTGAAGTTCCTCGGCACGGGGGCCTTCGCGCAGCAAGTCATGTAAAATTTGGTCAACCTCATACTCGGCATCCTGCGCGGATATGCCTTCATTGACACGGCCGCTGATCACCAGCATGCCCGGATCCACCGTGCCCATGTTGTAGGCCGAAAGGGTTGAGAAAATCTCCTTTTCCATCACCAGGCGGTGGTACAACCGGCTGGAATGACCCCGCCCGAGAATATCGCCCAAGAGATCAGTCGCATAGTAATCCGAGTGAAAGCGCCCCGGCACATGCCAGGTTTTGTACAAGGCGTGGGCGGGCACATTGGCCTCAACCGTCAACTGGCGTTTTTGCTCCTGACGTGGCTCGGCAGGCAGATTTCGCTGTGGCCGGTTTCCGGCCGGAATCGGTCCAAACCATTTTTCGGCCAGTTGCCTAACCTGATTCACCTTGACGTGGCCTGCCACTACAAGCACGGCATTGCTGGGCACGTAATGTCGAAAGAAAAAATTCTTAACATCCTCAAGGGTCGCCTGTTCAATATGCGCCACTTCCTTTCCAATGGTGGCCCATTGATAGGGGTGTGTTTTATACGCCAGCGGGCGCAATTTTAACCACACATCTCCGTAGGGTTGGTCGAGGTAGCGTTGTTTGAATTCTTCAATCACCACCTTTCGTTGAACCTCCAGAACTTCGGGATCAAACGACAAACTCAGCATGCGGTCGCTCTCCAGCCAAAAACCTGTTTCCAGATTGGCAGCCGGCACGGTGAGATAGTAGTTGGTGATGTCCGTGCTCGTAAAGGCATTGTTCTCGCCCCCTACCCGTTGCAGGGGCTCATCATAACTCGGTATGTGTTTCGATCCGCCAAACATGAGATGCTCAAACAAATGAGCAAAACCCGTTTTATCGGGATGTTCATCGCGCGAGCCCACATCGTAGAGCACATTCATCACGGCAATCTGCACTGAAGGATCTTCGTGAACGATCACACGAAGTCCGTTATCAAGCGTGAACGAGGAAAAGTTAATCATGTGGTAAAAGTCCAAAATTACGGAAAGAAGAGCACCCCGGGGCCCCCGTGCGTAATCGATTTTCCAAGTAACTTGCGCCCTTCGAGCCTATTCTGCAAGCCATGAAATTTAACCGCAAAAAATACAGCGACCCCGTATTGATTCAGTTATACGAAGCCCTAGTTAAACCGCGCCTGATCGAGGAAAAGATGTTGATCCTGCTGCGGCAGAACCGCATCAGCAAGTGGTTTAGCGGCATTGGTCAGGAGGCTATTTCGGTCGGCCTTACGCAAGCGCTCGACCCGGACGAATACATTTTGCCGATGCACCGCAATCTGGGCGTGTTCACCGGCCGCAACATGCCCTTTGAGCGGTTGTTTGCCCAATGGCAAGGTACACCTATGGGGTATACCAAGGGTCGCGATCGTTCGTTTCATTTCGGCTCGAACGAACATCACATCGTAGGCATGATCTCGCACCTGGGGCCACAAAACGGGGTTGCGGATGGTATTGCGCTCGCCTCCAAACTGAAAAAAGAAAAAAAGGTGACGGCCGTGTTCAACGGAGATGGCGGCACCAGCGAGGGCGACTTTCACGAAGCGGTGAACGTTGCCGCAGTCTGGGATTTGCCCGTGATCTTCATCATTGAAAACAACGGCTACGGGCTCTCGACACCCAGCCAGGAACAGTTTAGATGCAAACAGTTTATCGACAAAGCCATCGGGTATGGCATTGAAGGCATTCAGGTGGATGGAAATAACGTACTCGAAGTGTATGACACCGTGAAGACGATCACCGAGAGTCTGCGCAAAAGTCCCCGGCCGGTGTTACTGGAATGCCTCACCTTTCGCATGCGCGGGCACGAGGAAGCCAGCGGAACGAAGTACGTTCCCAAAAAACTGATGGAGGACTGGGCGAAGAAAGATCCCGTAGAAAATTATGAGCGTTACCTCCTCGACCAAAAAGTAATATCAACAGCCTTCGTTGACGAAACCCGCAAGCGAATCAAAAAAGAAATCGAAGCCGGCCTGGAGGTGGCTTTCCGCGAAACGCACCCGGTCCCTGACACCGATCTGGAACTGAGGGATATGTACGCTCCGGGCGAATCGGTTGTAGTTACCCCCAGTGATTCCTCACAAAGCGAAAAACGATTTATTGATGCCATTAGTGACGGATTGCGACAAGGCATGGAGCGCCACCCTAATCTGGTGCTCATGGGCCAGGATATCGCAGAGTATGGTGGCGTATTCAAGATCACCGAAGGGTTTGTGGAAAAATTTGGCAAGGACCGCGTGCGGAATACCCCTCTCTGTGAAGCCGCGATAGTGGGAGCAGGTTTAGGATTGTCGGTGAAGGGAATGAAGGCAATGGTCGAAATGCAGTTTGCCGATTTTGTCACCGAAGGATTCAATCAGATCGTGAATAATCTGGCGAAAGCCCATTGGCGGTGGGGCCAGGCCGCTGACGTAGTGGTGCGGATGCCAACCGGTGCCGGCACGGCCGCAGGCCCATTCCACAGCCAAAGCAATGAAGCCTGGTTTTTTCACACACCTGGATTGAAGATTGTCTATCCGTCCAACCCGTACGATGCCAAAGGGCTGCTGACGGCAGCACTGGCTGATCCAAATCCCTACCTCTATTTTGAACACAAACTTTTGTACCGATCGGTAAAAGATACCATCCCGGACGACTATTACACCGTGGAGATTGGCAAAGCCAAACTGGTGAACGAAGGCAATGACCTTTCGATTATCACCTACGGCATGGGTGTACACTGGGCCAAAGAAGCATTAGCCTCAATGCCCAACCTGAAAGCCGATGTACTCGATTTGCGCACGTTACTACCTTGGGATAAAGAAGCCGTGGCTGCCACCGTGAAGAAAACCAACCGTGTGCTTATCCTGCATGAGGATACGCTAACCGGTGGCATCGGGGGCGAGATCAGCGCGTGGATTAGCGAACACTGCTTCGAATACCTCGATGCCCCTGTGATGCGGGTGGCCAGCCTGGACACGGCCATCCCGTTTGCGCCTACGTTGGAACGGAATTTTATGCCCACTGATAGATTAAAACCGTGCATCAAGCGTTTGACGCAGTATTAGGGTAGCCAACGTTATCAAGTGGTTTTTCGTACCTTGGTCGGTCAAGTGCACCGATCCGCGTCACATTGAATGCTGGTTAGTTTGATGGCTTTAAATTTTTCTTTTATCTTTGGCAAGAAATAACTACTAACCTAATAGAGTATTATGAGAAAGAGTTTGTGTGTGTTCGTTGTTGGCTCATTATTTTTTCTTGCTGGTTGTGGTGATGATGATCCGACACCGGTTCAGTGCCTGGTTACCAAAATCACCAACGTATTGGCGTTGGACGGCACCGGTTCTTTGGAGTTTACCTATGCTAACAATCAATTAACCACCATCACCTTGAAGACAGATGAGGATGGTGTAATTGAAACTATTCCCCTAAGCGTAACTTATACGGGCAATAACATTACGCGGCTGACAGCCCAGCGCGACTTAATCGTCATCACATTTACCTATGATGGTTCAAATCGAATTACTTCTTTATTGGAGTCGATCGATGACGTTGAATTCAAGCGAGAATATTCTTACAATTCGAATGGTCAGCTGTCTCGAAGCAACTTTCTTTTCAAAGACGGATCCACATTTGTTCTTGACAATTACAGCACTTTCACATACGCCAACACAACTACAAAAAATCCCGCCACTCGTATGAATTTTTTTCAGGATGGCTCTACAGCTATATTGTTAAACACCATCACGTACGAGTATGATACAAACAATTCTATTTCGAAGGATGTACCGGTTATTGATTATCTCTTCAACTTCACTTTTGGAGAAAATAACGTGACAAAAATCACAGAAACATCGCCAGGTGGCTCGTCAGCCGTAACGAATATTTCGTACCAATATAATGATCGCAACTACCCTACCAGGTTTACCATATCAGCGGCTGGTGATCCTCCAACCACTGGCACGGCTGAATACATTTGTCAATAGGCTACAGAAGACCCACACGTACTGAAGCGCTTTTCGGAGCGCTTCATTTTTTTTAACTTAGGCGACCCAAGTGCACCGATCTCCGTCATATCGAAGCCGACTTAGCCCATCGCTAGTGATGACTGCTGTTATGGTGCTGTTCGTAGCCGAAGGCTTTTCGCAAGATCGGGCCCAAAACAACCGCCAGCAGATACGGACGACACGAGCCAAGTCGGTGAAGAAATCGGGTAAAGCCACCACCAAAGATATTGCCGGTAAACGCTTGCGTACGCGCAACGCCTCCTCGGCAGGACGTGCTGTTTTTTCAATCTCCAGTTCGAACACCTACCGCAAGCGATCTCCCGCAGGCCGTGAACGAGCGTGGCGGGGTGGCCGGGACGGGCAGGCGCAACGCATCCGGTCTGTTACTGCTCAACAGTCCCGTAACAATGTTTTCCCTCAGAAAGGCCGCTTCGTCAACGCATCGACCAAAGCACCGCCAAGGCCCCACGGAAATCGCAGTGAGTTGGCGCGGGCGTCACGGATGCAACGCGGCCCCATTTCGTATCCTCCGGGCCGCAAGCGCATTAACAATCAGTCCGCCTCTCGGGCCTATGTGGTACGCGGCCGAAAAAATGTTTACTGGGGCAAGTATTCCAAAGGTGAGCGGGCCATTACCACCGACCTGGCGGGTGCACCGCTTCGTAGGCGTAACTTCCGCTCGCCCGAAAAGGGATTTATCGCCCAACCGGACACGTACCGGGGCCGAAAGCGAACCGGAGACCGTGCGTACAGGGGATCGTTCCAGTCCGGTTATTCCAGCCGTACGCGAACCGGGCGTGCGTGGAAGGGCGATGTTGCGGGGCTTCCCATTCGCAAACCCGGCTCTGGCAAAAGCGTTGAATTGGCGGGCGAGCGTCCGTTGCGCAAGCGTATTCGGTCCGAAGCGCGGGCAAGCCAAGAGCCGGTGCCCGTAAAAGCACCTGGCCGGGAAACCCAGGAAATTGGCCGATTTTTTTCAGGGGCGTTCAAGGGTGTGAAGCCAAAAAAGAAAAGCGGGCTAGCCGCCACACAGCAATCTGCCCGCCTTCGGCTGAAAAAAAGTGCCAAAGTGAGCACGACTCCCGTGCCTGTAAAAACACCCGGGCCACAAACACAAGAAATTCAACGTTTCTTCAGCGGCCCGTTCAAAGGCGTGAAACCCAAAACAAAAAGTGGTGGCCGGGCTGCCCAGGCTTCGCGCAAGCATGGCAAGCGCCTGTCGGGCAAAATCAGTGGGCCGGTGCCCGTAAAGCCGCCCGGAAAACAAACACAGGAAATCGGACGCTTTTTTGGTAAGCCGTTTAAGGGAGTAAGCCCGGATCAAGCCCGAAACTTCAACTACGCTGGCCTCTCCTACTCCGGCAATATTCGAGTTCCCCGTGGGGGAAAGGCGAAGGAGTATGGAGGCCAGGGTCTCAATTACTCGGGTAACCTGAAAGCAAGACGATCGCCAAAAGGTGGTGGTTCAGTGGCCCGAAACAACCGGAATAATCAGGGCCAACCCGTGGCGGGGAGAGTCCCTTCAGCGAATACACTTCGGATGGGTGGCTATTCGGGGTCTATCCGCAGTTCGGGAAAAGCCCGTGTGTTCAGCAACCAAGGCTTGAGTTACTCAGGCAACATACGCGTACCCCGTGGAACCAAGGTTAAAGTGTTTGGCAATCAGGGCCTAAGTTATTCCGGATCGATTAAGGCCAGACGCCAGCCCAGAGGCGGTGGAAGTTTAGCCCGCAAAGATTGGAACAACCAAGGCCAGCCGGTGGTGGGCCGGCTGCCTTCGGCTACTACACTGCGCATGGGCCGCTACTCGGGCTCTATCCGAAGTACAGGAAAAGCGCGGGTGTTTAGCAACCTGGGCTACGACTATACCGGCAACATCCGCGGGGGAAAAAAAACGTTCTCGGTCGAGTGGGCAGGATATCGCGGTGATATCCGGCAGCGTGGCAAAAAATCACTCAGTCGTGAAGGGTTCAACTTTGCAGGAAACCTGAAAACCAAGCGGCCTGAAAAAGGTGGTGGCAGCGTGAGCGGTCGTTTGTGGAACAACAACGAAACGGCCATTGTCGGAAAACCTCCGACCGGGGAAGAAGTCCGGGCCTTGTCTTTTTCCGGTAACATCCGGCAGTCGCGCATGCGTAAGTCATACATTCAAAACCCCAATGCCGCACGCGAGTCGTTGAAGAAGAAAAAGCCAAGCGAACAAGATTACAAAGTTGACGGCCTTCAGATTGCCGTGAAGCCCAAAGAATACGCCCGCAACGATCGGTCAGCGAAAGAGGCACTGTTGAACATCAAGCCAACGGCCGGATACGGGAAGGTGGGCGGCATACCCGCCAGCACCCGTTTCCGGAAATCGTATGACCATAATAAGCGAAGCGCCCGGGAAGCGCTGGATGGCACAGCCCCATCCAAGTCTTCCATTAACGCCAGTGCGTATGCGCGGGGTATGAAGCAATACTGGGAAACCCGGCATAACCCCAGCTCAGCCAAAGCCGCTCTGGATGTGCGCGCAGGTGGGCGATCGTTCCGCGAGGCTACGGAGTTCTCGGGTAAAGCAAGACTCCGGGCCAATTACCGGCACAACCCAAACAGTGATCGGGATGCTCTAAAAGTATTGGCCCCCGCCAAAGCCTACGCGCGCCTGGGCGACTATCAGGGCAACGTGAAAATGAAAAAGCAATATGACCGCAATGCTCACCCGGATGGGCGCTATGCCAACTCGCGGCAAGACAACGTCAAGAGCGAACGAACTTTGATGATGAATATGAAACTCATGTTCTCCAAAATATTCAAGCGCAACGCCAATCAACCCAGCGTTGTCAAAGATCCCGTACGCAAACCCAAGTATGACAAGCGTGAGCGGGAACTTTGGAAAGATTTATATCATTAGGTATACATGATCTGGAAACACCTTACCACGCTGGACGAGCTTGAGCAGGCCCGGGAGCAGTCATTCAACCACCCGGTTTTATTTTTCAAACACAGCACCACATGCTCCATCAGCCGGGCAGCATTAGACCGGCTGGAGCGAAACTGGGATAAAGCCGAAGCAACCGACCTGGAGCCCTTTTTTATTGACTTAAAACGATATCGGGATGTTTCAAAAACGGTGGCGGAGCAGTTTGGTGTAGTTCACGAGTCACCGCAGGCTATCGTGATTCGCGAGGGCCGGGTCGTTTATCATGCCTCACACTTTTCGATTGACTGGACCTCGCTAACAAAGGCGGCCCGGGGTCGTGTTAAAACTTGAATTCCACCGTCTGCTTCACATCGGCTCCCAGACTGAGGGCAACCGGGCATGTTAAGGCAGCCCGCTGTAGTTTAAGCTTTTGCTCGGGCGTTGCCGCCAGGTTTTCGTGAGCAAACCGAATCTGAATTTCTCCGATCTTCCGCGGGTTGGAGGTCATGATTTTAACAATCTCGGAGCGAAGTCCCGTCAAGGCAATGCCTTCACGCTCGGCTAAAATACCCATTAGCGTCATCATGCAACTGCTTAAGGCTGCACAGGCCAGATCGGTTGGGCTAAACGCTTCGCCCCGTCCATTATTGTCAGGTGGTGCATCCGTTACCACCCTATTCCCCGATTTTAAATGTTGAACCTGTGTACGTAGTCCACCCAAATACTCGCCTTTCATCGAAACCATAGAACCGGGTTACAATTTTTGTGTTACAATATTAACCTTTAACTTTCGCTTTTGCCGAGCATGAAAATACGCCTGTTTTGCCTGGTTCTTGTATCCGCCTTTTTTACGATCGGCCATGCGCAGCCCAGCGATACGTACGAATACAACTCGGAATTCACATGGGGAATCAACAAGAATTCTTCGGGTGGCCTCATTGGCGGACTGGTTTTCAAAAAAGCCCGCAAGTTGGATGATCGGATGCTGGAAACGTTTGGCCTCGAAGTCATGAACGTCAAGCATCCGCAGGAGGTGCGGTACAACTCCTTTCAAACGGGCAACATGTTCATTTATGGAAAAAGTAACTACCTCTATGCCATCCGCCTGCAATATGGGCGCGACTTTATACTGTTTACAAAAGCTCCCCAGCAGGGTGTTGAAATCAAGGCAGTAGGTGCCCTTGGGCCGTCAATCGGCATCGTGGCTCCCTATTTTATTGAGCGATCCCTCGATGGTAACAGTCTTTTCTCTACTGTTCGGGAGCAGTACGATCCAAACAATCCCAAGCACATTTTTCCAAACATTCTGGGTACAGGCGGGCTGTTGGAGGGCATCGGCAGTTCACAAATTCAGTTTGGGGGAAACATCAAACTGGGCATCAATTTTGAGCTTGGTACATTTAAAACGCAGGTAACCGGTTTTGAAGTGGGTATGCTGCTGGACGCCTATCTGAATAAAATTGAGTTGATGCCTAGCACCAATAATTATTCGGTTTTCCCCACGGTTTATTTCACCCTATTCTACGGCACCCGGAAATAGGGCCAAAAAATTTGGCCTTTTTTGTGACGGGTTGGGCATGCGCGCATTCAATTGTTATATTTGGAACACTAAACTGCGGAAGAATGGAAGTTAAAAAGACCGAAAATGCCGATTTAACAAAAAAAACAGGGCTTTTTTTCAGCATCGGCCTGCTGGTGACCATGTCAATCGTACTCTATGCGTTCGAGCGCAAACAGTACGATGAGAACCTTATCGAACTGCAAGGCAAGAACTCCAATACCTTTGAAGAGGTAATTGAAGTGCCGCCCACAGAGCAGCCCCCGCCACCGGCACCTGTCATCCAGCAGCCGCAAATTGTGGAAGTGCCGGATGAAGAAGAAATCAAGGAAGATATCCAGATCAAATTTGACACCGAGGTAACGGAAGATACCAAGGTGGAAGAGGTGATTGTTGATACCAAAGTGGAAGAAGAAGACACCGAGCAGATCTTTTCGGTGGTAGAAGAATCAGCCGCGCCTAAGGGAGGTATGCAGGCCTTTTACAAGTACGTTGGTGAAAAAATGAAGTACCCCGCTCAGGCCCGAAGGATGGGTGTAGAAGGCCGTGTTTTTGTGCAATTTGTGGTTGAACGCGATGGCCGCCTTACCGATGTGAAAGTGGTGGACGGTCGCGGCATTGGTGCGGGCTGCGATGAAGAAGCTGTGCGCGTGGTGCAGAGCGCTCCGCCCTGGAACCCCGGGAAACAGCGTGGTAAAGCCGTTCGCCAGCGTTACACGATTCCGATTAACTTTAAGTTGGGATAACCTTCCCGCAGAAGGTATAAAAAAGCCTCACCACCCGCGGGGCTTTTTTTACAGCAGCACGCCCAGCACCAATCCCAACACGATGACCAACCACGAGGGGATCTTGGTAAACACCAGAAGGCTAAACGTGCCAAAGGCAAAACTGAAGTTTAGAATACTCATGTTCAGCGGCTGGTACAACAATACAGCCGCAGCAGCTACCAGCCCGGTGTTAGCCGCATTTAATCCCTCCAATGATGCCCGAATGGGGCGAAATTTTTTTAAACTTTCCCAAATACGGATCACAAAAAACACGAAAAACGTTCCGGGCAAAAAAATACCAACAGCCGACATGAAGGCGCCCAACACCTGCCCGCTGATGCCGTGGTCGCGCATGGACAAAGCACCCAGGTACGAACTGAACGAGAACACGGGCCCGGGCAATGCCTGCACAAAGGCGTAGCCCGTCAAAAACTCATGGTGTGATGTGGGGTGATGCAAGGGCTTCGCATACTGAACAAACTCGCTATACAAAAGCGGAGCTAACACCTGACCGCCCCCAAACACCAGGCTGCCGTTTCGGTAAAAATTTTCAAACAATTTGATCGGCAGCGCTTGTGTAATTCCGCCCAGTGCAGCGGCCACAATCAAGACCCCTGCCCACAAAAAGAAATTTGACCATGGCACATCCATCTTGACCTTTCCTTCTTTGGGGTGCGCCCGATACTTCAAGGCTGTCAGCCCCCCAGCCGACAGCAAAATGAAGGGCAGAATGAAGGGGCTGGGGAAAAAGAACGACACAACCGCGGCCAGAAGCATGATCACCACACCGGCCTTTGTCCTTACCGTCTTCAGTCCAATGGAGTACGCAGCAAAAGCAATAAACCCGACTGCCATCGGCTGAATGAACTTGGTGAACTCAAGCGAAATATTCTTTGAGGCGAACAGACTGATGATGATGCCCGCCACCGTCATGATCACAACTGACGGCAACATCCACAGCAGTAACGTGAGATAAGCCAGATTAGGGCCACCCAATTTATAGCCGATGGCCGTTAACGTCTGGGTGGAGGTGGGCCCGGGCAATACCTGACACAACGCATTTAGCTCAATCAATTCACCTTCCGATATGTACTTCCTTTTGTCTACCAGCCGATGTTGAAAATGAGCAATATGGGCCTGGGGGCCTCCAAAACAGGTGATGGAGAGATACGCCACCTCCCGAAGGAATACCCGGTATCGGATGCGCTGTATCATCCGGAGCGCTCTATTTTTTTAGTCCGATTTCGCGAAGACGCTGATTCAGAAAGTCACCCGCAGTAATATCATCCCAAAGCTTAGGGTGCTGCGCATCAAGGCAGGATGGCAGGGCGGCCAGGCTCATTTCGCTTCGTGGGTGCATAAAAAACGGAATGGAGTAGCGTGGCGTGTTCATTAATTCGCGCGGTGGATTCACCACGCGGTGAATGGTCGACTTCAGCTTCTTGTTGGTCAGGCGCTCCAGCATATCACCTACGTTTACCACCAGTTGTTCGGGTAGTGCGGTGATCGGTATCCACTTTCCATCGCGTCTAAGTACCTGCAGTCCATCGGCACTGGCACCCATCAGCAAGGTGATCAGGTTTATATCACCGTGTTCGGCTGCCCGAACGGCATCGGCTGGCACGGCATCCGGATTCTCGATTGGAAAATAGTGTATCGGCCGTAGAATGCTGTTACCGAATTTGACCTTCCGGTCAAAGTAACTTTCTTCCAGTCCCAGGTACAGGGCAATTGCCTTTAGCATTTGGACACCGGTTTGTTCAAGCCTGCGGAATACGTCCAATCCAGTCTCCTTCATCTCCGGCACTTCGGCCGGCCACACATTATCCGGATACTCGTGCTTCACGGGATCGTGCGGATCGGTAACTTCCTGGCCGATATGATAAAATTCCTTGAGGTCTCCGGTGTTACGGCCTTTGGCGTGTTCTCTCCCTTTGCCGATGTACCCGCGCTGGCCGGCCAGGCCGGAGATCTCATATTTCTGCTTCACGGCATCCGGCAAGGCGTAGAATTTTTTGATGGCCGCGTAAAGGCGCGAGGATAACTCATCGGTGAGATAGTGATTTCGAATGGCCACAAACCCGATGTTATGGTAGGCCGTTCCTAGCTCATCAACAAATTTTTTCCGCTTTTGCGGATCGCCCGAGGTGAAGTCAGCCAGGTCCAGGGAGGGGATGGTGTCATATAGAATTTCAGCCATGGGAAATGGTTTGGAGGGTATGGCAAGCTACTGAATTTTACCTAATTTTAACGAAGGCATGGTCTTTGCCTACATTGACGAACCAAATTTATGCGGTATGGATAGAAGAACATTTGTTGAGCAATCGGTAAAACTGGCAGCCTTCACGGCTCTGGCAGGAGATGTGTTGGGTGCGCCCTTAAACGCGCTGTCTTTTTCGCAGGTACCTCTGCCCTACACGAAAAACGCCCTGGAGCCATCCATCGATGCGATGACGATGGATATCCATTACAGTAAGCATCATGCCGCCTACGTGAAAAATGTGAATGATGCCATAAACGAGGAAAAAATTACGGATGCTTCGGAGGTAGACTTTTTTTCGAACATTCAGAAATACTCGGCTAAGGCACGCAACAATGGCGGTGGCGCCTGGAACCACAATTTCTTCTGGCTCAATCTCGCGCCCGCGCAAGCCGGCAATGCACCGGGCGGAAAGATACTGGATGCCATTAATGGATCGTTCGGTTCATTCGATAAGTTCAAAGAGCAATTCACCCTGGCTGCGATGACGCGTTTTGGATCAGGCTGGGCGTGGCTGGTGAAAGAGGGAAACCAGTTAAAAGTGGGCAGCACACCCAATCAGGATAATCCGTTGATGAGTGTGAGCGATCTCAAGGGTACTCCTTTGTTGGCTTTGGACGTTTGGGAACACGCCTATTATCTGAAATACCAGAACAAGCGAAATGAATACGTAGCCAACTGGTGGAACGTGGTGAACTGGAATGAAGTGGCAAGCCGCTTAGGCTAACTCCATCACACTTTTCTCAATAATGTCACAGCACTCGTGCAACTGCTCCTCCGTGATTACCAGGGGTGGTGCCAATCGAATGATATTGCCGTGCGTGGGTTTAGCTAACAAGCCGTTGGCTGCAAATTTCAGGCACAGGTTCCAGGCGGTTTCACTTTCGGGCGTATCGTTGATCACAATAGCATTCAACAGGCCTTTACCGCGAACCAGCTTTACCCATTTGGTTTTCTGAGCCAGCCGGCCCATGCGCTGGCGGAAGATTTGCCCGAGTCGGTCCGCATTTTCTGCCAACCGTTCATCTTTTATTACTTCGAGGGCCTCCATGACGATGGCTGCGGCAAGCGGGTTGCCGCCAAATGTTGAACCGTGCTCGCCCGGTTTGATCACCAGCATAATGTCATCATCGGCTAACGCGACCGAAATAGGGAACACGCCACCGGAAAGAGCTTTCCCCAAAATCAGAATATCGGCACGAACGCCCTCATGGTCACTGGCCAGCATTTTTCCTGTCCGGGCGATACCGGTCTGGATTTCATCCATCATCAGCAGTACGTTGTATTTTTTGCAGAGGGCAGCGGCAGCCGCCAGATAACCTTCTGCCGGCACATAAACCCCGGCCTCCCCTTGGATCGGCTCAATCCATAAGCCGCACACGTTCGGGTTGGCAAGCGCCTTCTCCAATGCAGGCGCATCATCATAATCCACAATCTCAAATCCGGGCATAAACGGACCGAACCCTTTGCGGGATGAAGGATCGGTTGAAGCCGAAATGATGGTGGTCGTCCGGCCATGAAAGTTTTTGCGGGCCGCCACAATCACGGCTTCATTCTCCGGAATATTCTTTTTCGTGTATCCCCATTTGCGGGCCAGTTTGATAGCCGTTTCGTTGGCCTCCGCTCCACTGTTCATGAACAGCGCCTTGTCATAGCCGAACGTCTCACATACATACTTTTCGGCCAGCCCGAGTTTATCGTTATAGAAGGCGCGGGAGGTAAGTGTCAATTCTTTTGCCTGTTGTACCAAAGCCTGAATAATGCGGGGGTGACAGTGACCTTGGTTGACAGCACTGTAGGCCGAGAGAAAATCATAGTAGCGCTTGCCTTCAACATCCCACAGGTAAACGCCCTCCCCCTTACACAGCACCACCGGCAACGGGTGGTAGTTGTGGGCACCATATTGATCTTCAAGGGCAATGGCTTGCTGGCTGCTGCTGATTGTGTCTACCATAACGACTGATTTGAGCTGGCAAGTTAGCTAAATCCGGTCAGAAGCCCGACCTCGACCAGTGGTGGAAAATGTTAGGTCGATAAACAGATCAACTCGTATTTTCGGGAATTAATGAATGTAACATGAAACACGTTGTGATTTCTGCCTTATGCTTTACCACGTTGCTGGGACATGCGCAAAACCGCGATGCCTTCGATCCCAAGGTTACCGAACTGTGGGAGCCGAAACCGAAGAAAGTTACGGCTATGCCCGTAATGTCAACAGCCCCCTCAGATGCCATCGTACTCTTCAATGGCAAAGACTTGGGTGAATGGACGTCAGGCGATGGCGGCCCTGCGCAATGGGAAGTAAAAGATGGTGCCATGACCGTAGTAAAAGGAAAAGGTGACATTAAGACAAAACGTCAATTTGGCGATGTGCAGTTGCACCTGGAATGGCGAACACCGGCTGAAATTGAAAGTGAAGGTCAGGGCCGCGGAAACAGTGGTGTATTTCTGCAAGAACGCTATGAGTTGCAGGTGCTCGATAGCTATGAGAGTACGACCTACTCCAACGGGCAGGCAGGCTCAATTTACAAACAGCATATTCCGCTGGTAAACGCCACGGGCAAACCCGGTGAATGGCAGTCATACGACATTATCTACACGGCACCCCGTTTTGGAGACAGTGGCCGAATGGTTACGCCAGCCTACATGACGGTGTTGCACAACGGGGTAGTGATCCAAAATCACGCAGCCATTTGGGGACCCACAGAATTTAAGGGCCTTCCCTTCTATGTTGCGCATGGTAAGGGATCGATTAAGTTACAAGATCACGGCAACCCAGTGAGCTACAAAAACATTTGGATACGCGAACTGTAAAGCTCACACGCCCGAAATAAAAAAAGGTCGCCCATTCAAGCGACCTTTTTTGTTTGGTGTTTTTAAAATCAGTTATTCGGCACACTGGGCATTTCCACTTCACCCTTAATGCGCAACGACACAAATCCTTCTTCCACGTTTGCCGTCACCGTTACAGACTTATCAAACGCCCCACTAGAAGCTGCACTGTAGGTAGCTTTGATAAAGCCTTTTCCGCCCGGCATTACAGGCGCTTTTGACCAATCGGGCGTAGTGCAGCCGCAAGACGCCTGAACGTTTGTAATCACCAGCGGTACCGAACCACTGTTGGTAAACGTAAACTCATGAGTAACGGGTACGCCTTGCTTAATTTTTCCAAAATCATGCACCTGGGTAGTCCAGGTAAAGGCGGCTACATCGCCTTTTGGAGCTGTACCGGCAGCCACTTGCGCATAGGCAAAGGCCGCCACCAACATCCCAAAAACAAGCAAAAATGATTTTTTCATTTGGATTCTATATTTAACGGTATAAAAATACGGGCTTAGTAAAGAGAATACAAACCTATCAACACTTTACCTGCGGTTTTGTTAACCTATTGGTAAATGGTGTTAATAACATGTTAAATGCCCCTTTTGAACGTCAAAAACGCGGTATTTTTACTACGTGAGTCGATCCGCCCTTCGCTTCGTCATTGTATTGGCTACCATGAGCATCGTTGGCATCGTGACTACCCAGGTTTACTGGGTGCGCAAAGCGTTTGATCTTCGTGAAAATCAATTTTACCGCGATGTGAATACGGCACTGACGAATGTCGCGCTCAAGGTGTACGAGGTAAACAAAACACCCTCGCCCAGTAACAATCCGGTTTCACAAATTTCCGGTAACTATTTTGTTGTTGCGCTTAATAGCCCGGTTGACGCGGGGCTTTTGGAATTTTTGTTAGTCAATGAGTTTGAGAAGCGCCACGTTACAGCCGAATTTGAGTATAGCATCTATGATTGCATGGACAAATGCATGGTGGGCACCACCTACATTTCTCCAAAAAAAACGAAGGTAGCCTCCACACTCCCGGAGACTCCCAGACTGGATGCGGATGGCTACTATTTTGCAGTTCACTTTCCTTTACTCCAAGCCGACCTGATCAGTCAAATGGGCATCTGGGGCTTTTCCTCGGCCGTCATGCTGGTGGTGATTTTCTTTTTTGTCTATACATTGCTGGTCATTCTTCGGCAAAAAAGACTTTCGGAGGTGCAGAAAGATTTTATCAATAACATGACCCATGAATTCAAGACTCCGATTGCAACCATTGCGCTATCAGCCGAAGTTTTGAAACAACCGGATATTATCGAAAATCCGGAACGACTTCAACTATACACGGCCATTATCGAAAAAGAAAATTCCCGCCTTCGCGACCAGGTGGAGCGGGTGCTACAAATCGCCACACTTGATCAACGGGAGGCCTCCCTCAAGTGCGATCAGGTGGATATGCACCAGGTGATCGAAGAGGCCACTAAGCAGGTTCTGTCAACCCTTGAATGGCGGGCAGGCCAGCTGGTCAACGATTTGAAGGCGAAACAATTCGTTGTGCCAGGCGACCCTCTTCATCTGGGCAATATCATTCGCAATCTTCTGGATAATGCCGTCAAATACAGTTTAGAAAAGCCTGTAGTAAAAGTTGTTACGGCTAACCGCAACGGAAAACTGTTGATCTCCGTATCCGACAAGGGAATGGGCATCTCAACCGAAGATCAAAAACGAATTTTTGAACAGTTTTACCGAGTACACACGGGCAATGTGCACGATGTGAAGGGATTCGGGCTGGGCTTGTATTATGTCAAACGAATGGTTGAACTTCACCAGGGCCGGGTTTCGGTTGAGAGCCGCAAAGGCGAAGGAACCACATTCACCATCGAACTTCCACTCACAGCATGATCAACGGCAGTAAGAAGCGTATTCTGCTGGTTGAGGACGATCCCAGCCTCGGGTTTGTCATGAAAGATAACTTATCGCGTAGCGGGTTTGATGTAACCTTATGCACGGATGGCTATTCGGGCCTCAAAACGTTTCAGAATGACGTGTTCGATTTATGCATTTTTGATGTTATGCTGCCGAGGCAGGATGGATTTGCAGTGGCGGAAGCCGTGCGCTCCAAAAATCAGCAGGTCCCCATTCTGTTTGTGACGGCCAAAGGCATGCTGGAGGATCGGCTTTCGGGCTTCAGGGCCGGAGGTGACGATTATATTGTGAAGCCATTTAGCATGGAGGAGCTATTGCACCGGATTGATGTGTTTCTTAAGCGGTCGATCATCGCAGCTCCGCCCAACGTCCGTTACTCCATCGGGAGCTATGAATTTAATCACCGGAACTTAACGCTGACACAGGCCGGCCTGGAAAAAGTATTGACACAAAAGGAGGCGGATGTTCTCAACCTGCTGTGCCGCCACCAAGATCGGGTGCTGAAACGCGAGGAAATCCTAAAGGCTGTTTGGGGAGACGATGATTACTTCATGGGTCGCAGTATGGACGTGTTCATTTCGAAATTACGGAAGTACTTAAAACGCGACCCGCGCATTCAGATTACCAACTACCATGGAGTAGGTTTCCGGCTCGAGCTACATGACTAACTCATCACTTCGCGCAACACAGCTACCGATTTCATCTCGCCAAAACCCTCCAGGTGGCACCGAAAGAACAACAATAACTCATCGAGCAGCACTCTCCGCTGTGCGTGGCTTAACTTTACCTGGGCGTGATTGGAGGCCCCTAATAACTGCTGTAATGACTTCTCGCCTAAATCATCAATCCATCGCCCTTCCAGTATCTCCTGTGGAGTATGCGCACCAAAGCCCAGGTGACGGGCCAGTTGAATAAGAAAATAAAGATGAAAATTCTCCGGAACATCTGTTTGATCAAGCGCAATCAACGACTCCATGAGGAAGGTGGCCAGTTCCTGTGTATGACTTTGCTCCCGCACCGCTTTGTTCATCACTTCATCCAGAAAAAGCGCGATGGAGGTTTTACGCATATCCTTGCCGATATGTTGATACGCATACCAACAACGTGCTTCCTTGATGCGCATGATATTTCCGTTCTCTTTATGATACACCACCATGTCGAGTAGCGTCAACGGTTGATAGAGGGCAGCCTTTCCTTTGGCTGAACGGCTGCGCACACCATTCACTAAATAGCTTTGCAGTCCGAAGGCCTCAGTAAAAACATTAACAATTACCGAGGTATCCCCGAAACGGGTCACCCGAAAAACGACACCACGGGTTTTATGAATCATGTGTTACTGGGCATCCCGCGCTTTCATTCCATCCCCAAAAGCCTTTCGGCTTCGTGCCTCATAGGCATCCTTCTCACCTAGCAATACTTTTGACTTATCGTCTGCGAGGCGAAATGAAAAGGAAGCGAGTTCCCCGGTTTGCGCACAAATCGCATGTACTTTGGTGACAAATTCGGCTACGGCCAGCAAGAATGGCATGGGCCCAAACGGTTTGCCTTCGTAGTCCATATCCAGCCCAGCCACAATCACACGTTTACCGCTGTTGGCCAGTTTATTACAAACCTCCACAATCGCGTCATCGAAAAACTGTGCTTCGTCAATACCCACAACATCACAATCGCCCGCCAGCAACAAGATATCGGAAGCAAATTGAACAGGAGTTGATCGAATTTCGCGTTCCGCATGCGATACAATCTTCTCCTCGTGATACCGTTTGTCAACCGCGGGCTTAAAGATTTCAACTTTTTGCCGGGCGATCAGGGCCCGGTTAAGTCTGCGGATCAGTTCTTCGGTTTTGCCCGAAAACATGCAACCGCAGATCACCTCAATCCAACCGCTCCGGTGAGGCTCCTGCGGATTCGGCAGCCGGGGTTCAACAAACATGTGTGCAAATTAGGCAAACCCTGTGTTTTTGCCACACCGGGTGGTTTTTAGGGGTTACCGCCAATCGTTATCTTTACCCGCATGGATGAAAAAATCAGTATAAAGGCCCTGGACGACTACAGTGATGACTATGCCAGCAAGGTAACCGCAGGCTTTTTCGCTCAAGATGCCCGTATCACCGGTCCGGAAATTTTGAAGCTTTCAGGTGTTGCTCAGGTTAATCTCTTTGTCGTGAGCGAACTGCTTAACGCCTGGAAGCGCGAATTGCAGAAATTGCGCAGTCCTTATTTCGACTATACGCACCCGGATGTGGCTGCCGAATTATCGAGATTTCAAAACCTGCTGTCCAACCATATTTCCATTGCGCGGGAAAACTTTCAACCACTATTGAAAAAAGCCACCAGTCAAACACTTTACCTGATTCTTGATCCATATGATTTTTACGCGCGCGTACTGGAAAAGCCCGGTCGGGATCATTTGGATGTGGACGAATTGAAGCAGGAGGTGAAGTACCTTCGAATAAACCGGGCACCGCTTGAAAAACTATTACAAAAGATTGAGGCAAGTAACCGGGCCACTGTCACTAGCGGAGAAGCATTCAGCCTGCTCGACAAGATTCTGGAAGAGGTGAATTTTGCTCCCGAAGACGTGGAGGGTTATATCTCCAAATTCAGCGAAGTGGTGGCCGTTCCGTTCGAGCGTTTCTATGACGCGCCCGTTAAAGCAAAAAAGCCGAAGGTACAGCCCGCAGTTGCCAACGTGCCTTTGTTTGAGGAACCCGCGCGGGAAACGAAAGCTTCATTGGCCGATAGCTTTCAAAAAGAGAAAGTCCGGAAGATCAAGGATAGTCTGACCATTAATCAGAAATTCATGTTCACCAAGATTCTTTTTCATGGCGACTTTGAAATTTTTACCCAGGCCATTGACCGGCTGGATTCCTGTGACAACCTCCATCAGGCATTGAAATACATCGAGGCATCATACCCGGAATGGGATCTGAAAAGCGAGGAATACGAGGAGTTTCTGGATATCCTGAAGATGCGGTACGCCTAAATCCGCTGCAGTACCTCGCCCCGGTGGGAATCCAATTTCAGGAGAACGAAAAGCAATACGGTGAAACCCCACAAGGACGAACCACCGTAGCTAAAAAAGGGTAGTGGAATTCCAATTACCGGAAAAAGCCCGATGGTCATTCCGATGTTGATTGTGAAATGAAAGAAAAATATAACCAGAACACCATAGGCATACGCACGTGTAAACCGGTTTTTTTGCCGCTCTGCCAAATGAACAATACGCAAAAGTAACGCGACAAAAAGGCTCACCACCAAAAACGTTCCCACCCAGCCGTGTTCTTCACCGATGGTACAGAAGATAAAATCTGTGCTCTGCTCCGGTACAAAGTCAAACTTGGTTTGCGTTCCCTCCAAAAATCCCTTACCCCAAAAACCTCCGCTGCCGATGGCAATCTTGGATTGCGTCACATTCCAGCCATATCCCAGCGGGTCAGCATCGGGATTAATGAGTGCCTTTATTCGGTTTTGTTGGTGGGGTTTCAGTACATCGGAGATCACATAATCCACGCTGGCTATTACCCCGGATATCAGGCAGGCCCCCAGAGTAACCCATGCGATGCGCCATGCTTTCTTTTTACCGAGCAAGATGATTACCAACGCGATAACGGCTACACCTGCATACAGGTAGATTTGATTGGGTACAAGCAAGGTCAAGATAAAAATAACTGCTGCACCGACACCCAAAATGATGAGGAAAGGCGACATACCCTCGCGGTAAAAAACCAAAATAAAAGATGTAAACACAAGAGCTGTCCCGGTATCTTTTTGAAGTAAAATGAGCGCCATGGGCAGGCCGATAATAAAAAACAGCACCGCCTGATTTCGAAAATTGTCCATCTTAAACCCCACGGTGGCAATGTACTTGGCAACTGCGAGTGCGGTAATAAATTTGGCAAACTCCGAGGGCTGCACGCCAAACGACCCAATGCCGAGCCAGGCTTTGTTGCCGCCCACTTCCTTGCCAATCACCGGCACCAGCACAAGCAGTATCACAATAAAACCATAGCCAACATAAGCGAAGGCTTCATAGAAACGAAGGTCCATGATAACAATCACCATGATGATGATGAACGAGGCCCCGATGAAAATCAATTGCCGGCCCGAATTAAGGCCGAGATCCCAGATGCTGCGACCCGCTGCCTCATCGTACACCACCGCGTAGATATTGAACCAACCCATCGCTACCATCATCAGGTAGATCAGAATGGTAACCCAATCCAAGTTGCTGATTTCGTTTCGTCTCATCAGTCAAATTTTCCGGCTAACACATAGGCCTCCATCAACGGTCGCTGGGTTTCGCCCAGCAGATACTTTTCAATCATGAGACTGGCAATCGATGCGGCCGCACGCCCGCCAAAACCGGCATCCTCTACATATACTGCGATGGCAATTTTTGGATTTTCACGGGGTGCAAAACAAATAAACACCGCGTGGTCTTTCAGTGGCGGCTCGTTCTGAACCGTTCCGGTCTTGCCGCAAATCACAATATCCTGAAGCTTGGCCCGGTACGAGGCCGTTCCCGACTCGACTACTTCTTGCATGGCATCAACGGCAACATTAAAAAAGGAAGAGTCGATGGTTGTATAGTGCCTTTCCAGAAACTGCGGCAAAGGTTTGCCGTCTTGACCAACAGCCTTGACCATATGGGGCGTATAAAAAAATCCCCGATTGGCAATTGTAGCTGCAAAATTGGCCATTTGCAGGGGTACAACGAGGTTTTCGCCTTCACCAATCGAGAGAGAAAAAATGTTTGAGAATTTCCAGGCCGTGCTACGGTATGCCTTGTCGTAATAGCGGGGTGTGGGAATCAAACCTTCTTTTTCATTTGGCAGATCTACACCCAGCTTTTTTCCAAAACCAAAACTTTCGATGTGTGCATGCCATTCGGCCAATCCCAAATGGCTATCGGTGAACGGATCGTCCGCCTTGCCCTTCTGGATCATCCTGCGAAAGACCTGATGAAAATAAGGGTTACAGGAATTGGCGATCGCGCCACGTAAATCTTCATTTGTATGCCGGCCATGACACGCGATGACCGAGCGATCGCAGCGGATTCGGGTATCTGGTGTAATTACGCCCTGTTGGAGTGCGGTCATTGCTTGTGCTATTTTAAAAATCGACCCTGGTCGGTACTGGGCCATGAGCGCGCGATTAAAAAGTGGTTTGTTCGTATCTGCGCTTACCAGTCTGAAGTTGGCGCTAAAATCTTTTCCCGTCAACAGACCGGGGTCGTAGGATGGACCCGATACCAGAGCAAGAATCTCCCCCGTGGCAGGTTCAATCGCTACCGCGCTTCCGGCCTTCCCCTTCATGAGCAGCTCGGTGTACTGTTGCAACTTCAAATCAATGCCCGTGATCAGGTCAAGACCTGGCCGCGAAAGGGTATCGAATTTGCCTTTGTTAAACGACCCTTGCACAATTCCCTTGGCGTTGCGCAGTTTGAAGCGAACACCCCGGGTGCCGCTCAGCTCGGCCTCATAAAATTGTTCGATTCCGCTTTGGCCAATATAATCGCCCTGCCGATAAAGTTTCAGCGAATCACGCGCCAATTGCTCCTTACTGATTTCGCTCACGTAGCCGAGCGCATTAGCAAGCGAGGGTGTGCTGTACGATCGTGTCGTTCGTGCCTGTATGAAAAATCCTGGCAATTCATCCAACCGATCCTGAATTTTAGCGAAATCAACATTTGAAAGCTGCTTCAAAAAGAGTGTGGGCTTAAAGGGCTTATACTCTTTTCGCATCTTCAACTCGCGAAAGGCAAGGCAGAGCTGTTCGCGGGTCATGTCAAAAACATGGCAAAACCGGGCTGAATCAAAGGGATGCGTATCTTTTACGACCACGTACAGATCATATTCAGGTGAGTTATGTACGATCAGCTCGCCATGGCGGTCGTAGATAAGACCGCGCACCGGGTACTCCACCTCGCGCAGAAGCGCATTGCTATCGGCCAACTGCGCATACTTGTTATCGGCAACCTGGATGAAAAAAAGCTTGACGATGAAGACAATCCCGGCCAGCACGACCAACACGTTAAGGAGATGTTTACGCGCATCATTCATCGCCTGCTGCCTCCTGCTAAATACTGCAATACGATAATCATACCGGAGGTAAAGACCGTGCTCGCCATAATCTTCAGCACAGTGAACCAGAACAAGCCAAAGCCACCGGCTTCGGTAAAAAATAAAATGGTGTGATGAAGGAATACCAACGGAATGGTATAAACCATGAACCATTGGAGCCCATTGGCGGCCAAGGTAGGGGCTAACCCGGCATCATAGCCTCCTTGCGGGGTAATAACGCCAAGCCAATAGTTACGCAGGTACGCCACCATAACCAAAGACGAAGCGTGGATACCCAGGCTGTTATAAAACATGTCCACGAACAACCCCAGGATAAAACCAAGTATCATCAGGGTCAGTGAATTGGTCTCCATCGGCAGGAGCAGGATGTAGGCTACATAAATAAGACAGAAGGCGTAGCGAAACAGCACAAGTTCCTGAAACAGCATCACCTGCAACAGGGCGTAAACCAGAAAACCAATAACCGATGTTAGAAACCCGCGTGTCATTTTGGTTCACCGATGATGATATTTTCCAACGAATCCTTTTCCCTTTTCAGGCGGCTCTTGACCACCTGAACATACGCCAGTTTGCCAAAGTCCTGCGCTAACTCAACGTCAATTTCATGAAACTGATCCGACTCGCTCAGGCGCGTTTGCCGGATGATACCCACGAACACATTGGGCGGAAACACTGCATTAAAATCCGAAGTGACGATGGAATCGCCAACCAACGGAACAACATGCCGGGGGATATACTTCAGGTCAATAAACCGGGGATCAGTTCCGTCCCACTGCACCGTACCGAAATGGCCGGTGCGCTTGATCAGCACAGAAGACTGTTCATCAATGTTAAGCAGCGAGATGATCACTGAATAGTGATCTGACACCGCCTTTACCTTGCCCACCGCCCGGTTATCATTAATCACCGCCATGCCCGGTTCAACGCCTTCTTCCGCACCCCGGTTGATGGTAATGAAATTCTTAAACCGTGCAGTCGAGTTATTCACCACCTTGGCATTCACAAACTCAAAGCGCTCCACAATGTCGGTATCAAAAACAGAATCCCGTTTCAGCGTGAGGTATTGGATGGCCTGCTCGCGTTGCTCCAGCTTCTGGCGCAGCGACTTGTTTTCCTCAGACAGTTCATCGTTGATTCTGCGTAGGGCAAAATAGTTTTTAACATCCTGCGTGGTACCCGAAACACCAGCAGCCACCCGGTTTGATGTATTGAAAAACTGTGCCCCTTGGTACTGATTGTTTTGCACAATCATCCAGACGCACAACAACTGTAAAATTAGAAATGTGAAGAAGGCCCGGTACTCGTAAAGAAAATGGAGGAGTCGCTGCATTCCGTCACGTCATCAATACTTTTCGGTAATGGTTCAATTTCTTAAGCGCTGCCCCAGTGCCGCGCACGACAGCGCGCAGTGGATCATCGGCAACGTGCACAGGCAATTTGGTTTTAAGCGACAGGCGCTTGTCCAGCCCACGCAATAAGGCGCCACCTCCCGTTAGGTAAATGCCCCGCTCGTAAATATCGGCCGAAAGTTCAGGTGGAGACAACTCGAGCGCCTTCAATACAGCTTCTTCCAATTTGCTGATGGACTTGTCAAGGGCAAAGGCAACTTCAGAATACGATATCTTGATCGTCTTGGGGATACCCGTCATCAGGTCGCGACCACGGATCTCGTAGTCATCTGGGCCGTCATCCAACTCCGTGAGAGCCGATCCCACCTCAATCTTCACCCGTTCGGCCGAGCGCTCACCAATCAACAGATTGTGTTGCCTCCGCATGTAGTCCAGAATGTCACGATTGAACGTATCACCTGCAATACGGATGGACTGGTCACAAACAATGCCAGAAAGGGCAATCACGGCAATGTCAGCTGTTCCGCCACCGATGTCGACAATCATGTTGCCTACCGGCTGTTCAATATCAATACCTATTCCGATCGCAGCTGCAATAGGTTCATGGATCATATACACTTCCTTCGCATTGGCATGCTCGGCTGAGTCGCGCACGGCACGCTTCTCGACTTCCGTAATTGCAGAGGGTATACAGATCACCATCCGCAGCGAGGGCGGGAAAAGCCGCCTGCCCGTGTCAATCATCTTAATCATGCCGCGAATCATCATTTCGGCTGCATGAAAATCGGCAATAACGCCTTCCTTTAGCGGACGGATGGTCTTGATGTTGTCGTGCGTTTTCTCATGCATTTGCATGGCCTCGCGGCCGATGGCCAACACTTTGCCATTAACGCGATCTAAAGCAATAATGGAGGGTTCATCCACCACCACTTTATCTTTATGTATGATCAGCGTATTCGCAGTACCCAGGTCAATAGCTATGTCGCTGGTGAAAAAGTCAAATAATCCCATCTTTGAAAATAAGTCTGAAAATTAGGAATTAAAGGACATATTGTATTAAGGTAACTCCCCGAACTTTTGAAAGTACCCGATCAGCCGACACCAGCGGCAGGTCATACCGGGTAGCGGTCGCCACAATTATCGCATCCGGTACTTCCAATCCATACTGACGCCTCAGTCGGGTAGCGTTGTTAGTTAATTCAGCATCGCTGTGTAATACTGTCCCCGCCTGAAGCACCTGGCGAATCGCTTGTTCCTCGCGCTGCGTCAGCCTTTTGAAGCTCAATAGTTCTATTTCAGTGATGAAAGAGAAATAAAGTCGGCAATCGGTGAGCAGATCGGCCGCACTGCGTTGCCCGTCAAGAAGATAAATCAGAACATTGGTGTCAACCGGAACGCTTTTTCCATCCATGGCGAAGTCTTTTCTGGATCGTCAACCCATCGCCCTCAGCCTTGACCTTTCCCAGGAATTTGTGGGCAGCAAAGCCCTTATGACGAAGCGATTTTAGTTTCTTTACAATCGTCTTTCGGGAGTCCTTTTTGGAGATAACTACGGTCATAGCGCTATGGCTAACAAAAATACGACAAAAATCAGTGCTTGAAATGCCGGAAGCCGGTGAAGACCATAGCCATGCCCTGCCGGTTGCAGAAGTCGATGGAATCCTGGTCTTTGACCGAGCCGCCCGGCTGAATGACCGCGCGAATACCCTGCGCGTGGGCAATTTCCACACAATCCGGGAAAGGGAAGAATGCATCGGAAGCCATGACAGCCCCCTGCAGGGATAACCCAAATGACTTAGCCTTTTCAATGGCTTGCTTGAGCGCATCCACCCGGCTGGTTTGGCCCACTCCGCTGGCAATCAGCTGACCGTTGACGGCCAATACGATGGTGTTACTTTTCGTGTGTTTACACACTTTGCTAGCAAACAGCAGCGCTTTGATCTCTTCTGCCGAAGGCTGCCGCTGGGTTACCAACTTGAGGTCCGCCTCTGAATCGGTTTTCCAGTCCACGTCCTGCTCTAAAATGCCATTCAGAATTGTTTTGACCTGCCGCCCTCCGGCCAGCGGCTGCTTTTGCACCAGCAACATGCGGTTTTTCTTGGACTTCAGAATATCCAATGCTTCGGCTTCAAATGCCGGGGCCACCAGAATTTCAAAAAAGAGGCTATTCATCTCCGCGGCCGTCTGCCGGTCAACCGGCCGGTTGGTTGCCAACACCCCTCCAAACGCAGATAGCGTATCGGCCTGAAAGGCTTTTTGGTACGCCTCTTTTACGGTGGCACCGGTTGCCACTCCGCAGGCGTTCGTGTGCTTAATGATGACAAATGCTGTTTCGGAGGCGAATTCGGACAACAATTGCAGCGCTGCGTCAACATCAACCAGGTTGTTATACGAAAGCTCTTTGCCGTGCAGTTGCTCAAACTGGGCGTTGAGGTCACCATAAAACACTGCCTGTTGATGGGGGTTTTCTCCATACCGCAGCACGGTGGCCTTTTGGATGCTCGATTTGTATCGTTCCATCTTCTCCTGCCGGTTGAAATAATGGAAGATCGCAGTATCATAGTGGGATGAGGTGTCGAAAGCCAGAGCTGCAAAATGCCTGCGATCGGCCAGCTCCGTGTGGCCATCCTTTGAATTCAACAGGGCCAGCAGATCGGGGTACTGCGTGCGGGACGAGACGATCAGCACATCCTGATAATTTTTGGCAGCCGCCCGAATGAGCGAAATTCCGCCAATGTCAATTTTTTCAATGATGTCCTCCTCCGTGCCCCCTTTTGCCACGGTCTCTTCAAAAGGATACAAATCAACAATAACCAGGTCGATGGGTGGGATGAAGTACGTAGCGGCTTGCCGTTGATGATCAGCTTCTTCGCGCCTGAATAGAATCCCCCCAAAAACAGCCGGGTGCAATGTTTTGACGCGGCCGCCAAAAATGGAGGGATAGCCCGTCAACTGTTCAACCGGCACCACGGCATAACCCAGTTTCTCAATAAAGTCCTGGGTGCCTCCGGTAGAAACAAATTCAACTCCGCTTTTGGCCAGCAGGTGAATAATGGGTTCCAGATTGTCCTTGTAATAAACTGAAATGAGGGCCCGGGAGATTTTCTTGCGCGACATGAGGGAAAAGTGAGTCGCAAAGCTACACAATCAACTCAAGCCGAGCAGGTCGCGTTCCTCAAATTCACCCATTTCCAACGTGAAGTCATCGGCATCCAGCAAGGCCGGAAAGCGATCGCGATAGGCCTGCAGTGCATTTGCGCTAAGAGCAATCGTTTTCGTTGCTTCCACGCCTTCTGCGGTAAAAATGGTATCGCCCTTAGGCCCCACCACGGCCGAGTGCCCTTGATATTCAACACCATTTCCATCCACACCAACGCGGTTAACACCTACCACGTAGCTGAGGTTTTCAATAGCCCTTGCCCGCAGCAACGTGTCCCAGGCAGAAATGCGCACCTCGGGCCAGTTGGCCACATACACCAGCACATCGTACAACGGCTTTTTCAGGGAAGCGTTCCAACGGTTGCGGCTCCAAACCGGAAAACGCAGGTCGTAGCAGATTAGCGGGCAAATTTTCCAACCCTTCCAGTGCCCCACCAGCAGGCTTTCACCCGGGGTATACACCTGGTGTTCCTCCGCCATTCGAAACAGGTGACGTTTGTCGTACGTCTTGAACTGACCACCCGGCTCCATCCACAGCAGGCGGTTGTAATACCGGTCGTGCACGTGGGCTATGAAACTGCCCAGCACCAGCGCCCCGGTTTGATCCGCCATTTGACGCATCCACTTGAAGGTGCGCATGTTCATCATCTCGGCCATTTTGCGGGCATTCATCGAAAAACCGGTGGTGAACATTTCAGGGAGCACAATCACATCGGTTTCGCCCCCGATTTGCCAGATTTTTTCCTCAAACGTGGCCAGGTTAGCCGTGGGGTCCTCCCAGTGCAAATCGGCTTGTAAGAGTGTGATTTTTAGGTCTTGCATGGCGAAATAAGGCTGCAAAGAAAGTCAAACCGTGTGGAAAATCAATCGCAACCATTTAAATGTCTAATCGCTCAGGATTTTGTTGCGCCAGCCAAAATGTGATGAGCTCAATCTGATCTTGTTTGATCCTGTAATACAGTGTGATCTTTCGGTTCACCACGCAACGTCTGATGTCAGGAAATGAAGTGGAGGCAACAAACATCCGAGGATTGGCTGTAATTTGATCAATAAGCCGGATGCAACGATCAAAGAACTTTCTCGCAACTGACTCACCCCATTCGACTCTCAAAAAAGTCAGGTGGTATTCAAAATCAGCTTGGGCGCGTGGCGACCAAACAACTTTCATTTCAAAAACATATACTTCTCTTTAAGGGACCGAACAACTGACTCATGCGGAACCCCCAATCCGGCATCAAGTTGACGGACTCCATCCTCAATAGCCAATTTCTCTCGAGCATCTAGTCTGTCCCACCAGTCGCGCTCCGGTTGAAGAAAGTCCCTGATTTGGTCTAAAACAGCCTCTTCTTCCGTAGCCAAAATCAGCTTCACTAACTCCTTTTTGGCTTCAGATATGTTCATGGTCTAAAAGTACTAAAGTTCCCGCAAAATTTCCGTTGCCCGCGCCAGTGTCTCTTCCCGCTTCGCGAAACAAAAACGAAGCAACTGATGGTCCGTGCCATCCTGATAAAACACACTGACCGGAATAGCCGCCAGTTTCTTCTCGCGTGTCATCCAGGCTGCCACTTCCACATCGGACTTCCCAAGGTGGCGCGGATAAGCCATTACCTGAAAGTAGCTACCCGAACAACGCAGCGCGCGAAAGGACGAGCCCTTCACCTGTTCCAGAAAAAAGTCACGCTTTTGCTGATAGAACCGGCCGAGGTGCAGGTAATGATCGGGGTTAGCCATGTACTCGGCCAAAGCCAGTTGCACGGGCGTGTTCACCGCAAACGTGATGAACTGATGCGCCTTACGGATTTCGGTCGTTATCGCAGGTGACGCCACCGCATAGCCCACCTTCCAACCCGTAGCGTGAAAGCTTTTTCCAAACGAATAAACGGCCACGCTGCGATCGGCCAACGAGGGAAAACTGAGCACGCTGTGGTGCCTCAGCCCATCAAAAATCAATCGCTCGTATACTTCATCGCTGATCACGACCAGATTGTGCTTCAACGCCAATGCTTCCAGTTCCCGCCAGTCAGCCTCATGCATTACCGCCCCTGACGGGTTGTGCGGAGTGTTGACCATAATGATCCTGGTGCGCGGGGAGATCCGTGCTTTAACCGCTTGCCAATCAATGTGGAAATCAGGGGGAGCCAGGTTGAGGTGCACCGGTACGCCACCGTTTAACCGAATGGCCGGGTCGTACGAGTCATAAGCCGGATCGAACAAGATAACTTCATCGCCCGGGTGAACCAGAGCAGCAAGCGCGGAGAACAGGGCCTCCGTGCCCCCGGCTGTCACCGTAACTTCGGTTTCCGGATCGACCGCGCGCCCGTACGTTTCTTGCGCAGTTTGGGCAATTGCCTGCCGCAGCGGCAACACGCCCGGCATGGGCGCATATTGGTTATGACCTTCCACCATTTTTTGATGGATAAGATCAATCAACACCCGGTCCACCGGGAAATCCGGGAAACCTTGAGACAAGTTAATGGCCCCGTGTTCCAGTGCCATCTTGGACATCACGGAAAAGATGGACGTGCCGGTGCCGGGAAGTCGGGAAGATACTTTCACAAAACCTACTTTCGGAGTGGCGCCAGAATGCGGTACTCGGTATCAACATCGCCCTTGCTGATGTTGGCCAACTTTCCCTTCAGTAATCTTTTCTTCAGCGGTGTGAGGTAGTCGATGAATAGCTTTCCTTCAATATGATCATACTCATGCTGAATGATCCGGGCCTTCATGCCATCAAACTTCTCGGTGAATTCATTCCAGTTCTCGTCAAAATAGTGAAGGGTGAGTTTAGCCCTTCGGCTGACATTTTCACGTATGTTCGGAATGCTGAGGCAGCCTTCTTCAAATTCCCACGGCTCGTCAAATTCCTCCAGCACGGTGGGATTGACAAATACCTTGCGAAAGGTTTCCATGCCCGGCTCATCTTCCAAAACGGTGCCATCGACCACGAACAACCGAACACTTTTTCCGATCTGGGGGGCCGCCAGCCCGATGCCATTGGCTGCCGCCATGGTTTCAAACATATCGGCCACTAACGGGGCAATATCGCTGCCCTTCTCAATATCGGTTGCCCGCTTGCGCAGCACGGGGTCGCCATACATGATAATCGGGTAAACCATGGCGCAAAAATAAGAAATTGCTTACTGCACTCCGGGTTTCAGACTACAAATCCAAAATTTCAAACTCAGAAGTTTTGAGTCAAAAATCCCGTGTCACCTGCGGCTCTCCATAAATGTCTGCAAAATCAACACCGCACTAATCTTATCCACGTTGCCTTTCACCTGGCGGTCCTTCTTTTTCATGCCCCCGCTGATCATCGCTTGTTGGGCCATAGAGGAAGTAAAGCGCTCGTCTGCCTCGTGTAGGGGCTTGGTCGGGAATTTTTGTTTGAGTTTTTCAATCAACTGGCGCACCTGCGGGGCAATTTCAGAATCTTGCCCGTTCAGTTTTCTCGGCATCCCCACCACGAACTCATCTACGGTTTCGTTTTTACAATAGGTCTCCAGGTAGCTCAGCAACTGGCCCGACTCCACCGTGTCCAGGGCGGTGGCAATGATGCGCAGGGGGTCAGTAACGGCCAGGCCGGTTCGCTTCAAACCGTAGTCAATAGCCAACAGGCGGCCCATGTCAATTATGGCGAACGGTATTGAACAACCGCGCCCTCACCTGGCTCTCCAGGGTCATTGCTTTCGGAAACAGCACATCATTTTCTACCCGCGCGTGGGCCTGCAGGGCCGCTTCAAATTGCTGCAACTCGGTGTACAAAACTTTGACGTGCAGCGGTGCCGTGTCGGTAAGGCGGTAATTCTGTGTGATGTGACGAATCCCGGCCATTTCATCATCGTGCACCTCGTGGTCAAGCGCCAGTTGCTGCAGCGAGTAGCGTTCAAGTTTGAAAAACAAACGTGTGGCGGGTGACTGATGGCGGACCGCGCGATCAAGCTCCAGAATATAGGAAAACAGCGTGTCCTCCTCCTGGTAAATGTGGTGAATGAAGTCCTCCCGAAACAGCGGGTAAAGCACTTTCATATCCCTCGCGATGGAGTCGTACTCGGGGTGATGCGCCTGAAAACTTTCCACCAGCCGCCCGATGTAGGGCAATTTATGTTTGACAAAAATCGTATGGGTGTATCGCAGGTACTGAATGATGAGTTCCACCGGAACCCCCGCGAGCGGCACATCACCACTCTCCCACCCGAAGCGGGGCTGCTGCCACTCCTGCTCTACCTGCTCAGGACGGATGCCCAACGGCTGACACGCTTGCGCCAAGGTGTGATCCCACTGACGGTAAAATGGTATGCCGAGGTAATGAAGCACATACGCTCGTTCGTGGTCATCGCTAACCAACTGGTGCAGGGACTGGTGGTGAAGAGCCGTGTTCATCGATGCGGTCAAAGATAGAGGTTGTGATGGTAGCGGTCAACGGAAAAATCCGCCATCTTTGGGCCCGTTCCGACAGGAACTTTTCATTCTCAAACCCGTTAAGGTGTAACACGTTAGCCTGCTATGAGCGATCAGCCCAATTCCCCCTTTCAGATCAAATTACCGTTGGTTCTATTCATTGGCCTGGCCGCGGGCGTCTTGATTGGCTCAAACATCACCAGCCGGAAGGCCAGCCCCGGCACCGGGGACGATATGCAAAAACTGCGCGAAGTGCTGGGTTTGATCAAAGAAGACTATGTGGATACAACCAATACGGCACCATTGGTAGAGGAAGCCATCAACCTGATGCTGGAAAAGCTTGACCCCCACTCGGTGTACATCCCCGCTTCGGAAAAAGTGCAGGCGAACGAAAGCCTGCAAGGCAATTTCGAAGGCATCGGCATTGAGTTCAATATTTTTCAGGATACGCTAGTGGTGGTGGCGGCCCTGCCAGGCGGACCGAGCGAAGCTGTGGGCTTGCGGGCCGGTGACCGCATTGTTAAAGTGAACGATAAGAACATCGCGAGCATCAAACTCACCAACCGCGATGTGCAAAAACTGCTGAAGGGCCCGAAAGGAACGGAAGTCAACATCGAGGTCTTGCGAAGAGCTTCGCGCACACCCATTCAATTCCGCATTATCCGGGATAAAATTCCGCAGTACTCGATCGATGCCGCCTACATGGTGGGGCCAGATGTCGGTTACATCGGGATACAGACGTTTGCTAAAACGACCCACGAGGAGTTTCGCAAGGCGCTTAAAGAACTTCGGAGCAAAGGCATGAAAAAACTGATCCTCGACTTGCAAAACAACGGAGGCGGATACATGGATCAGGTCATCGCGATTGCCGATGACTTTCTGCCGGCCGGCCAAAAAATCGTGTATACTGATGGACAGGAAAAAAAGTATAACCAGGATGCCATCGCCACATCCGAAGGCGATTTTGAACAAGGCGATCTCATTGTGCTGGTAAATGAAAACTCCGCATCGGCATCCGAGATTGTGGCCGGTGCGCTGCAAGACAATGACCGCGCCTTGCTGGTTGGCCGTAGATCGTTCGGCAAAGGATTGGTGCAACGCCCTTTTGAGTTGTCAGACGGTTCGGAGCTTCGCCTTACTATCTCGCGTTACTACACCCCCAGTGGCCGCTCCATTCAAAAACCCTACAATGAATATGACAGCGACTGGCTTAATCGTTTCAACCACGGTGAATTCTTCACAGCCGACAGCATTAAAGTGAAAGATTCACTTCGTTACAAAACGGCTAACGGCCGAACGGTATTTGGAGGTGGCGGCATTATGCCGGATTACTTTGTGCCCCTGGACACCTCGAACTCGAGCGCCTATTTCAACAGGCTGTTTCAGGCCAACGTGCTGCGCGAATTCGCCTTTAACTATGCCGAACAAAACAAAGCTACGCTGGAGCCTAAAGGTTTCGACTGGTATACCCAGAACTTTGTGATTACCGATGCCATGCTAAACGAAGTGGTGGCTATGGGAAAACGTAACAACGTGGAACCCGACAGGAAAGACCTCAACAAGAACAGAATGCGCTTCCAGATTTTCCTGAAAGCTGAAATCGCTTCTCGCGTGTGGGGCCGACCTCAATTCTTTCCGATCTACAACGAGACGAACGAGGCACTTCAAAAAGCCTTGACGCTTTTCGACCGGATACCGGAATTGGCCGGCAGGAAAATGTAGTGCCGTTCTCTTCTGCGTTACCCGCAGCCCAGCTTTTCATTGCTGAAATTTCATAATTTGAAGCCATAAAGAACTGAAGCTATGTACTACCACAAACTGGGCCATATTCCGCCCAAACGCCACACGCAATTTCGCCAACCCGATGGCTCCTTGTATAAGGAAGAACTTGTGAGCTCGGAGGGATTTTCGGGCATCTACTCCAACTTGTATCATATTTATCCGCCCACGCGCATCAAAGCCGTGCTGGAATCGGTTAAATATGGACCCAAACGGCTTGATGACTACACCCTGAAACAAACACATCTCAATACTTCGAAAGTGGGCGCCACGGGTAACGATTTTCTGGAAGCACGTAAAGTGTTAATGACCAATAACGACTGCTCCATTTCCATTTGTTCGCCCACCAGTCGCAAAATGGATTACTTCTATAAAAATGCGGAAGGCGATGAAGTCATCTTTATTCACGATGGCAAAGGCGTGCTGATTTCGCCCTTTGGCAAATTGGAGATCCGGCAAGGCGACTACGTAGTCATTCCCCGAACGGTAATCTACAAGCTGGAGTTTGAGGAGGGCCCGTTGCGCCTGTTGATTGTCGAGTCGGCATCTCCGGTGGAAACGGTGAAGCGGTATCGCAATGAATTAGGGCAATTGCTGGAACACTCCCCTTATTGTGAACGTGACATTCGGCCCCCGCACGAATTGATTACCGACAGCCGCATCGGGGAGTTTCGGATGAAAATCAAGAAGCAGGGCTACCTGCACAATTATGTGTACGAACACAGTGCGTTGGATCTGGTGGGTTGGGATGGCTTTCTCTGGCCCTACGCGTTCTCCATCCATGATTTTGAGCCCATCACCGGGCGCATCCACCAGCCACCGCCCGTGCACCAGACGTTCCAGGCACGCAATTTTGTGATCTGCTCGTTTGTGCCCCGCTTGTTTGACTATCACCCGCAGGCCATACCGGCCCCCTATAACCACAGCAACATCGACAGTGATGAGGTGCTGTACTACGCAGAAGGAAACTTCATGAGCCGAAGAGGTATTGAGCGGGGATCCTTTACGCTTCACCCGGGCGGCCTGCCGCATGGCCCGCACCCCGGCACCGTGGAAAAGAGTATCGGGGCAAAAGAAACACATGAGCTGGCGGTGATGATTGACGCATTTCACCCGCTGCACCTGACCACCGATGCCCTTGAGTTTTTGGACAAAAACTACCCCATGAGCTGGACCGACAAAACAGAGGGCGGGTTTAATGAAATCAATACGCCTTAGCGTAATCGTTGTGTCTTGGTGTCTTCGTGGCAAATCATAACTGAAATGAAAATGAAAACTCCACTATTGATTGCTTTGCTCTTGCTCTCGCATATTGTGCTTGCACAAGAATTAGTTGGGGCCTGGCAAACCGGCCCGGACGACAATCGCACGGTTATGATTGTTTCACCAAAACATTTTGCTGTAACGGTCTACAACCTGAAAGAGAAAACGTTTACCGGGACGTATGGCGGAAGTTGGCGGGTAGAAAAAGATCAGCTCGTTAGCCTTCATGAATTCAATACCATGAATGCCGGCCAAGTCGGCAGTGAGACACGACAGTTGATAAACGTGAAGAATGACAAACTCAAATTAGGCGATGTGGAGTTCACGCGAATCGACAACGGCACTCCGGGCGCATTGGCGGGTGCGTGGCTGATCACCGGCCGCGTCACCGAAAAAGGCCAGCAGACCATTACACCAGGCGCACGCAAAACCATGAAGATTCTCTCCGGCACACGGTTTCAGTGGATTGCCTACAACAGCGAAACCAAAGAGTTTTTCGGAACGGGAGGCGGAACCTACACCACGGAAGCCGGCAAGTACACCGAAGCAATCGAATTCTTCTCGCGCGATAATACCCGCGTAGGCATGAAGCTGGAATTCAATTTTGAACTGCCTGAGGGCAACTGGCGCCACAGCGGCAAAAGCAGCAAGGGCGAGCCGATTGATGAAATCTGGACCAAACGAGAGAAGATTGGAATCTAGTTCGTAATCAACTCAGCCAGCTATGATGGGTTTTGGCGGCTTTTGGAAACAGATGGCCGAGACGAACCGGGTAAACCGGGAAATGCTGAAAGGTGGCCGGAAGAAAAAATTTGACCGGCAGGGAATGGATAGCTCGTACAGACGAGGTGAGCACCTGTTTACCACAAAAGCTTACGACCCGAATGCAATAAAACTAATCCGGAAGTCACTAGACGATCAAAGGCGTTCGGAGAAAATCAGAACGGTCATTAAGTTTTGCTTATCGATTTTGATAACCGCTATGCTTTTTGCCATGGTTTTTGAACTGATCAAGCGTTACGTAAACACATAGTTCACATAGAACTTAAGCTTCAGCGGTTTTTTTCACATTCACCAAAAACCCAAAGGCAGCCGCAGTAAAGAACATCAGCAGACTGTACACAGCCGGGGGCACACTCATGGTGGCATTGTTAATCACGTTGAGGGCAATGAAAATCGCCAGCGTGCCGTTATGAATTCCGATCTCCATGCCAATGGCAATAGACTGCCGCTTGTCGATGCCAAACAGCTGCGGCAGAAAATAACCCACGGCCATACTCAGCACGTTGAACAACAACACCGGCAACCCGAGTACGCTGAAGTTGTCGATCAGCACCTGCTTCTCGCGCACCGTCACCGAAACAATGATCAGGATCAGTAATAAAGAGGAAATTATCTTTACCGGCTTGTCCATTTTAAGCGCGAAAGCGGGTGCTTTGCTCTTGATGATCATGCCCAGGGTAACCGGCATAAGATCGAGTAGGTAAGGGAGAATTTCACTCCCAAACCTCTCACAGAACCGTGCTTGATAGTCTCCCATCACACGGCTCTTCATGATCAAGTTCACGGGGTAAAGCCGTGCTGCCACATC
>Ga0068872_10000029_pt1 | contig 107654 bp, 82 predicted proteins | sample NOAtaG_7_FD_66441 | JGI IMG/M metagenome (GOLD analysis project Ga0068872, IMG submission 66441) | Freshwater lake microbial communities from Lake Erie, under a cyanobacterial bloom - NOAA_Erie_Diel1S_2200h metaG | ecosystem: Environmental > Aquatic > Freshwater > Lake | place: USA: Ohio, Lake...
GAACGCTTTTACCCTCTTCAGGTGGTCAATTTGCTCCGGTCTGAAGTGGTCAATTTCAATCGGCCAAAGGTGGTCAATTTAAATCGGTCTGAGGTGGTCAACTTCATCGGTTTTTCCACTCCTGCAACGCAACAACAAAACCCTGGAGCAAATGGCGGAGACACTTTTTAGGCAGTGGTTTGTGGTTGAAGCAAAGGAGGAGTGGGAAGTAAAACCTTTAGGAGAAATTCTCAATATCACTTCTAGTAAAAGAATCTTCTACAGTGAGTATGTCTCTTCTGGCATTCCTTTTTACAGAAGCAAAGAAATCATCGAGCTCAGTAAAATAGGTTATACTAATAGTGACTTGTTTATTCCGGAGACAAGATACCAAGAAATAAGTGCAAAACACGGAGCTCCGGTAGCAGGTGACATATTAATGACATCTGTAGGCACAATCGGAGTAACATACAGAGTAAGGCCAGGTGATTGTTTTTACTTTAAAGATGGTAATCTCACTTGGTTTAAAGATTTTAAACTTCTTCCAAGCTCCATTGTGTATCTGTGGTTAAACTCACAACTAGGTAAAGAAGCAGTTGAAAATGTTAAAATTGGGAGCACGCAGGAGGCATTAACAATAGAAGGTCTTAAAAGCATAGAGATGGTTATCCCTCCTAAAATTGTTCTAGACAAGATAACTAACAAGTTTGAAACAATACTTGAAAAGCAGGAAAAAAACAAAGCACAAGTTTATCAACTCATGAAAATTAGAGACACCCTGCTCCCTAAACTCATGAGTGGGCAAGTAAGAGTTAAAACAGATTAATATGGAGCTACAAGAATTTATAGAGAGAAGCATTAAGGAGATAACAACTGCCTTGCACAACAGTAGTAAAGACATGATTAAATCAAAAACCGGACAAGGCATTCCGGATCATAATGAAATTAATGTGTCATTTGATATTGCTGTTACTGCAGGAGATACAGCATCACAAGAAGGCAGTGCAAAGATTAGAGTACTCAATGCATTTAACTTAGGAGGAGGTGCAAAAACAGCAACTGACAAACAAGAAGTAAGCAGGCTTAGTTTTATAGTGCCTGTTAGAATAAAAACTATTGACTCACCCCAATATTCAACAGGTGGTTAATTTATCCGGATTGTTCTATATATGAGAAAGATTATAAGCATACTACTAATATTACTATCATCAAGTCTGTTTGCACAGCTAACACCAGAGCAGCTTTTTGAAAGTGCTTCTAAAAACTGTTATGTAGTTGTAAATAAAGCTGGCAACAGTATAGGTACAGGCTTTCTGCTTACAAATGGCTACATCATCACCAATCACCATGTGGTTGATGGTGCTTCTCCAACAGAAATAACCTTAAAGCCAATTAATAACACTAATGAGATAATTGCTTGTGAAAAACTGTTTGTATCCTCCAAAAGAGATATAGCCATCATCAAGCCTTTGAGCAAAATTGAAAATGAAGGGCTGGAGTTAGATACTGTTTTTCCCAAAATAGGATCAGGCGTTTATGTTATAGGTAACTCAGAGGGTCTTACTGGCACATTTAGTAATGGACTTGTTTCACAAGTAAGAGAAGAAGAAGGCTTAGACGCATGGATTCAAATATCTGCACCTATCTCACACGGTAACTCCGGTGGCCCTGTAATGAATGCAAATGGTAAAGTAATTGGCATGAGTACCTGGGGACTGGTTAAAGGTCAAAACTTAAATTTTGCTCTACCAACTAAATACATCTCAGCTTTTTTGAGAACAAATGGTATTGGGTCTGATGTTGTAAATTCAGAAGAAGAAAGCGCATCCAAAGTTGAAAAGTCAAAAGCTCAAGCAGAACTTGATGAGGTTAGAGCCCTGTTTACTCCGGAGCAACTGGAGTTGGTAAAAAGTGTTGACAATCTTTATTTACAAAGAAATCTGCTGACCTTTATACCTCTAACATTAATTCTCATAGCAACCGGTCTGCTTCTATGGAAATATAAAAAGAGCGGCAGCAATAGTCTTATTCAGTTTATGAAATTATTCCCAAAAGATAATGACAATAAGGCCACATTATATGCGCTTACTTATTTAATATGCGGAGGCTTTTTGTATAAAGCACTAACTGATTATCCATCTTTTTTTAAAACAGATATAGAAAATATTGAGGCTGCAAAGGGTTACCGCTTATATGGCTTCGAACCCAATCCTGAAGATTATCAATATTCACAATTACTTAATGCAACTTATTATGGCTCAGACACAGCACTTTTCTTTTTAGCAGATGCTGTTTGGCAAGGAGATATTATTGTGAAAGCAGACACAATGGAGGCACTTAAATGGTTTAATGCTTTAGCTAATAAAGGTTATTACGCAGGTCAGATGTTTGATGCTTTATGTGCACTAAATGGTTGGAATTCCAGAGATGCTCAAACATTTATTAAATCATCAAATAAATACACATGCGGCTATATAAATGCTTTAGCCAGCTTGCATAAAAAAACTAAAGACCCATATGAAAAAGCAAATGCAAGAGGAGCCATAACAAACATTGTTGGACTGAGCACACTTGAACCATCGGCAATAGAAAATATTAGTAACAGAACATACGGTTTTGACACAATAAAATCACGCTTTGTTGGGCATGAAAGCAAAAAATATTTTTTGGTTGACAGCATTATTGCTGCTTACAACTGGTTTAATATATATATGGACACATACAACACAATACACAAACTGGAGTTTGGGACAATCCCTTCACACGCAAAATACCTTAATGATTTTAATACGGGCTATAAAAACCACTCTGAGCTAATAAATAATGGTAAAGCAATTATTCCGCCATGGGTTATGGCTAAAGACTTCTTCATAAAAGCAAAAAACGGTAAAGAGATTAAATATTCCAGCTATAGAGGGACCTTTAATTATTCGGTAGAAAGGTGGTCAAAGAAGGATTCAGACATTGATTACTACCTTAAAACTATTGAAGAGATCAACAGAGTTTGGCAAGAAGATACAACCATTAAAAGACCACCGGATTTTAGCAACTATTCTAATGAGGAGCTGTTAAGACTCCTGAAAAATGGCTAATGGTAAGTTAAAAGACTTGATAATTAGATCATAAAGATAATGACACGCATATTTGAAGATGACATAGAACAATGGATGGTAGAGGCTTTGAGCAGTCAAGGCTTCAACTATATTGCTCCTGAAAAACTGGATCCGGACAAGTCAACAGATTTGCGCTTGTCCTATCATGAGGTTATTATTGAGTCCTACCTGGCTTCTGCTTTGCAGCGCATTAATCCGGGCTTGTCATCACAAATACTTAGTCAGGCTGTAAAAGAAGTGCTCCGTATTCCAAGTACAGGAGACTTAATTACCGCCAACCAGAATTTCCACAAACTCCTTACAGAGGGTGTGGATGTTAGCTATGTTGAGAAATCAGAAGAAAGAACAGTTAAAGCAAAACTGATTGATGAGCATAACCCGGCTAACAACCACTGGTGTGTTACCCACCAACTTACTATCATAGAAAACGGTCAGCAGAAGAGACCTGATGTCATCATCTACCTGAATGGTATTCCGGTAATTGTAATTGAGCTGAAGAATGCTACAGACCAGAATGCCACATTAGAGAAAGCATACCAGCAGCTACAAACCTACCACAAATCTATACCTGCCTTATTTGCATATAACTGTTTTGAGATTATCTCTGATGGGCTTGAAGCAAAGGTGGGTACTATCACCAGTGATATCTCCAGGTTTATGAGCTGGAAATCTTCTGACGGAAAAACATTAGCCTCCAACAGGCTAAGTGAACTAAGTGTAATGTTAGAAGGCCTGCTTAATGTGGAGGTACTGGCTGATGTGTTTTTAAACTTTGTGGTATTTGAGAAAGCAACCATTGAAGATGCCAAGACCAAAACCGTTAGAATAATCACCATAAAAAAGATTGCAGCCTATCACCAGTACTATGCTGTAAAGAAGGCCATTATATCTGCTTCAAAAGCAAGTGCAGATGGAGGCAACAGAAAAGGTGGTGTAGTATGGCATACACAGGGCTCCGGCAAATCACTTTCCATGGTGTTTTTTACAGGCTTGTTGGTAAAGCATTTAAACAACCCTACTATCATCATCATCACAGATAGAAATGACCTGGATGATCAGCTGTTTGAAACCTTTGGTAATTGCAGCCAGTTGTTAAGACAAGTGCCTGTTCAGATAGACAGCAGAGCCAAGTTAATAGATGAGTTGAAAAACAGGCAGTCCGGTGGAGTGTTCTTTACAACTATTCAGAAGTTCCTCCCTGAGGAGGGCAATAATAGTTTTGATCAATTGTCTGACAGGAGGAACATCATTGTGATTGCTGATGAAGCCCACCGCACACAGTATGGCTTTGAGGCCAAGGTGAAATTTGTAAAAGACAAAGACGGTAATGAAATAGGTACAGACATCAGTTACGGCTTTGCAAAACACATGCATGATGCCTTGCCGTTTGCAACCTTTATTGGCTTTACGGGTACACCAGTAGAAACATCAGATAAAAACACACAGGCTGTATTTGGTGAGTACATAGATATTTATGACATAGAGCGTGCAGTAAAAGATGGAGCAACAGTACCCATCTATTATGACAACCGTTTTGTAAAATTAAAATTGGATGCCTTGGTGCTGGATGACATGGACAATGCTTTATCAAAAGCAGCAGAAGGAATACCTGAGTATATGGTTAAAGGCGCTGTAGACAGAGCAATTAGGCAGGAGGCCATTGTTGGTCACCCGGACAGACTAAAGATTATTGCTAAAGATATCATCACCCACTTTGAAGACCGGGAGAAAACATTTACAGGGAAAGCGCTTATTGTAAGCATGACGCGCAAAATAGCAGTTGCTCTGTATAATGAGATTATAGCTTTAAGACCAGACTGGCACAAAGAAAATGATGAAGAAGGCACTATAAAAGTAATCATGACTGGCAGTAGCAGTGATGATGCTTTCCTTCAACCTCACATAAGAAATAAGGAGAAAAGAACATTAATAGCAAACAGATTAAAAGACACCGCAGACCAACTGAAAATGGTAATTGTGGTAGACATGTGGTTAACAGGCTTTGATGCACCAATACTTCATACTTTATATCTTGATAAAGACATGAGTGGTCATAACCTGATGCAAGCTATTGCTCGTGTTAATCGTGTGTTCAGAGATAAGCCAGGAGGATTGATTGTAGATTATGTACCAGTAACAGGTAACCTTAAAGCAGCATTAAAAACTTATACAGAGAATAACGGTCAAGGCGCAATAACTTTGGATATAGCAGAAGCAGTGAGCATAATGCTTACCAAGTTAGAGGTAGTTCAGCAGATGTACCATGGCTTTAACTATGAGGAGTATTTTACTGCTGACACCATGCGTAAGTTAAACATTATTCTGGAGGCAGAAGACCACATACTATCATTAGACAATGGCAAAGAGCGTTACTTGAAGGAAGTAACAGCGTTGAGCAAAGCCTATGCACTTGCTAAGTCTGAACCGGATGCAAAAAATGCCTCCATGGAGATTGCATTCTTCCAGGCAGTAAAAGCCAGGTTAGCCAAGTTTGATACACAGGTTACAGGCCAACAACGCAAAGAGTTTGAAGATACTGTAAAAGGAATGGTAGAGTCTGCAATAGCATCTGACGGCATAGTTAATTTACTTGATAAAGCAGGACTAGATAAACCTGAGATTTCTATTTTCTCTGATGACTTCATGGAGGAAATCAAAAACATGAAACAGAAACATGTGGCTATTGAGCTCCTTAAAAAGTTACTAGCAGACCAAATTAAGATCAGGTTCAAGAGGAACATAGTTGTAAATAAAACGCTAAGTGAAAGGCTTCAGGAAGCCATAAATAAATACATCAGCAGAAGTATATCTGCACTTGAGATGATTGAGCTTCTGTTGGAAATTACTAAGGAAGTTAATTCAGAAACTCAAAAAGGTACTGAGCTAGGATTATCTCCAACTGAAAAAGCATTTTATGATGCACTTACATGTAATAAGAGTGCAGTAGAATTAATGGGAGATGCCAAATTATTAGAGATTGCCCGGGAGTTGGTGAAAATGGTTAAGGCTTCTACAAGCATAGATTGGACAGTAAGGCAATCAGCAAAAGATAAAGTGAAGTTGGCTGTAAAGAGGGTGCTCAGGTTTTACAAGTATCCTCCAGACGATGAACCAAGAGCAACGGAAACTGTATTGGAGCAAGCGGAATTACACTCTGAGGAACTGGTCAAATAGATATGCCAGCAACTACACTTCATGCAAAAGAGCTAAAAAATATCCGGCAGCGGATAGATAGGTTTTTTAAATTAGACCCAAAACAACCTATAAGGGTTGTAGTTCCTGACAATTTATCCAAGGAGAATGTATTAGCTTTAATCCCTACTAGTACAGCTGATAAAGAGCTATGGGTTGATAGCTTATATTACTTGATGCATCTAATCATTACAAGGAGTCAGAGAAAAAAGTTTAAAAACAACAGGAGGGTTGCTGGGTATGTAGCTTTAAAATTTGATTACCTGGAAGATTTTATAGGTCCGGAAGCTAGCCAAATAATTAAGTGGGCAATTGCTTCAAAGTTTATTGAGTGTGACCAGAAAATGATAATTGATGTGGAGTCATACGGTTATCGGTTATCTGCAAATTACAGGAAAACCCGGCTCCGGCATGTAACACTCACTCATAGTAAACTAGTAAAGCATCACCGGAAAGTTGATAAAAAACTTTTTACTGAACAGCGAGATAAATTACGTGAGCATGCCTATTTGTTGAAATGGCTTATGGATAGCAAGCTGGAGCTTAATTTGCCTGATGCCATAGAATATACAAGACTATTTAAGTACATAATTGGGCGAAGTGTAGCTGGATTAAATCTAAGCAAAAAAGAAAAAGAAGAAATACAGCTGCATGTGTCTAACACGGTTGCCAACTCAATATTCATAATAAATTCCTGGAAGAAAAAGCCAGGAATTAAAATAGACAGCAAGGGAGGAAGACTATACAGTCCTCTTACTAACATGATGAGCAAATTAAGATTTTTTCTGACTTATGACTCAGAGGAGCTTGTTTACTTTGATATAAAAAACTCCCAGCCTTATCACTTAATACTGTTATTAAATCCAGCTTTTTGGCAGAGAACCGGTAAATCAGAATCACTGACACTGGAAAGCCTCAACAAGGAACTAGCAGACCATCTGGCCACCATTAACAATAAAGAGCTAGCTTCTACCATAATGACTCTAGAAAGTGCTTTTAAAAGTGGTCTAACCCAAGCCAAGAAAGGGCTTCAGAGGAAAGGCAATATGAGCCCCCGTTTTGCTAAATTAGTGGTTGATGGCAAACTTTATAAATTTATTTCAGATGAGTTTAAGGGCAAGTTTCTGGATAACAAGGGCTTTGACCCATTCTTGACTGATAAATCAGCAAAAGGTCAGTTGATTAGCATGCTTTACTCCAATCCCAGAGCTTCTGCTAATTCTGCTAACAATAAGCATTTTAAACACTTTAAGACGCTTTTTCCTGTTGAAGCAAAAGTCATAGAACTGTTAAAGTCCCGGAAGTATAATGATTTTTCAATTCTGCTCCAGAAAGTGGAATCAACTATACTGTTGAAAGAGGTGTGCTATAAGATTTTTGAGCACAACACGTCTATACCTCTATTCACAATCCATGATGGGATTATGACAACGGCCAAGTATGCTGATGTGGTGGAGAAATTTATCTTGGATACATATAAGTCAATTGTAGGGGTAGAGCCAACATTATCCAAAGAGGTGATGAACAACAGAAACGCTGGTGCTAACTTTAAGAAATATGTCCAGAAGAAGTTGGATGAGATTTTAGTAGAGCTCAAACGCACTGATCAGATCAAGCCTTTGAACCTTAATTGGGAGGATTTTGAGTACGTGGCAAATTTAAATCTGTTTAAGACTAAATCAATTGGTCCATTTGATTACAGCGGCCTGTTAATTAACTTGAAGTGATCTAGGAATCAACAATAATCATAATCATCATAACCTGGTTCAAAACCCCAGGAGACAGATAATTGATCTGCTGCAATTTCATGGTCAACCACGCCTTACGCATGTCTCAGAATATAATGTGCGATTTCATGGGCCACAACACTCATCTTGTAGAATTCTATTTTATCCTATGCAATTGTAAAATTCAGGAATATAAAATGAGATACCTCACCAGGTTCAACCAGCATCAACGAGCTTTCAATATAGAGTCCAATTGACATACTGAGAAACACAAAAGTCACATTCTCCAGTACATCCTCCCGGACCTCTTCAGGCAGTTTTAATAGGGTTTTTGCAATCAGGATCTTAACTTCATCATCAAAGTCTGTTACTGTGTCAGGCCAAACTCTTAAAGCATAACAGATATTCTGTAGTTCAGTTGTCATGTTTTAGTAATTTATAGTTGGGTAGCGCATGCCTTTCTACTGAATTCACAGGGCTAAACCGTGCTCCCTTAAAATTAAATATTTTTTTAACAATCTGGTTTAGTTGTATTTTTTAAATTAGCTTAATGAATCAGGAGTTAAAACAGAATGGCTTTTATTACGCTAATTTTTTAAAAAGCGTTGATGGAGAAAATAGACTAGCCTTCATTGTACTGTTTAGAATAGATAGCTATTTATGCTTAGACATTACGCCAACTGAAGAATTGGTGAATGTTGATCAAGGTTTAATTGAGCATATTAGGGAGTGGAGGTCTTTAATTTCAGGAGCTATTAGTGATGGAAGTATTGAATCACCAGAGGCTAAAGAGAAGTTTGCAAAGTTGAATATAATACGTCCGGGGGTCTTTGAATGTCTTTTTTATGTTGATGGATTGGAACAAAGGTTGACACTTACTTCTGCATTTAATAAAATCTCTGCAAATCTAGAATCTAAAGGTTTTAGGCCGTTGCTTGGACAGGTAATAACTAATACAATTTTCTCTGGGCTATTGCTAGATTTTCAAGAAACAGAGAAGGTTCAGGTAGTAAATGTTGATGAAATTTCTGTTTTAAAAAAAGAGAAAGCTGATTCATTTTTTGATAGGCATAGTTCAATTTTATTGCGTTTGTTAATTATTGGCATGCTGTTAATGATTATTATTGGATACATGTTTTCTCCTTCAAAAGACAATAAAAAGGGCTATTCTGATAATAATTATCAGCAACAATTAAATACAGAGCAGTCTTTAACTCTTGAGCATGAAAAAAGAATAGCGGATTCTATTAGTCAGGCTGAATTGAAAATCCAAGATTCAATAGATAAGGCTAATAAATATGAGCTTGATTCTATTCAAGCAGAAGCTAACAGGGCACTGGAAAGAGTGTTGGCTAAAGAGGAAAAAAGAAAAGCTGAAATGAGGAAGTCAAGCCCATATATGACTGAGTATTCCTCTGACTTTCCTTTAGAATTTGTAGTTCCAGGTTGCCCAAACTACGTTCAAGGAGCCCTGAATTCTAGCGGTTGTGTTTTAATTCTTTATTATGCCAAATCTGGACAAACTAGCTGGAGGGAGTTTCCAGGCACGGAATCTGTTTCAAGAGGCATGATGGATAATACTTTTCATTTTTTTGGCAGGAAAGGATGGAAATATGCATACTCGTGGGGAGGAGGTAATACTAGGCCAATAAGATTAAATCCTATAAATGTGAAACAAACTTGGAGTGTCCAATAGATTTTATGTTGTATGACAGTTTAATCCATTGGCATGCTACATTGCATAAATGCCCCGGCAGAATAAAAAATCATGTGCTCCTGCTATAAATTATCCAGTAACAACTTCTATCTTTGCAAACTTCAGGAGAGCAGGTATTCTTGCCCCTGAAAAATAAAAGCTGAGTTTGGAGACACTATTGAGACACCTATCAGGTTTTAAAAATAGGTGTCGTGGAAATAAAAAGCTGAAATGGTTGAAGGAGCACGCCTGGAAAGTGTGTATACCTCAAAAGGGTATCGAGGGTTCGAATCCCTCAGTCTCCGCATCATTTCTAACAGGAAATAAGTTAAAACCTCTGACCTTTATAATTCAGAGGTTTTTTTATTAATCAAATGGGGCTCTAAAAATACCCTTAAATGATACATGTATTTTACCACGGTGAGGTTCTAGATAAAATGCCTAAATGGTTTGCTTGTTTCGTTTTGTTTGCATGGGGGTGATGTTTACAAATAATTACTTGATAATACTTCCATTATCTGCCGAAATTACCGGTGAAACGAGAGTTAATTCCCCTTGCAGATTTTCAGCCATTAATATCATTCCCTTCGATTCTATTCCTTTTATTTTTCGGGGAGCCAGATTAACTAGTATGCTTACTTGTTTACCAATTATATCTTCGGGTTTATAAAATTGAGCAATTCCGGAAACAACTGTTCTTTTGTCGATTCCGGTATCAATAGTTAGTTGTAACAATTTATCTGCTTTCGGAACTTTAACAGCATCCAATACAGTTCCTACACGTATATCCATCTTAGTAAACTCGTCGAACGTTATAATGTCTTTTTGAGGTAAAACTGTTTGGGAGGTCATTTCATTTTTCTTCTTCGAATCAGTCAATTTGTTTAGTTGACTTTGTATGGCTTCATCTTCAATTTTATCAAAAAGTAAAAATGCTTCACCTAATTGATGCCCATCAGATAATAGATTCGTTTTAGCTGCACTTTTCCAATCGAGACCCTTAAAGTTTAACATTTGGCGAAGTTTTGAAGCGCTAAAAGGCATAAAGGGTTCCATTACAATGCTTAAAGATGCACATATTTGTAGAGATACATTTAATATGGTTTTTACTCTTTCCTCGTCAGTTTTAATTAGTTTCCAGGGCTCTGTATCGGCCAGGTATTTATTACCAACCCGTGCCAGGTTCATCATAGCTGATAAACCGTCTCTAAACTTAAATTGCTCTAACGGTTGTGCTATAGTCGCTGGTGCCCTTTCAATTTCAGATAACACTGCTAAATCATCTTTAGTATAAATTTCAGATTTGGGTACAATACCATTGTAATATTTTTGTGTGAGTACTAAAGTTCTGTTCACAAAGTTTCCTAAAATAGCCACCAATTCACTATTGTTTCGCGTTTGAAAGTCTTTCCAGGTAAAGTCATTGTCTTTACTTTCGGGCGCATTAGCGCAAAGGGTATAACGCAATACATCCTGTTTATCTTTAAAATCTGTAAGATATTCGTGTAGCCATACAGCCCAGTTACGCGAAGTAGATATTTTATCTCCTTCCAGATTTAAAAATTCGTTTGCCGGAACATTGTCAGCCACAATAAAGCCTCCGTGCTCCATTAACATAGCCGGAAAAATAATACAATGGAAAACGATATTATCTTTCCCAATAAAATGGATTAAGCGCGATTCTTTATCCATCCAATAATCTTTCCAATTATCCGGTAAAAGTTCTTTAGTTGCGCTAATGTAACCAATAGGAGCGTCAAACCATACATACAATACTTTTCCATCTGCACCCTCAATAGGTACCGGAACACCCCAGTCTAAGTCACGTGTCATGGCTCTGGGTTGAAGTCCGTCGCCGGCATCTAACCAGCTTCTGCATTGCCCGTATACATTAGATTTCCAATCTTTATGCAGCTCCAGGTAATTGGATATTTTTGGCTGTAGTTTATCTAAAGGCAAAAACCAGTTTTTGGTTTGTTTTAATATTGGTTTTGAACCCGACAAGGTGCTTTTCGGGTTAATTAAATCGGTTGGATTTAGTGAGGTGCCACATTTTTCGCATTGATCACCGTATGCGTTTTCATTTCCACATTTAGGACATGTTCCTGTTATATAACGATCGGCTAAAAATTGTTTAGCTTCTTCATCGTAATATTGTTCGGTTACCTGCTCGGTAAATGAACCTTTTTCATATAAAGTTTTAAAGAATTCGGAGGCGGTATCTTGATGAATTTTACTGGAGGTTCTGGAGTAAATATCAAATGAAATTCCAAACTCTTTAAATGCATCACCCATAATTTTATGGTATTTGTCTACCACCTGTTGAGGGGTAATTCCTTCTTTTTTGGCTTTAATGGTTATGGGTACTCCATGTTCATCGGAGCCGCAAATAAATTTTACATCTTTTCCGCAAAGCCTTAAATATCTAACATAAATATCGGAAGGCAGATAACAGCCGGCCAAATGGCCTATATGAACAGGTCCGTTAGCATAAGGTAATGCCGCTGTAACCAGGGTGCGTTTAAAATGGATGCTCACTTTGTTTATAATTTAGGATGCAAATGTACTATTTTCAAGGGTTTAAGTGCTCGGTTTTTTGTTTTTTGAGTGTTGAAGAAGCTGAAAAAATTATGTTGAATAACGTTAATATTTTGTAAATTAGGGGGTTATTAAAAATATGAAAAAAGTTGCATTAATTACCGGTGTAACCGGACAGGATGGGGCCTATTTATCGGAATTACTTTTAAGTAAGGGTTATGAGGTTCATGGAGTAAAACGCAGAAGTTCTTTATTTAACACTGATCGTATTGATCATTTGTATAAAGATTTGCACGAAAAGGATGTGAAATTTAAACTACACTACGGTGACTTAACGGACTCAACTAATTTAATTAGAATTATACAGGAAGTGCAACCGGATGAGATATATAATTTGGCCGCTCAGTCGCATGTTAAAGTTTCGTTTGAAACGCCCGAATATACCGCTAACGCCGATGCGATTGGTGCGCTAAGAATATTGGAAGCAATTCGTATTTTAAATTTAGGTAATAAAACCCGTTTTTATCAGGCTTCTACTTCCGAACTTTATGGTTTAGTTCAGGAAATCCCTCAAAAAGAAACAACCCCTTTTTATCCGCGAAGTCCTTATGGAGTTGCTAAGTTATACGCATTTTGGATTACCAAAAATTATCGCGAAGCATATGGTTACTATGCGTGTAATGGTATCTTGTTTAATCACGAATCTCCTGTGCGTGGAGAAACTTTTGTAACCCGAAAAATAACTCGTGCTGTAGCTAAAATATCCTTAGGCATGCAGGATAAATTATTTATAGGTAATTTGGATGCTGAGCGCGATTGGGGCCACGCTAAGGATTATGTATACGGCATGTGGCTGATGTTGCAGCAAGACAAAGCCGACGATTATGTATTATCTACTAATAAAAAAACATCGGTACGTGATTTCATTAACATGTCTTTTGCCGAAGTAGGAATTGATGTAGAATGGAAAGGGGAGGGTGTAAATGAGAAAGGATACAACAAAGCTAACGGAAAGGTTTTGGTTCAGGTTGATGAAAAATATTTTAGACCAGCCGAAGTGGATTTATTAATTGGTGATTACAGTAAAGCTAAAAATGAATTAGGCTGGGAACCCCAATATACGGTAGGCGAATTATGCAAGGAAATGGTTAAAGCAGATGTAGAGTTGTTTAAGCGCGATAAGTATTTGATAGAGGGCGGACATAAAGTGTATCAGGCTAACGAATAAAGAAAGTGGAAAAGAACGCAAAGATATATATTGCAGGGCATCGTGGCATGGTGGGTTCTGCTTTACACCGGGCACTTACTAAAGAAGGCTATTCTAATTTTATTTTAAAAACATCCAAAGAGTTAGATTTAAGAAACCAACAGGCAGTAGCGGGTTTCTTTAATGAGGAAAAACCTGATTATGTTTTTTTGGCAGCTGCTAAAGTTGGTGGTATTCATGCTAATAATACATACAGAGCCGAGTTTCTTTACGATAACTTGCAAATTCAAAACAATATCATACACCAATCGTATTTAAATGGTGTAAAAAAATTAATGTTCCTGGGCTCCTCATGTATTTACCCCAAAATGGCTCCGCAGCCTTTAAAGGAAGAATATTTGCTTACCGGACTGTTGGAACAAACCAACGAACCATACGCTATTGCTAAAATAGCAGGAATAAAAATGTGTGAAGCATATCGCGATCAATATGGTTGCGATTTTATCTCGGTTATGCCAACAAATTTGTATGGGCCTAATGATAATTACGATTTAAATAATTCTCATGTTTTACCAGCCTTAATTCGTAAATTTCATGAAGCAAAAGCAAATAAAGTATCTCAAGTGCTTGTGTGGGGTACAGGCAGTCCGTTACGTGAGTTTTTACATGCCGATGATTTGGCACAGGCTTGCTTGTATTTAATGAATCATTATAGCGACAAACAGTTTGTTAATATTGGTTCGGGAAAAGAAATTACCATTAAAGATCTGGCGCTGCTGGTAAAAAAAATTGTAGGATATGAGGGAGAATTAATTTTTGATACTACTAAACCAGATGGGACTCCAAGAAAATTAATGAGTGTAGAAAAATTGCACGCATTGGGTTGGAAACATAAAATAGAATTGGAGGAAGGAATTAAAGGTGTCTATGAAAATGAATTTTTACAAAAAATAAATGCATAACTTTTAATTAATGAAAAATTTAGTAGTCATCTTCTTTTTATTTTTAGTAGCTTTTGTTAAGGCTCAGCCATTGCTGCTTCCACAGAATAGATTTGCTACTATCGAAATAGAGAAGAGGTTAAAAAATTATCATGTAGTAAATTTTACAACCTCCCGGCCCATTATTGCTAACCAAATTGGTTACGATACTCTTCAACAACAAATAATTGAATCACAAAAGAGGGTAATACGTAAAAATCTGTTAGCCCGTAAATTTAAGCAGGAACATTTTGTTCAGGTAAAAAAAGAAAATTTTTACCTGGCTATCGATCCTGTTTTTGATATGTATGCATACAAAGATTTTAATGCAGATACTGCTACTTATTACACTAATACCAGAGGACTATTTGTTGAAGGTGCATTGGGTAAGCGTGTTGCGTTTTATTCCACTTTTTACGAAAGCCAGTCTTTGTTCCCTAAATACCTGAGCGACTTTGCTACCGTTACCGATGTAGCTCCCGGAATGGGCCGTCATAAAACGTTTAAAGTAAACGGATATGATTATGCTATGGCTTCAGGGGTATTAAGTATTGATTTAACCAAGTTTATTAATATACAGGCCGGACAAGGAAAAAATTTTATTGGCGATGGCTACCGTTCACTGTTATTATCTGATAATGCATTTAATTATCCCTACATTAAAACACAAATTCATTATAAACGATTCCAATATATTTTTGCTTATGCTTCTCTTCAGGAAATAGGAGGTTTAAGAAATTTGAATCCTGGATTGGCCGAGCCTTTGTTTACTCGTAAACCTTTTACTTTTCAGTTTCTTCAATTTCAAATTAAAAAAAGAATACAATTGGGTTTCTTCCAAAGTACCATGTTTTATACCCGCGATTCGGCCAGGGCTTATACATTTGACTACAATATCTTAAATCCTGTTATTGGACTAAACGGCGTTAAATATGGTTTAAATAACAACAATAATGTGTTGTTGGGTTTAACAGCTCGTTTGAGATTAACTCATGATTTAATTGTATACGGACAGTTAGCTATGGATGATACCGATCCATATAAAAAGGATAACAGTATTCGAAATAAATATGCCTATCAATGGGGATTTAGATTAAATAATGCCTTTATTTTAAAAAATCTGGTGGTTCAGTTTGAACAAAATAGAGTTAGGCCATATACATACAGTGCCTCCAGAACATGGCAGAACTATGCTCATTATAATCAATCTATGGCACATCCTTTGGGTGCAAATTTTAAAGAGAATGTGATCTTCGTTAATTACCGACTTAAAAAAGATTTTATTATTCAGTTTAAATACAGTAGGGTGTTTCAGGGAATTGATACGATTAATGGTGGAAATACCGGAAGTAATATATTCTTATCTGATTTAACGGCTAATAACGGTTACTATGCAGGTGTTTATAAAAGAATTAATGGTCTGCAAACCGATCTTCGTTACATTTCTTTACGATTAGGATATGTAGTTAATTATACTACAAACCTTACTATTTTTGTAGAAGCTCAGCAGCGTAATTTCGATGGATTGCTTGCTCCAAAAACCAGTAGCATGTTTGGATTTATTGGAATTACCAGTAATCTCTTTAATCTGTATCACGATTTTTAAATGTATCAGACGCTTGTTTTTTTAACCTCGGCTTTTGTAACCCTCTTTGCTACGCCCTCTTTAATTAAAGTAGCATATTTAAAACGTTTGTTTGATATGCCTGATTTTGAGCGTAAAACACACAATCGCGCAATTCCTACTATTGGGGGCATCATCATTTTTGCGGCTTCCTTATTCGCTTATGCCCTTTGGTACCCCGATTCAACAATTAATGAATTTAAATACCTCGTTGTGGCTATGTTAATCCTCTTTTTTGTAGGCATTAAAGATGATATTATAGGAACAGCTCCTGTTAAAAAGCTGATGGCTCAGATATTAGTAGCACTAATTCTAATTTTGATGGGAGGAATTAAAATTACCGGTTTACATGGTTTATTTGGCGTACAGCAAATACCCGAATGGGCATCTGTTTTCCTTTCTTTATTTACCATAATTGTAATTATTAACTCCATTAATTTAATTGACGGAATTGATGGACTTGCGGCAGGTGTTGGATTGATTGCCTCTTTTACTTTTGGCGCTTGGTTTTATCTGGCCGGCGATGGTAGTATGGCTACCTTAGCCTTTGCTTTATGCGGGTCTTTAACTGGCTATTTGTTTTTTAATTTTTCTCCCGCAAAAATATTTATGGGCGATTCCGGTTCGTTAACAATTGGATTGGTCTTGTCTGTTCTCGCTATAAAAATGGTTGAGCAGGATGTTAGCTCTCTTCCAGAATATCTGGTTAATGTAAGCCGACCGTTATTAGCAATTGCTGCATTAGTTTATCCTCTTTATGATACCTTAAGGGTTTTTATTTACCGTGCACTTAAAGGACGCTCCCCTTTTTCTGCAGATAAAAAACACATTCATCACCGCTTGCTAAAAGTAGGTTTAAACCATGCTTTTACCTCGGTTGTTCTATATGCAGCCAGCTTTTCGGTAATTGCACTTACGGTATTATTATCCGATCTCGATTCCACTTTAGTATTTGTTATAGTGGGTGCTTTTACCATACTTATTGCTCAAATCCCCTTCTTTCTGAGAGAAAAAGAAGAACTTGTTTCTGCTTAAGTAATGAGTAAATTTTTATATCTGATCATATTGTTTTTGCCTTTGTGGGGAAGTGCACAAAACGTTAAACATTCATTTAATCCTGATTTGATTTATCAACTGGAATCACAACTTGATTGGGAGTCTAATACACATACTTCTATTAAACCTTTTCTTAAATCTACAATAAATTCATCATCCCTGCTGGGTTCTGAAAAGCAAAGATTTTTTAAACGTATTATTGAAAAAAAGATTGCTTCATTTTCTGTTTATCCAATACTAAATGCTTCTGGTTTTGTTGGTAATGATTCCATTAAAACATACCCGACCTATTTTTATGGTTTAGGACTTAATGCAAGTATCGCTCAGAGGCTTGCAGGTGGATTTAATTTGGCGCAAGGTAATCAGGCTAATGTTCCCTGGATTGACTCTTTAATAAAAAAACAGCAAGTAGTTCCGGGTATAGCTGAAGCAAGGCCTACATCTTTGGGTTATGCTTATACGTACCTGGATTTTTACATAAACTACAAGGCAAGTGATTATTTTTTATTCGAATTAGGAAAAGGAAAGCATTTTATTGGTGATGGTTACCGCAGCATGTTGTTGTCAGATAATACAGCACCGTATCCTTATTTTAAAATACTAACCAGTGCATGGAAATTTAATTATCTTAATTTATGGGGTGTGCTAAATAACTATGATTTCTTATCAAATAAAAAGAATTATAAATTAATGGCATTGCATTATTTAAGTTTTAAACCAACCAAAAGATGGACACTCGCTTTTTTTGAAAATATTATTTATGCAAACAGGGATACAAGCGGCAGATCAATTAGGGCAGATGTAAATTATTTTAATCCTGTTGTGTTCTTTCGTCCTGTTGAGTATTCTTTAGGTTCGGCTGATAATGCATTTATTGGATTTAATTTTAAATTTAAACCAGCCCAAAATCATGAATTATACGGACAAATCATGATCGATGAATTTTTTCTTACGTTTATAAGAAAACGTAATGGTTGGTGGGCTAATAAACAAGCATTTCAGGGAGGATACAAGTGGTTTAATGTGTTTAAATTAAAAGGGCTTGGATTACAAGCTGAAGCTAATTATATTAGACCATACACATATTCTCATGCACTTGTAACGCAAAACTACGCTCATTTAAATCAGTCATTAGCCCATCCTTTAGGAGCCAATTGTATAGAGGCAATTGGGATTATTCGTTACCAATACCAACAATGGATGTTGGAGGGAAAAGCAAATCTGATTAAATATGGAGAAGATATGGATGGTAAGAATTATGGCGGAAATATTTTTAATTCCTATTCACTTAGACCATCCGACTTTGGAAACTTTACCACACAGGGATTGCTAACCAACCGCACCCATGTAATGTTAAGAGCTTCTTATTATATCTGGCCCAAGGCAAATATTAGCTTTAATGCAGGTGTTATTTACCGTATTAAAACCAGTGTAAATGAGCGGTATAGTTTTCAGGGAGTTTTTGTAGGAATCCAGTCGAGATTATTTAATTCCTATACCGATTTTTAAAGAGCGGTAACAATTCCTTTTTTTCTCTGCATTAAATCCATCCATAATTTGTTTAGGTAGATTAGAAAAAAACCATACATAGTATCTTCTATCGGTATAGAAACTATCCTGATTCCTAAATTTTCGTTGTTATTATACCACACTACAGGCAGATAGGTTAAAACTCCGTTAACAATTAAAAATGGGATTAAACTAATGATGTAAGAGCTTAGAAATTCATTTTTATTTTCAATTCTTTTAATACTCAAAAATAAGAGCATTGCAAAGCCGCAAAACGTTACAAAAGTGTACCATTTATTGTAATTTACTAATCCGATAATAAGTATTAGGGTAGCCAGGATGTAAAAGTATTTTTCTACACTACGTTCTTTAAAAAAACTGATTTTGTATGAAATACAGCACTCGTATATAAATAAGCAGGCAAAAGGAACTACTACGAAGAAAAGTACTTCCTCTACGGGTAGATTATATAAATACAATCCGGTTAAATATTCGGGGTTAAACCCCCAAACTCCGGATTGAGTAAAAAGTATATCCCAAATAATAAATAGCAGGGCAGTAATAAAAATAGAAACAAAAAGGGATTTAAATTTAGTATAGAAGGCTACTTTTTTATCAAAACTTAAAGCTAAAGGACCTAAAAGGGTAAATAGATCTAAAAACAGGTAAGTGAACTGTTTCACGATTCGGAGTTAAATTTATTCTTAAAATATTTAAAAGGAACGATAAGCATACCGAAATTTTCACCATGTTCTTTGCCTAAATGCTTGTGATGAATTTTATGAGCTCGTCTAATTCCCCAAACATATTTATTGTCCAGCTTATCCAACCATTTAAATCTTCTGTGAATCACAACATCGTGCACTAAAAAATAAGCAATCCCGTAAAATAGTATACCTAAACCAATATAAAGTCTTATATCGTTTCCGTTCATCATGCCAAACATAATGAGCAGCCAGCTTGGAACAGCGTAAATTAGAAAAAAAACATCGTTCTTCTCAAAGAAACCCGGTTCAACCTGATGATGATCTTTGTGGAAATACCACAAAAAACCATGCATTACAAATTTATGGGTAAACCAGGCCATAAATTCCATGCCGCAAAAAGTAATAATTGTAATAAATATATTTAGCATCATGATATAATAACAATCGAAATTTTATTTTGTTAGTGTCATGTTTAATAAAACAAAAAACAAAAGCTGAATAATGAAATAAAATGCTGCAAAACGGCTTTCATCATCATGCTTTAAAAAGCGGAACGGTATTACCATTATAAAACTAATTAAAAACCAGGCTCCGAAGTTTTGAAGTGGGGGCATGGTTCCATTATTCCAGCACCAAAAATCAAGTTTGCAAGCCAGGGGCTCGATAAAAATATCAATAAGCATCATAAAAAAAGCAGCCCAAAACCACTGCCAAAACATTTTTCTGGAAATCAAGAAACTTAGCATACCGGCACCGTATAAAAGACTTAACCAATTGATGCCCATTAATATAGGTACATCCATAAATTTAGGGCCTAAATGGTTGCCATATTTATACCAGCCAAAGATCATTCCTGTTTTTACTCCAACTACTTCTATTAAATAACCCACTGTAAAAATGAGCAATAAATAAAAAATACGTTTTAAATCTTTACCTGAATTTAAGATCACTAAAAAACCTCCAAAGGCAAGTACCACAGGCGTTAAGCTGGCAAAATAGTTTAAATCGGAAAACGATAAGCCATAAAAGCCAACAAAAAAGAGTATCAGGATAAAAAATAAACTTAATTTTTCTATCGTAAGGTGTCTTAAAAGAAAAGTATTGGTGCTCATGTATTAAGTTTTTGATCTATTATTTTGGCACTCATTAAACACATCGGAATTCCACCGCCCGGATGAACGCTGCCCCCGCAAAAGTACAATCCTTTTATTGAACTATGAAAATTTGAATGCCTAAAAAATGCCGATAATTTACTATTAGAGCTATACCCATATAGAGAGCCCAAGTGAGAAGAAGTATTTTGATCAATTTTAATTGGATCCAATACGTTTTCACATTCTATATAATCCTCTATTTGAATAGATAGGGCGGTATTTATTTTTTTAATGATGTTATTTCTGGCCTCTTTAATTAGCATAGGCCAATCTTGACCATAATTAGCCGGAACATTTATCATTACAAACCAGTTCTCCGAACCTTTTGGTGCATCTTGCTGAATCAGTTTAGAGGTAATATGGACATATACGGTTGGGTCGTCCGAAATATTTTTTTGAGAGAAAATGTGATTAAATTCTTTTTCATAGTCTTTGCTAAAAAAAATATTGTGCACATCTAATTCTTTAAATTCTTTTTTGATTCCCCAATAAAAAATAAGTGCAGAAGATGATTTTTCCTGATTTAGTATTTTTTCGGGAGCCTTAATTCGCGGTAATAAATTTCTATATGTATAGTAAACATCCGAATTACTGACAACAAAATCGGCTTCATGAATTTTATGGTTAATTTGAACACCCCTTATTTGTTTTCCTTCCACTATAATTTCTTCAACAGTTTGATTAAACATAAACTTAACCCCAAGGTCTTTAGCTAATTCAAACAAGGTATCTGCAATTTGCCTCATTCCGTTTTGGGGTAAATATGCTCCAAAACCATGCTCAATATGAGGAATAACATGCAATGTAGCGGGTGCCTTATATGGATTTGAACCGTTGTATGTAGCATAACGATTAAAATATTGGATAAGTTCTTTGCTTCTTAATTTTCTTTTATAGTATGCATGCATAGATTCTTGTGTACCTATACGAGGGAGTGCTAATATAGAGCCTAAAATTCCTTTCTTTAAATAAGTGGAAATTTCATGAAGACTGTTTTCAATAAAAATCTTATGCGTATGCTTGTAAATAAACTGGCTGTGATTCAAGACTTCTTCAAGAATATTTGGATCCTCCTTAAAAATGGCAGAGGCTTTTTTTATAAATTCCTCTTTTTGAGAGGGTGCATTAAATCGAATACCGTTTGAATAAAAATAGTTGCAAAGGGTATTTAAGCGGCTATAGTTAAAATGATAATTTTTGGCAGGATTTAATTTTAGCAATTCTTCAACAAATTGTGGCATCGTAAATAAAGAGGGGCCGGCATCAAATCGATATCCATTTAAAGTAAATGCATTTAGTTTGCCTCCCGGTTTGTCGGCTCTTTCATACACTTCAACTTCAAATCCCCTTGCCGCTAAACGTGCAGAGGTGGCTAAACCAGCCACCCCTGCACCTATTATAATTACTTTTTTATTTCTCACAAAGTTTAAACAAATAACATTATATAAAGTTTACTCTTTAATTATTCTTCCGCTAAAGGTTTTGCCATTAGCTATCATTACATAATGATATATGCCGGAATTGCTATTGTTTAAATTAATTTCGAGGGTTTGTATTCCGGCATCCATTTTTAGAAATTGTGTTGGAAGTATTTTCTTGCCTAATAAATCAAACACTTCTAATACAGCAGTTTCATTGTTTCTCATCGAATTAAAAACAAGATAGCATTTATTTGACGTTGGATTAGGGAAAACCTTAATTGTAAGTTCTTCGGTGCTGTTCTCATTTAATCCAACGGTACAGCTGTTTAATTTTTCTATGCAAAAATCATCAATGGCCCAGCCTTCAAATGTATTACTATTATTGCTGTTTAAGGTAAAACGAAAATTAATGGGGCTGGCGCTGCTTGGTTTTAACTTATGATAAGCATATACCCATCCGTTTGAATTACCGGTCCAGCCTGGTTTATTTTCGTATGAACTAATTCTGGGTGCATTCATCCAATTCTCTTCAAATACATTACCCGGTATACTCCAATTTTGCCCATTATCAGTGGAAATTTCAAATGTTCCGCCGTCGTAAAGTTGTTCCATATTGTAATTGTGCCAAAAACTAATGGAGTAACAAAGATTGGTGTCTAATACAAACGACGGACTTATTAGGGAAATATTCAGGTTGTTGTTGTAATTCCCCGATATTCCGGTTGTCATACATTTTGCACCGCTTTTTGCACCGCTAATTTCAGTTTTATTTGGTGTCCCATTTATCCAGGCAAAGGATAAATTAGTGTTGAAGTTGAATGCATCAGCAATAAGCCATCCAATGTTGCCTTGTTCAAAACTGTTGCAGTAAGATGAACTAAATGGAATTAAATCGATAATCTCGCCATTGTTTTTAGTGGTGAATGTAAATTTTAATGTATCATTTGTAAGATCATTATCCGGATTATTATCAGGCAAACTCGACCAAATTAAAACCTGATGATTACCAGTAACTGCTGTGTATGGAGTAGCAAAATTATAACTGAAATTTTGGTTGCAACCAAGTTCAGGGTTGAGTACATAAGTTTCATTAACAGTTCCACCATCAACTGAGTAATTCAAGTAAAGGGTGTCAACTTTCATAGGTGCTAACGATTTGCCGGTAAGTGCAAACGATACGGAATTGCCTGTATAATTTAGTTTATTTTTAAAATCATAATCACTCAAAGCAATATTATATACTTCCTTAGCACTCACCTTAAAATCATCAATTGCCCAACCGTTTTTGTTATTGGAAGCATTGCTCGAAAATCTAAATCTAAAACGTATTAGTGCCGATTTGCGTTCAAATCTTTTTAATGTTACAAACACTTGTTTCCAGCCATTAGAGTTTCCGCTCCAGCCTTTGGTTCCCATGGTGCTGATGTTATTAGTATTATACCAATTGCCCGAGGCAGTTGTATCTAAAACTTCCCAATTAATTCCACTATTTAGGGTGTATTCAATTCTGCCTCCGTCTATATTTTGCTCTGTATCAAAACTGTGCATAAACGATAAGATAACACTATCGGAACAGGATAAGTTAAAATAAGGGGTGTAAAGATAATCTGTACTATTTGACGGATAATTACCTGATAATTTAGTCTTCCAGCAGTTGGTTCCACTGTAAGCGGCATTAATTACTGCGTTGTTTGAGCTAGGCGTACCAAATTCCCAAATGTTAGTGTTTGTAATCCAATTTACTTCTGCCGTATCTTCGAAGTTGTTAATGTGGATAGGCTCCAGAACAGGAACTCCATAAAACAGACTGCACAAGGTGTCGTTGCCTTTGTCCTGATCGCCGCTTAAGGTGCTTAAAGCGCATATTTCATAATCTCCTCCCGGCAAATTATAAGGAGAAATAAAAGTATGATTACTAATGGAAAAGGGTAAAAGGGTTCCTGTCCAGGTCTCAATAGTAGTTTGGCCACCGTTTATTTTATAACTTACCGGTACAGAATAAATGGTATCCTGTCCATAATTACGAAGTTGAACTTTTAGGTAAGCCTTACTGGGGTCGATAACGCTATTTATTGGAGTAAATATTCTGCTCACCCCTACATCAATGGCTTTGGGAGTAAATACAGAAAAGTCGTCAATCGTTACTCCATCTGAAGTTATAGAGTCGTTAGAGCTAAATACATATCTATACTGAACTTTGCCCAAATTATTTAATTCGGGCATCCGGATACTGCACTTAATAAAGCGTTCGGTTTGTCCGCTCCATCCATCTATTTGTGTGGCTGCAACCGAATCCAGTGTATACCAGTTTGCAGCTTTTGGATCCCCTTTTACTCCCAATAGTTGCCATGTCTGTCCGTTTGTGCTGTATTCCATGTGCAGTGCATCAATATTGGGTTCAATCTTTCTGTTTTGATAGAAAGAAAGTGTTGTGTTTTTACTTCCTGAAAAGTTAAATATTGGCGAGTAGAGGTATGCTTTTGCCTTGTTGCTATAGGCCTTATCAAGTTCAATATCCCATGCTTTTGTTCCCGAACGAGCCGAATCAGTGTATCCAAAATTGGGTTCGCCCCATTGCCATTGTGTACTGGCTATAGATCTGTTGTAAAAGTCCCCTTCTGTTGAATCGAAACTATTTAGGTATGGTATTCCGTAATATGCCGATGCATATACCTCATAAAATGCAGTATCATTAAATTTATTAAGGTCTCCACTTACATTTGTAATAACACTTATTTTATTTTTACCCTTTACTAAGTTAAAAGGCATATTAAAAGAGAATGATTTTAGTGAATCTGCTTTTATTTGATTGAAGGTAGCAAATGAATCTATTTTAATACCATTTAATAAATACTTTGCAACAATAATATCTATTGCAGAACTGCCAACATTCTTTAAATCAACTTTAACTGTAGCACTTTCTCCTTCTGTAGGCCAGTTTGATGTATTTACGTTAGTTTTGGAGACTGTAAGATCTGTATTACCCGGGGCATTGGGGCCGGATCCCGGACTTAGTGTAGAGTCTATGCCATAAATCCAGATGTCATCTATAATATTACCTGTACCGTCGTTATTTAGAGAGCCTTTTGTTTTCGACTGAAATTCAATGGTTATAAAATTATTAGGTAAGAAATTCTTTAAGTTATATAAAAAAGAATAGGATGATGTTCCATCGCTATCTGGTTGGCATATAGCACCAACTTGCTGACCGTTAATAGTAAGTCTGAAAAAAGTTTCATTAGGATTATTAAGTGCAATTTGTTTAAGTTTAAATTGTAAATAAAGCTTGTTGTATTTTTTGGATTCAACAAATAGTCGTGCGGAACTAAAGTTATTATTATTAACAGTTTCATCCCAAATATAATCGCTACTGAAGTCGAGTGTGTCGGGGATAGGATTGTCCCAGCTGTTAGTATTTAATGCTTCCATTAACAAACTTTTGTTTCCGTTAATTGCCAGATTTGTTGATATAACGGTTTGCGCATTGGAACCGTTGTTTATGCAGAAATCATTTATATTGTTTGGGTTTTCAAATCCATTCTGATAAGATATTGCTGCCAGTGGTTTGCCTGCAAATGTAATTTCTGCCTGATCGTTAGTATATATGGTATCTGGCTCATAAAGACTGTAAACTCTAAATTGATGATTGCCAGAAGGAATAACGAGTGGTGTTTGAAATTCAACAAGGCTGGATTGTCCAGCACTTAAGTTTAAACTGAATTTTTCAACAACAGCCGGATTGTTATCCATTCGGTAAGCAATCTCAACAGAATCTTTAACCGGTTTGGTACCATTATTCTGGATGATGGCTTTCACCGAATTGGATCCAATACCCGAACAAACATAATACGGACTAACAATAGTATCCAATTTTAAGTCGGCATTTAAATCGTATGTTATCCCAAAATCATCCATGCTAAAACCGGCACTAACTGATGCGCCGTCGGATGTAAACACAAATCTAAACCGAACAAAATTGGTACTGTATAAATTAAGATCACTCAATTCGTGTTTAAAATACTTCCAGCCATTAGAGTTTCCGGTAAAGCCCGGTAAGTTAGTATTACCAACAATTGCAGTATTATACCATTGAGGCTCACCATTTTCTCCCAAAATTTCCCAGGTTATTCCATTGTCTTTAGAAAATTCAACTCTAAGACCATCTTTTGCATCAAATGTTTTGTAATTTAAATAAAAGCTAAGTTGTGCATTGTACAAATTACTGAAATCAAAAGGTGGACTTGTAAGAACAGCAAATGCGTTGTTGGTATAGGGTAAACTTCTGTTTATATCCCAGCAATTTATTCCGGAATAGCTTGAATTAGTGACATTATAATTGGGTTTTCCATATTCCCATGCTGTTACAGAACTACTTGCAACGGTGGGGTTTGCAGTCCAGCCTAAACTGCTTTCAAAATTATCTAAAAAAGGAGCATTATATAGGCCTCCGGCAGATGTTTGAACCGTTATAAATTGTTTATAACTGTTTGCGGGTGCACGTCCGGTGTTATTAACAACAGAATTATCGATGGCTACAACATAATAGTTAACTGTATCGCCGGTATTAACTGCGGGAATGTTGCCTTGCCATAAATTAGCTCCGGCACTATTCATATTTACACTGGTAAATACACCGCTGTTTACTTTATACCATAACTTAGCCGTTTGAATACCTGAGGCATCCGTAATGTTGGTAGAAATGCTAAAAGGTCCATTGTTATTAAAAATATAATTTTCGTAAACCGGATTGGTGAACGTAATAAGCGGAGGATTAATTTCGGAACTGGCTCCGGTAATTCTCACATCATCTATTACCCATCCATAGTTTCCATTAGATCCAGGGAATGCAGTTCCATCTTTTAACAAAAAGCGGATTCTTACATAGGGATGCCCAATCGCAACATTGGATAAATTAAATGTTTCTTGTTTCCACCAGCTGGCATTGGGCTGGGCCTGATTATCGTTAGGAAGCCAGTTGGTATATGAATTGGAAGCAAATCGTTTGTCGCTTGCATATGAACTGGATGCTCCAGTATAGGAAGACGAGGGGAGCGTTGTCCATGTTAAGCCGCTGTCTATAGAAAATTCTACACGAGCCGTGTCAAATATTTGAATTTTACAAATATGGTTAAAGCTTAATTTTAAATTTGTTAGGCCTACCGTGGTAAAAGCGATACTGGTTACTTTGGTGTTGGAAGCGTTACCCACCACGCCACGGTATGCATTGGGTAAAGATTTTTTTAAGCTAAAGTCTGCACTCCATGCAGGTGTGCCATTTCCTATTAAACTATCGGGAGTTGTAAAATTCTCTGAAACTAAAACAGGCTGTGCATACGCAAATGCGTTTATAAACAGCAAAAATAAAATCCATCTGATATTCATTGTAAAATTATGGAAAAATGCTAAGATAGGAAAATCAATGCTTTTTATGTTAAATTATTTAACTTATTCCTCAATTTTATGGCTAAATTTGCAATCCTAAAACCCTATCTCTATGATTAATTTTTCAGATATTAAAAACCTTAAATCCTGGATTGAGGTGGATTCTAAATCTGATTTTCCTATACAGAACATTCCTTTTGGTATTGTGGCTAATAAAAGTTTGAGTCCGCAAGTAGCTACAATTATTGGAAATACGATTGTTTTATTGTCACCACTATACGATGCCGGCCTATTTAAAGGTATTTTAAGCGAGAATCCTTTCCTAACTGACGCCTTAAATTCGTTTATCTCTTTGGGTAAATCCACTACCAATAAAGTACGGGAACGTTTAATGGTGCTTTTTTCTGAGGGCAATCAGGAGATTAGCCATAACCTTGATTTAAAAGAAAAATGTTTGACAGATGCGGCCTTAGTTTTTAATTTATTGCCCATAAAAGTAGGAGATTATACTGATTTTTATTCGAGCAGACAACATGCTACCAATGTAGGTATGATGTTTCGCGATCCGGAGAATGCGCTTTTACCTAATTGGTTACATATACCGGTGGGTTACCATGGTAGGGCTTCTTCCATAACCGTTTCGGGTAGTAATTTTCATCGCCCTAAAGGGCAACGAAAAGGCCCGAATGATCCTGCTCCGTTATATGGCCCATCTGTTCAGTTAGATTTTGAACTTGAAGTTGGATTTGTGGTGGGTAAACAAAGCCCATTGGGTCAGGCAGTTTCTACTAAAGATGCGGCCGATTATATTTTTGGTTTTGTTTTGTTTAACGATTGGAGCGCACGTGACATTCAGGCCTGGGAATATGTTCCATTGGGTCCATTCCTAGGTAAAAACTTTTTTTCTTCGGTAAGCCCCTGGGTTGTTACACTCGAAGCACTGGAGCCTTTTAGGGTTGAAGGCGAAAAGCAAATACCGGATGTATTGCCATATTTAAAATTTGAAGGGAATCATAATCTGGATATCAATCTAGAGGTCTCTATTCAACCGGAAAATTCAGCTGAAACAATAGTTTGCAAAAGTAATTATAAGTATATGTATTGGAATATGGTTCAGCAATTGGCCCACCATACTGTTAATGGTTGTAATTTAAATGTTGGAGATGTTATGGCCAGTGGTACCATAAGCGGTAATACCGAAGATAGCTTTGGTTCTATGCTGGAGATTACCTGGCGAGGTACTAAGCCTGTTAGTATGAAAGATGGAAGTGAACGTAAGTTTATAAATGATCATGATTCTGTAATTATAAAAGGTTACGGCGAAAAAGACGGTGTTCGTATTGGTTTCGGAAATGTTATAAATAAAGTTTTACCTGCTTTGTAATTTATGCAAGCTAAGATTGATATAGAAGCGGAAAATAAAGAAATAGTTAAACGCTACAAAAGTTTAATTAAAGATTGTCGTCGTAGTTTAACACCCGATGATAAGAAAAGAATTCGTAAGGCTTTTGATTTAGCTGTTGATTCGCATAAACACATGCGTCGTAAATCGGGCGAGCCCTATATTTATCACCCTATTGCAGTTGCTCACATTGCTGTTAGCGAAATTGGTTTGGGGGCTACTTCGGTTATATGCGGACTGTTGCATGATGTTGTTGAAGACACCGAAATAACTCTGGAAGACATTGATAGAATGTTTGGTCCGAAAGTGACTAAAATTATTGATGGGCTTACTAAAATGAGTGGTGTTTTCGATCAGACCACCTCCATACAAGCCGAAAATTTCAGAAAAATGCTGTTGACCTTATCAGATGATGTTAGGGTTATATTAATTAAACTGGCCGATCGTTTGCATAACATGCGAACATTGGAGAGCATGGCTCGCGATAAGCAATTAAAAATTGCTTCCGAAACCTTATTTCTATACGCACCTCTTGCTCATCGTTTGGGCTTATACGCTATTAAAACTGAATTAGAAGATTTATCTCTAAAATATACTGAACCTGAAATATACAGCCATATCGTTCAAAAACTTAAGGATAGCGAAAAGGAGCGTAATAAATATATTGCACAATTTAACGAACCTATTTTAAATGCTTTAAACGAAGCAGGCTTTACCTATAAATTAAAAGGACGTGTAAAATCTATTCATTCTATTTATAATAAAATGAAAAAGCAAAATGTACCTTTTGAAGAAGTGTATGATATTTTTGCTATTCGTATTATTATTGATTGCGATACAGATAAAGAGAAAGAAATGTGCTGGAAGGCTTATTCGTCGGTTACCGACTTTTATCGCCCAAACCCCGATCGTTTAAGAGATTGGATTTCCATTCCGAAAGGAAACGGTTACGAGTCTTTGCATACTACCGTTATGGGGCCGCTAGGTAAGTGGGTAGAAGTACAAATCAGATCGAGTAGAATGGACGAAATAGCTGAAAAAGGTTATGCCGCTCACTGGAAATATAAAGACAATAAAGACGGAGTAAATAACGAAAACAAATTAGACGATTGGCTCACTAAAATCCGTGAAATGCTGGAAAGTAATGATGCCAATGCGATTGATTTTATTGATGATTTTAAATTAAATTTATTTTCGGAAGAAATATTTTTATTTACTCCAAAAGGCGAACTTAAAACTTTACCTTTAAATAGCACTGCTCTCGATTTTGCTTTCGAGGTGCATTCTCAAATTGGTTCCCGCTGTATTGGTGCAAAAGTAAATAACCGGTTGGTGCCGTTAAGTCATAAATTAAAAAGTGGCGATCAGGTAGAGATTCTTACTTCTTCTAAACAATCGCCTAAAGAAGATTGGTTACAATATGTAACTACAGCTAAAGCAAAGTCGGCTATTAAACATTTATTAAAAGAAGATAAAAAGCGTGTTGCAGAAGATGGCAGGGCTATAATTGAACGAAAGTTAAGTCACTCCAAAATAAATATATCCGATAAAAATATTCAAAAATTAATTGAGCATTTTAGTTTACCCAACTCGTTGGAATTGTTCTATCAGGTGGCTATTGGTCGTGTAAAAATTAAAAACTTTAACGACTTTATTGTTGAAAAAGGAAACCTCGAGCATAAATCGCTACCAAAGCCCGATAAAAATTCCTTAGAGCAAATTGTAAAAGATATCAGGGGTGGGGCAGGTCAGTTGGTTATTGGCGAAGGAATAAATAATATTGAGTATAAATTATCTCCTTGTTGCACTCCAATCCCCGGCGACGATGTATTTGGCTTTATAACAGTTAACGAGGGAATTAAAATTCATCGTACAAATTGTCCTAATGCCATTCAATTGATGTCTAATTATGCTTATAGAATCGTTAAGGCTAAGTGGACAAACCAAAAGATGATCGCATTTCTTGCGGGTATAAAACTTACGGGTATAGATGATGTTGGATTAGTAAACAATATAACTAAAATAATATCCGAGGAACTTAATGTTAATATGCGTTCTATATCTTTTGACAGTAATGATGGTGTTTTTGAAGGAAATATTATGGTATTTGTTCACGATACGGCTCATTTAGATAATTTGTGCGACAAATTGAAAAAAGTTAGTGGTGTTCTTAACGTAACCCGAATTGATAATAACTAATGAGTAATACGGCCGTTGAAACAAAAGAAGTGGTTAAGCAGATTTTTACAGAATATCTGGAGAAACATCAGCACCGTAAAACCCCCGAACGTTTTGCTATACTCGAAGAAATTTATACCAATACAGGTCATTTTGATATCGAAAGTTTGTATATCCAAATGAAGAATAAAAAGTACAGAGTGAGCAGAGCCACTTTGTACAATACCATTGAGTTGTTACTCGATTGTGATTTGGTAATTAAACATCAGTTTGGGAAAAATCAGGCACAGTTCGAAAAGTCTTATAAATACAAGCAACACGATCATTTAATTTGCCTCGATTGCGAAAAAGTATTTGAATTTTGTGATCCCCGAATTCAGCAAATTCAGCAGAGTACCGAAAATATACTGGGATTTAAAGTGGTTCATCATTCACTTAATTTTTTTGCAAAGTGTCAAAAACTGTGTACCGATGGATTGTGTGAAAACAAGAAATAAAAATGTATTAAATAAATATGACAAACAAAGTTGATGTTTTATTAGGCCTGCAATGGGGCGACGAAGGTAAAGGGAAAATAGTGGATGTGTTTACCCCTAAATATGATATAATTGCTCGTTTCCAGGGTGGACCCAATGCCGGTCATACGCTTGAGTTCAATGGTATTAAACATGTTTTACATACCATCCCATCCGGAATTTTTCATCCCAACAAAATAAATATTATTGGTAATGGAGTTGTAATAGATCCAGTTATTCTTAAGAAAGAAATTGAAGGGCTTAAGAAACATAATGTTAATACCAGCGCTGCCCTAAAAATTTCTAAAAAAGCCCACCTTATATTGCCTACTCATCGTTTAATTGATCAGGCTTCTGAAGCCGCAAAGGGAAAGGCTAAAATAGGAAGTACTCTCAAAGGAATAGGACCAACTTATATGGATAAAACGGGTCGTAACGGTTTGAGGGTGGGCGATATAATTACACCAAGCTTTAAAGAAAAGTACAATGCCTTAGTTGAAAAACATAAACAATTACTGGCATTTTATAACTTTACCGAATACAATCTAAGTGAATTAGAGCCAGCTTTTTTCGAGGGTATTGATCTTCTTAAGTCTCTCGATTTTGTTGATAGTGAGCACTACCTGCATTTATCTATGCAAAATTCTAAGCGAATTTTGGCCGAAGGAGCACAGGGTTCTTTGCTGGATGTTGATTTTGGCACATATCCTTTTGTAACTTCTAGTAACACAATGGCTGCTGGTGCTTGTACCGGACTGGGAATTGCTCCTAACAAAATTGGAGAAGTGTTTGGTATTTTTAAGGCTTATGCAACTCGCGTGGGCAGTGGCCCGTTTCCTACCGAACAGGATAATGCCGATGGTGAATTAATGCGTAAAAACGGAAATGAGTTTGGTAGCACAACCGGCAGAGCCCGCAGATGTGGATGGATAGATTTACCTGCTTTAAAATATGCCATAAATATTAATGGGGTAACTCAGTTGATTATGATGAAAGCAGATGTTTTAAGCGATTTTGATACTATTAAAGTCTGTACTCACTATATACATAATAATGAAAAAATAGATTATCTACCCTACGATATACATCCGGAATTCGTTAGTCCAATTTATACCGATCTAAAAGGTTGGAAAAAAGACTTAACTCAGGTTAAAAATTACAATGACTGTCCGGATGAGCTAAAAGCTTATGTGGCCTTTCTCGAAAAGGAATTAAACGTTCCCATTACAATACTTTCTGTGGGTCCAGACCGGTCACAAACCATTATAAGATAGTTTCAATACCTTGCCTTAACTAATTTTTGCTTGGGTAATTACAAAAATTAATGAAGATTAATAAATACTTGAAAAAAACACTTGAAAAATCTTCTTAATTCTATTGAAAACTAAATAAACAGAAATACTAAAATGAAATTATATCTTAAACCAATGTCTTTAATTTGCTGGATATTGGTAATTAGTTCTTCTGTTTTTGCTCAAAAGCCTAAACAAATAGAAATTGTTAATGCGAATACGTTCGAGTTTGATGAGAACGTAGGAAACAAGGCTAAACGATTGCTGGGTGAGGTAGTGTTTAAGCAAGACAATGTTTTTATGTACTGCGACTCCGCTTATTTTTATTCTGATATTAATTCGTTGGATGCTTATGGCAGAGTTCATATTAAACAAGGCGATAGTATAAATGCCTGGGGAGACATGCTAAAATACAACGGTAATTTAAAGCAGGCTGTTCTAACTAATAATGTTAAGTTAACCGATGGCGACATGATTTTAACTACCCGCGAGTTGTATTACGATACAGGTAAAAATTTGGCCAATTATAATACTCCGGCAAAAATTATCAATAAAGAAAATATTCTTACAAGTGATTTGGGTTACTATTTTGCAAATCAGAAGAATCTTTTTTTTAAAAAGAATGTGGTATTAACCAATCCTAAGTACGTGATGAATTGCGATACACTGCGCTACAACACCTCAAGTAAAACCGCATTCTTTATGAGTCCTACCAAAATTAAAGGTAAGGCAGATTATATGTATGCAGAAGATGGTTGGTACGATACTAATCACGATATTGCAGAAGTTCATCAAAACTCCTATTACGAGAGTAAGGAAAAAAGATTGAAAGGGGATCATTTGTATTACAACCGAAAAACAGCCATTAGCATTGCTAAAGAAAATGTAACGCTAATAGATACTACTCAAAAAATTAAAGTTGAGGGTACCTATGGAGAATTTTATGAAAAACAAAATAAGGCCTTTATTACCGGAAAGGCTTTGCTTACTCAATTTATAAATAAGGATACTTTATACCTGCACGCCGATACCTTATTAGCAGTAAATGACACTGTAAAAAAAACCAAAACTCTTTATGCCTTTCACCGTGTTAAGTTTTATATGGAACAAATGCAAGGGATGGCTGATAGTTTAATTTATGGTTATTCAGATTCAGTTATTACTATGTATCGTAATCCAGTTTTATGGAATGATGATAATCAGATTCTGGCCGACACCATTTTTATTACTATGCAAAAAGGTCAGTTTAAAGAACTTAAATTAAGAAATGCATCATTTATTATAGCTGAACTGGATACTAATAAATTCAATCAAATTAAAGGTTTAAACATGAACGGCTATTTTATTAATAATGAACTAAGAAAAATAGAAGTAAGAGAAAATGGCGAAACGGTATATTTTCCCGAAGAAAACAAAGGGAAAGACTATATTGGCTTAAATAAAGCCGAATCTAAACACCTTGTTATAAGTATTGGAGAGAAAAATAAAGTAGAAAAGATTTCTTTTATTAAAGATCCTGACGCCACCCTCTATCCTTTAAAAGATGCACGGCCTGAGGATTATTTTCTCGAGAACTTTATCTGGAAAGATAATTACCGGCCAAAATTTCCAAGAGATGTTTTTATTTGGGGTAAACAATAGTTATCTTGCATCCACTTGAAACGTTTTATATACATATTGTCTTTTATTAAGCATTACTGGAATTATGCTGTATTAAATGTGTTGTTTAATATTCTGGGTATTTTCTTTTCCCTATTTTCCCTTACATTGGTAGCGCCCTTCCTTAATGTTTTATTTTTTCAAGGCGAATCCAACGACTTTAAATTAATAAGCAAAGGCTCTTCCAACGGTTTTATTAATGGTTTAATACACGATTTTAACCTTTATGTTGCCAATCTAATCGCACAGCAGGGTAAAATGAAAGCCTTGGTTTTTATTTGCGGCTTGGTAATGATGATGATCTTACTTAAGAATCTTTTTCGCTTTTTAGGGCAGTTTTTTATGGCTCCAATTAGAAATGGTGTGGTAAAAGATATTCGTAATCAAATGTATAACAAAGTACTCGATCTTCCTTTGTCTTTTTATTCTGATGAACGTAAAGGCGATATTATTGCCCGGATGAGCAGCGATGTTACTGAGATAGAATGGGCTATTATGCAAAGTTTGGAAGCAGTTTTTAGAGAACCGGTTGCAGTATTATTTTTTCTGATTACATTATTTTATATGAGCTTTAAACTAACGCTCTTCGTGTTTATATTGTTGCCATTAACAGGTTTAATTTTAGGCCGAATAGGTAAAACATTAAGAGGAAACTCGGGCATAAGTAAAGAACATTTAGGGGGGTTAATTAGTATTATTGAAGAAACTTTAAGTGGATTAAGAATTATTAAAGGGTTTAATGCAGAAGCTTTTATGAAAGAAAAGTTTCACTCACTTAATGAGCGATACAATAAAATTATGATTACTATTTATCGTAAGGCCGATTTATCCTCTCCTTTATCTGAAACCCTTGGGGTTGCCTCTTTAGTTATTATAATGCTTTATGGTGGTCATTTGGTAATAAACGATGGCAGTCTCTCTCCATCTGTATTCATTACTTATATTGCTGTTTTCTCTCAAATTATTGATCCTGCAAAATCATTTTCAAATGCTTATTACAATGCTCAAAAAGGAATAGCTTCGGCAGAGCGTATTGCTAAAATTTTAGAAGCAGAAAATAATATAAAGGATCCGGAGAAACCATTAAAACTAAATGGGTTTAATAGTAGTATCGAGTATAAAAACATTTCTTTTGCTTACAATGATAAAGAAGTATTATCTAATATTTCGTTTGAATTAAGAAAAGGAAAAACCATTGCTTTGGTTGGTCAATCGGGTTCAGGAAAATCAACTTTAGCTGATCTGTTACCTCGTTTTTACGATTTGCAGGTGGGCGAAGTGTTAATTGATGGAGTAAATATTAAAGATATATTGGTTAAGGATCTTCGAGATTTAATGGGTATAGTAACTCAGGAATCTATCTTATTTAACGATACTGTGGCGGCAAACATTGCTTTTGCTAATGCCGAAACTTCTTTCGAGAAAATTACAGATGCAGCAAAAGTAGCCAATGCACATGATTTTATTTTGCAACTCGAAAACGGTTATCAAACCAATATTGGCGATAGAGGTAATAAATTGTCAGGTGGCCAGCGTCAACGCCTAAGTATCGCAAGGGCTGTGCTTAAAAATCCTCCAATCTTAATTTTAGATGAAGCTACTTCTGCATTAGACACTGAGTCAGAGAAACTGGTTCAGGATGCATTATATAATTTAATGAAAAACCGAACAACCCTGGTAATTGCTCATCGCTTGTCTACTATTCAACATGCTGATGAGATATTGGTTTTGGCTGAAGGGAGAATTATAGAAAGAGGAACTCATCAGGAGCTTTTGGGTAAAGGTGGTCAATACAAGAAGCTATATGATCTTCAGGTTTTTGCCTAATTGCTTCTTATTTTTAATTAATTTATAGAATTAAAATGCCTTAAAAGGCTATTGTAGTATTTATCAGACTTTTGTAAATTTACCCCTTAATCATAAAAAAGCAATAATGAAAAAAACTTTACTTTCTGCAATTTCTTTAATTTCATTTGGTTTGTTTGCACAGGCGCAAACCACAATTACGAGTTCTGATGTTGGATCTACAATCGGAACCAGTAAATATCAGGCTCAAGATACTCTACCGGCATCCTCTATAACCGTAACAGGTCCCGGAAGTGGTCAAACATGGGATTTTACGGCGTTAAATATTCACAATGTAGACACGCTTACTTTTTTAAATCCCTCTACCGCCCCTAATTCTGCTTCTTTTCCTAATGCTACTCACTGTTTTCAAACTCAAGCAGACGGAAATTTAACTTACACTTATTTAAACGCTACATCAACGAGTGTAAGGGCTATTGGAGCTACATTACAAAATCCTTTTGGCACTAACGATCTAGTAATTAAGATTAACCCTTCTCAAATGATAGCAGCATTTCCTGCATCGGTTGGTAGCGGTACTACTACTTCTTATTATAGATTTAAAATACAGCTCTCAGGTGCTGAAGTTGGACAAGCTCAATTAGATTCAGTTCGTTTGATACTTCATGGTAAACGTTTAATTACACCGGATGCTGATGGATCACTTCAAACAATTGATGGTACTAAGAATGTATTAAGAATTGAAACCATCTCATTAGATACCAATGATACAGAAGGTAAAATTGCATTTTTAGGTTGGACACCTCTTCAACAAACTTTTGATACTTCTTATACTTATGATTTTTGGGCAAATGGCGAAGGTTTTCCTATTGTCTCTATAAGCTATGATTATTATAACGCTGTTGTTACTAATGTAACGCACACTGTTTTAAATCCACTTGGTATCAATAAGACTTCTCTTAATCAGGAGTTGGTTCAATTATTCCCAAATCCCAATAATGGGAGCTTTAGAATCTTAACTAAAGAAAATTCTTTAGTAAATGTGTATGACGTTATGGGTAGAGAAGTTTATGCAGCTGATCTAGAAGCCGGTTTAACTTCGGTTACAATTTCCGAAAATTCGGGAGTATATTTAGTTAAGTCAACTAATAAAAATTCAGGTGAGGTTACAACACAGCGATTAATTATAAACAAATAATTGCTCAATTTTTTTTTTGAAGCGCCGTTTGATTTCAAACGGCGCTTCTTATTTTTATACTACTTAAAATAAATATCAAGTGGCTAAACCCGATAAATTAAAAAAATATATTCTTTACACCTGGTTGGCTGTTATTACGCCATTATTTTTATTGTTTATTTATCTTGTTTTGGCAGGGTATGGATTTTTGGGATTTATGCCAAGTTTTGAGGAATTGGAAAATCCTAAAAGTGCACTTGCTTCCGAAATATTTTCTGCAGATGGGAAGGTTATTGGAAAGTATTATATAGAAAACAGAAGTTCAGTAAATTTTAATAATATTTCCCCTAACGTTGTAAATGCTTTAGTAGCAACCGAGGATGCCCGTTTTTTTAATCATTCCGGTATTGATGTTAAAGCGCTGGGCAGGGCCGTGTTTGGTTTTGTAACGGGTCGTTCTAATACTGGTGGAGCATCTACCATTACTCAGCAGTTGGCTAAAAATCTTTTTCCCCGTCAAAAAGGAAATAAATTAAAAACTATTTTAAGAAAAACTAAAGAGTGGATAATTGCTGTAAAGTTGGAGAAAAATTACACCAAAGAAGAAATTATGGCCATGTATTTAAATACGGTTGATTTTGGCTCTAATTCCTATGGTATTAAATCTGCAGCTAAAACATTTTTTAATAAAAGTCCAGATTCTCTTAATGTTCAAGAGGCAGCGGTTTTAGTGGGCTTGCTTAAAGCCCCTACTTTTTACAGCCCAGTTCGTAACCCAGAACGTGCTATTAAAAGAAGAAATGTTGTTATGAGTCAGATGCGAAAGTATGAATTCTTAACAGATAAGCAGTACGATTCACTTAAGATATTACCTATCAAAGTAAACTATTCTCTAGAAGATCATAATACCGGAAGTGCCACTTACTTTAGAGAAGTTTTGCGGGATGAAATTAAAAAGTGGTTAGCTAATGTTAAAAAACCGGATGGGAGCAATTATGATTTATATAAAGATGGTTTAAAGATATATACCACTCTGGATTCGCGTTTGCAGCAATATGCCGAGGAGGCCGTTACGGAGCATTTAGGTAAGGATTTACAAGATAAATTTTTTAAGCATTGGGCAGGTAAGAAAGAAGCCCCTTTTTATCAGTTAAGTACTGAGGAGGTTAATAAAATTCTGGCTGAAGGCATGAAACGCAGTGATCGTTACAGAGAGTTAAGTGAGGATGGAAAAAGTGAAAGTGAAATAGAAAAAATATTTAAAAAACCCATTAGCATGCGTGTTTTTACCTGGAAAGGGGAAAAGGATACTTTGCTGTCGCCCTGGGACTCGGTTAGGTACTATAAATCTTTTTTACAAACCGGTGTGCTTAGTGTAGATCCTCAAACAGGTTATATTAAGGCATGGGTAGGAGGTATAGATTATAAACATTTTAAATACGATCATGTTAAACAAGGCCGCAGACAAGTTGGTTCTACCTTTAAACCCTTTGTTTATGCTTTAGCAATGCAGGAAGGTTGGAGCCCTTGTTTACAAGTTCCAAATGTGCCGGTTACTTTCGAATTGCCGGAAGGTGGAAATTGGTCACCTAAAAATTCGGATGGTAAATACGGCGGAATGATGAGTTTAAAAAGGGCACTTGCAACTAGTACCAATTGTGTAACCGCATATGTAATGAAACATTTTGGACCCCAAGCCGTTGTTGATTTAGCTCGGCGAATGGGGATTACAAGCCCGCTGGATGCTGTTCCTTCTCTAGCTTTAGGCACATCAGATATTACCTTATACGAGATGGTTGGAGCTAATGCAACATTCGCCAATAGAGGAGTTTGGAACGAGCCAACGTACCTATTACGCATAGAGGATCGCTATGGTAACGTTCTTCACGAGTTTGTTCCCAAAAGTGTAGAGGCCATGAGTGAGCAAACGGCTTATTTAACTTTAAAACTAATGCAAGGTGTAACTGACTTTGGTACGGGTATTCGTTTACGATTTAGATACGATATACGTACTCCATTGGCCGGTAAAACCGGAACAACACAAAATAATTCCGATGGTTGGTTTATGGGCTTAACTCCAGATTTAGTTACAGGTGTTTGGGTAGGCTGCGAAGACAGAAGCGCACATTTTAGAAGTACCGATTTGGGACAAGGAGCCACTATGGCACTGCCAATCTTTGCTTTTTATATGAAAAAAGTTTATGCGGATAAGAAATTAAAAGTGTCTCAGGGAGATTTCGAAAAACCAGAAAATCCACTCAATGTTGAAATTGATTGTAATAAATACAATCAGGAACACGGCGGTGTAAATGAGAAAACAGGGGAGCAAGTAGAAGAGGAGGTTTTCTAAAGCCTATATACCTTAGTTTTTATTACTCATTTATTTCTATCGGTTGGTCGCTTAACTCACCTTCCCACTTGGCCACAACAACAGCAGCTAAACAGTTTCCGGTTACATTAACCGCTGTTCGAGCCATATCCATTAAGGTGTCAATTCCTAAAATGATATAGATGGGCCACTCTGGTAAATTAAATGAAGCTGCAGTACCTAATAAAATAACTAGTGAAGCTCTAGGAACACCGGCCACGCCTTTACTGGTTAACATAAGAGTAAATACCATAATTATTTGCTGGCCAAAAGTAAGGGGAACTCCTGCTGCCTGGGCAACAAATACAGAAGCTAAGGAAAGGTAAAGTGTAGTTCCATCTAAATTAAAACTATATCCGGTGGGCAATACAAACGCAACAATTTTCTTTGGAACCCCAAATTCTACTAACTTTTCCATGGCACGAGGAAGCGCCGCCTCTGAACTTGCTGTTGCAAATGCAATACTAATGGGTTCGCTTAGTGTTTTAATAAATCGTTTTACATCAATTTTCAGAATAAGGGCTATAGGTAATAGAACTCCTAAAACAAATAATATTAAGCTTACATACAAAGTGAGTAATAATTGAAATAAGTTAACCAATACCCCAAGGCCCATATTGGCGATAGTATAGGCAATAGCGCCAAAAACTCCTACTGGAGCTACATACATAATTAAGTCGGTAAACTTAAACATGATCTCAGATAAACTATCGGCAAAATCCAGAAATGGTTTTTTTTTGTTGTCCGATAAACGGGCAAGGGCAATGCCAAAGATTATTGAAAAAATTACAATTTGTAAAACTTGATTCTCTACAATTGACTTAGCAAAATTCTCAGGAAATATATGTAATATGATTTCTTTCCAATTTTGTGCCTGGGTTTTGGGAACACTCTCCTGACTTACCTCAATGCGCTCTATGCCATTACCAGCTTTGGAAACATTTATAGCGGCTAATCCTAAAAATAATGCAATAGTTGTAACAATCTCAAAATAGAGGAGGGCCTTTAATCCCATTCTGCCCACTTGTTTTATATTGGAATGCCCAGCAATTCCAACAACCAATGTCCCAAATAATAACGGAGCAATTATAGATTTAATCAGCTTAAGAAAGATATCACTAAATATTTTAAAGTAGGAGGCTATTTCTTTAAAGTCATGTCCAACTTCAATTCCGGCAATCATGGCAATAAAAATCCAAAGCGTTAACGACCTCTTTTTGACGCCATAAATAATAATAAAAGTAATGGCTAGCCACCTAGATAGCGTGCGAACTTCATGGGTTATTTCTACAATACCACTTTTTTGCAAAATAAAAATTACAGCTGCTAAAAAACTTAGTATAAGTGTAGCTAATGTTAAGGTATCCGGAGCCGATTTTTTTTCTTGCATAATATTAGTTTAGAAAAGAAGAGTTTTGATTATCAATTGGCAATTGTAAAATATTTAAACAATTTCCATGTCTTTATTAAGCTCAATAATTTTGTGTCGTATCTCGTTGTAAATTCCTATTTTATTTTCGTTCTGCCACAAAACCCCTGATAATACTACTCCGGCAAAATGGCTGTTTTTAACAAATTCCAGTTTATCAATTTCAATTCCGCCAAGTGCCATAATTTTAAAATGACTTCGGTTAATAGCCGATGCTATATTGTGATGAGAAAACCCTGATTGGTAACCACTTTTTGAAATACTGTCGAATATCGGGCTTAAAAAAACATAATCGAACGGATAGGTTTCCTCATATAAACTAGCCAAATGATGAAAAGAGGTTGTAACCTGTAATTTGGGATTAGTTAAACGCATATAGGGTAAACGTAATTTCTTAAAAAACCAACTTCTCCTTTTTGTTTTACCTAAATGGATTCCTAGTAGATTGTATTTTTTTACTAAATGATAATGAGAATGAATAACAATATTGCCCCAAAAGCGAGCTGGAATCTGATTAATGTATTCTTCCATTTCTCTGGAGCTAAAATCGGGCTTTCTTAAATGGAAAACGTCTAATCCATGTTCAAGAAATTGTGTAACATAAACGGGCTCGTCCGGGTCTTTTTTCGAATTGGATAATACTAAAAGTTTCAAAAACATTTAAATAGCTTCTTTAATCTGTTTTAATAAATCAATATCTTTTTCTAATGCATTTCCTATAACAATTAATGTTGCTCCTGATTGTGCTGCATCTTTAGCTTGTTTAGGGGTTTTAATGCCTCCGCCTACTATCAGGGGAACGTTAGTGTTTTCTCTTACTTTCTTAATGGTATTTGCCGCAACAGGATATAAAGCCCCACTACCGGCTTCCAAATAAATTAATCGGTGTCCCATTAACTCTCCGGCTATTGCGGTGCTGATAATAAGTCCGTTTTTTTCGGCCGGAATAGGTACAGTATTGCTAACATAAGAAACCGATGTGGGTTTACCTCCGTCGATTAAAATGTATCCGGTAGAAATAATCTCAATTCCACTCGTTTTTAATTTATATGCGTTATGAACGTGCCAACCAATTAACATTTCAGGATTTCGTCCGGATATTAAAGACAGATACAAAAGCGCATCTGCTTTGGGAGAAATAATGTGGCCAGGCCCCGGAAACAAAACCAAGGGCTTTATACATTTGTTTTTGGCCTCATTTAGCATCGCTTCACTTTCATCTGTAAGACAATGACTTCCTCCAATAAATAAGAAATCTGCAAAGCGATTAACTTTATCAATTAATTCATTAAATGTTAAGGGGTCATAATAATCGGGATCTGCTAAAACAGCAACCAAAGTTTTAGAATCTTTTCTGGCGTCTTCAAGTATGTTTAATACTGTTCCCACTCAACAAGTATAATCATTATAAACCACTGCAAGGGTATGGTTTTCAATTTTTTTTAAACTACTTTTTAAAATTATTTTTTCGTTTTTATAATTTACTTTAACCAATGCACTTTCTTTAAAATCACAACTAATTATTTCTATCTGGTTTTGATAATCCAAAGTAGCATCGCCCAAAAACTTTAAACTGGCTTCTTTTAAATTCCATAAAAACGATAAGTTTTTCAGTTCTGTTAAATTAAAACGTGCTATTTCGCTAGTACTTAAAAAACGTGTCTTCACTTTTTCAAGTGATGGTCGAGGCTCCTCAATATCAATTCCCATATTTTCGTTTCCAATGGCAACCGCAACAAACGCAGGAGTATGAGTAATAGAAATATGTTGATTAGAATTTAAAAGAAACGGCTTACCCGATTCATTGTAATTTATTTCAATGCCTGGTCCCAAAATGGCTTTAACGATATATCTTTCCCAGTAAAATTGCTTTTTCCGAAGAGGGTTTTTATAATGGGATATTTTAATTAACTCATGATCGTTTAATAACGATTGAAATTCCAAAGTATCTACCGGACTAAGAGTACAATAAAACAACTCAAGCCCTTCTCTTATATGTAATCTATTTATTTCCAATTCCTTAAAAATAGATAATTTTGTTAAATTTGTTTAGATTAGTTTTTTAAAAGCACCATCTCCATTCAATCCAAAATATTTTAAAATGGCATCTTGTTCCCTTTATATAAATTTATTTTTTACCCTTATTCTCACCTCTCATAACCTAATTGCCCAAAATCTTTTTCCTATTCAACAAAAAGGTAAATACGGTTTTATACAGTTCGATGGTAAAATAATAATAGAGCCTCAATATGAATATGCGTCTAAGTTTTCCGAAGGCCTTGCTATAGTTAAAAAAAATGGCAAAAAAGGGTTTATTAATGAAAAAAATGAGGTAATAATTGAGCTAAATTTAGAAGAAGCCTTTGTATTTGTTGACGGCATTTCCGCAATTAAAAAGGAAGGTAAATGGTCATATATTGATAAAAGTGGTAAAGTTGTTTTTCAACCTAAAGACGATTTTGCATATGATTTTTCAGAGGGTTTAGCCCGAATTCAGTTGGATAATAAACTTGGATTTATTGATAATACGGGTAAAACCATAATTGAGCCCAAGTATGATGGGGCTTACGATTTTCATGATGGTTTAGCAAGAGTAAAGAATGGAAATAAATGGGGGTTTGTAAACAAATCGGGTAAATTGGTTGTTGATTTTAAATTAGAAGATTGCTTCGATTTTTCGGAGGGATTGGCCAATGTTCAATTAAATGGTAAATGGGGATTTATTAATACTTCGGGTATGTTTGTGATTGAACCTAAATATGATAGGGCTTTTCATTTCCAAGAGGGTTTAGCCCTCATTAGGTCGGGTAATTTTAAACAAGGTAAGTACGGATTTATTGACAAAACAGGCAAAATAATTTTAGATACAAAGCTAGAGGGTGCTTACGAATTTAGCGAAGGTTTGGCTTGTGTTTTAAAAATAAGCGAAGGTAAAGAAGCATGGGGATTTATCGATACAAACGGTGCTATGGTTATCCCTCCCCAGTTTGCTAATCCAACCGAATTTAAAAACGGATTGGCCTATGTATTGGTGAAAAACGATAAAAACGATTATTTCGCTTATATTGACAAGAATGGTAATTTTATTTGGAAGGAAACCAAATAATTCAGGATATTTGCAAAAATTTTATAAACTATAAACTAAAATAAACCAAATGGGAGCAGAAACTCAAACATTAAAGTACAAGGTTAAAGACATTTCTTTAGCAGAGTGGGGTAGAAAAGAAATTAAATTGGCCGAGCAGGAAATGCCCGGTTTAATGGCTTTAAGAACCGAATACGGTGCAAGTAAACCATTAAAAGGTGCAAGAATAGCCGGTTGTTTACACATGACTATCCAAACAGCAGTTTTAATTGAAACTTTGGTTGAATTAGGTGCAGATGTAACTTGGAGTTCTTGTAATATTTTCTCTACTCAGGATCACGCCGCCGCTGCTATTGCTGCTGCCGGTATTCCGGTATTCGCCTGGAAAGGAATGAATGAAGAGGAATTTGATTGGTGTATCGAACAAACTTTATTCGCTTTTAAAAATGGAGAGCCTCTTAATATGATTCTAGATGACGGTGGTGATTTAACTAATATGGTTTTTGATCGTTTCCCCGAATTAACTAAAAATATCAAAGGTTTATCAGAAGAAACAACAACCGGTGTTCATCGTTTGTATGAGCGTATGAAAAATGGAACTTTGGTAATGCCTGCAATTAATATCAACGATTCTGTAACCAAATCTAAATTTGATAATAAATACGGTTGTCGTGAATCTTTAGTTGATGCAATTCGTCGTGCTACCGATTTAATGTTAGCAGGTAAAGTTGCTGTAGTTGCCGGTTATGGCGATGTGGGTAAAGGTTCTGCCGAATCGTTAAGCTCTCAGGGCGTTCGTGTAATTGTTACCGAGATAGATCCAATTTGTGCCTTACAGGCAGCAATGGATGGTTACCAGGTAATGAAAATGGATAATGCAATTAAGGAAGCTGATATTATTGTTACAGCTACCGGAAATAAGAGTATTATTTTGGATCGTCATTTTAAGGCCATGAAACACAATGCTATTGTTTGTAATATTGGCCATTTTGATAATGAAATTGATATGGCTTGGTTAAACAAGAATTATGGTCAAACTAAAGATGTAATTAAGCCACAGGTTGATAAATATACTATCGATGGAAAAGACATTATAGTATTAGCTGAAGGTCGTTTAGTTAATTTAGGTTGCGCAACCGGTCACCCATCGTTTGTTATGAGTAATTCATTTACAAACCAAACATTAGCTCAGTTAGAGTTATGGCAAAATTCTTCTAAATATGATAATAAGGTGTACACTTTACCTAAACATTTAGATGAGAAAGTTGCTCGTTTACATTTAGCTAAAATTAATTGCGAGCTAGATGTGTTAACCCCAGAACAAGCTGAATATATTGGTGTTACCGTTCAAGGTCCGTTTAAAAACGACGCTTACCGTTATTAATCGTTTCTAATTAATTATCAAAACCGCTCCTTGGAGCGGTTTTTTTTTGGCCCAATTAATTTAATCGAGTTATCAAATATAGTTAGCCAAATTATAGATAAAAAAATCTTTAGGGGGATGTTTATTTTATGAGTCATAAAAAAAGCTGCAGTTATGCAGCTTTTACAATTCGATTAGTTAACTATTAGTTTCTTGACTAGTTCGTTACCATCTAGATTAATTTTTACAAAATAGATCCCATTTGCTCTTAATTGTTCTTTAGTTATAAGGTAATTATACTCGCCTGGAATCATATTGCCGTTTTGAAGATTTAATACTTCCTGTCCGGTTAAATTAAACACGCTAACGCTTCCGTTTTCAACACCGGCAACTAAATTGAAACTCAGTTTCGTTTCCGATGAGAAAGGGTTAGGAGCAATTACTGGATTAATAACATCTTCCAGATTGTTTAGATCCTTATAACCCACTATTCCTAAAATATTGATGTCATCTATGTAAATATTATTTCCTCCACCAGACGTAAATTCCAACTTAAACATCGTATTAGCTTTTGCATAAGAATTAGGGATGGTTACACTTGCAGATTTCCACATGCTTGTTCCGGAAGGAGTAAATGCGCTGGTTTGAGTAAGGGTTGGGCTATAGGCCAAGGTGGTTCCTGTAATGGAGTTTCGGGGAACCCAAGTTTGCCCACAATTATTTGAAACTAATGTTCTGATTTTATCAGATTGTGTGGTGGCCTTTAACTTAGTAGAATATTTAAAGGTAACCTGAATATTTGTGGCCCCATCTAAATTGAGTGCCGGAAGAATAATTTCATCCAGCGAACCTTCAAGAGCGTTTAAATTATCCAGTTTGATGCAGGAGGAACTGTTGTAACCAACATTAGTAACTCGACTCCATTTTTTAGCATCACCATCAGAATTTATTGTGGTTATTTCACTGTTAAATGAATTAGCATCTTCAAAGTTCATAACATAAGTTGGTAATAATGATGTAGAGGCAGGGAATACAATTATTTTACCTGTTCTGGTCTTGCTACTGGAGCCACTAGTATTTGATACGGTCAAAGATACATCATAGGTGCCGGGGGTACTATATGTAACATTTACGTTTCTGGCAGTATCTGTTGATGGCGATCCTCCTGTAAATGTCCATGTTCTTGTTTCAATAGAACCATTATATGATTTGTCGCTAAATGATACTGAACCACCTGCGCAAACCGTTGTAAAGTTGTAAGGCATATATTCAGCAATTGGAGCACAGTTAGCAGGATTGTTATTATCAACACCAGTAGCGGTTAAATTGGTAGATTTCCAAAGATTATTTCGAGATGAGGCACTTGAGTTTAAAGCGGCTTGCATTCGTGTACACTGATTTGCGGTGTACATGCGGTAACAATAGGCGTAGTCCATATAATTTTGCATATTTTCTACTACCCCAGGGTTACAGTCAATAGGGTTATTTAGCGGGCAACTGGTCCAACCTTTTGTTTCAGGGGTATCTGCAACACCATCATCCCCACAGGCTACACCGGGTTGGTTAGTACTTCCCCATACATGGGCTAAATTAAGATAATGACCAACTTCATGAGTTAAGGCACGACTGGTAAAATAGCTTCCGGTACCAACCGAACCTACATAGGTAGATAGTATAACAATTCCGTCAATAGCTGGCGATGCAGTAACACTAGATGGGTAGTATGCAAAACCGGCTGCGCCGCTAGAGATTGTTTTAACAACCCATATGTTTAAGTATTTAGAACGATCCCAAGGATTAAGTTTTGATCCATCGTCTCCAATATTAGTTTCTAATGAAGGAATTCTGTCAATACCATTGGTGCAGTTACCATTTGGGTCTTTTTTGGCAAGGCGAAATTCTATGTTTGCGTCTGTTGCAATTTGTTTAAATTGAGCAACTATATCAACTGTATCTTCGTTTAGTTTTCTAAAATCTTCGTTTAAGATTCTTACAGCATCCACTATTTGTGCATCAGAAATATTCTCGGATCCATATTGATGGACAATATGAAAAACAACCGGGATAATATAGGGAGCTTGTTGAGATTTAAATGCGCCTTGTTGTTTTTCAAATTCTTTGGTAAATTGATCTAAACTGCGCTCTTCATCAATAATCTCGGGATGAAGTTTTAAGCGTTCTAAGTATTTTTCGGTAGAACCACAATATTTAAGCGTGGTTTCTTGTGCGTTAACATTAGTAAATCCAAAAAATAAGCTCGAAAGCAAAATGGAATTTGTAATTATTTTTTTCATTGTTCATTAATTTCTATACATAAATTTAAATATTAAAAAAGACAATTTTAATTAAGATATACAATGTGCTAAAAACATTGGATAAATGCATAAAAAAAGCCCCGAAAAGGGGCTTTGTGGATAAAATAAAAAAAATATGTTTATTCTTTCACTACAACTACGTTTACTGCATTAAGGCCTTTTTTGCCTTCTTGCACTTCAAACTGAACGCTGTCGTTTTCTTTAATTTTTTCTTTTAATCCTGTAACATGAACAAATATCTCTTGTCCATTCTCTTCTTTAATAAACCCGAAACCTTTAGTTTCGTTAAAGAATTTTACTTTTCCTGTTTTCATTGTAATTTATTGTTTTACTCTTACCGAACAACGCGTTCGGTTAATGAGTGCAATATGAGAATAAAATTTGAATTGACAACCAGTTATAATCATTTTTTAATCTTTTAATATAATGATTGCTTAAGACCTTATAGTTAGGGTAAATAATTTAGTCGTATAAATAAATTTTAGGTTTCCTGTTGAGCGGAATGCGCCACAAGTTCTAAATTCTTGGCTTGATTAAAAAATGAATGAAGAAGAAACTTTAAAATCAAAGTTTTGAGGGTTTGCTTTCGCTTTCCCTCTAACTCTGATTAAGTACCTCGGGCGGGACTTGAACCCGCACGGACGTTTAGGTCCACAGGATTTTAAGTCCTGCGTGTCTACCAATTCCACCACCAAGGCCTGTTAGTTAAACTAACAATTATTCATGAAAAAGAACGAGCGGAAGACGAGATTCGAACTCGCGACCCCAACCTTGGCAAGGTTGTGCTCTACCAGCTGAGCTACTTCCGCTTGATTTGGGATTGCAAAATTAGAGATTCATTTTAATCTTGCAAATATTTTTTATTAAATCTAAATATTTTTTATTACACACCCCTATTATTAGGGCATTTAATACACAATTTGTATATTCGCACCTCTTAAAAAGATTGCAATTTAATACTATGATTACTTTAACTAAAATTAGAAACAAAGCAGGGCTTCTTGTAGGGGTTATTTTCTTTGCACTATTGGCATTTGTTTTAGGCGATTTATTCCGTTCAGGATCTTCATTATTTGGTGATGATCCCAGATTATTGGGCGTTGTAGCAGGTAAAAAAATAATGATTACTGAATTTGAAGCTACATTGGATAAGGCTATTGAAAATGAAAAACAACGTCAGAATAAGACTTCATTGGATGAAGCCACTATTGATATGCTTCGTCAGCAAGCTTGGAATCAATTAATTTATGATAATATCATGACTGAACAATACGCAAAACTTGGTATTGCAGTTAGCTCGGATGAGCTTTTAGATATGGTTCAGGGAAAAAATCCTCACCCAAGCGTAGTTCAGGCTTTTACAGATCCCAAAACCGGACAATTTAACCCACAAGCAGTGGTAACTTTTTTAAAGAGATTAGACGAAGATAAAACCGGTGAAACTAAAATGCGTTGGTTGAATTTTGAAAAAGCAATGAAAGCTGAACGTATTGCTAATAAATACAATACTTTGGTAAAAGGCGCCATGTATGTTACAAAATCTCAAGCTAAACGCCAGTATAACGAAGAACAAACTTCCGCTAATCTTAAACTGGTAATTCAACGTTATGCTGAAATTCCTGACTCTACTATTAAAGTGGAAGAAGCTGATATAACAAATTATTACAATCAAAATAAAAATAAATACAAGCAAGATCAGAATGTAAGAGGCGTAGAATTTGTTTTATACGAAGCTGTTCCTTCTGATGAAGATCGCTTGGAAATACTATCTCAAATTGAAACAATAAAAAAAGAATTTGCAGAAACAAAAGAAGACACTTCATATGTGGCCGCTAACTCTGATGCCCCTGCAGAATTTAAAAATTATAAAAAAGGTGCGTTGCCTTTAAATATTGACTCTATCATGTTTAATAGTGCGCCTGGTTTTATCTATGGTCCTTATTTCGAAGGTAAAATCGTAAGGTTGGCTAAAACCCTAGCTTTTGTTAGTCAGCCCGATTCTGTTAAAGCTCGTCATATTTTAATTAAAATAGATAATAATGACAAGACAAAGGCGAAGGCTAAAGCGGATAGTTTATTAAAAATGGTAAAATCCGGTGCTCCTTTCGAGGCTCTAGCCATGCAGGTTTCAGCAGATGAAGGTTCTAAGGCTAAAGGTGGCGATTTAGGTTGGTTTAGTGAAGGTACAATGGTTAAACCCTTTAATGATGCTTGTTTCAATGGTAAAAAGGGTGATTTAACTGTTGTTGAATCTCAATTTGGTTATCATTTAATTGAGATATTGGATAAGGGTGCTGAAACTAAGCGAGTAAGAGTTGCATTTATTGATAGAGAAATGCGCCCCAGCTCCAAAACGTATCAAAAGTTTTACGGTCAGGCCAGTGAATTTGGTGGAAAGTATAATACAGCCGAAAAATTTGATAAAGCTGTTATTGATTTAGGTTTGAATAAGCGTATAGCCGATTTCTTAAAAGAAACTGATCGTAATATACCAGGTGTTGAAGGTGCTCGCGAATTAGTTAAATGGGCTTTTAAAGCTGAAAAAAACGAAATATCTCCTGTTTTTGAATTTGGAGGTAAATACATTATTGCTAAACTTAATTCCGTTAAAGATAAAGGTGTATTGCCTTTAGATGCGGTTAGAACAGAGGTTGAAGCTGAGGCTAAAAAGGAAAAGAAAGCCGAAATATTGATCAAAAAATTAAATGACGCTAAAGGTGCTGGTTCGTTAGATGCTATTGCAAGTAAACTTAATGGTAGGGTTGAGCCAATTCAAAATGTTACCTTCTCGGCTGGCTTTGTTCCGGGATTGGGTCGTGAAGCAGAAATTTCTGCTCAGGCCTTCATTTTGCCTAAAGGCAAATTATCAGAACCTATTAAAGGTGAATCGGGTGTGTATATTATGCAGGTAGATGAAGTTAAGACCGCCCCTGCAACAACCGATTATAAAAACCAAATAAATACATTAGCTCAGCAATTTAAATCCAGAGCAGAGTATGAGGTTTTCGAAGCCTTAAAAGAAAAATCCGACATTAAGGATAACAGAATAAAATTCTATTAATAGTTATATCAATATTTAAACTGAGGCCTCTGAATAATCAGGGGCTTTTTTTTTGACTTTCTTACATACAAAAAAAGTTTAGTGAAACAACTTTCACTAAATTTTCTTCTAGCCCTTTACAGACCGGAGTTTCAGGGCTTTTTACCAACCATTTTTCAGTAATATGCCATGCCTAGCGAAAATGCCTCAAAAAAAAAGACCCTCAAGCCGAGGGTCTTTTCGAAATAAATAAGTAAAAACTATTAAATAACAGCCATTAACAATTCAATGTTTTTGTAGGGTAACTCAAAAGCATCCCCTAAAAACTTATTGGTTAAAATACCATTGTAAATATATACGCCATTTCTTAAACCAGGGTTTCCTCTCAAATAATTCTCAATACCGCCTTCTTGCCCGATGTTTAGTAAAATGGAAGCAAATATATTGCTTAAGCTATATGAGGCCGTACGCGCAACCCTGCTTGGTATATTAGGCACACAATAGTGAATAACCCCATGCTCGGAATAAGTTGGTTTAGAATGACTGGTAACTCTGGATGTTTCAAAACATCCGCCCTGGTCTATACTAACATCAACAATTACACTTCCTTGTTTCATACTTCTAACCATTTCTTCTGATACCACTAATGGCGCTCTACCTTCCAAAGCTCTTAAGGCACCAATAGCTACATCAGCATTTTTAAGTGCATATCCTAAATCATCAGGTTGAATTGTACTGGTCCAGATACGTTGACCTAAGGCTTCGCTTAACTTTCGTAAACGAGTAACACTATTATCAAAAACTTTAATACTGGCTCCTAATCCAAGTGCTGCTCTTGCGGCATATTCTGCCGAGGTTCCTGCCCCTAAGATAACCACTTCGGCCGGACCCACACCCGAAACACCACCGAGCATTAAACCCATTCCTTTGTTGGCAGTACTGAGTAATTCGGCAGCAATTAGAATGGAGGTGGTTCCTGCAATTTCACCAAGCGAACGTACAATGGGATACATATTGTCATCGTCTTTAATGTAGTCAAAAGCAAGAGCCGTAACCTTTTTTTCCATTAACTGCTTTAAAAAATTATCGTGTTGTAAGGTTAACTGAAGGGCGGAAAAAACGGTTTGTTTTCTTTGTAATAATTGTATCTCTTCGCAGGAGGGAGGATCTACTTTTAATAAAATATCTGCCTTAAACACTTCATCGCGAGTATAAGCTATTTTTGCACCGGCTTCACTATAATCTTTATCGCTAAAACTGGCTGCTACACCAGCACCGGTTTCTACCACCACCTGATGACCGTTCGCAACTAAAAGTTGAACAGCATCCGGAGTTAAGCAAACCCTATTCTCCTGATGTGCTATTTCTTTTGGAATTCCAATAAATAATGCCCCTTTTTTTCTGGAAACTTCAAGCATTTCCTCCTGAGGTAAAAGACCGCCTGCTTTTGCAAAAGACTGTAAAACTTGAGGTGATATTTTCATTTTATTCTGTATTCGGATTACTAATGCTAATATACCGTATATTACCCTCAGATTCAATGTTAACTGATATAAAGTTATCAGGAATTAATTGTTCAATTTTTTCAGCCCATTCAATAAAGCAATAGTTACCGGAATATAAATAATCCTCTACACCAATGTTAATGGCCTCCTCAAGGTTTTTTATCCTGTAAAAATCAAAATGATAATAAATGTGCCCTTTTGAGTCATGATATTCATTAACGATGGAATAGGTTGGACTGCTGACGGCATCAGTTACTTCTGCATATTTCAATATTGAACTAATAAGGGTGGTTTTTCCAGCACCCATAGAACCCTTAAAAAGGATGATGGTGTTATCCTTAATCAAATTCCATAATTGAGGTGCTACTTCATCAAGCTCATTAATATTGCTAACCTTAAACTGTTTCATTAATCTTTTAGATTATTGAGAAGGCACTCTGCAATTATTAAATCGGTTGCAGTGGTTATTTTTATATTTTCAGTGTTGCCTTCAACCAAATTAATCTTTTCATTTAATAGTTCAATTACGGATGCATCATCAGTAAAATTATGATTGAATGGTTGATTGTAAGCGGCTTTAATTAATTGAAAATTAAAGCACTGAGGTGTTTGCACTAAGCGATAGTTAGCCCTGTTTTGATGTGAAGAATTATTGTTTTCAATTTTCCTGATGCTATCTGTAAGGGGGACAACCGGTATTGCATTACTTAATTGTTGGGCTGTATTAATACAATTTAATATCGTTTTGCTACTTACCATTGGTCTAACTCCATCATGCACTGCAACTACTCCTTTAAAGTTTTCAGGTAAAGAATCAAGGGCATTTTTAACTGAATAAAAACGTTCAGATCCGCCTTCAACAAGTTTATAATCAATATTAAAATCAAACTTCACAACTAATTCTTTCCAATAATTAAATTGATCTTTTGGTAATACTAATGTAATAGAAGCTTCAGAAAGAGCATTATGAAAACGCTCCATAGTATGCATTAATATTGGCTTGTTTTTAAGTAAAAGAAATTGTTTTGGGGTTTCGGAACCCATTCTTTTGCCAGAGCCGCCTGCTACTATAATTACTTGAACTTGCATAGAAAAAAAAAGCCCCGTTATTCGGGGCTTAGTAATTTATATTATTAACATGGCATCGCCAAAAGTTAAGAATTTGTATTTGTCTTTAATTGCTTTTTGATATGCTTCCATAATAAGGTCGTATCCACCAAATGCGGCAACCATCATTAAAAGAGTAGATTCAGGGGCATGAAAATTGGTAACCATAGAGTTTGCAACGCTAAAATCATACGGTGGGAAAATAAATTTGTTTGTCCATCCATTGTATGGTTTAACCATACCTATTGTAGAAACATTAGTTTCTATGGCGCGCATAACGGTTGTGCCAACTGCACAAACTTTTCTTTTCTCTTCTCTGCCTTTATTTATGATTTCGCATGCGGGGTCTGTAATTAAAATTTGTTCCGATTCGGTTTTGTGTTTTGTTAAATCTTCAACTTCAACCGGTTTAAAAGACCCTAAGCCAACGTGCGCGGTAATATGAGAAAAATTAACCCCTTTAATTTCGAGTCGTTTTAATAACTCGCGGCTAAAATGCAATCCAGCTGTTGGAGCGGCTACGGCACCTTCGTGTTTAGCAAATACGGTTTGATAGCGTTCTTCGTCTTCGGGCTCCACTTTTCTTTTGATAAAACGCGGAAGAGGGGTTTGACCTAATTCTTTAAGTACTTTTCTAAACTCTTCATATGATCCATCAAATAAAAAACGTAAGGTCCTTCCTCTGGAAGTAGTATTATCAATTACTTCTGCTACTAGTAGGTCATCCTCTCCAAAATATAATTTGTTTCCGATACGTATTTTTCTTGCAGGATCAACAAGTACATCCCAAAGCCTGCTTTCAGCATTTAATTCACGTAATAAAAAAACTTCAATTTTTGCCCCGGTTTTTTCTTTATTTGCCCATAAACGAGCCGGAAAAACCTTGGTATCATTAAAAATCATAACATCTCCATCACTAAAGTAATTAAGAATGTCTTTAAACTTTTTGTTTTCAATTTTACCGGTTTCGCGATTAACCACCATTAACTTACAATCGTCTCGATTAGGGGCAGGATATTCGGCAATAATTTCTTTAGGTAAATTGTACTTAAATTGAGATAATTTCATAGGGATAACTTACGGGTTATTTTTTATAAGAGCTGCAAATATAGTGTTTTTTGGCTTGCATTTTCATTTTATTCCTTTAATTGAAGTTTAAACCTAAAATTTCGGTTGGGGAAATTAAAAATACTTTTGAGAAAAGAATAAAAAGGAGAAGTCAGAAACTAAGAGTTGGCCAATTTCTTTCTAAATTTTTGATTAAACCACTCGGTGATGGGCTTTTTAAAAAAGTAAAAAAAGAGTGAAACTAAAATAAGGTAAGGTAAAATGAGGAGGTACATAATGCCGGTGTTTAGTCCGTTTGCTGTATCGCCACCATGGTTGTGGTTAGAGGTAGGAATTGCTCGACACATAGAACATTGAGCCCAAATGTAGGGGACGGATACGTAAAATAGAAAAGTAAGGATTAAGAAAATACGCTTCATTTTAATGAATGTAATAGGGTGAAATCATAATATAAACCAGAACGCCGGTTATGGTTACATAAAGCCAGATTGGAAAACTAAATCGAACAATCTTACGATGTTTTATAATTTGATTATTGATGCCGAAATAAAAAGACAAAAGTATTAGTGGTAATACAATGGCGGCTAAAATAATATGAGAAATTAGAATGCAGTAATAAACAATTTTTAATACTCCATCTCCACCGTAATGGGTTTCGGGTGCAAAGAAGTGATATAAAATATAACTTACCAGGAAAAGCGAGGAAAGGATAAACGTAATAAAGTTGAGCTGTTTATGACGGGCAATGTTTTTATTTTTGATACTGATAAGAGAAAAGATTAATAAAAAACTACAGGTGCCATTAATAAAAGCATTCAGTAGGGGAAGTTTGTAAATAAAATCGGGTGCAGGGGGAGGGGTAATTAATTTTCTGTTTAAAATTATCACCACTAAAAATACAAATACTGAAACGGCAGTAACGATTCTAAAAACTAATTTATCATTCATCTTTTTATCTTTTATTTCGGGGGTATTCGGTTAGTAATACACGAACTTCATCAATTAAGCGGTTAATTTCGGCTGTGCTGGTGCCGTCGTAATACCCCCTAATTCTGCGCTGTTTATCGAGTAAAATTATTTTTTCGCTGTGGATAAAATCAGGAATTACTTTAGACGTATCTTCCATTGCATTAATTAAAAAGCCATTTAGGGCTAATTTATAAATGCTGTCTTTATTGCCAGTTAAAAAATTCCAAATTTCAGGGTCTGCATGAACCATTTTAGCGTAATCTTTTAATTTTTCTGGGGTGTCGTTTTCTGGGTTAACAGTTATTGAAACAATTCCAAAATCGCGTTTGAGGTGATCTAATTTTTTTTGCGCAATAATTAAATTGGCGGCCATTTTAGGGCAAATGGTTTTGCAATCCGCAAAAAAGAAATCGGTAACTAATACTTTCTTTTCGTAATCTTTACTACCACGTGGAAGATTATTTTGATCGGTAAGCATAAATGCGGGTACCGAATGGTAAACTGTATCTACACCACCTTTAGCGTTAGATTTTAAGGTCCTTTCACCAATAATTGGAAGATGTTTGTATATTTTACCAGCATTACCATTTACAATGGGTTTACGTACAATAAAATAGTAAAACATAAAACAAAGTACGGTAGGCACTATAAACAAGGCCGAAAGAAAACTTACTTTTTTAAATTGATCATTCATACATTTTAATAACAAAAAAAAAGTCCCGAATGTTTAGATCGGGACTTTTAAAAAAAGCATCAATTTTTAACCTTTAAACAAAGCATCTAAAATAGCTCTGAAATCAAATGAATAGGTTCCTTCCACAAGGCAGATAAAAACTAGATAAAGGATGAAAATGATATAAGGCATCAAGACAATGTATTTAAAAAATTTCTTTTCATCACCTAAATGCATAAAAGATAAAACAATGTATGCTGCCTTTAAAATCGTAAGACCAATAAATATCACTTTTAAACTGAAAGTGGAGTGACCTTCGTGTTGCAATCCCCATGCTTCGGCTTTAAAACCTACAAAAAGTTCTAATAAAGTTACTACTAATAAGATCCAGAAAACACGCCAAAGATTTTTGCGTTTTAATTTACCATCTTCTTCTGTGTGGTGAGCCATAAGCTCATACTGAGGATAACCATCGTGAAATTCCATAATGATTTAATATTAAAATTTTACAATAAATAAAAGAATGTAAATACAAATACCCAAACCAAGTCTACAAAGTGCCAGTATAAACCAACCTTTTCAACCATTTCATAATGCCCGCGTTTTTCGTATGTTCCGTGGATTACATTTAACCAAATAATAAAATTGATAACTACCCCGGAAAATACGTGCGTACCATGGAAACCGGTAATAAAGAAAAAGAAGTTTGCAAATTGGGGTATACCATATTCATTAACTACCATGTTAGCCCCATATATCGTTTTTTCGATGTATTTACCTGCTTCTGCATCCCAAACCATTCTTAAAGCACCTTCTTCGGTTCCATGAATAAAATGAAACCATTCCCAGGCTTGAGAGCCCACGAATAATAAACCGCCCACAATGGTAAGTAGCATCCAAAGGGAAACCGCTTTTTTATCGTTACGATGCCCCGCTTCTACAGCTAACACCATTGTAACCGAACTCATAATAAGGATGAAGGTCATTAAACCAACATAAGCTAGTGGAAGATGCCCATCATAACCCGGAAAGTGAGTAAACACCTCTCCGGCAATAGGCCATACATCAAAATACTTATGTCTTGCAAAACCATATGCAGTTAAGAGACCGCCAAATGTTAATGCATCGGAGATGAGGAAAAACCACATCATCATTTTACCATAACTTACAGAAAACGGACTCTTGCCGCCTTCCCATGGATTAGAATTGTCTACAGCTACACTGTGTGATGCCATATAAAATAAATTAGTTAATAAATATTAAATAAATTTCTGGTGCAAGTTTAACGAATAAAAAGCAAAAACAAGAATAAATATATCCATAAAATATCCAAAAAATGCCAGTAAATGTTACAATTGCGTATACCTAAGTAATTATCGGGGTTGTACTTATTTAGAATTGATTTAAATAATACATAAACTAAAAAAATTACCCCGGCAGCTAAGTGAGCAAGGTGTAATCCGGTTAAAACATAGAAGAATGAGCCCGAAGGATTCCCGATAAAAAATATTCCATTATCAACCAATTGTTTCCAGCCTATCCATTGTGAGATAGAAAAAGCAACACCTAAAACCAATGTAATTAACAAAGCATTAATTAAATTTTTCTTGTTGTTTTGCTTAACACTAATTAAAGCCCAATACATAGTAACACTACTTAAAACTATCAGGCCTGTGGAGGTGTAAAAAGCGGTGGGCATATCAAATACAACCCAATCCCCTTCGCCTCTTCTTACAATATATCCCGATGTAAGTCCGCCAAACATCATGATAATACTTACAATGCCCAACCACAAAAGGGCAGTTTTGGCTTTTTCTTTTACTGCTTTATCCTCGGAAGGACTTAAGTCTTTGAGGTCTAAATTTTTGATTCCTTTAAACATGATTAAATAAGTTTATCTATTAAAATTGCTAACTGAATTATTGGTAAATAAACAAATGAACCAAACATAAGTTTACGGGCGTCTTTGTCATCTAAACTTTTATAAAGTGTTAAGGCCTGAATGGCGAATAAAATACTGGCTATGCACATGGCTATAGAGCAGTAAATACTGGTGGCCTTAAATGAATAAGTGAAAAAAGAGGCTGGAATAAGGCTAAAACTGTAGATAAGAATTTGTAAGGCCGATTGTTTGTCTTTTTCAGTATTAGGCAACATCTTAAATCCAGCTTTTTTATAGTCTTCATCCATAATCCAGGCTATTGACCAAAAATGGGGAAATTGCCATAAAAACTGTATTCCAAATAAAATTAATGCTAATGTATCAATTCGGTTGGTGGCGGCTACATAGCCAATAAGGGGTGGAATGGCACCTGGGAAAGCCCCAACAAAAACAGCAAAAGGAGTAATTCGCTTTAAGGGTGTATAGGCCAATGTGTATAATGCCATAGCAAGTGCCCCTAAAATGCCCGAAGTTTCATTCATTAAAAAGTATAAAATCATTATGCCCAAAGACCCCATGCAAAGGCCTAACATAAGGGCTTCGTAATCATTTACTCTTTGAGTAGGTAGTGGTCTTAGTTTAGTTCGGTTCATTAATTTATCAAGCTCCTTTTCTATCATTTGATTAAAAACGTTAGAAGCTCCGGTAACTAAAAAACCACCGGTAATTAACCAACCAAGTTTACTTATGTTAAAGACTCCATTGTTACCAATTCCATAACAAATACCGGCCGATAATACTACTAGGAACGATAAACGAAATTTAGTTAGCTCTATATATGCCTTAATTTTTCCACTAATGGATAAGGATGATTCACTTATGGTGTTGTTTGAAGACAATGAGGGTTAATTTCGAGCGTCAAAGTTAATTATTATTTGTTTGAACATTTTAATATAATGAATGAATAAAAGGCTTAATTGAAAATTTTAATTTAATGAATTGGATATTAGAATTTAATTTTAACTTTGCTCATCAAAACATTATAAAAATGAACGCATTTTTTTACGCTATTGCTGATCTTTTCAATGCCTTTTTCCCAATCCTTAAAGCGCTTGGTGGAATTGTAAATGTATTTTTTATGTTGGTTATAACCATTGGTGTTTTTGGTTGGACATATTGGGTTATTAAACACCCCGATGTGGCAGAGAAGTTGGACTAATAAAAATTATATTCGTGCCTAATAAACCTTGTTATTTTTAACAAGGTTTTTTTATTTTCAATTATGCAATTTGCAGAAGTAATCGGACAAACAGAGGTTAAAAATCACTTAGTTGACATGGTGAGTGGAAACCGCATTAGTCATGCGCTTCTCTTTTGGGGTCCCGAAGGTTCCGGAACCTTATCTACAGCTCTTGCATTTATTAAATACATTAACTGTACAAATAAACAGGAAAATGATTCTTGTGGCGCATGCTCTAATTGTGTGAAATATCAAAAATTAACTCATCCTGATTTACATTTTGTTTTCCCAATTAATAGTACCGAGAAAATTAAAAGCGAAAAGGTAGTTTGTAATGAGTTTTTGCCCGATTACAGGGAGGCTGTTTTAGCAAATCCATACTTAAATTTACTCGATTGGCTTAATTTTATTGGTATCGAGAATAAGCAGGGAAACATATCAGAACGTGAAGCCGATGAGGTGGTAAGGAAATTAAGTTTAAGGGCTTATGAGGCTGAATATAAGTGTGTAATTATCTGGATGGCGGAAAGAATGAATGCTTCTTCAGCTAACAAGTTGCTAAAGATTTTAGAAGAGCCCCCTGATAAGACTCTTTTTATATTAACGGCTCAAAATCACGATCAGCTTTTACCTACCATTATTTCGCGAACCCAATTAATTAAGTTTAATAATTTAAATAATCAGGTTGTTTTAAATTGGCTTGTCGAAGAAAAAAAAGCGGGGAAGGACCGAGCTTTAGAAATAGCCAGACAAGCAGATGGAAATATCAATAAAGCCCTTCAGTTGCTTATTAGCGATGAAGTTTCTGACGTTAATTTCGAACAGTTTGCATCCTGGATGCGCTTGTGTTACAGCAAAAAATTTGAAGAGGTGCTAGATTTTGCAAACGAAGTAGGGGGGATTGGAAGGGAAAGACAAAAAAACTTTTTAGAGTATGCCTTAATGATGGTAAGAGAGTGTTTATTAAGGCATGGTTCGGTAACTGATTTAACGCGTTTAAATCAAAATGAAATGGGGTTTGTAGCTAAATTTTATCCGTTTATAAATTTTAGAAATGCCCAATCTATTATGGAAGAACTCAACGCCGCCTGTTTTCATATTGAGCGAAATGGAAATGCTAAAATTATTTTTTTAGATGTTTCCTTAAAGTTGTTCGGCTTATTAAAGCAATAATTAGCTATTTTTGCAATTCATTAAAAATTAACAATAGCCTATGGCGTGTGGAAGTTGTGGTTCGGGTTCGTGTGGTACTCCTGCTGGATGCGGAAGTAATGGCTCTTGTGGTTCCGGTGGGTGTAACAAACTAAACGTTTTTGATTGGTTATCCAATATGCACGATCCTTCGGGTTTGGCCTCTTTTCCTTATGTAGAGGTAAGATTTAAAAATAGTCGTAAAGATTTCTTTCATAATGTAAATAATCTTGCATTAGCTCAAGGTGAAGTTGTTGCCGTAGAATCCAGTCCGGGCCACGATATTGGTGTGGTTTCATTAACCGGAGAATTGGTTAAGGTACAAATGAAAAAGCGAGCAGTTGAGCAAGGATCGGAGGAAATTAAAAAGCTTTATCGCAAAGCAAAAGAGCAAGATATAGAAAAATGGGTGAGTGCACGTGAACTGGAAGAACCCACTATGCATAAAGCCCGCAAAATTGCTGTTAACTTAAATCTTCAAATGAAGATAAGTGATGTAGAGTATCAGGGAGATAAAACTAAGGCAACCTTTTATTATACGGCAGATGAGCGTGTAGATTTTAGAGAGCTTATTAAAATCCTAGCTTCCGAATTTAAAGTGCGTATTGAAATGCGTCAGATCGGTTCCCGACAGGAGGCTGGAAGGCTTGGTGGTATTGGTTCCTGCGGAAGAGAATTATGTTGCTCTACCTGGTTAACCGATTTTAGAACAGTTAATACTTCAGCTGCTCGTTATCAGCAATTATCGTTAAATCCGGTAAAATTAGCCGGACAATGCGGAAAACTGAAATGCTGTTTAAACTATGAGTTGGATGCCTATGTAGAGGCCTATAAAGAATTTCCAGATTCAGAGATAATTCTTCAAACTGAAAAAGGAAATGCTAAACATCAAAAGACTGATATTTTCAGAAGAAAAATGTGGTACGCCTACGAACATGATTTTTCAAAGTTTCATATGTTGAATATTGATAAGGTTAAAGAAATTATTGATCTTAACAAGCAAGGCGTTAAACCTGCCGAACTCGAAGCTATGGTCGCAACCGAAGTTTTAATTGAAAAGCTACCTGATTACGAAAATGTGGTAGGTCAGGATAGCCTGGATCGATTTGATAAAAAAATCCGCGACAATAAGAACAAAAAGAAAAAGCGTAACCAAAACAATCGTAAACCACAAGTTCAGCAAAATGCGGTAACGGGCGATAATCCAAAAATCAGTAATTCATCCGGGCCAAACAAATCGCAAACCGGCCAAAAAAAACCGGATAGTTCTTCTAAACCAAAACATAATCATCGCCGCAATCATAACCCTAATCAACAACGCAAACCAAAGGATAATAATACGGGCGGTAATGTATAAAATAAGAATTCTTAATAGATGTTTAATTGTATTCGGGTTGTGGTTTTTTACGGCGTGTGACGGTAGTCGAGTTTTTGAAGATAATATGGCTATTGATAATAACGAATGGAATATTAAACAGGTAATTAAATTAGAAGTACCGGTTAGTGATAACCTCTCTAAAAACAATTTATATATAAACGTAAGAAATGGTGGTAGTTATTCGTATAGTAACTTATTTTTATTTATTACCACTACCATGCCGGGTGGAAAAAAAATTACAGATACTTTGGAATGTATGCTTGCAGATGAGAATGGTAAATGGTTGGGTAAAGGAACCGGGCACCTAATAGATAATAGAATTCCTTTTAAACGAAATGTTATTTTCCCTGATACGGGTAAATATATTTTCGAAATTGAGCAAGCCATGAGGATGGAAAAGCTCCCCGAAATTTATGATATAGGTTTAAGAATAGAAAAAGTAAAAAATTAAATATGTTAGTAGTAAAAAAATCACAGATACCTGGTGCAGGTAAAGGTCTTTATACAACAAAACCCATAAAAAAAGGGGACAGAATTGTTGAATATACGGGTGAAATTATAACCTGGAAGGAATACGAAAGAAGAGTGGAATTAGATATGGATGGTTATCTTTTTTATATTAATGATAAAGTTTGTATTGATGCCTATAACAACCCCGAAGCAAAAGCTCGTTATGCTAATGATGCAGCGGGTCTTGTAAAAGTAAAGGGTCTTACTAATAATTCGGAATATGAAGTAATTAACGGAAAGGCATATATAGTTGCTACTTTTGATATACCAGGAGGTTCAGAAATATTTGTAGATTATACACCGGAATATTGGGATGCAATCAGGCATAATTTAGATTTAAAAAAGCAGGAAAAAGAAGTTTCAAGTAAAGTCAAAAAATCTGAAAATAAAGTTTCTAAAAATAAACAGCTAAAAAAAGGGAAGAAAGACAAAAGTGTATACGGCCATTTAGTTAATGTTGTTTAATACTGAACGAATCCCGCTAACAAGCGGGATTTTTAATTTAATAAATAGTTTTAAATTATTTATTAAACCTTTAGAGTCTTTAATGGTTATGTTTAAATAATGAGTTTAAAAGAAGATATTACGTTAGTAAATGAAGATGAGTATATTGAGGTAATTGGTGCCCGTGAACATAATCTTAAAAATGTTTCCGTTATCATTCCTCGTAATAAGTTAGTGGTGGTTACCGGTCTTAGCGGAAGTGGTAAGTCATCGCTTGCCTTCGATACCATTTATGCTGAAGGACAGAGAAGATATATTGAAAGTTTCTCTATTTATGCTCGTCAGTTTTTAGGCAGCATGGAGCGACCCGATGTAGATAAAATAACGGGTTTAAGTCCGGTGATTTCTATTGAACAAAAAACAACGAGTAAAAACCCGCGATCAACGGTTGGTACTGTAACTGAAATTTATGATTTTCTTAGATTATTGTTTGCTCGTGCAGGCGAGGCATTTTCATACAATACCAGTGAAAAGATGGTTAAGTATTCGGATGATCAAATTCAGCAATTAATCATCAAATCATTTGATTCAAAAAAAATTAACGTTTTGTCTCCTGTTGTTAAAGGGCGTAAAGGCCACTACAGAGAATTGTTTGAACAAATACGAAAGCTAGGATTTACAAAGGTAAGGGTAGATGGCGAGATTAAAGATTTAACTGCCCGTTTCCAGGTTGACCGCTACAAGGTTCATGATATTGAAATTGTAATTGATCGAATTGATGTTACTGAATCTCAATACAGCCGATTATCTCAATCCATCCAAACGGCTATGAAACATGGTAAAGGAACAATGATGTTAGTAGAGCATGGTAAAGAAGACCCTGTTTTTTACAGTCGTCATTTAATGTGTCCCTCTACCGGTATTTCATATGATGATCCTGCCCCTAACTTATTTTCCTTTAACTCTCCATATGGCGCTTGTCCTAAATGTAACGGTTTGGGCACTATCGCCGAAATAGATATAAATAAGATTATTCCGAGCCCTAAAACTACTATAAAAAAAGGGGGGTTAGCACCTTTGGGCGATTATAAAAATAATTGGATATTCAGACAAATAGAGGCAATAGGTGAGAAGTACGGTTTTGATTTAAACAGTGCTGTTGAGGATATTCCTGAACATGCTTTGGATGTTATTTTGTATGGCTCGGATGAAGTGCTTAAAGTTAGAGGCGATTTGGGGGATAGTGGGTTTAACTATTCTCTTAATTTTGAGGGGATCATTAATTATTTAAAAAGACAACAGGAGGAACTGCAGTCAAAAACTCTTGAAAGATGGATTCAAAGTTTTATGAATGAAATAAATTGTCCTTCTTGCAATGGTACCCGGCTTAAGAAAGAATCGTTGTATTTTAAAATCAATAATAAAAATATTGCTGAGCTTTGTAGTTTTAATATTAAGGAACTATCACAGTGGTTTGTGGGTATTGAGAAGTTTTTGGATGATAAACAAAATATAATCGCAAAAGAGATATTAAAGGAAATAAGACCTCGATTACAATTTCTTTTAGATGTAGGATTAAATTACCTGGAATTAAATCGTAGTGCCAAATCTTTATCGGGGGGAGAGGCGCAAAGAATTCGTTTGGCTACTCAAATTGGTTCTCAGTTAGTAGGCGTATTATATATTCTAGATGAACCAAGTATTGGTTTACATCAGCGTGATAATACCCGATTGATTGGATCTTTAAAAAAGCTTCGCGATACAGGTAATTCAGTTTTAGTAGTTGAACACGATAAAGAAATGATTGAGGCGGCAGATTTTGTTTTAGATATAGGCCCAAAGGCAGGAATACATGGCGGACAAATAGTTGCCAGTGGCTCTCCTCAGGATATTTTAAATTCTAATTCCTTAACTGCTCAATATCTTTCTGGAAAATTAGAAATAAAGGTTCCTGAAATCAGAAGAAAGGGAAATGGTTATTTTTTAAGCATTATCGGAGCTAGTGGTCATAACCTGAAAAACGTTAGTGTTGATATTCCTTTGGGTAAGTTGGTTTGTATAACTGGTGTTTCTGGAAGTGGAAAATCTTCGTTAATTGCTGAAACTCTTTATCCTATTTTAAATCAGTATTTTTATAAATCTAATAAAAAACCGCTTCCTTATAAAATGGTAGACGGATTGTCGCATCTGGATAAAGTTATAGAGATTGACCAGAGTCCGATAGGACGAACACCGCGTAGTAATCCTGCCACCTATACCGATGTTTTTTCTGATATACGTAATTTGTTTGCAAGTTTGCCCGAATCGCAGATAAGAGGGTATAAGCCGGGTAGATTCTCATTTAATGTTAAAGGTGGACGTTGCGAAACCTGTGGCGGAGGTGGTGTTAGGGTAATTGAGATGAATTTTTTACCTGATGTATATGTAAAGTGCGAATCTTGTAATGGTAAACGATATAATCGTGAAACACTCGAAATACGTTATAAGGGTAAATCTATCAGCGATGTTTTAGATTTAACAATTGATAAAGCAGTAGAATTTTTCGAAAATATTCCCTCTATTCTTCAAAAGATTAAAACATTAAAGGAAGTTGGTTTGGGGTATATAACCTTAGGACAGCCTTCTACCACATTGAGTGGTGGTGAAGCTCAGCGTGTTAAACTGGCAACAGAATTGAGTAAGCGCGATACCGGTAATACTTTCTATATTTTAGATGAACCTACAACGGGTCTTCATTTTGAGGACATACGTATATTAATGGAGGTGATCAATAAACTTACAGACGCCGGAAATTCGGTGCTTATTATTGAACATAATATGGATATTATTAAATGCGCCGATCATGTTATCGACATGGGACCAGAAGGCGGTAATGGCGGTGGAAAAGTTATTTTTGAAGGTACGCCAGAGGAAATGATTAAGTGCAAAGAGAGTTATACTGCAAAATATTTACGAGCGGAACTTCGCAAGTAAATTTTAGACTAATTTCTCATAAATAAGGCTGCTCACTTTCCTGAGCAGCCTTTAGTTTATTATAACGCATTCGCTTGTTTTATTCTACAATTAATCTTTTTACTTCTGTATTTTTTCCGATGTTTAATTTTACAAAGTAAATACCTTTAGTTAAAGGGAGAGTATTAATGATCAACTTATCAGAATTAAAATCTTTAGATACTATTAAGCTGCCTAAAACGTCTAAAATCTCATAGTTGCCATTTATTATTTTATCAAAAGAAATAATTGTATAGGATGTGGCCGGATTTGGATATAAATTGGTAGCTAAAATAGAATAGTCTTTTATGCCTGTAGTTTTTTCAATATCAAAATCGGTACGGGGATTAATACTAAATGCACCAAAGGCATAGTTAATTACACCGGTAATGTTATAAAAGCCATTAATAACAACCGAGTCGGCTGTAAAACCACTAATTTGACCTTCTACATCCATGGTTGTATTTCCATCAGTAACTGTATATTCTCCAAATTGGGTGGGTGTACTGCTTGCCTTTACACTTAGCACTTTAATCAGCATACCCTCGTAGGCCTCCGTTTTAGCATTGGCAAGTGTAACAATAACTCCTGAGGGGGCAGTGGCTTGTCCAATTAAAGTAAACGAAGAAAGTTGCTCTACTTGAGTTCGAGAGAAAAATTCTCCCACCTTGCCTTCAATAACAATACTATCTCCTTTAGAAACACTGTTTACTGAATCGGCTACCCAAACGCCAGAATAAGTTCCGGTGCCCGATTGAATATAATATCCTTTATCTATACCCTTACCAAAATTCCTGAAAGCGGTAACAATTCCACCTGTTTTAACTGACTGTCCGTTATAAGGAGAAGCACCATTTGTTGCAGTACTATACTGAATTTGATAAATGGATAGAGTTGGGGCTGAAAATACATTTTCAGTAATAACTACACTATCAATCTGGATTCCATTTCCTGTAGTTTTATTTACAGAAAACAAAAATTCTGCGGAAGTATAGTTAGTATCTGCAACTACTGTCTGGGAATACTCAGTCCAGTTTTGAGTGTTTAAGGTATTGTAAGCGGCATAGGTATAACCAAAATCACCATTGCTTCTATCTAAGTCGTATAATCCAAATCTAATATCTCCGGTGCCTTTGGCCCAAAACTTAGCAGTATAGGCTTTTCCCTCTATAACTGTTTTTGATTTAGTTGAAAAACGCTTGTGCGATGTAGAATTATTTTTTAACTGAACAGCATTTGCACCGTATTGTGTTCCGCTAGTAATTTTTGCAACACTGTCTATTGCAATATTTGTTCGAGCACCATTCCAATCAGAGGGCATGCCGCTTGTCCAGTTTTCAAAACTACTGCTAAACACAACGGTTTGAGCATTACTAATTGTGGCAATTGCAATTAGTGTAATTAAGGTTAGGTAGATTTTCTTCATTATTATATTGTTTAGTTATTAGTTGATAGTTGAGGGGTTGTAGAATTGTTAATTCATAACTTTTAACTCTCAACCCTTGCTTAGTTAATTATTGTTCCTTAATTAATACATCATCAATCTCCCAGGTGGCACCTTGGGTGTTTGTTCCACTATATTTAAAGGCAATGCGCACATTTGAAGATTTGTAAGCACTTATATTTATAATATTACTTTGCCATGCAAATCCACCAGTAGAGGGGGTGTAAGATAATGGTGTCCAGGATGCGGATGCAGGTGACCCACCTGTATAATCGAGTGAGATATACACCTCCATAGCGGGTCCTGAATAGTTGGTAGCATGTTCAAAAGAGAAAACAGGATTAACGGCCGATGTTAAGTTTACAGATGGAGAAATTAACCAGGTTTCTGCGGCTGGTCTCGGTCCTGAAGGATTATAATTACTGCACTGAGCATAGTAAGAACCGTAAACTGCTCCCTGACTGTTGGTTGTCCAGTTACTTGTACCGGTTACATTTACATTTAACCAACCTCCAGTGGTTGCCGACTGATCTTCAAAATCTTTTTTCAAATAAAAATTGCAGGATGTACCAGCACAACGGTCGTTATTATTATCGCTTATTTGTACATCGTTTAAATCGCGAATATAAAGTTGCGATGTAGTATTATAAACGGATATTATTCCTGTTAAGGATCCATTCCCTTTTTTAACAGGAGTTGAAGCAAAGCTGGCATAACCACTAGTACGTAATATCAGGGATTTACCATTGCAATCCTCTATAGTTTTATTGGCAGTTGAGAATGTAACAGCATCAGCATAAGTTGAACCAACATCGCTGCAACTGAATTGAACATTATTTATCTTAACTAATACACCTTTTAATTTTTCTGGAATATTTTGAAGATCGTTTAGCGTTACTGCTTTAGGTGTAACTTGTTTGCCTGCAGCTTGTTTAAATATGTTATTATCAACATTCATTGAATCGAGCTGATACATGCCGTTGCTAAAAATTAAGCGTGCCCCCTTCAGGGCCAACCTTACCGAGTCGCCACGGTAAACTCCACCGCTGCTTAATAAATTAATTAAAATGGCGCCAGTTGAATCCTGAACATAAATTTGCTTGTATAGATTTCCACCTTTTTCGTCAGCGGAGACAATTCCATAAATAGATTTATCTTCGGTGAACCTTACAATTGCATTGTTATATAATCCTTTTAAAGATTTAATATCAATAACAGTTCCTTCCGGAACTACTTTTTCTGGAGGACTATCAAACTCTCTTTTACATCCGTTAAAGGTTAAAAGACCTGAGATTGCAGCTAATCCTGCTATGTATTTAAATGCTTTCATGTTCTTTTTTAAAATCTTAAGGCTATTCCTAAATAATATGTTCTTCCGAGGTTATAAGTTCGTTTAGGGGGAAACTTATTAAGGTCTCCTTTATCGTATCTTAATTGCTCTGAAGCATTAGTTATAAAATTCTGATTACCTAATATGTTATTAATACTGATATTGAAATTTAAAAAATACTGTTTGATTTTGTAGGAGTAGTTGCCATATAAATCAACGGTATATTGGTTTTCAAGCTTAGATTGATCAATGATTTCGCTCCAGAAAGGATCGCTGGTTACAGCATTACCGAGTGTTTCCGCTGTTCTTCTATCAGGGTTAGGCTCAATGTATATGTCAGCAAAATAATTGAAGTTAGCACCAACGCTCCAAAATTTAGGAGAGTTATATCTAAGGCCAGCAGATCCTGCTGTTTGTGGGATTCCGCCTACACGATAGTTCTTTAAATACACCACTCTATCTTTTGCTATCAGCTCAGAGGAATTATCACTGCTTATAGTGGCTAACGGTCTGCTATTATACACATATCGTCCTTTACTTAATAATCCAACTGCTGTTATACCATAGGGTAATTTATATTCACCTCCAACTTCTACACCTTCATTTACCTGGTTTAGCCCAGTCATTGTATAATTTACAAAAGTTCTTAGTTCATCATGGTAAAAAGATCTTAACCATAATTGGTTATTCATTTCGGTGTAATATACCGATGCCCGAATTTTTAACCTGTTATAGCGAATGGTATAATTAAGATCTACGGATAGATTTTCTTCAGAGCTTGGATTATTTACAGTTATATCTCGCGTTCGGGGCGAAAGATAAATATTTGTTAAACTTGGTGCCTTTGTTAAGTAACCAAAATTGCTGGAAACAATATGTCTTCCGGTAATTTTATAAGTTACTCCACCTTTTATACCGTAATTAAGGAAATTAAATTTTTGAGATTGACCTGCAGAATTATTAGGAAAACGTCCATTCATAAGATTTCCGGTTCTCCAAAAGGAGGTATTTGCTAGTGAAACACCTGTGTATAGTTCAAAACGATTGATGTTGTATTCTACTTGAGCAAAAACATCGGCATTATTGCTTGTTATATCATAATCGTATCCAAACTTATCTCCTTGTTTAATAACCTTATTAAAGGTGTTTAAATCATTTTGAGCAAGAGAGTCGTTGTTTAGGGTTCTTTCTGCAAAAGCGTCTACATCCACCCAAAAATCTGCTCCTAATAAATCCTTTGCTACTTTGTAGTAATTATTTTTAAAATGGCTGAAGCTTAAGCCCCCCGAAACATAAAGCCGATCATTTATGTTTTTATTTAGAATACTGTTAAAACCTAATTGATTGTATTCGTTGCGCGCATCTTCAATTATATATTTAGCTCTTTTTCCAATTACGGTATTGCCGTTTATTCCGTTTGCGTTTTCCAATGCGAAATAATTTTGGTAATTAGATTGATATAAGCGTGTCCAATTGATTTGACGGGTATTTACATCGTTTTGCCAATTGTAAGCAATGCCAGCTGCCGTTAAAGAATCATCTTTGTAATAGCTGGGTAAATAACGATAATAATCTGGTCGGGGGTCAGGCGCATCATACCAATTTAATCCGGTTAAACTTTCAGTACCCTTGGAGTAAAATAATGAAGATTGAAGAGAGCTACTGGCATCAATTTTTAAATAATGGGTAAGCATGGCCAAAGGTTTGTTAGAGTAACTAACGCGTGCATTTCTTTTTTTTCCTTCCTGATAACCCCAGTTTGGATTGTAATAGTTAGAACCTGCTAGGTCGAATGCTTCCTGAACAGCACCACTTTGTCTTCCTTGTTCTAGCGGTGCGCCAAATAACGTTAAATTTATACTGTTTTTTTCATTAATTTTCTTTTCGGCTGCTAAGAAATAACTCCACGAATCAAAATAAGTACCCTCCACATATCCCTCATTACTATACCTTTTAGAGCCTGAGAGGGTAAGTGCCCAACCGTTATCCAACATACCGGTAGAATGCGTTGCCATAACTCGGTGGTTGTAGTTTCGGTTTGTTAGCGAATAGGAAATCCTGGAACCTTTACGATAGTCTGAAGCGCGGGTTTGAATATTTGAAAATCCACCAATATCTCCAAACGTAACTCGACCGGGGCTTAAACTACTGTTAACAGTAATGTTGCGGGTTACATCATTTAAACCTCCCCAACTGGTCCAAGAGGCTTGTCCGTTTTCCGGATCGTTAACTTTTATACCGTTAATTAATACAACTGTATTATCACTCATCATTCCTCTTATTCTAAAGCGGCCATTAAACAAATTAAATCCGGCGGTATAATTAAACACATCTCTGGAAGATTGAAGTAAGCCCGCAATATCCTGACCGTTTTCAGCTCCATTATCCGAAGCTCCAATTGAAAAAACGGGTATAGTGTTTAGTTCGGAGGTATCCTGTGTTGTTTTAGTTGAATCAGTTTCGGTTTGAGCAAACGAAAACTGAAAAAAGAATACAATTAATAATGTAAATATCAGACGCATTTAATCATAATTTTCATACTCACCAAAAATAAACTATTCGAATTGAAATTGAAATTTTAATAGATGAATTAATCTTTTATTTAACTGTAATTTACATAAATACTACATTTTCAACTTGTTTTATTTACATTTATGTTTCAACTTTGTTAAATATGAAAATAATACGATTTCTATTATTGGGATTTTTTCTGGCATTTTACAGTTCATCAAGTGCTCAAGAATCAGATAAAAAAAATTATCAAGTAGCCTGTATAGGATTTTACAATATTGAGAATCTTTTCGATACCATTAATGACCCTAATGTTAATGATGAAGATTTTTTACCGGAAGGAAGTTATAAATGGACCGGAAAACGGTATTGGGAAAAGCTTGATCATATGAGCTATGTATTAGATGAGTTGTGTAAAGAATACACCAGCGATGGACCGGCAATTATGGGTTTTTGTGAGGTAGAAAACAGGGCTGTAGTTCAAGACCTTATCAATCAGCCCCGATTAAAAAAGCATAATTATAAAATTGTTCATATCGATGGTCCATATGACAGGGGAGTAGATCCATCTCTAATCTATCAGGAGAAATATTTCAAGGTAACTAATCAGGTTGCATATCCCGTTAAAAATCCAAACAAACCCGAGTGGAAAACCCGCGACCAATTATTAGTATCCGGAATTTTTGTTGATGGTAAACCTTTACATCTAATTGTTAATCATTGGCCTTCACGTAGAGGGGGTGAGGAACGTAGTGCTCCATTACGAGGTATAGCAGGTGATGTAGGTAGAAGAATCGCAGATTCGTTGTTAAATCAGGATCCAGAAGCACGTATTATATATATGGGCGATTTAAATGACGATCCTTCGGATAAAAGTGTTAGAAAAAATTTGGGTGCTGTAAAAAGAAAAGATGATTTAAAAGATAAATTACTGTTTAACACTTCGTATGATTTATTCGAAAAAGGAATAGGTTCGCTTGCTCATAATGATTCATGGAATCTCTTCGATCAAATTATTATTAGTTCTTCGTTGTTAAATGGAAATGCTAATCAGTTTAAATATTTTACTACACGCGTGTTTAATAAACCATTCTTACAACAGGCCGATGGTCGATTTAAGGGATATCCTTTCAGAACATACTCAGGGGGTGTTTATACTAATGGATACAGTGATCACTTTCCTGTTTTTACGGTAATAATAAGGGAAACAAATAAATAACAGCGCGACAGTTTGTCATTCGCTTTCTATTTATAAGGTGCTGTTTAACAGTTCTTTAAATCGTTTGGAACAATTGTTGATTGTATGCGTACAAACATTTGTACTTTAGTAGTACATAACCCAAATAGATTATGTTAAAACAGACGCAACAACTTAGGTTACTTCAAAAATTATCGCCACAGCAAATACAGTTAATGAAACTAATGCAGCTTCCCTTAGCAGCATTAGAACAACGCATAAAAGAAGAGATGGAGATTAATCCGGCTCTTGAAGAAGGAAAATCAGATGAAGAATCGTCTTCAGATGCAGATGAATTTGATAATCAGGAATACGAACAAGATCAGGAACATTCTCGCGATGACTTTAATTTGGATGAATATATAGATGATGATGAAATTCCTTCTTATAAATTAAGCATCAATAATACCGGACCCGACGACAATCGAAAAGAAATACCCTATGCAGGTGGAGTTAGTTTCCATGATCAATTACTCGATCAATTGCATTTAAAAAAGTTAAGTGAACAAGAGGATAAAATTGCTTCCTATATCATTGGTAATATAGATGATGATGGTTATTTGCGAAGAGAAATTTCTGCTATGGTTGATGATTTAGCGTTTACCCAAAGTATTTCAACAAACGAACCCGAATTAGAGCGCTTATTAAAAGTTATTCAAACTCTTGATCCAGCAGGAATAGGTGCGCGCGATTTGCAAGAATGTTTATTGTTACAGTTAAAAAGGAAAGAGTTAATGTATTATGAGGTAAAGCTGGCGATTCAGATTATTGAAAAATGCATGGACGAGTTTACTAAAAAACATTACGACAAAATACAGAAGCGTTTAAATTTAGAGGAAGAGGATTTAAAAGACGCCATACAGGAGATTATTAAGTTAAATCCCAAACCCGGAAATTCTTTAACCGACTCTACCAAAAATCTCGAACAAATTACACCCGATTTTATCTTAACAAATAACGACGGTGTATTAGAGTTAACTTTGCATGGAAGAAATGCACCGCAGTTAAGGGTTAGCCGAGAATACTCCGAGATGCTTGATTCGTATGCGAAGGCTAAAGATAAAAATAAGTCGCAAAAGGAGGCTGTTATATTTGTTAAACAAAAACTTGATTCTGCCAAGTGGTTTATTGATGCTATTGAGCAACGTAATCATACATTATTAATTACGATGGATGCCATACTTAAATATCAGCACGAATATTTTATTGAGGGAGATGAAACTAAAATGCGTCCGATGATTTTAAAAGATATAGCTGATTTAGTTGGATTAGATATCTCAACTGTATCCAGGGTGGCCAATAGTAAATACATTCAAACGCATTTTGGTACTTTCCCCTTAAAAAGTTTCTTTTCGGAGGGTTTATCTACCGAAAGTGGCGAAGAGGTTTCTACTCGCGAAGTAAAGAAGATTTTACAAGATACTGTAGAGGCAGAGGATAAAGCAAAACCGGTAACCGATGATGAACTAGCCGGTTTGCTTAAGAAGAAAGGGTATAATATAGCCAGAAGAACAGTAGCAAAATACCGCGAACAATTAAATATTCCAGTTGCTCGTTTACGAAAAGAATTGTAATGGAAAATAGAATTGCAAAAATACTTTCGGCATTGTTTCACCCTTTGGTGATGCCTCTTCTTAGCGTATATTGTTTATTTAGCTCCTCTAGTTATTTTCTCTTTCGAGTTCATGAAAAGGCTATTTATGTAGTTTACGCTATTGTTTTCTTGTTTACTTTTTTATTACCCGCTGTAACCAGTTTACTTTTATTTAGGCTTGGTGTAATGGATAACCTGGAGTCGCCGGCTCGTGAGAATAGAAAAATACCCTATCTTCTAACCGCAGTTTATTATACCGGCGCATATTATTTGCTTAGCAAAATTAACCTGCCCGCCATAATTTACTTATCAGTTTTAGGCGCATGTTTTATTATTATTTTAACTTCCATAATTAATATATTTTGGAAGATTAGTGCTCATATGATTGGAATTGGCGGTTTAGTTGGAGCTCTGCTCGGTTTAAGTTTTAGATACATGTTAGATGCGGGCCCTTATTTGGTATTGGCCATTTTAGCAGCAGGCTTGTTGGGTTTTTCGCGTTTAAAACTAAATGCTCACACTCCTGCTCAGGTATATACTGGATTTAGTTTAGGTTGTGCTGTACAATTTCTTATTCTTTCTTATATTTAAAACGGCACGTTCTTTTATGAGTTGAAACTCGTTTTTGAAATTTGTATATTTGGGTCATCATTTTTTAAAATATACTTATGAGAGCGTGTTTACTAATTTTTTTCTCAATTATTACCGTTCATTTAGAAGCTCAGATTAATTTCTGGAATAATTACACTACCACTAATTCTGGGATTCCTTCTGATAATGTTAATTGGGTAAATAAATCGCCTTCGGGCGATATTTATGTTGGTACCAATTCCGGTTTAGGGAAGTTTGACGGAACTACTTGGACAATATTCTCAACATCCAATTCTAATTTGCCCTCTAACACCATCGGTAAATCGCGATTTGATTCAAATGGTAATTTATGGTTTTTGTGCAATGGACTTACAAAATTTGATGGAACAACATTTACCAATTATAACAGTACGAACAGTACCTTACCTTCTTTCACTTATAATGATTTAGATATCGATCAAAATGGGGTGGTTTGGTTAACATCGTTGTCTAAAGGTTTAATAAAGTTCGACTTAAATACAGCTTTTACTTTTAATACTACCAATTCAGGGATTGGTACCAATTTGGTTCAGTGTTTAGGAATTGAAAATGGCAATATTATTTGGATAGGATCTTCTAACGGAGGTTTAATCAAATTTGATGGAACAAACTGGATCACCTATAAAACTAATAATTCATCTAACATTACCAATTCGGTATTAAAACTTGCTATAGTTGGAAACACCAAATGGTTTTATAAGGGTGGAACAGGAGCGGCCTTAATTTCTTTTGATAATACTAATTGGAATTTTTACACCATGGATGATGGTCTTATAAATCCAAACAACATTGAGAGAGATGATTCAGGAAAAATATGGTTAACGGGGAGTAGTGGAACAAATACCGCTGCAATTGGTTTTTTTAATGGGTATAGTATTTCACCCTACTACATTCAATTTAGCCCTAATAATCTCCGGGTTAAGAATGGAATTTTGTATGCATCTTCCTCCTCAAGCGGACTTTATTACTCAAACATAACAACATACTGTGCTAATGGAGGTGGGGCTGCAGCGGCTTTAAATATTAATAATGTAAATTCCATGATGGATGTGCAAGGCGGACTATGGAATGGAAATGTATATGGAAGACCAGGGCACGAATTTCCAAAAGGGGCCAACACCTATTCTATTTTTTCAGGAAGTATTTGGGTTATGGGGGAGAGTGAAAGCGGAAGATTAAAAGGAGCAATTAACTTGTTCAATCAAAAATCTGATTTTTCTCCTGGGCCTCTTAATCATTATCCACCTGCTCAGGGCGAAGCAACTGATTGTGAAAATTATGATCGCATCTGGAAAATAAATAAATCAACAATCGATTCATTTAAACTGGGTTTGTTTTCTAATGTACCGGAAATTATTAATGAATGGCCAGCCAGAGGTAACGCTAATCTTGGCTTCCCTATAAACCGCGATATGGCTCCGTTTATGGATGTAAATAAGGATTATTCCTATAACCCTTTAGATGGAGATTATCCTTTAATTAAAGGTGATCAGGCATTATGGTGGGTAATTAATGATGGTAAAAATTTACACATGACCGGCACCGAACCTTTAGGTATTGAAATGCAATTTATGGCGTATGCTTATAAAACTAACGATGTTTTAAATAATACTACTTTTTATGAAGTTAAGATTACCAATAAATCAGATTCTGTAATAAAAAACACCAACGTAACGGTATTTGTAGACCCCGATTTAGGTAATTATACCGATGATTATATAGGCACTAGTGCTTCAAGAAATATGGGTATTGTATATAATGGTGATGCTTTTGATGAAACTACTAATTTTTCAACAGGCTATGGTTCTAACGTTCCCCTTGTAGGCGTTAATATGCTTCAAGGTCCCAAAGACGAGTTTAGAGAACCCGTTAAAATTAAGAATCTATTTTCTTTCAATAATACACAGGGAAATTGGGCGGCTAATCCATCTACTCCTCAGGAGTATTGGAAATATGTAAACACATTGTGGGCAGATAGTTCACATATGGTTTATGGAAACAATGGTCATCTAAGTGGCGGAGGTACTCAACCTACTAATTTTATCTTCCCATCAGATCCTACAGATCCTGCAGGCTGGTCAGAATGTTCTGCTTTTTCATTACCTGGCGATAGAAGATTCTTGATTACATATGGAGTTTTTAATTTAATTCCCAATCAAACAAATGGTTTTATATTTTCCGCTGTTAATTCGCCTACTAATCAGGCCGGCTGTGTTACATTTAAACCTTTACTAGATGCTACCGATTCAGTGAAAGCTTTTTTTGATAGCACACTTTGTAAAGATTTTAATATCGAATTGGTTGCATTGCAAAATTCTTCTTGTTTAAAAAATACCGGTAATGCCGAGGTATTTGCATCTTCAGGTACACCACCTTATTTTTACGACTGGACAAGTGGAAGTATCACGAACCGTGCTGATAGTTTATCGGCTGGACAATATGTAGTTACGGTAACTGATGTGATGGGCTGTTCCAAATTCATTTCTTTTAATATTACGGATACAGATGGACCTGTTGTTGCCTCAACTATTAATAAAACAAAGTGTTTCGGTTCTGCCGATGGTTCTGTTTCGGTTACAGTAAATGGCTTAAATCCTCCATATAATTACCTGTGGTCGAATGGAGATACTATATCGACTATTAACAACCTGGTTGCGGGGCCATACGAAATTAGTGTAAAAGACATATTGGGTTGCCAAACAAATTTAACATTAGTTGTTCCTCAGCCTTCAAAAATAAGAATTGCCTCTATTGTTACTAATTCTACTTGTAACTTATCCGATGGTGCTATTGATATTCAAGTATCTGGTGGTACCTCGCCCTATAATTATGTGTGGTCTAATTCAGAAACATCTGAGGATATTACTTCCGTATCATCTGGTGCTTATTCGGTAAACGTTAATGATTCTAATTCCTGCTCCCAAAGTTTTTGGGTTAATTTAAATGACAATGGGGCACCAAACATAAATACTGTTGAAGTTTTAACATCCTCTTGTAATAATGCATCAGGTGGTTCTATTAATGTTAGTGTAAACGGCGGAACTTTACCATATCAATATTCATGGTCTAATAATGCATTAACAGAAGATATTACCGGTTTGAGTGCTGGCATTTATTCTTTAATGGTTACTGATTCTAATAATTGTAAATCTGTTTACACGGCCGAATTAAATGAACTACCTCCGGCTGGTAGTAGTATTTGCTTGGTGTCTGTAGATTCTTTGTCAAACGCCAATTTAATTGGCTGGCAAAAAGCAGTAACTAGCGATATTGATCATTATACAATTTACAGAGAATCTTCATCTGCTGGTATTTATTATAAGATTGGAGAAGTACCGTATAGTAGCGTTAGTTTATACACCGATTCGCTTTCGGACCCTAATATTAAATCTTGGCGATATAAAATTACCTTAACAGATACATGTGGTAATGAATCGGATTATAGCTTTGCTCAGAAAACGATTCATCTCTCTTTGGCAAACACGCCTACTTCCATTTTATTGGCCTGGGATCATTACGAAGGATTTCCGTTCAATGAATATCGAATCTATCGTTGGTTATCCTCTACAGGATGGCAAGTACTCGATTCTGTTCCTAGTAATTACACCTATTATTATGATTCAGGAGTGCCTGTTGGTGATTCTGTAGCTTATAGCATTGAAGTTGTAGCTCCCGATGATTGTATCTTTAATTATCGTACAGGCAGGGCACGAATAGCTACTTCTCGATCTAATGTTAAAAATACTTCTCGCATTTCGGGAACAGTAACTGCAATTTACTCTAAATCCAGATTTGATGTTAGTTTAAAACCCAATCCGGCTAATGATTTCTTTACATTAGATTTTAAAGAGAATTTATATCAAAATTTACAACTAAGCGTTAAGGATATTAAAGGCTCAGAGGTTTTAAAATCATTAAGAAATAGTTTGTCAAATCAACCAATTAAGGTAGATATCAGATCATTGGCTTCCGGAGTATATTTTGTTAGAGTAAACGTTGATGATAATATTAAAACTTTCAAGCTCGTTAAACAATAGCGCTCTTTATGAGATTGGCCCAAATGCAAAGTAACTAATCATTATTTCATTTGGGCTTTAAGTTTAAAAGCCTAAATTTTCGGTATAATCAAAAAACATCAATACTAATTGATAAGTATTCTTATTTTTTACTTATAACTTAGATCTCAACCGTTTTCTTCTATTGACTTTACGCTTTCTAAATTCCACTTAACGAATCATTACTCAGCAAACATAAGCCAAGTTTCGTTTTTAATATTTTCAATAAATCTTAATTCTTAAGATTTCTTAATTTATCCTCGTTTAGTATCGTAATTAAAGAACCTTTAATATCAATTAGATTTTCATCCTTAAAGTCGGAAAGAGTTCTGATTGCAGTTTCGGATGCCGTTCCTGCAAGGTTACTTAAATTTTCGCGCGAAATAGCCATACTAAACTTATCATCGTTTTCTTTTTTATATCTGTCAGATAATAAAATAAGTCCTTCTGCCACCCTTTTTCTTACTGAATTATAGGCCAGTTTTAACATACGTTCTTCCTTTTCTTTAAGTTCATTAGATAGCATTTTAATAAATTGGGAAGAAACTTCGCGATTTTGGAAAAGTAGAGTAAAGAAATCGTCCTTAGGTATTACCAAGATTTCACAGTCTTCAAGAGCTTCGGCGGAGTTTGTGTAAGCCGATTCTTCGAGCAGCGCATCGTATCCAAAAAAATCTCCTTCTTTATAAAGATCAATTATAAAATCTTTACCAAAATCGTTTGTTTTAAATGTTTTTACTTTTCCAGAAACGATAAAATACAATAGTATAGGCTTAGAATCTTCAACGTAAATAAATTCTTTCTTTTTAAAGGTTTTAATTTTACGGTTCTTAGTTAAATCATTTAAGGATAATACACCTGAAACATCATTTAAAAATTGATTAATACCATTTTCACTTCTATCAAAACCTTTTTTAAATTTCATGCTTCTGTTTAATCTTACTTCAACAGCACTCAGTAATTCAGTATCATCATAGGGTTTAGTTAAATAGTCATCTGCGCCCAAATTCATCCCTTTGCGCATATCCGATTTTTCTGCTTTAGCAGTTAAAAAAATAAACGGAATACCCATGGTTTTAATATCCTTAGATAAGAGATGTAAAACTCCATAACCATCCAACTCAGGCATCATGATATCGCAGATAACAATATCTGGGATACTTTCCTGTGCTTTTTTCACTCCAATCTTTCCATTCTCTGCAGTTATTACCTTAAATCCGGCAAGCTCTAAAATTTCGGCAGTATTTTCGCGCATTTCAAGATTGTCCTCAATCAATAAAATCTTATTAGTGTTGTCCATAATTTAAAACGATAATTTAATAGTAAAAGTTGATCCGGTTTCACAATTGCTTTTAAACGAAATTGTTCCACCCATTATGTCGATATATTTTTTTACAATATTTAATCCTAAGCCTGTACCCTGAATATTTCCAGCATTATTTGCTCTGAAAAAGCGTTCAAAAATATGTTTCTGATCCTCTTCCGGAATACCAAAACCCTCATCAATAACATCAATAATAAGTATATTATCACTTAAATTCATACATACCTTTATGGTTTTATCTTCGGGAGAATACTTAACTGCATTGGAGATAAGATTGATAATTACATTCCTTAGAAGTTGTTTATCGAAATAGGCGTCCTCCTGATTTCCACCTGATATATATTGAATTGCCTGACCATTTTTTAAAATTGGACTAACTTCATCAATTATACTTTTTATAAATTCTTTGATTTTAAACGGAACAGGTTGATTTCTTATTAAACCTTCATCTAACTTATCAAGTGATAAAAAGTCGTTGAGTATCTCGGTTAAATTTGTAACCGATGACTTTATTCTGTTAATATGTTTTATTCGTTTTTCCTGATCTTCAGTATAAATATATTTAGATATGAGTGAAGCAGAAGATAAAATTGCACCCAGCGGGGTCCTGAATTCGTGAGATGCTGTGGTTACAAATCTGCTTTTTAATTCGTTTAAGTTTTTCTCGATTTCCAATGCGGCAACAATATCATTTTTACTCTTTGCTAATTGCTCCATAGCATGGGCAAGTTCCTTGGTTCGGTCTTTAACTTTAGCTTCAAGCTGTTCATTTAAAATTGAAATTTCGCGATGTGCTTCCCTTACTTTATCCTCATTTTGTTTTCTAACGGTTATATCTATTATAAATGAAACTATAAATTGTTGGTTATTGGTATAAAAAGGACTTAAGCTGATCTCAACAGGAAATTCGGTGCCATTTTTTCTAACTGCAAATAAATCCATATTACCACCCATTGATCTGGATTTTGGATTTTCAGAATATCCTTCGCGATGACTTTCATGATTATGATGAAATCTTTTTGGAATTAAAACCTCAATTTTACTACCAATTAATTCATTTTCAGAATACCCAAATAGGGAGAGTCCCTTTGGATTAACCAAAATAATTTCACCCCTTTGATTACAAATGATAATGCCTTCCGTTGAGCTGTTAAATAACGCTTTTAGCATTTCATTCTCTTTGTCCATTTCTTTTTTGGTTTTTCTTTTCACCCTCATAAAACAGGATGAAATTTCATTAATTATTCAATCTAAAAGTATGATATTTATCAGTACAATTGATGAAATTTAATTTTAATTTCAACAAAAAAAAAGTGAAAAACGTTTCTATAAAATTTTTAGGTGCAGCTTCAACTGTAACCGGAAGTAAGTATTTACTTCAAACCCCTAACTTTAATGTAATGATTGATTGTGGGCTTTTTCAAGGGCTTAAGGAATTAAGACTTAAAAACTGGGACCACTTGCCATTAGACCCGGGTAAGATTGATGCTGTAATCATTACACATGCTCACCTCGATCATACTGGATATCTTCCTGTATTAGTTAAAAATGGATTTAATGGAAATATTTATTTGTCTAAACCTACTGCTGAGATTACCGAAATTATTTTAAAGGATAGTGCTAAGTTGCAAAAGGAAGATGCTGACTTAGCAAATGAAAAAGGATTCTCAAAACATAAGCCCGCCAAACCACTTTACGATGAGGACGACGTATATCCGGTTTTAGGTCAGTTTGTAAGAATGGATGAACTTGACTGGGTTGAACTAAATGAGCACATAAGATTTCGATTCGTTTATAATGGACATATTTTAGGTGCATGTTTTGTGGAGATTGACTGTTATGGAAAAAAAATTATTTTTTCGGGCGATATTGGAACAAATAATTCAATCACATTACACGATCCTAAACGACCAGAAATTGCCGATTATGTGGTAATTGAGTCAACTTATGGTGATCGTAATCACTCCTCAATATCTCCTTTAATTGCTCTTAGAGATATAGTAAATGATTCCATTAGAAGAGGCGGTAATTTATTGATTCCTAGTTTTGCAGTTGGAAGAGCTCAGGAATTAATGGTTCTTTTAAAAGAACTAAAGTCATCTAACCAAATACCCGATATTCCTGTTTTTTTAGATACTCCAATGGGTGTAAATACCACCAAAGTTTATTGCAATTATCCCGGATGGCATAAGTTATCCGAAAAAGATTGTCACTATTTTTTTGAAGATATTCAGATTGTAAAAGATATTAAGCATACTTACAAAATTATTGAAAGTAGATTTCCTAAGATTGTAATAGCGGCAAGCGGAATGTTAACAGGAGGTAGGGTTCTTCATTACTTAAAGGAATGGCTTCCCAGCAGAAAAAACACTGTTTTGTTAGTAGGTTACCAGGCAGAGGGAACAAGAGGTAGAGCCATAAAATCAGGATCGAGTGAAGTTAAGATTTTCGGTGAATTTATTCCCGTAAATTGTAACGTTGAAGAAGTAAATTCACTATCTGCACATGCCGATCAAAACGAACTATTAGCTTGGGTTGGAAACCTAAAAAATAAACCCGATAAACTCTTTATTGTTCACGGTGATCCCTCCTCTAGCCATGCTTTTAAGCTTAAATTAGAGTCGAAACTCGGAATTTCAAGTATTACTCCTCATTTAAATGAGGAAGAAGTATTATTTAGTTTATAAGTGCTGTTAAATTTAGTTAAGTAAAGGAAGTAATTATTTTCCAATAACTAATTTTGAATGTTGGATACCCGAAAATTAAAATATGTAATAGCCGCCATAAGCATCTCCATTATTGGCTTATCTCTTGTTCAGATTTATTGGATACACAATGAACTAGAAATTGAAGCCAAGCGATTTAACCGAAATGTTTACGATGCATTAAATTTCTCTTGCAGAAGATTAGAAAGGATAAACCTAATGAAAGAGGGTAAAACTCCGGTTCAACAAATGCTGGAGCAACTCCTTAATCAGGAACGGGAGTATTATAAAAGCTTTTTAGGCGGCGACACTAATGCGTTTGATCTAACACGTAAACGACCGGCAGGTATTCAAAAAATGCTCGACGACTTAAACGAGCAAAAGAAAGAAGCTGAAAAAATTATTCTGGATAGTGTAACTCTTAATAATTTAATTTCTATTGAACTTCAAAGCAGAGGGGTAGATTTACCTTTTCACTTCTTATATGGTAATCCAAGTAAAGGAAATTCATTAATTGTAAGTAATAAAAAATATCTCGATAAAATTATTAAATCACCTTATCAAGCCGTAATTTACTCGGGAAGTATTTTTAATAATCCGGATTATCTGAGTATTTATTTTCCCCGAAAAAACGCCTATCTTTTCAAGAATATCTGGACTACACTTCTTATCTCCGTATTATTCTTAACCATTATCATTTTATCTTTCATTTATTCCATCAAAACGATCTTCAGTCAGAAGAAGCTTTCTGTTATAAAAAGCGATTTTATAAATAATATAACCCACGAACTTAAAACCCCTTTGTCAACCATTTCCCTGGCTAGTGAAGCTTTATCGGTTACTCCAGCTACCGACGAAGATAAATTAAAACGTTACTTAGGATTAATTAAAGACGAAACCAAACGATTACAAAGTTTAATTGAAAATGTTTTAACTACGTCCATCACAGAAAAAGAAGGTTTTAAATTAAATAAAGAAAAAGTTGATCTTTTTGATGTAATTAAAGAGACGGTTAACAGGACCCAGGTTAATATAGAAGCTAATAATGGTAAACTGGATTTTGATTTTGATACGGATGATATTAAGGTATACGGCGATAAACTGCATCTAACAAATGTGTTTTATAACTTGTTTGATAATGCCATTAAGTATAGAAAAGGTCAGCCCGAAATTAAACTTACCATTAACCTCCAAAAAAATTGGGTAGTGTTAACGGTTAGCGACAATGGTATAGGCATAAAAAAAGAAGACCAGTCGCGTATTTTTGATTCCTTATACCGTGTTCCTACCGGTAACATCCATAATGTTAAAGGATTTGGACTTGGATTAAACTACTGTAAGAATATTATAACAAAGCATCAGGGAACTATTGAAGTTGAAAGTACTTTAGGTGTGGGAACTACCTTTACAATTAAGTTACCCATTTATAACGAGTTGGATATTAAGAAAGATTAACGATTAACTTTTGTGTAATCCCTAATAAATTTAAAAATTTGATAATCATAAATCCATAACTATGGCAAACGAAAAAACAAAAATATTATTAGCAGAAGACGATGCAAATTTAGGAATGATACTTAAAGATTCGTTAGATTCTAAAGGTTACTTGGTAACGCTATGTAAAAATGGTGATGAGGCAATGATTGAATTTAAGAACCACCAATTTAATTTATGTTTACTTGATGTGATGATGCCTATTAAAGACGGGTTTACCGTTGCTAAAGAAATTCGTGCTACCAATCAGCAAGTGCCTATAATATTTCTTACTGCTAAATCGATGAAGGAAGATGTGATTGAAGGTTTTAAAACAGGCGCTGATGATTATATAACCAAGCCGTTTAGTTTTGAAGAATTACTTTTGCGTATACAGGCAATATTAAAGCGAACATACAATGCCATTACACCGGCACAGGAGGAACAAAGCGTTTTTAATGTAGGTGATTATATATTCGATTATCAGCTTCAAACTTTAAAATATAAAAAACAGGAAGCACAAAATTTAACCTCTAAAGAAGCCGATTTATTAAGACTTCTTTGTATTCATCTAAACAATGTAATGGAACGTAATTTTGCACTTAAGGCGATTTGGGGCGATGACAGCTATTTTAATGCCCGAAGCATGGATGTTTATATTGCAAAACTAAGGAAATATCTCTCCAAAGATCCACATATAGAAATAATAAACGTTCACGGAAAAGGCTTTAAAATGATTTATACTAAGGTATAGTCTTTAAGAAAAATTAAAAAGGAATTAAAGACTTGTTTTAATTGTGATGAGGTTATTGAATTTTATCAGTAAACTCAAAACTATAAACTACACCTCCTTATTCCTGGTAGTAAATTCGCTTAACTCTTCTCGATATACTAGTCAAAATTTCATATGGAATTGTTTCGGAAGCATCCGCTATTTGAGCAATTGGATTTTTATCCCCAAAAATAATTACCTCATCTCCCTCGTTGCATGGTACTTTCGTAACATCAATCATTACCATGTCCATACATACATTTCCTATAATTGGTGCTAAATATCCATTTACATAAAATTTTCCCTTTCCGTTGCTTAGCCTTCTGCTTAAACCATCGGCATAGCCGATAGGTACGGTTGCTACACGAGAATCCACACTGACTATACCTTTTCGATTATAACCTACGGAATCGTTAGACTTAATATTACGGATTTGAGAAATTATACTTCGTAATGTGCCTACCTGTTGTAATTTATTCTGTTCATATTCATAACTGGATATGCCGTAAAGTCCAATGCCCAGCCTTACCATATCAAATTGAGCTTCAGGAAATCTTGTGATTGCAGAAGAGTTGCAAAGATGCCTTATAATAGGGTAATCATAATGAGATATTATTTCCGCAGACATCTCGTTGAACTCTTTTATTTGTTTATGTGTGTAGTAATCGAGAGAGTGCTCTTCGCTTCCAACAAAATGAGAAAAAACCGATTTTAACAAAATATTGCGTCTGTTTTTTAATCGTACAATTAGTTCGTTAATATCTGCCTTTTCAAATCCCAATCGGTGCATTCCTGTATCTAATTCAACGTGAATAGAAAGTGAATGATTATCCCCCATTAAGTCTAAAAATTCAAACAACTGATTTAGTACCCTAAAACTATAAACATCGGGTTCTAAATTGTATGTAAGCATAGCTTCAAACGATTGAGGTTCGGGATTCATTACCATTATAGGTAATGTAATTCCGGCTTTACGTAATTCAACTCCTTCATCTGTATAGGCAACAGCTAAATAATCTACATTGTTAAATTGAAGTACATTGGCTATCTCAAAACTCCCACTTCCGTAACTAAAGGCCTTAACCATAGCCATTAATTTTGTTTGAGGTTTTAATAAACTTTTATAATAATTTAAATTATTAACCAGAGCAGTTAAGTTAATTTCCAATATCGTTTCGTGAGCCTTTTGTTGTAATAACTTGCCTAAACGTTCAAAACCAAATGCACGAGCACCTTTTAGTAAAATGGTTTCGTTGTTAAAATTAAATCGTACCAGATTTTTAATTAACTCCTCGGTATTATCAAAGAAATATTTTTCGCCTTCAAATAAACTTTGATTTTTGCTTATGGAGGGACCAACACCAATAAGTCTGTTTATCCCTTTTGTTTTTAAAACATGAGCCACCTGTTTGTATATAGCCACATCGTCTTTATTACTCTGGAGAATATCCGATAAAATTAACGTTTTCTTTTGGTGTTGATTTTGTTGTTTTAAAAAGTCAATAGCAATTGCTAAGGAACCCAGATCAGAATTATAACTGTCGTTAATGATAGAACAATTGCTAATACCTTCTTTTAACTCTAAACGCATAGCAACCGGACTAAGGTGGGCCATTTGTTCAATAATATATTCCTGAGGTAACTTTAATTCGAGCATTAAAAGCCAACACGAAATAGCGTTTTCGATAGAAGCATAATCAATAAAAGGAATAGTAATGTTTAAAAAATCATTATTGTAAATTCCTTGAATAATAGTATCATGTGTACCCGACTCAATACGGCTGATTAATAAATTAGCATTCCCCTTTCTCGACCAGCAAATTTTTTCTTTATCAGCTGTTAAGCTATTGTTTTTGATGCGTTGATTTAAATCTTCGTAATCTCTGCAATATAAAATCTTACTGCAATTTTTAAAAAGTTTTAATTTTTCGTCTATTTTATCGGTTACATTTATAAAATTTTCGCCATGAGCATCCCCTATGTTGGTGAAAATACCAATATCCGGTTTTATTATTTCTTCCAGATTTTGCATTTCGTTTGGATGAGAGATACCGGCCTCAAATATAGCCAGCTGATGTTCTGAGTTTAATTGCCAAACCGATAAAGGAACTCCAATTTGAGAGTTAAAACTTTTCGGACTTCTAACAATATTATACTTATCCTTTAATAATTGAAACAGCCATTCTTTAACAATTGTTTTACCGTTACTCCCAGTTAAAGCAATTACCGGTGTTTTAAAATTTGAACGATGATAGGTTGCCAATTTTTGAAGAGCAACCAGACTATCGGGTACCAAAATAAAATTAGAACCAAAAAAATCCTCTACCTTAAAATGTTCATCAGAAATAATAAAGTTCCTAACACCTTGTTGATATAAATCCTTAATGTATTTATGTCCGTTATTCCGATTGGTAACAAGTGCAAAGAAAAGAGTTTCGCTAGAATTTAAAAGCTTACGACTATCAATTAGTAATTGCTTAATTAGATATGCCGTTGCAGACTTTTGAATTAGTTTACCACCAACAACTTCAGATATTAATTCGGCCTCGTATGTATAATGTAACATCTTATTTATTTAAAGCCTTGTTAAAACAATCTCTGCAGAGAGGTTCGTAAGCCTCTTTTTCGCCCAATAAAACCAACGTATTTTGGGTTGTAATTCGATGAGAGTGATTAGCCAAAGCACCGCAATGCATGCAAATAGCATGAACTTTAGTCACATATTCGGCAATAGCCATTAAAGCGGGCATAGGGCCAAAAGGATTACCTAAATAATCCTGATCTAACCCGGCTATAATAACCCTAATACCATTACCAGCCAAAGTTTGGCAAACATTTACTATTTCAGTATCAAAAAGCTGAGCCTCATCTATACCCACCACATCTACATCGTTGGCATACAATAATATTTGAGAAGCAGAAGGGACCGGTGTTGAATGAATAGTGTTAGAATCATGCGAAACTACCTGTTCCAGATGATATCGTATATCTATATTAGGCTTAAAAATTTCAACCTTCTGTTTAGCGTACTGAGAACGCTTCAAACGTCTGATTAATTCCTCTGTTTTACCCGAAAACATAGAGCCGCATATTATCTCAATACTTCCTTTGCGTTTGTGTGGTCCGGTACTTTCGAGAAACATTAGAAATTACTAAATTAGCTGATTGCTAACAAATTTATAAAAACCCTTGCAATAATGGCAGATAAACGTAAACAAATTGTACTTAACGAGATATTACATCTAATTGGTAGCATTAAAGAACATGCCGATGATTTAGAGTGGAATAATCACATACCTCAAATTGAGCTCGAGTTTATATCCTCCAAAATCGCTAAACTATACGAAAAATCTATCGTTTTAAATTTTCTAAACACTTTTGAAGATGATTTTTTGACTTCTAATAAAAATGAGTCAACTCTAGTAAATAACACTATAGATATCAAGGAAGTAACAAACGCAGAAGCTTATATTCAGGAAAGAAGTACTGAACCCATTTCAGCTACCTCTCAAGAAGCAACTATTGTAATAAGTGAGGAGCCCAATAAAATTAGTATTTCAGAAGAAAAACATCAATTAACCGAAAGCGTGCTTGCAGAAAATCTGGAAACAATGGATGTTTCAACTGATGTTTCTTCAGTTAGCCTAACAGAGACTACAATTTCTGCTTTTCAGCAACCCGAATCCATTGTTGAAGACACAGTTGAGATAAAAAGTGTTCAATTTTCGAATCCATTACTTAAAAAAATTGCAGATCCTAAAAGGCCTCCGATAGCAAACTTAAAATCAGCTATAAGTATTAACCAACGATTACAATTTATTAATAATTTATTTAAGGGTAATGCTGAATTAATGAATCAAAGTATAGATGAGTTAAATAATCTAACTTCGCTAGATGAAGCATCCATTAAATTGTCTGAATTAACAATTAAAATGGGTTGGGATAAAGAATATGAATTGTACTTAGGATTTAAGGAGCTAGTTGAACGCCGTTACAGTTAAAGATTGAGAAAAATCGGAGTTATATTTTTTTTATTAATAGCATTTAGTATAAATGCTCAGCCGGATAAGTATGCTCGAACTTTAATAGATAGTCTTTGTTCGGAACGTTATCACGGTAGAGGATATGTAAACAACGGTGATGTTAAAGCTGCCTTGTTTATTGAGAATGAATTTAAAAATATTGGTTTAAAACCTATAAATAATAAATACCTTCAGAAGTTTGGTTTTACTATCAATTCATTTCCCGGAGAATTAACTGTCAAGGTTGATCAAAAAATCTTAACTCCTGGAAAAGATTATTTAGTTCAACTCTATTCTCGGAGTGTAAAGGGTATTTTTAAAATAACACAAATTACCAAGAAGGATTTCATTAACGACAGGAAAATGAATAAGTTGCTAAAAAGAAAATTAACTGATCATTTTCTGCTAGTAGATTTATCAGAGCTAGATAATAACCAAAAACAAAAATTGCAAGAAGAATTATTTGTATATAAAGAAGTTGCGGCAGGATTAATTTTATTGAATGATAAAAAACTTACCTGGGGTGCAGGAAATTATTTTTCTACATTACCCATTATTGAGATTTCTAAAACTGCTTGGATTAATGGAGCCAAGGAAATAGACCTTTCTATTGAAAGTGAATTAATTGATAACCACGAAACTTATAATGTTTTCGGACAAATACCAGCCGAACAACTATCAGATAGTTTTATTGTTTTTACTGCCCATTACGATCATTTAGGTAGAATGGGTAAAGACGTTATTTTTCCGGGGGCCAATGATAATGCTAGCGGAATAGCGCTTTTATTGAGTCTTGCAAATAAATATAAAGCTATCCCAAATACTAAATACAACTTTCTATTTATTGCTTTTGCCGGAGAAGAAATGGGCCTTTTAGGCTCTAAATATTTTGTTCAAAATCCGGTAATTGATATAAAGAAAATAAAATTCCTAATTAATTTAGATTTAATGGGTACCGGGGATGAGGGTATAACCGTTGTAAATTCAACAAATAATCAAAAAAGATTTGATTCTCTGGTAGAGATAAACAATAACAAAAAGTATTTAATCGCTATTAAGGCCCGATCAAATGCCCCAAATAGTGATCATTATCCTTTTACCCAAAAAAATGTACCTGCCGTATTTATTTATGCAATGGGTGGAATTCAGGCCTATCACGATATTTATGATAGGCCCGAAACATTGCCCCTCACTAAATTTAACGAGATTTACTCATTAATCTGCGATTGGGTAGATACCATCAAATGATCAAAATAGTAATTATACTTTCTTTACTCTTTCTTGCATTAAATAAAAATAGCAATGCCTTGGAATTTACTATTTTAAAAAACAATGAGGAATACATCAAAAAATTTAAAACTATTGTTTCACTCAAAATAAATACTGGAGCTAACGGTTTAAATTATTCTATTACCCCTCAAAAAAATAGTCTTATTGCTAACAAAGATGTAAAAAACGGACAGGTAAATTATATCCCTTATAACCCCCTCGTATCCGGTGTTACACTTAATTTATATGGTCTAATCAGCCTCACTTATAAATTTAATTCCTTTAAAACAGGAACTTTAAATGAAAGTATTTACAATGATTTTAGTGTTGGCTATTCCGGACGTTGGCTTTTTCTGGATGCTAATTATAATCAATATCAAAATTTATATTATTCTACAGGTCCTAATCGTTTTAAAATTATTACTCCAAATTATAATACTGATTTGCGCTTCTTTAATTTTGGCATCAATAATTTCTTTGTTTTTAGAGCCAAAAAATATTCATATAATGCGGCATTTAATCAAAGTGCTATTCAACTTAAATCGGGCGGGTCTTTTATGTTGATTAATTTTTACAATTACAACCAGAGTGTATCCGGTATGGGATTAATTCCATCCGAAATATTCTCATATTACCCCAATTTATCGACTTTAAGAACGAACCGACAAATAACTTACTCGCTTGCTCCTGGATATGCCTATACTTTTGTTTTTAAGCAATTGTATGCTGCTCTAAATGGATTTATAGGACCAGGTTGGCAGTTACAACGATACACAACATCTAACGAAAGAAGATTTGATAGTGCAGTTGGTTTATTTTCACGTTTTAAAGTAAATGCCGGAATAAATTCTGAATACTTCTTTGCAGGTGTTTATTTTAATTCCGAAATGCTTAGATCTAATCTTAAGGATATCTCAACACGGCAGAACTTATTTAATTACGGTTTATTTTTAGGGGCCCGATTTATAAAAAGTAAAAAGAAAAATTAATTTATAGGAATACATAATAAAAAAACACCGAATTATAAACTGCTCTTTTATGAATTTATTTTTTAGGAAAGCTGTAATTACAGAAGTTGAGAGAATTTGGCAAATATTGCAACAAGCTATTGAACGTAGAAGAAAAGACGGAAGCAATCAATGGCAGGATGGTTACCCTAATCCGGATGTAGTAAAAAATGATATTTTTAAAGGTGTAGGTTATGTGTTAGAAATGGAGAAGGTAATAATAGGTTATTGTGCCATACTTATTAATGATGAACCTGAGTATGAACGTATAATTGGTAAGTGGTTGAGCAATGAAGATTTTATTGTTTACCATCGTGTAGCTATTTCAGATGAATTTATTGGAAAAGGAATGGCTACCTATTTGCTTAAAGAAATTGAAAATTTAGCAAGAACAAACAACATCAAAAGTATTAAAGCCGATACCAATTTTGATAACAGTGCTATGCTTTCCTTATTTAAAAAACAGGGATATACCTACTGTGGTGAAGTTTTCTTTAGAGGCAGTCCGCGAAAAGCTTATGAGAAGCTTATAGAGTAATTAATTTTTAAGATTACATTATGGATTGTTTAAATTAAAACCCTATATAAAGGGGGGAGGTGAAAAGTTTCGATCATATTATCAAATGATTAATTCTGATCTGTAGAAACGAAATTTGGTAATTAATCGCCATTAGTTATTTCAAACTTATATTTCAATTTCATCATATAAGTAAACTCTTTACATTATAGTTGATGGTAGATTTTGGTTATTATCAAAATAACTTCTTCGGTAGTTCTAGTTTTAAAATACCTAATTTAGGTATTGATCAAATTAGTCATATTAAATCTTGAAGACTAACCATTATCTCTTATCAAATATTTACCTACTTCTTTTTTTTGCTGTTTAGGTTATATTTTTGACTATTAAATTTTAAATATTGCCTTTACCAAATTTCTAATCAAACTAAATAGTTATTTCTATCTAGGTTTTATTTACACATTCAATTTTACTCTTCTCCGGCCTTTCATTAAACAATTTATACAATAATCTAACTAACCTTGCGTTTTCTTTGAAATTAAGGTTATGAAAGCAGTGATTCTATTTATGATTAGTATTAGTCCGGCTGTGGCCTGTAAACTAAATCTATCTGAGGCTTTAAAATCAGGTAAAGTACGTGCCGAGTTTACTTCACTTGGCGGACATAGTGATATATGTGTTTCACTAAAGCTAATTAATAATACTTCTACATCTCAACAAATAGAAGTGGAGCCCGGTTTAATTTTAGATTCGGAAGCCGATGGGCAACAAAACTTAATTATTACTTCTTCTGAACTATTTACTTTAAAGCCGGCCAAGAGCTCAACAAAAAACATAAGTGCTTATTGTATACAGGCTCATTATAGTGCACCAAAGTTAAATTCTAAATTTAAATTAGCTGGTTTTGCCGATTCAGGTTTAGTTAAGTTGGCCAAATATATTAATAGTCAAAAAATAACAGGATCACTAGCACAACAATCCTTTTGGGTATTGAGTGATAGAAACGCATTAGAAAGTATAAATTCAGGTGATACAATTCAAAAGTCGGCTATGTTGGATTTCCTAACTTCTAATTTTAAACTGAAAAAGAAAGGTAAGTATGAATTATTTTATAAACATGATCCTGAAATTCCATTTACAGGTAAAGTTGTAAGGGTAAAGGGAAAGATAAATTACGAACTTATTAAAGCAGGATATAACAGCTTGGTTATTCAGGATGTTAATGGTAAGACATATGCCATAATGTACTTTAAGCAATATGAAAAAGCTGGAAAGCACACAAGACCTTTCGATTTTTTTACTAAAGGTTTGGCGCCTGGTATTTACTATGCACGCTTATATTCTAATCAAAAATTACTTAAAGAGGAACCGATTGAATTATAGAAATTATTTAAAGGGATTTATCGCTTAATATTACATTTAACTATCTACTGTATAGTAATTAGCAGTAAGCAAAACTTTATGGTATAGGGATATGTTAAACTAATCCCCTTTTTTTTCGTGGTTATGTTGCTTAGCAATACTGCTACGTTCCCACATATTAAGTAATTCCACAATTAGTGCAAAGCCTAGCGCAAAGTAAATGTAACCTTTATCAAAATGAACTTCTAATCCTTCTAGAATTAACATAACCCCAATTGCAACTAGAAAAAACAAAGCAAGAGTTTTTATTGCAGTATGCTTATTTACAAAATTGCTGGTAGGACCGGCAAATAAAACCATAATAACCATCGCTACAATTACGGTGGCAATCATCAATGCTATATTGTTTCCGCACAATCCAACTGCTGCCAATATACTATCGAAACTAAATACAGTGTCTATAATTACTATTTGTGTAATGGCGTTGGTTAATGTAATAGTTGTAATATTCCCGTGTTCATCTGCTTTGTGTTTGTTGATTGCTTTGTGATATAATTCTTGAATGGTTTTAATAGTTAAGAATATACCACCGGCCAATAAAATTAACCCGCGGCCAGTAATATTGATTTCCCCTATACTAAATAATGGTTTTGTTAAACTGATGATCCAACCAATAAAAAAGAGTAAAATAATTCTAATAACTAATGCTACAAATAAACCCAGATTACGAGCCATTGCCTGCTGATTTTTAGGCAACCTGTCCGAAACAACCGCAATAAATATAATATTATCTATACCTAAAACAACTTCCAAAAAAGATACAGTTAAAAGGGTAATCCAGCCTTGAACGCTGGTTAAAAAACTTAAATCGTACATAAATAAACTAATGAGCACCAAAATTAATATAAAAAGAGCCCCTTTTTTTAAAAATTGCGACGACATTTAAAAATTTAATTCTTTTTTTCGTATTGTTAATCAATGATTTAATGATTTGTCATGTATTTTGTATTGCATAGTACCATATAATAAATATATCTTTGTATAAGAAATTAATGTTTATAACACAGTAATCAATAATACAAAATACATGGCGATGGAAAATTTAAGTTTTGAGGTTGGACTAAAAATTTTTGTCTGGGGGGTTGTTTCTTTTTAAGTCAATAATTTTTTTGGCAAGTAAGGAAAATGGCTATTTGTTTTGATTATAAATATAATTCGTTCTAAAATTAACAATAAGATAAAAATTAAATGATCAACTTAAAACATCGGTTAATAACGAAATCATCTCCTTTTTTTACGACTAACGAAAATGGGGTGCCTTATTTTTCATCTGCCGATAGAGATAGTCGTGTATTGCAAGATTATTCATGGTTTAAAATGGAAGTACTCGTATTACCCTAATTAAGTACCAATACCTTTATCAAATAGCAACTAATTATAAAGTAATTTAATTATGGATATAGAAAATGCAAAGCAACAAATGCGGAAGGGTGTTCTGGAGTATTGTATATTAAGTCTTCTTAATACAGCCGAATTGTATCCCTCCGAAATTTTGGAAAAGTTAAAAGGTGCTAAACTAATTGTGGTAGAGGGTACTTTATATCCCTTGCTAACTCGATTAAAAAACGATGGATTATTAAACTATCGTTGGGAAGAGAGCACTTCGGGCCCACCCCGGAAATATTTTAAACTAACTTCTTTGGGTGCAGAGTTTTTAAAAAGTTTAGAAACAAATTGGAACGAAATGGTACAATCTGTTAATACGATCACTAAAAATTAAAGTAATGAATTAGCCTTATGAATTTAGGATCACCATTAAGTAAGGCAATTTGGTATTAAAAAAAGTATAAAAAAACAACACATGAACAAGACAGTTACATTTAATATAAGCGGTATGGTCTTTTATATTGAAGAGCAAGCTTATGAGAAATTGAAAAATTATCTGCAAACCATTAGAGTTTATTTTAGTAAAGCGGAAGGTGGAAATGATATTATTGAAGATATCGAATCGCGAATTGCTGAATTATTTTCCGAGAAAATATCAGCGAGTAAGCAAGCGTTATTAATGAGTGATGTGGATGCTGTTATTGAAATTATGGGTCGTCCAGAGAGTTTCGCTGAAGAAAACAGTGCTCAGGATTCAAACTTTCAAAACACGCAATCAGATAATTATCAATCTTCAGATGATCATCAATCAAACAAGAGAAAACGTATTTTCCGTGATCCCGAGGAAAAAATAATTGGAGGGGTATGTTCGGGTATATCTCACTATTTTGGTATTGATCCTATTTGGCTGCGTTTAATTTTTGCTGTTTCTTTTTTTGGTTTTGGTGCCGGTTTGTGGGTGTATATTATTTTATGGGTAATTATACCTAAGGCTAAATCAACTGCCGATAAACTGGAGATGAAAGGTGAACCCATTAATATAGCGAACATCGAAAAAAATATTAAAGAGGAAATGAATGCAGTAAAAAATAACGTAAATAATTTGGCAAACGATATAAAGAATGGAAATGGCGATAAGGCTCTCACCAATTTTATTAATCGAATGGTAAATTTTATTTCTATACTGTTAAGGGGAATAATTAGTGTTTTTGCAAAAATTATTGGGGGGTTTGCCATTTTTGTAGGGGTTTTGTTATTAATTGTTTTTTCTGCTTTATTTTTTGGTTCCGATAACGTTATTCAGTTTGTTCAGTTTGATGAGATTGAAAGTTTTTCATTTAATGAACTACTCGAAGTTATTTTTTCATCTAGTGCTCAGCTAAATATGGCTAAAATTGGAATTGCTTTAATGCTGGGTTCTGTTGTAATTGCATTAGTTTTTGCGGGTATTCGGGTGTTTTTTAAATTACAGGAAAGCAGACGATTAATTAAAGCTTTAACTATTACCATGTGGTCGATAGGTTTAATCATGTGTATTATTGTAGGGATTAAAATATCCAGTCAGTTTTCCAGTATGCAGCGCTCGCGTTCTAAATCTACTTTATCGCCCGCTAATAGTAAGGTGGTTTATTTATCCATGAACGCTATGTTTTCGGATAAAGAGGGTAATCATACAGTAATTAATAAGGATAACAAGACTTTACTTGATATATCAGAGAATCAATTGATTTTAGGCTATCCTAAGATTGATATAGTAAAGTCGGAAACCGATAGTTTCGAAATTGAAATTCTTAGAAGCAGTAGGGGATCCTCTAAAAAGGATGCTTTTAATAAGGCTGAAAACGTGGGTTATGAGTATTTGTTAAGGGACAGCAATATTTTATTTAATCCATACTTTATAGCCCCTCTTTCGGATAAATACCGAGGCCAGGAACTTAAAGCGATAATTAAAGTGCCTGTGGGAAAAATAGTTTATTTATCGGATGACATGGAGGGTTACATTTTTGATATTGATAACGTAACTAATACATACGATGGAGACATGGTTGGGCGCAGGTGGATGATGAGTCCGGATGGGTTAACTTGTATAGATTGCGGAGGAATAAGAGATCGCAACAAAAAAGGTAAAACAAAAAAGCAAATTCGGATCACAAAACGTAATGGCGATAAAGTGATAGTAGAGGAAGAAATTACTTATGACGAAGAACCCGCAGAAGAGGAAATTTAATTAAATGGATAGGGCACAAATCCGGACATGAAAATTTTTGTGTCCGGATATTATTATTATTGATATTCAGTTATTTAGAATTTATTTCTAAATTAATTTTGGGTTGATCCACAAAAATATAAGATATTTGCACCACAATCATCACCCCAAAAGGTTTTGATTTATGAAGAAGCGGCAAGAGATTGGGCTCTGCGACCCGCTGGCAACCACCCCGATGAGGCAGGTGCCAATTCCCACTCCATAAGGAGAAAGATAAATTAGGACAAAATGAAAACAAAAAAATTACAAAATTTGGTAGTTGTAGGTTTGGATAAGACCTCTGATAAGCTTGTGAATTCGTTTATTTCTATTCCTAATTGTTGTTGTTGGTGTTTTTTTGTACGAATGTGCATTTAATCTAAAGCTCAACAAACTCAATAATTAATTACATAAGAAATAAATCATGAAAACATATATTACCAAATCATCTAAAGCGAAACTTACTGCTCTTTCTAACAATATTATTGCCGTAAATGGGGGTTCTACGCCACATCCCTCCTCAGTAAAAATTTTGACAGATTTAAGTAAAAACAGTTCTTTACTGGACAAGTCAGAATTAAATGAAGTTATTGTTGGTCACTTAGTTATCTTAAATTAAGCATGAGTTGTAAAGTAGCCCATTTTAACCAACGTTTTATCCTAGAGAGTGGATCTTCACTTTCTAACTTAACTGTTGCCTATCATACTTTCGGTAATTTAAATCAGGATAAATCTAACGTTATCTGGGTTTGTCATGCACTTACTGCAAATTCTGATGTTAAAGACTGGTGGCCGGGAATGGTTGGACCAGGTTTACTTTTTGATACTGATAAATATTTTATAATCTGCGCAAATATTTTAGGATCCCCCTACGGTACTACCAGTCCTTTAAGTATTAATTCAGATACCGGTCTTCCATATTATCATTTGTTTCCGGTAATTACTATCCGTGATATAGTGAAGGCTCACCAAATGCTAGCTGATTATTTGGGTATAGATTCTATACAACTATTAATTGGAGCTTCTGTGGGTGGTCAGCAGGTTTTGGAATGGGCCGTAACCGAACCCCATAGAATAAAACGCTTGTGTGCAATTGCAACTAATGCGTATCATTCTCCTTGGGGGGTGGCTTTTAACGAATCTCAGCGTTTGGCAATAAAAGCCGATAGAACTTTCTTTAATAACAGTAATGATGGAGGGGCTAAGGGACTAAAGGCAGCAAGAAGTATTGCATTGTTAAGTTATCGAAGTGGAGCTGCCTATAATGCTACTCAACCCAATAAAAAAAATGATCAATGGGAAGAACAACCTGCTCAAACATATCAACGATACCAGGGAGAAAAATTAGTAAAAAGATTTAATGCTATTTCTTATTATCGTTTAACACAGGCAATGGATTCCCAGCAATTGGGCCGTGGAAGAGGATCTCATCAACAGGCGCTTCAGCTTATTAATGCAGAGTCATTGATTGTAGGTATTACAAGCGATATTTTGTTTACTGTAGAGGAACAAAAATATTTAGTAAGAAATATTAAGAATGCAGAATACCGCGAAATTGATTCCATTTTCGGTCACGATGGCTTTTTAATTGAACATCAGCAATTAACCGCAATAGTTAAACCTTTTTTAGAAAATTAAATAATAATTGAAAAAATAAATAACAATGAGTGCAAAAATTAAAATTGGATTATTTGGATTTGGATGTGTTGGCCAAGGTTTATACGATGTTTTGGAAGCTACTCCATCTTTAAAGGCTGAAATAAGTAAAATTTGCGTTAAAGACAAAAATAAAAAGCGCCGTTTACCTGCCGAACGTTTCACGTTTAACAAGGAAGAGATTTTAACAGATCCGGAAATTAACTTGGTAGTTGAGTTAATTGATAATGCCGATGACGCCTATTTTATTGTAAAAACAGCTTTAACCAGCGGAAAAAATGTAGTAACAGCTAATAAAAAGATGTTGGCCCAACACCTAGATGAATTAATTGAACTTCAGAATAAATATAATGTATCTCTGTTGTACGAAGCATCCTCATGTGGAAGTATACCTATAATTCGTAATCTGGAGGAATATTACGACAACGAACTTTTAAGTGGAGTTTCCGGGATTTTTAATGGCACAACTAATTACATTTTAACTAAAGTAGCTTCCGAGGGACTTAGTTATGCTGATGCGTTAAAACAGGCTCAGGATGCAGGTTTTGCTGAAAGTGATCCCACTAATGATGTTCAGGGCTTTGATCCTTTATTTAAATTAATTATTATTACTGCTCACACCTATGGTTTATATATTAAGCCAACCGAGGTATTTAATTTAGGTATAACTACTCTTAAAAATGGTGACATTAATTACGCACGCGAAAAACAACAGAAAATAAAACTGGTTCCACATGTATTAAAATTAAAAGGTGATTTAATTACCTTGTTTGTACTTCCTAAATTTGTAGACTCAACTAGTTTTTTAGGTCAAGTTGATAATGAATTTAATGCTGTTATAGTAGAAGCTGCATTTGCTGATAAGCAATTTTTCAGAGGAAAAGGTGCAGGTAGCCATCCTACTGCTTCTGCAGTACTTAGTGATATTTCGGCAAACCGTTATAACTACCGTTATGAATATAAAAAACTTAATTCGGGTAAGGTACTTAAATACGAAAGTAATGTATGGTTAAATGTTTATATTAGTTTTAATAATTTATCTGATATAAAATCCCTGGATATAAAAAATATAAGTGTGCAACATATAAGCAATACACATAATTATGTTGAAGGTTGGGTTAATTTAAATAACTTAATTGCACACCGAAATTTAATTTTAGAAAAACAAATATTTGTTTCTTTCTTGGGTTCTCCCGTTCTTACAAATAATGAATTTTTGGAATTGCAACAAGTAAACAACAACGAAGTCGCTTCATTGCAAGCTTAATTTATAAAGAAAGAAGATGCTTAGGTAGTTTTTATACTTAAGTGAAAGTGGGGCTTTTATAGCCCCATTTTTTATTCCATTTTTTTAAAAAATTAGTTGATTAATCCCATTCTAAAAAAAAGAACGTTACAATAAATGAGTTACGAACTACACATTTAGGCTTTATTTAACCAAGGAATATGGTTTTGTTTAGATTAACTCTAAAAACTTGATTGAACCAATAATTGTTTTTTATTATTAAGGACAGTGCTATTCTTGTACATAATAAAACTTCATTTTTATTCTAGTTATAAAATTTCTTTAGATGAAGTATTTTCTATTTTATTTTGATTATTATTCAAAATGAAGTCGTTTATAAATTTACCAAATAACAACATGGATAGTGGTTCAAACATATAACGCAAGCGAGCATCGGCTTCCGGACCAATAGAAAGAGCAAATAAAGTCAATATCAATACAGAAAGGGCAACAACAATTAAATTGTTTTTTTTGTAAATATAAAATAACGAAGCAAAGAGTGCAATAATACAGATAAAGCTTCCGGTTATGGATAGAAGTAGGATCAAATAGTCTATTAATTTAAATGAATTAAAAAAGACAATAATCTTATCATTAAAGTTTAAATTACTGTTTATTAATTCTAAATGCATTTGATTTTTATCGAACTGATAATTTAAAATTTTGTTGCAAGGATTAACGATTAGTTTAAATGCATTTAGGAGATTGAGTTTTAAATATATAATGGGGTGAGATTTAATTTTATTTAAAGCATCACTTCTTAATTGATTGTAAAAGATAGGTGTATCGTGTTCGTGAACCCTATTAAATTTTGTTTTTAATTTTTCTACAGTTATGGTTCGAATTAATTTTTGGTTTGTTTCTATTGATAGCCCGTTATAGTATGCATCTAGTTGGGCAGCCCTAAAGAAAGCTAAATTTTGAATATCTATGTTCGCATAAAAAAATTTGTTAAAGATCTTGTAGTTTCGGAACGACCACGCTGTATATATAATTAGAGGAAACAGAAGTAATATAAAGAGTTTTATTTTCTTACTTATTATAATCAGTGTTATAAATAATACGGGTAGAACCCATAAGAAAATAGGCTTAGTAAAGAGCACAAGTCCGAATAACAGAGAGCTTAGTATTAAGTGGATAAGATATTTTTTATTTAGGTAAAGGGCCAAACAAAGCGTGGCTCCTAAAACTAATGTTTCGCAAAGCATTTCTGTTAAAATAGTAGTACTCTGAATGCAGGAATTTAAGTTTACAGCATAAAGTAAAGTTGTAAGTATAATGTATCTTGTAGTTAAGTTTAATTGCCTGCATATGGCTATTATTTGGTAGGAGTTTAATCCGCATAACATAATTTGAAAAATTAGCACACTAAATATTTTTTTTCCAAATAAGCCTATGATAAGGGGATAAAAAGGAACCCAAATATTTTCAGCGTAGTAAGGACTGTTTTGTAATCGGCTAAAGATTTGATGATTCCATATGTTTTCTCCTAGTTGAAGATATGGATATGAATCGAAAGTTAGAACTCCCTGAGGATTTTTGGAGATTAGGATAAAAAAATAACTGAGCCGGATTAATAAAGTGAATGAGACTAAAAATATAACAAGAATTAAGCGATTTTTATTTTTATAAGCGTTTTTTATAAATGTATTCATCGGTTAATTATTGTTTTAAGTATATCTCTATTAAAGAACAAAATAATGATGTTTTAATAACCAAATAGCATGTATTGTTTTAGCTATCTAATTTAAACCTAAACCAATAAAGGTTAATTTATCTATTTTACAAGAAATAAATTAATACTATTCATTTCCACTTACAGATCTTTTAAATACCAAAAGCCGGAGGGTTTTTAAATTAATACTTACTCCTAATTTTAGGTAGTAGCCACTTAAATCTTCTGATTGTTTTGGAAACACAAATCGCCAGCCTATACCGGTTTTAAATTTTAACCACGAATTTAAATCGTAATTAACATGAATTCCTGTTTCAATTGGAATAATTAAATCATGTCCGGTTTTTATAATATTGGAAAAGCCGTCCAGCTTGCGATAATAATTTCTACCAATTCCTGCCTGTAAATTAGAAGTAACACTAAACCGTTTGTAGTGAAAAAAATCAAACTCTTCGCCTATGCTTACAAATAATAATTTATTCTTTTTGGTTAAGCCATTCTCGTCAATAAATTTACCTCTTTCGAATGGGGTAGCACTTAAAACGGCTTTATAACGAAGTTTTCCTCCAAAGCCTACGCCAAGGTAAATCCCATAAATAAAGGTGTTGTGTTCTTTTATATGGGTTCGGCGGTTGTCCATTCCATAAACAAATTCTCTGCGTTCGCGTAATGATTTAACTGGATTCGAAAATAACTGAGCGCAGGCTATTGAACTAAAAAAAACTCCAAAAGCCAGAAGACTATTTTTTAAAAATGTATAGGCCATATACCTTAAAATATTTCTTTTGCTAAATTTCCGCTAGGGTTTTAAACCATATTTTTTGAGGTATTTATCGTAGAGTTCGGTTTGATGAGTTTTAAGCTCAATCTCTGCGCCGTTAATAAAGGCTTTAGATAACTTATTGGTTTTCATTTCCAATGCATCACCTTCCGAAATAAATAAGGTAGCACTTTTCCCTTCTTCTAAACTTCCGTATAAATTATCTATTCCTAGTATTTTAGCCGTGTTTAATGAAACAGCCTGCAACGCTTGTTCTTTTGTTAAACCATACGAAGCGGCTGTACCGGCTATAAAAGCCAGGTTTCTGCTTCCCATAGCTTCCATATCCCCTTCGTAACTGAGGCAAAATAGAATATTGTTAGCAGCAAGTAAGGCAGGCAATTTATAATAAAAATAAATATCGTCGTCGGTTTTTGGGGGTAGACTATGCACTCTGTTTAAAATCACCGGTATGTTGTATTGTTTTAAAATATCTATACAGAAACCCGCTTCTTCTCCGCCTACTAAAACTATTTTAGGTATGTTTTTAGATTTTGCAAATGCAATCGCTTCATTAATATCCTTAACTGCATTAGCTACTATGTAAAGGTTTTCACTGCCGTTAATAATTCCTTTTAAACCTTCCATTCTTACATCGTTTTCTGTCTTGGTTTTTGATCTGTTATAGGCAATGCACTTTTCAAAAAACAAATCCAGTTCATTTACCTGTTTGTCATGATTCTTGTTTTTATCGAAAAGCCATTTGCCCTCATCATTTGGGGCATACGAATAATTGGGTGGCCAGTTTAAATATACTCCATCATCTGCTTTTACACAGGCATCTTCCCAGTTCCAGCCATCCAGTTTAAATACACTCGATTTACCCGATATTAAAGCGCCTTTTGGTGTGCTTTGGGTAAGCAATACACCATTGTATCTTACGGTAGGTATAATCCTGGATTCTGCATTGTAAGCTATTAAACTTCTAACGTTTGGATTGTATTCACCAACTTCGTTATAATCTATGCTGGCATTTACTGCATCAATTTCTGTTAAACCGAGTACTACGTATGGCGCTATTAAACCTGGGTAAAGATGTTTGCCTTCGGCGTTTATAATTTCATTCCATTGCTCTTTTATAATGTTTCGTTGAGTGGCATTTCCTATTAAAGTTATTTTACCCTTCTCAAAACCAATGGCGCCATTTTCAATTGTATTTCCATTACCGGCATGAATGGTTGCACCTAAAATTAAGATGCTTTTATTTTGTGCAGATGCAGGAGTTTGTGCTATTGTATGAATGCATACAAAAAAAGCAAAAATGAAGTGAATATAGAACATAAAATATTTTTTAGTCATTATTTAATCTGTTTCTTCCGAGTCGCAGTGATATAAGAGTTGTTTTTTTGTTTTGATGGGCTCTGTTTTTTCGCCACCTTTTTTGGCCTCTATAATTTTATTATACAGACGATTTTTTTCAGATTGAATTTCTTCGGTAAGTTGCTTGTTTCTGTCGGAATCAAAAAGACATATACCATCTACAAAGGTCTTTTCAACTTTAGCATATACTGACAATGGATTGTCGTTCCAAAGAACTAAATCGGCATCTTTCCCTTTTTCAATGGTGCCCATTTGTTTATCCAAGTGAAGCATCTTAGCTGGATTAAGTGTTACCATTTTCCAGGCTTCAGTTTCGCTTAATCCTCCGTATTTTACAACCTTCGCGGCTTCTTGGTTTAGTCTTCTGGCCATTTCTGCATCATCACTGTTTATACCGGTAACAACCCCAACGCGGGTAAGAAGCGAAGCGTTAAATGGAATAGCATCATTTACTTCGAATTTGTAGGCCCACCAATCGGCAAAAGTGGAGGCATAAACTCCGTGTGTTTTCATTTTATCGGCTACTTTATATCCTTCTAAAATATGGGTAAAGGTGTTTACTTTAAATTTAAAACTGTCCGCAACATGCATCAGCATATTTATTTCGGATTGAATATAACTGTGACAAGAAATAAAGCGTTTACTATTTAGTATTTCAAGCATAGTTTCTGCTTCCAGGTCTTTGCGAGTACTCTTGGGGTCTATTTTAATTTTATTTTCATAATCGCGGGCTTTTAAAAAAGCATCCATATAAACTTGTTCTACACCCATTCTGCTATGAGGGTATCTGTTTGCATTTCCCCAGTTGCTTTGTTTGGGATTTTCTCCTAAAGCAAATTTTATAAAACCATCGGCACCGCTAATTTTAAGGTTTTCTTGGCTTTGACCCCACCTTAATTTAATTAAGGCCGATTGACCACCGATCGGATTAGCCGATCCATGCAATAACTGCACCGCTGTAACACCACCAGCAAGTTGCCGGTATATATTTATATCTTCCGAATTTAATACATCACCCACTCTTACTTCTGCTGTGTTTTCTTGTCCACTCTCGTTAACTCCTCCGCTTATGGCAATATGAGAGTGTTCATCAATAATACCATTTGTTAAGTGTTTGCCTTTAGCCTCAATGATACGAGCATTAAGAGGCGGACTAATATTTTTGCCAACGTTTTCTATCTTACCGTTACTTATTAAAACATCTTGTGTTAAATTTCCTTCTGTGGTATTTGTCCAAAGCGTAGCATTCTTAATTAAAATAATTTCTTGTTTAGGTAATTCTTTAAAGCCATAGGCAGTAAAAGGGTAATTAATAGTGGGAATCGTCACTAACGAAGAGCTGGTGTCTTTTAGGTCCTCTTTAGTATCGTTTTTCTTTAAAGGCTTATCATAAAGAAACTCAAAAGGAAAAATCCCATCTTTAGTTTTTGCAGAACCTTTAATAACCATTGGATTTTTTGAGATTACAAGCCCGGATGCCATTACCGGGTTTTTATCTTTTAAAAAATAATGGATATCAACAGTGTTGTTTTTTATACTAATATTAAAATCGAATTTTAAAGTATCTTCTTTAATGCTTCCTTTTAAAGTTTGACTTCCTTTAAGTTCTATTGGATAAGATTTATTATTTATTTTTAAAAGGTAATTTCCAGCTAGGGTTGTATCTGCAGCTTTGTTTATTTCATAACGTTTTCCGCATACCCAATTTTCCAGAATTATATTTTCTTCATCAAATAATGGTTTGGTACATACTATAAAATTGGCAAGAAAATCTTTTTTTAACTGCCCTAAACTCTTTTCCTCATTTATCCATTTGGCCGGTTCTGTTGTAAGTGCCTTTAAGGCCTCTGTTTCGGGTAAACCTAATTTTACAGCTTTTCGTAGATTTTTTAAAAAGGAGGATTTATCTTTTAAGTCGCTTGCGGTAAAAACAAATTGAATTTGATTTTTATGTAACATTAAAGCATTAAAGGGTGCAAGCTCCCAATGTTTAAGTTCGGCAAGACTAACCTCTCTTAACTGGCTAAAGTCATTAACATCCGGTACTGCCGGAAAATTAAGGGGTACAATAAGTCTAACATTGGTTTTTTTAAGATCTTCTATTCTTTTATAGTCATCGCCCGATGATTTGATAATATAATTAATACCAAACTCATCCCCAATTTTATCAGCCCGAAGGGCCTGAAATACTGAATTTACTTCAAATACGGTTGGGATAGACTTATAGTTATGAATAGCGGCTAGAGAGGGATTAAATTCTTTATTTTGATTGATATACCAATTTGCATCATAATAAGTTTGGCGTAATAAAGCTACCGAACCCATTAAGGAATTAGGATAATCTGTTCTTGAACTACCTTTATCGAAAGAAAAGTTTTGCGTTACCTTATTTTTAAAGATTACTTCATTTTCATTACCATCATTTAAATTAACAAGGGCAGAGGTTCCACGCATAATACCATCTTTTTGGTGGGTAACAACCATACCAAAACCATAATTTCGGTATTCTTCTGCTTCTTTTGTGTTTGTTCTAAATAGCAACATAACATCCAATTCGGGTTTAATGGCTTCGTTCCAGTTGGAAGCACCCGATTTTGGCGGTCTTTTTAGGTCTTTGTTTTTTACTTCTACTGTTAAACCATAACCCGAATATAAATCGATAAAAGAAGGGTAAATGTATAAACCGTTTAGGTCTTTAATAATGGCCTGATCGGGGATAGAAATATTAATTCCGGCATCAATAATTTTATTTTCGCAAACAATTAAAGTGGCATTCTTAAGTTCTTTACCGGGCTCAGAAATAAGCGTTACATTTGTTAAAGCAAAAATATTTTTTTTAGAGGGCTTTGGGCCGTTTACCGGGTAGGTATCCTGGGCAAAAATTGGAAAGAAGGCGGCCATTATGGCGATAAGAACCAAATATTTAAGAATCATAAATCTTATTTTTCAGATTATAATAACACTAAAATAATCCAATTTTTGGTACATTTTAAAATTAAATAGAATTAACTTAATGCTACAATCAATTAAAAAAACAAACATGATTAAAAAATTACTTTCAGTTACTGCTGCGGTAGTATTAACTATTGGCGGAGCAGGTGCTCAGCAGATTAACAATGCAGGTTTCGAAACGTGGTCATCAACCGGAAATACTGCCGGAAAAGCCACTGGATGGGCTGGATATGGAGATATAGGCTTAGCAATCGGAGCTCCTAATTTCGGTTTAATATCTACTTATTTTAAAGAGACTACCATTAAAAACAGTGGAAGTTCATCAATTAAGCTAGAAACTAAAGATTATGTTGCTATCGTAAACGGATATTTACCTGGTTTTGCTCAGTTAGGTACCTTTGATGCTGTTAGTTTTGACGTGGTTAAGGTTCCATATGCATTTCGTCCAAGTAATTTTTCGGGATTTGCAAACTATCAACCTATTACTTCGCCTTCATTAGGGGTTGATAGTGGGGTTGTTCAAGCGGTATTTACAAAATGGAATAGTGCAACAAGTAAATCTGATATTATTGGATATGCTGAAAAGTTGTATACAGCGGCCACTTCAGGTATAGAGGCATTTAATATTCCATGTCAGTGGGCAAGCTTCGAAAATCCGGATTCTATGTATGTATTTATGGCATCCTCAATTGGTGATTCTGCTTCACTTGCAAACCATGTGGGATCAAAGTTATTCATAGATGACTTAGCGTTTTCAAATTTCGTAACCGGTAAAAAAGAAACATTAACTTCAGGTATTGTTACTAAAATAGCTCCAAATCCAGCTTCAGGAGTTATCAACTTAATTACCTCTGATAAAAATATTGGTGGTGTAGTTAGAATTTTAGATGTTACGGGTAAAGAAGTAAAAGTGGTATCAGTTAATGGTATTATGAATAACATTAATATTGAAGACTTAGGTAATGGGGTTTACTTTTATCAGTTGTTAGACTCAAGTGATAAAGTTGCCGCTACCGGTAAGTTTAGTGTTGTAAAGTAATTAATTGCTTTAATAATTAAGAAGGCCACCCTACAAGGGTGGCTTTTTTGTTTATAAAAATATTCAGAGGTGATTAAATATTTCTGGCTATTCTAATTAGGAGCTATCTCACTTCGGCTCCGATCAGGGAGAATAAATAAGTTTCATAAATA